>Ga0302320_10000950_pt1 | contig 69514 bp, 63 predicted proteins | sample Bog_T0_3_FD_202130 | JGI IMG/M metagenome (GOLD analysis project Ga0302320, IMG submission 202130) | Peat permafrost microbial communities from Stordalen Mire near Abisko, Sweden - Bog_T0_3 | ecosystem: Environmental > Terrestrial > Soil > Wetlands > Peat | place: Sweden: Abisko, Stordalen Mire...
ACAGCTGAGCAAGAGGCAAGGGACTCAAACGCCGTCCCTTGCCCCTCGCGCTCCCCCATCCCGGCTCAACCCGGAGATGGAACGGAAGAAAGTTGTCGTATTCTTACGTGAACGAAAGCAGGGGGCAGGTCACTCCGTCGCGTCTTCCGGAATCGTCTTGAGAAACGGCCCGGCGGCGTCTTTCGCTGTGATCGTGTAGGACACGATCGGTTTAACGGTACCGGCGCCGAGCTCCTGGAGCAGCGCCTTGCGGCTCCGCGCACCTGGAGCAAGCCCGCGCGCGGCCTGAAACGCTGCCAGCGCCTCGCGGCTGTTCTTCCCACCCCTCCCATCGATCTCACCCGACGAGAAGTTGGCTCGATCGAGAAGGACCTGCATTTCGAGCTGTGCGGGCCCGACTGACCGGGCTGAAGGAGCCGGCCGGTTGGCTGCGATCGAGGAGGACGCGCCAAAAAAAACCGCCGCGCTTGCAATGAAACACAACAGGGTCTTGGGTGTGAATGTCATGGCTTTGTTCCCCTTACTTCGGGGAAGGTGCCTTTGAGCTTGTCTTTCGTGATGTTTGTCATATTCTCCCGTCGCCCTCGCAACGCGCAGATTGGTGGCATTCGAAATCTCTTGAAGGCTGCCACTTTTTTAATCTCTCGCCTTTCCGAGGTCTGAGCAGAATTGACCACCGCTGGAACGACCTTCGGCTTCATCCGAAACAAATCTTAAAGATAGATTTCTTCATGTCTAATTCGTTGGGAATGTCCGCGTGCTGAGTGTGAGCATTCTTGCTCAGACCGTTTTAATCCCGATTTGGTAAGGTCGAGTTGACCTTAGTGTGCCCGAATTTCCTCCCGGATTTGTGCGGAAGACACAGCACGAAGTCGGAGAAGCGGCGCAGAGGAAACAGAAACGAGGCTGTTCAATGAAAAAAGCGATGTTCGTACTTGCGATGTTTGGTCTTGGCACGCTGTGCTGGGCAGGGTCGGCACGGCAAGACGCCACCGACCGGCTGGACAACGCAACCAGCGTGATGCACGAAATTATGGGGACGCCCGACAAGGGTATCCCGGAAGAAGTTTTAGAGCATGCAAAGTGCGTGGCGGTTATACCGCACATGGTCAAAGGTGGTTTCGTATTCGGAGCGGAAGGAGGCAAGGGAGTAGCCACCTGCCGCACGGCCGATGGCTGGAGTGCGCCGGCGTTCATCACGATTTCGGGCGGAAGCTGGGGGTTGCAGATCGGGGTGGAAGCTGTGGACGTGGTAATGATCTTTCAGAATGACAAAGCAATGCAAAGGCTGCTCGAGAGTAATTTCCAGGTTGGCGGGGACGCTTCCGCGGCAGCGGGTCCGGTTGGACGGCATGCCGAGGCGGGTACGGATTGGAAGTTGGATACAGAGATCCTGACCTATTCCCGTGCCAAGGGTGTGTTCGCTGGACTCACGCTGACGGGTGCATCGCTTCGTCAAGACAAAGATTCACGGCGCGCAATCTATGGACGCAACGTAACAACTCGCTCTTTGCTGTTGGGTCAAGTTGCGGTTCCAGCGGCTGCTCAGCCGTTCCTTACAGAGGTTCGCGGAGCAAAAGCCGAGGCCCGAGTCAACAAAGAGTAAGGCTTCTGGACTCGACCTCTGCGGTTGTTTGGCAACAGCCCGCGCCCGCATATTCGAGCGCGCGCAACATCATCATTTGCTGTTCTATTTGTTCGCGCGAAGCGGTTTTCTTGCGAGCGTTTGGATAGCACTCACATCATGTGCTCGCGAATGAGCACGGGAGGTTGAAATGCTTTGGACTATTTTCGTTATTCTCGTAATTTTGTGGCTTCTGGGTTTCAGTCTGCATATCGGCGGAGCCTTCATCCACCTGCTTCTAGTTGTGGGGCTGGTGATCTTGGTCATTAACCTGCTGAGCGGACGTCGAACTGCGGTTTGAGCAAGAATGAGTTCCGGCGCCAGGAGGCTCGGGTGTAGCCCTCTGGCGCCTCCATCTTGTATTCGTCCTGTTCCCACCGAACCATATCGTTAAGGAGCCTGCAATGTCCGAGCGTAACCGCTCCGTGATTCTAAGACCTAACACCCTGATGCCCAGCCCAGCGAGTCCACTCGCATTCGAAAAGAAACCTGCATCATCTGTACAAGGGATCCCAAGCCACTCGCTTCGAGTGCGGGTGGCGGTTATCGGGAACCACCTTCCTCGACAGTGTGGAATTGCTACCTTCACGACAGACTTGTGTGATGCGATTGCTGCTGAGTACGGCGCCGCTGCTGGAGTATCCGTAGTAGCCGTCAATGACCCGCAATCAGACTACAGATACCCCGCGCGCGTGCGATTCAAGATAACCGAAAGCGAGCTTTCATCCTATAAAGCCGCGGCCGACTTTCTTAATTCGAGCGATGTCGATCTTGTGTGTTTGCAGCACGAGTACGGGATTTATGGAGGGAAAGCCGGCAGCTATGTGTTGCGGCTGCTGCAGCGCCTCAAAATGCCAGTCGTGACAACTCTGCATACGGTTCTACGTGAACCAGACGTCGACCAACTAATCGTCATGCAAGAAATCGCCGCGCGCTCTGATCGGCTTATTGTTATGAGCGAGCACTCTTCTCGGTTTCTGCAAGACGTATTTAGAGTTCCAAGCCGAAAGATTGACCTGATTCCTCACGGCATCCCCAACTTGCCTTTTGCGGAACCGGCCTCTTACAAAGATTCGTTTTCAACAGGAAAGACTGTTTTACTCACGTTCGGCCTATTGTCTCCCAATAAGGGATTCGAGAGCGTGATTCAAGCCCTGCCGCGCATTTTGTCCCGGCACCCCGACGTTGTTTACATAATCGCAGGTGCTACCCACCCGCATGTCAGACGCCGCGAGGGCGACCGATATCGACTGCAGTTGGAGGCCTTGGCCAAGGATCTCGGAGTTGGGCAGAACGTGGTCTTCTACAACCGCTTCGTAAGCCCGCAAGAAATGGCTGCGCTGGTTGGTTCGGCCGACATTTACGTCACGCCCTACCGTTACGAGACACAGGCCGTGTCAGGAACACTCGCGTATGCCCTGGGCGCTGGGAAAGCGATCATTTCGACGCCGTACTGGCACGCCGCCGAACTCCTGGGCGATGGGCGCGGGGCGCTGGTTCCTTTCGAGGACCCAGCGGCTATTGCAGATACGGCGATTGAACTTTTGGACAACGATGCCGCCCGCGAGGCGATGCGCAAACGTGCTTATCTCTATGCACGCCACATGGTATGGGGGCAGGTGGCACAGTCTTATATGCGGGTCTTCGCACGAGCTTGCGCCAATCGCATGCAACCTGCCCATGTGGCGCCGCCCATCCAGGCTGCCGAGAAGAAAAATGCGAGCCGATTCATGAGCGTCTGAGCTCTTTTTCTGGCCCGGGGGAGACCACACGCAAAGCGGTTGCAGAAGAGAATGGGTAGGAAGACACGACCCTCCGGCGAATGAAACCCAAGATTCGCGATGCGCTTTTGTGTTTCATGGGGTGCTAAGGAACTTCGGCAGATTTTCTGCTGCGCGGCCCATGGAGCGAGCAAGGCTCAGCTTGGCGACGTTGTGGGCAAACACGCTGTTGATATAGTCAAGCTCCGCGCCCGCCAGCGCTTCCTGCGATTGAACCAGTTCCACACTGTCGGCCACGCCTGCCTCCACACGTTGCCGCGTGAGGTCGAGAGTCTCCTTGGCGACCCGAGCATTCCTCTGCGCCACCTCAACCTCGCTGGTTGCCGCCTCTAAGTCGAGATAGACTTTTCGAATGTCTCCCTCTACCTGAAGTTTGAGATCTTCGAGTTCGGCGCGTCTTTGCGTTAAGGTGGCGTCGGCCTGCTCGATATCGCCGCCCGTCCGGCCGCCTTCCCAGATGGGGAAGCGCAGGGTCCCAGTCACCGAGAACGTACCGTGAGATTGGGACGGATTGGTTCCGATCACGCCATAATCGGCGTTCACCCCAAGAGAGGGTAGTCGTTCAGCTCGCGCGCCGGATCGCGCGAGGTCGGCGGCCCGGACTTGAGCAGCGGCCGCTTTTAGATCCGGACGTTGCTCGAAGGCCTGTCTGAAAGCCTCCTCCATGGTAATCGGCGGTGCAGCTGAGAAAGGAACGTCCTCGGAAAGGTCGTACTGATCGTTGGGCGGCAAACCGGTCATCCGCGCCAGGTTGATCTTCTGCTTCGCAAGATCGTTCTGCAATGAAGTTACCCGCTGCTGCTGGGTGAGAGCTTGCACTTGGCTGCGATCGACATCGACCTGTGCAACTACTCCTACTGCTCTTTGCTGTGACGCTTGTCGGTAGAGAGCGTTGGCGGTGTCGAGTTGAGCAAGGGCGGATTGCACCCTGGCTTTGTCGGCAATGACCAAAAGATAAGCTCCCCCGACCGCTAATACCACGAGATCGCGAGAATCTTGAGCCGAAAGTTGGTCTGCAAGGAAGCTTTCATTGGCCGATTTGTAGTTTTTCCACGCTGTGAGGTCGACGACGGTTTGCGTGAGACGGGCCCGCAAGTCGATGTAGTTGTAGGGCCCTATGATAGTCGGCAAAGTGAAGCCTGGAAGCTTGAACTTAAAGCCTGCAGCTGCGAGGCTGGTCTGCTGGACGGTTTCGGCCAGGTCGCCGGTGAGGTTGGGGAGTAGTACGCTGCGTGCCACGCGCGTTTGCCCGTGTGCCTGGCGTACAGCCTGGGCGAGCCCAACTGCTCCCAGATTGTACTCAAGGCCGCGGCGGATGGCGTCTCGCAAAGACAGCTTGCCGGAAAACGGCACGTTGGAAATACCAGATGTACTTCCCGAGTAAGCGCCCTGAACTTGAACCGTGGGATTGAGTGTGTTGACCGTGCTCGCTACTCCCGGAGTGGATGACTGCGTGGCCGTCACCGAACCGCTCTGACTGCTTCGGCCCGACAGCGGCAACTGCGTTGCCTGCGCGCCCTGGGATTGCCCAGGCGGCGTCTGGGCCAACGCATTTCCGCCTGCGATGCACATGCTGAGCAGGATCAATGTCGCACTTGTCTTCAGCTGTCTCGGCAGCATGTTCAGTTTCGTCTTCCGCATAGACAATTGACCGTGCCTTTCCGTTCTTAACCAAGTACCTAACTGAGTTGCTTGCGAAATCGCCAGACGCTGAGCGAAACGAGGACAATGGTAAAAATCGACAACGCCAGGAAATTGGGCCACAGCGCGACGATGCCGCTTCCTTTGAGCATGCCGCCGCGGACGATGGTCGCGAAATGGTGAATGGGGTTCAAGATCGTAAAGGGCTGCATCCATCGCGGCATCGCTTCGACAGGATTCAACGCTCCCGACAGCGAGGACAATGGCGGGTTGATGAAAAAAGCAGTCAACTGCGCTTGCTGCGCCGACTTGCTGAACGTAGCAATCACCGTACCCAGACTGATCCCGGACAAAATGCACAACATGCCGCCAAACAAGACGTAGGGCAAGCTGCCGTGAAACGGGATGTGGAATACGATTTTAAGCACGGAAAGAGCCAGCAGCATCATCATGCAGAGCAAGGCAAACAGCGGCACGATCTTGGCGATGATGATTTCAGACGTGCTCGCAGGAGACATGAGAAGTTGCTCCATCGTCCCGGTTTCGCGCTCTCTCACCATCGCCGCGGATGCAACCAACGAACTGTTCATAATCAGCAAGAGACCGAAAACCCCGGTCGCAATGAACCAGGAATCGATCAGGCCTGGGTTGTAGATGAAAGCCGGCATGAGTTGCACTTGCCCCCGGCGGCTTATCTCGGACGCGGCAACCTGCTTAAGGCCCGCATGAATGCCCATGCTCTGCAGCCCAGCGGTGTATGTTTGAATGATGCCTTCCGCATAAGCCTGGCTGATGGTGGCAGTATTCGCGTTCGTGGCGTTTAGCAGGAACTGAACCGTGGTTGAATGTCCGCGGTGCAAATCCCGGGCATAGTCGTAGGGGATGACCACTCCGGCGTCTACCCTAGCCTGACTGATGGAATCCCCGAGTTCGTCTACCGAAAAATAGTAGCCTCCAAGGCGAAAGCTCTCGCTCTCGGTCAGGGTTGCGATTAACTCCCGGCTCTCCGGAGTCTTGCTCTCGTCGACGACACCGAGGCGAACGTTCGACACCGCCGCGCTCAACGCGAAGCCAAACAGCGTCAGTTGCAAAATGGGAGGAAGAATCAAAGAAATCATGAGACGGCGATCGCGCCGGATCTGGTTGAACTCTTTGCCCACGAGTGCGCGGAACCGCTGATTGAAGACGTTTTGAAAGGGATTCGTCATTCGCTTACGCTTTGAGCTGCATTCGGCGCATGCTGAACCATCCAACCCCGTAGAAAACCGAGCCGATGATGCCGATGATCGTGACTTTCCACCAGTCGGCGAGCCAGCCGCCACCTTGGAGTAGCGCATCCCGCACGACTTCGATGTAGTAGCGGCCCCACATGAAATTCGAGATCCACCGCAATCCCACGGGGATGTTTTCGATGGGAAAAATCAGGCCGGAGAGCAGAAACACCAGGAGAAAGCCGCCGAGGGCCACCACTTGCATCGCGGCGACCTGGCTCGGAATCGTCGCTCCCACCATGGTTCCGAAGGCCGCCACGCAGAACGTGTAGAGAATCGTGGCGACGATGAAGGGGGTTGGATCGCCCGCCAGCCCCAAACCAAAATACGTAAACAGGAGGACGAGCATAACTAAGCATTCGGCGAGCGCCACTACCATAAAGGCAAGAATCTTTCCCAGCAGGAATTCGTGCGCGGAGATGCTGGATACATAAACTTGAAGAATTGTCTTCAGCTCGCCTTCTTTTGCCATGGCGAGAGCGGCCAGCAAAGGAGGGAACATCGAAAGTCCCAGCACGAAGATCCCTGGACCGTAAAACTTCTTGGCGGAGAGTCCTGGGTTGTACCAGAGACGAATCGCGGTTTGGACCAGCGCGAGTCCTTGGGCGCCAGCGATGCGTTGATTGTAGGCACGCGTAATCTCGTTGGCATAACCTGCCGTAAGCTTTGCGGTATTCGCGTCAGAGGCGTCCACCAGCAATTGAACGGGAGAATTTGCTCCTAGCGCCATGTCCCTTCCAAAATGCACCGGTATGATCAGGACCGCCCTGGCCGTGTTTGAGCTGAGAGCCTCCTCGGGTTGTCGATCAATCGGCCACGCGACGACATGGAGAGTAATGGAGGAGCGAACCGCATCCACAAAATCGCGCGAAGCGGGTGAATCGTCAAAGTCCTGCACGATGACCGGAAGATTGTTTACGGTCAACGAAAGAGACACACTCATCAGGAGCAACAAAACCAGCGGAAGCACCAGGGCGAGAGCCAGCGTCCGCCAATCCCGACAGATCTGAGTCAGCTCTTTACGGGCTTGGGCAACTACACGTCGCATCGCATGCGCTCCTTAGTGTTCACTCTACTTTTCACTCTTCCGCTGAAACCTTTCCCTGCTGGCGCGCTTTTTCGATCACGTTGATGAATACGTCTTCGAGGGAGAAGGGTTCTTCGCGCGCGCTGATTACCTTGATTCCATTGCTTTCAAGCTTCTCGGTCGTGGTTCGTTTGCCTGCCTCAACATCTTCGTCCGTGACCACATGGAGCCGATTGCCGAACAGGGAAACTCGCCAACGCTCGGTGTCGCTCTTGAGCACGTCGGCGGCGTGCTGCGGCTGGTCGACGATGAATTCAAGTAAATGGCCGGTTTGCGCGCTCTTGATGCCGCTCGGAGTTCCTTGTGCCACCAGTTCTCCGCCGGCCATGAATCCCAAACGGTTACATTGTTCCGACTCTTCGAGGTAATGCGTCGTCACAAGGATCGCCGTGCCTGCGTCTGCCAGGCGGTTGATCATCACCCAGAAAGCTCGCCGAGCGAGAGGATCGACCCCAGAGGTCGGCTCGTCGAGAAAGAGCACGCTCGGTTCGTGCATGATGGCGGCGCCGAAGGCGACACGCTGCTTCCAGCCTCCAGGCAGGCTGCCAGTGATCTGGTCTTCCTTCCCTTCGAGTCCCGAGAACGCCACCACCCAGCGGATTTTCTCGTCGCGCTCGCTCTCGGGCACGCCGTAGACGCCGGCGAAAAAGCTGAGATTTTCTCGGATGGTCATATCGTTATAGAGGGAGAACTTCTGCGACATGTAACCGATCTGCTGGCGAATGCTTTCCGAGCGGAGGTTGCCCTGCTCGCCGGCAAGCCGCATGCTTCCGCTGGTGGCCTCAAGCAGCCCGCACAACATCCTGATCGTGGTTGTCTTGCCCGCGCCATTTGCGCCCAGAAGGCCATAGATTTCTCCATACGGAATCTCAAGGCTGACATTCTTTACCGCAGTGAACGCTCCGAACTGTTTCGTTAGATTGTCAGCTCCGATCGCAGTTTGGCCGCGCAAGTCCGAGTGGTCGTGGTGCCCGGGAAACGGTGGATCCTTCGACTCTTCGCCTAGAGCTCGCAGGCTGGCAACGAACACGTTCTCGAGAGTCGGCTCATCGACGCGAACGTCGCTGACGTGCAGGCCGGCTTTGTCAGTAAGTTCCTCAACGATTTGGCGCGCTTTGTCCGGGTCGTGTGCAAGCACATCAAGACGATCACCAAAACGCTCTACGTCCATGATGTCTTTTTGCGGACCGGACACCTCTGACAACACGCGTTCGGCTTCGCTCAAGTTGTCGACGCGGACTTCCAGTCGCTTGGCGCCCAGACCCTCTCGTAATTCGGCCGGAGTGCCGATTTTCCGGATCTCGCCTTTGTGAATGAGCGCGATCCGATTGCACCTCTCGGCCTCATCCAGGTACGGGGTTGAGATCAAAATAGATAAGCCTTCGGCGGCCAGATGCGCCAGGGCATCCCAAAACTCGCGCCGCGATACTGGGTCCACGCCGGTTGTAGGCTCATCTAGCACGAGCACGCGAGGTTGAGGCACCAAGGCGCAAGCCAGCGAAAGCTTCTGCTTCATTCCGCCGCTTAACTGCCCAGCCAGGCGGCTGGAGAATCGATCCATGTCGAACATCTGCAGATACTGGCGGCCTCGCTTCACGATGTCGTCGGATGCGACGCGGCGCAAATCGCCGACGTAGCGGATATTTTCGGTAACGGTAAGATCGGGGTACAAGCTGAATGCTTGAGTCAGATAACCTGTCTGCGAGCGTGCCTCGCGCGCCGGCTGGCCAAACACCTCAGCCGATCCCGAGCTCGCTTCCATGACCCCGGCGAGAATCTGGAACGTCGAGGTTTTTCCCGCACCATCGGGTCCGATCAAGCCGAAGATCTCGCCTTTGCGCACCTCAAAGCTGATTCCGCGAACGGCTTCGAGTTTGCCGTAGCGTTTCCAGAGCTCGCGAATTCGAATGGCACTCGTGTCCGAACCGTTAGAGCGACTTCTGGAGGCTAACGGCGTGGAAGTCGCGGTCGTCATTTGCGCTTTTCTTCGGGCCACTGATCACCCGCGACCAGGACCTCGCCATCCGCCGGCATACCCGGTTTGGCGTATCCCAGTGCTCCTTTCAGCTGAAGCTTTAGGCCGACGACTTGTTTCACGCGGTCATCGCGGAAATAAGTATTCTCGGGAGTGAACGTGGCCTGCGGGTCGATGCGAGAAACGTATGCGTCGACCGGTTGCGTGGGATTTGAATCGAGATACACGTGCGCGGCCTGGCCGACTTTGACCTTGCCGATTTGTCCCTCGGGAACGAAACCTCGCAGATACACCTTGCTGAGATCGAGCAGCGTTATGACCGGGGTGCCTGCGGTAATCACCTCTCCAGGTTCTGCCACGCGCGTTACCACCGTCCCGTCAAAGGGCGCCTTCACGGTGAGATCCTGGCGATTTTCCTGCGCCTCAGTGAGCTGCGCTTGTGCCTGACCAACACTCGCCATCGCGTCGGCAATCGCTGCCTGCTGCTGCGCCAACTGCATGTTCACTCCGGCTACGCGGCGCTTGGCGCCGGCCACAGCAGCCGCCTGTTGGTCCGCGGTCGACACTGCCTGTTTTCCTTGACGCTCGGATACAGCACCCGTTTGCGCCAGCCGCGTGTAAGCCTCCTTGTCGAAGCTGGCAATGTCGTGGGCGGCTTCTTGCTGCGCAACGTTCGCCTCTTCCTGCCGCAACTGTTCATCGAGGACCGAAATCTGGTCTCGGGCGGACCTGGCCTTGGCTTGCGCTTGCTGAACTTGGGCTTCCGCTTGCTCTATGCGAGCCCTCAATTGCTCGTCGTCGAGCACGGCGATGATGTCTCCAGTGGATACGCTGTCTCCCTCGCGCACTCGGATTTCGAGAATACGGCCACTCGTCTTGGGGGACACAGCCGAGTCGTCACCTTCGATTCGACCGCTGAGCGGGACAATGTTTGCTGGTAGTGGAGGAACGTAGAAAAACACTCTCCAAATACCAAATCCGACGGCCGCGAGAATCAGAATGACAACCAACGGAACAATGATTCGACGGGCCATCGAGCGGGGCGGCTTCGCATCGGCAGGCGCAGGTTTTGGTTTTGCTTGACCAGGCTGCGCTACCGCTGGGGTAGATTGCGGGTTTGGTTGCGCTGGGTTCGCCGCCGCAGGAGTGGGTTGCGGGTTCGGTTGGGGTGGCTGACCTGCCACAGCAGCCGGTTGCGGTTTTGTTTGGCCTGGATGCGCTGCGGCAGGAACAGATTTCGGGTTTGGTTGGGGTGGCTGCGCATTGGAACCGGTACTCCCCAAGGCCGTAATCGCCGCATCGAAAGTTTGGACTTCTTTCTGTGCTCGTTCCCGCTCCTGCTTCAATTGCTGGACTATTTCAGACACGTTTCCCACCGCCGGCGCAGGCGGCGGTTTTGGTTGGGGTTCTGGTTGCGGTTGGTCCTGCTTTGGAAGCTCCTGAGGTTTCTCGATTACCTGTTGCTCCGTCATTTCTGACCTCTCTTGCTCGGCGCCATCGCTTGCCGACTACCAGAATTTGCTTGCCGAAGATATGCCAGCGAAAAGTCCCAGATATGCTCAGCGATCCGGTCTACCTGCTCCGGTGTCATTTCTAACTCCGGCCAAAGTTGCTTTAGTAGAGGAACCGCGAGAACATAAACAAGAATTTGTCCCATGACGCTGTGTGCGCACAGCCGGGTCTTCTCATCCTTGGGAGGCAAAGCGAGGATGCTTCCGATCAGTTCGAGTAGTCGCTTGTAGATCGGCCGGGACACTTCATTGACGACTCGCGTCAGCGCCGGCGTGGGCTGCACAAGTTCGTGCACCATGATTCGAAAGTGCCAGTCCGGCAAATTTGGTTCGGCCACGCTTTGAAGGCGAGCTCTGATGACCGCCCGCAAGATGTCCTCTGGAGGCGCATTCTGATCAAGCGCATTGTTGATTGCGTCCACGCGAGCCGCCCGCACCGATTGCTGCAATACTTCGGTATACAGACCTAATTTGTCGCCGAAGTAATAGTTGACCGCTGCGATATTCGCGCCCGAGCGCTTGACGATCTCCCGCACCGTGGTCGCTTGATAGCCGTGCTCGGCGAAGACGTGACCGGCGGCTTCCACCAGCTTCTCCCGTGTTGAAGCCGCAGCCCTGGGCGCGGACACCCGATGCGCTTGCCTTCGAAGCTGTTTCGACGGGGACATTAAACAACAGTCTTAAACATACGTTTGAATCTTACCGAGGCTATCTTGTCAGATTCGCGATCACGAAAGATGTTCACTGTTGCTCATAATCGTGAGAAACGGCGAGTGGATTCGATGAACCTGCCGGTTGGCTAATCTGCGGATCCAAAGGATTGGAAGGTGACGACGAGCGGCACAGCTGTCTGGACGCACCGGGCCCAGTCGCAATCTCGGTGCCAGCAGCGAAGACCGCAGCACAAGCTAAATAAGGCTTTCCCTAGGAATAGCGCTGGGGAACTGTGCGTGACTTTGGTAACCAGCAGATGGTTACCTTCAGGCGTTTCAGCTTTCTTCCGATGGACTTTCCCCTTCGTAATTCGCGTCGGTAGCAAGCCACAACTAAACTTCGATGCGGGGGTTTAGTTCCAACATGATCAACAAAATTACGAAGTCGCTCTTAGTCCTGGCAGTGGGCGGTCTGATGTTTGTCGGCGCCGCCGCTGCTCAAACCCAAAACAGCAACACGTCCGGCGCGGGACCGGGGCAGGTGGATCCTGGTCATCCTCGCGTCAACGAAGTCAATGCCCGCGAGCAGAATCAGCAGGATCGCATCGCGAATGGCGTGCAGAACGGCACCATGACGCCGGGACAGGCCTCGCGCGTCGAGAATAAAGAACAGCACATCGACAACCAGGAAAAAGCCGATATGGCCGCCAACAATGGTCACCTAACCAAGGGCGAACAGAAGCAGCTGAATAAGGAACAGAATCGCACGAGCAAGCGGATCTACAAAGATAAGCATGATGGGAAGTAGTTTGAGCATCGGACTCCCCAAGTTCAGGACTAAAGCCGCGGATCGTTGCGGCTTTTTTCTTTTTCGGAATCCGGCTCAGACTTTGCGTCTTTGTGCCGACTCTTGTCTATAATGGCCGGACGGAGCGGGGGCCCGGCCTTTTCCAGCAAGGAGCCGGGCTCGTGCTTTCTCGCATCACTTGCACGGTTAAGCTAACAAGACATGTCCGTTGACTGTTCGAAAGTGAAACCCGGAATGGAAGTCGCGGGCCTGACTGACGTGGGCTGCCAGCGCGAAAACAACGAAGACTCCTACCTCTATTGGGAGCCAGCCGACGAAGAGGAATTCCGGCGCAAGGGACGATTGGCAGTGATTGCCGATGGCATGGGCGGACACGAAGGCGGGCAGGAGGCCAGCCGCCTGGCGGTGGAGACGGTTCGCGAAGTCTATGATCAGGCCTTCCGTGACGATCCGCAGGCGGCCCTGGTGGAGTCGTTTGCCGCGGCCCATTCGCGCATTCAGGACTATGCCGAGCAGCATCCTGTATTCCATGGCATGGGGACGACATGCACTGCCCTGGTACTCCGCGGCCAGCAGCTTTTTTTTGCGCACGTCGGAGACAGCCGCCTTTACCTGGTACGCGACGCCCGCATCTTGCGTCTGACTCGTGATCACTCCTACGTGGGCAGGCTGGTGGAGAGCGGTATCGTCCGCGCCGAAGACGCCGAGAAGCACCCGCAGCGCCACATCCTGACCGCCGCTTTAGGAGCGGGAAGAGACGTGGCGGTGGACGGCGCCGAACAGGGACTGGCCTTGCAGGACGGAGACGATCTCCTGCTCTGTACCGACGGACTTTGGAGCGTCGTAAGTGATCGAGAGATTGAGGCCGCGGTCAATGGCAATGCCCCGGCCGAATGCTGCGCCGCATTGGTGAAGCTGGCTCGGCAGCGGGGCGGCCCCGATAACATTACCCTTCAAGTGCTGCGCATCGGACCGGAGTTGCATCCCTCGTCTTGAACGAAACTGTCGCGCTTGCGGAACTCCACTGACATTGAGCCGCAATCAAATGCACATCTCCGCTTCTCCGGCCCCGGAAGAACTCCAGTAAGTTGCTGAAAATAAAACGATTCATCTTCAATTGTCTGCCGCGAGGAATGGAGAGCCAGTTGCTGATGCCCTTAACGTCAATAAAGTCTATTAGTGACATGGACTTTATGGCATAATTACCAACCAACCATGAAAATATCGCAAAAGGGACTCTATGCACTGCAGGCGATGATGATGCTTGCCCGCCACTACCACCAGGGAGCCATAAAGATCCGCGAAGTCGCGTATGAGGAGAATCTCCCGGAGAAATTTCTGGAACTGATTCTCCTCGAACTGAAAAACGCCCGCTTGGTCGAGAGCGTGCGCGGAGCCAAGGGCGGCTACCAGTTACGCCGCGATCCTGGCGACATTCGTTTGAGCGAGATCATGCGTCTCATCGATGGTCCGCTGGCGCCTTTTGGCGACGCCGAGCAGTTACGCACCTTGATTGACCGCGATCTACCCCATCGGGCTCTTTACCAGTTATTTCTAGACGTCCGCGATGCCGCAGCCAACATTCTGGAACACACGACCCTGGCCGACCTCATCGCCGAACCAGGTCCGCGCACCAGCAAGGGCAAGCGCGTGGCTAAAAAGAAGGAAAAGAGCACCGTGGTGCCCATGGTCGTGGTCGGCGGACAAAAGTGATCAGACGTCTTCTGGCCGGGCTGCTGACGCTATGTGCAGCCGCCATTCCGGGGTGGGCGCAAACCATCATTCGCGTCGGCGCCTTTCCCAACATCACGCATGCTCAGGCCATGGTGGGGAAGGCCAACGGCTGGTTCGACAAGGCCATGGGTCCGCAAGTGAAAGTGCAATGGACCAGCTTCAACGCTGGTCCGGCCGCCATTGAAGCCTTGTTTGGCGGCGCGATTGATATGACTTATGTCGGCCCCAACCCGGCGATTAACGGCTATGTCCGTTCCAACGGGGAAGCGGTGCGCGTGGTGGCCGGCGCGGCCAGCGGCGGCGCTTCGCTCATCGTGCGCAATGACAGCGGCATTCAGAAGCCCGAGGATTTTCACGGCAAGCGCGTTGCTTCGCCGCAGTTCGGCAACACCCAGGACGTGGCCCTGCGCAACTGGCTGAGGAGCCACGGCATGAAGACCACTGATAAGGGCGGCGATGTGCAGATCATCCCCATGGCCAATCCAGATCAGCTCACCCTGTTCCTGAAGCGGGACCTCGATGCTGCTTGGGCTCCCGAACCGTGGGCTACTCGCCTGATCCACGACGGCAATGGGCGGCTCTTCCTCGACGAACGCACCCTTTGGCCCAACGGGCAGTTCGTAATCGGATTGTTGGTCGTCAACACGAAGTTTCTGACGAATCATCCCGACTTGGTGAAGAATTGGATTCGGGCCAACGTCGAACTCACCGACTGGATCAACGCTCACCCGGCGGAAGCCAAGAAACTTCTCAACCAGCAGATTCAGGCCGAGACCGGTAAAGCCCTTCCCCCAGCGGTTCTCGACGAAGCCTTTGCCCGGATGCAGGTTACTTACGATCCGCTGCACAGCGCGCTCACGACCGCGGCGCAGCAAGCCTTTGATGACGGCTTCCTCGGCCGCCAGATGCCAGATCTCTCCAGACTCTACGATTTGGCGTTGCTCAATCAGGTCTTGGCAGAGAAGGGAAGGAAGGCCATTCAATGAGCACCAACGCACACAATTTTCCCGCACAACTTCCGCTTCCCGTCGATCCTCGAAGTCCTGCGCGCATCGGTGGTGCGCGCGGAAAAGCCGGTCGCGTTCCGGTTGTGCGCCTGGTCCGCGGAGTTTCCGCCGACATTCCCAAAGTCGGCCTCACTGACATCTGCCTCAGCTACCGCACGCAGAGCGGCGAACGAATGCTTGCCCTCGACCACATCAATTTGCAGGTCAAGGCGGGAGAATTTCTCTGCATTGTCGGACCTTCCGGCTGCGGCAAGTCCACGCTCCTGCATTTAATCGCGGGCCTCCACCAGCAGACTTCGGGGCAGGTACTCGTAGACGGCAAACAGGTTCAGGGGACGGGCACCGACCGCATTCTGATTTTCCAGGAACTCGGCCTTTTCCCCTGGCTCACCGTCGGCGACAACGTTGCCTTCGGCATGAAGATGAAGGGCATCGGCAAGGCGGAAAGGGAAGAGAAGACCGAGTACTATTTGCGCCTGGTACATCTTTCGCAGTTCAAGCGCAGCTACATCCATCAGCTTTCCGGCGGCATGCGGCAGCGCGTGGCTCTGGCTCGCGCTCTCGCCACCGAACCCGACGTTCTCTTAATGGATGAACCCTTCGCCGCGCTCGATGCTCAGACTCGCGACCTGCTTCACGATGAACTTGAACGCATCTGGGCAGAGACCGGACGCACCATTATCTTTGTGACCCACAATGTGCGCGAGGCCATACGCCTTGGCGATCGTGTAGCTCTCCTCACCTTCCGTCCCGGCCGGGTAAAGCGCGAGTTTCCCGTGGATCTGCCTCGTCCACGCTCCCTGGAAGATGTGGACGTGGCCCGCGCCGCCCGCGAGATTCTCGACGAACTGCGCGAAGAAATCAATCGCTCCCTCGAAGAGGAATACAACACGGGACCGAAAACCATTGTGCCAGCGGAGGGGCAACCATGAAGCGCGCCGCTCGCCTGATCGTCTTTTACGCCGGATTACTCGGCCTGTGGACTTTGCTGGCTCAGATGAAGATCTGGCCACCGTACTTGTTTCCCACGCCGTGGGGCGTCGGTGACGCTTTGTATGCGGGGTTCAAAGATCACAGCTTCGTGATCGCCATCGCCGTCAGCATGCGGCGCGTCTTGATCGGGTACGCGATTTCCGTTGTTCTGGGCATGATCCTCGGACTCGGTGTGGCCAGCAGCAAGTTCCTCGAAGAGACCATGGGCGGCCTGCTCGTGAGTCTCCAGAGCTTGCCCAGCATCTGCTGGTGGCCTTTGGCTCTGCTCTGGTTCGGTCTCAGCCAAAACGCCATCCTCTTCGTCGTGGTCATGGGATCGTTGCTCTCGGTCACGTTGGCGATGGAAGACGGCCGCAAGCAGATGCCGAAAATCTACAGCATGGCAGGCCGCAACCTCGGTGCCAGCGGACTTCAACTGTTCTGGTATGTACTGTTGCCGGCCAGCCTCCCCTTCATCGTTTCCGGCTTGAAGCAGGGATGGGCTTTTGCCTGGCGCTCGCTGATCACCGCCGAAATGCTCTATCTGAGTCTGGGACTCGGTCAAGTGCTGATGATGGGACGCGATTTGAACGATATGAGTGCCGTCATCGCCGTCATGATTCTGATTATTGCCATCGGCTACGTGGTGGATGGCGTGGTTTTCAAATCGATGGAACGCCGACTGCAGCAAAGATGGGGCCTGACGCCCTCGACCTAGGCTTTCCATCTTTAGGACGATATCCCACGAGTCCGGTCCGGTTTTGGCTACTCTCCTTTTCCGGGCCGGTGGTGTTAACTTAATTTACAGCAAGATTTTAAATGCCGTTCTTTTGTCTGCAGCACCACTATGAACTCCAGACGCGACTTCCTCAAACAGATTTCCGGAGCGGCGCTCGCTGCGGGCGCAGCGCCCTCCCTCTTGACCTGGGCTCTCCCGCAGGAACAATCGGTCCCGGTTCCCGGCGAAGACGGAATGATTCTGCGCTCCTTCCGCTTCGTCGATCTCGAAACCCCGGTCGAGTACTTCAACAGCTGGCTCACTCCGGTTCCGCATTTCTTTGTGCGCAATCACATGCACGAACCCAGCGAACTCGACGCGCACGATTGGAGACTCACGGTCAGCGGGGAAGTGGAGAAGCCGCTCACGCTCAGCCTCCCCGAGCTTTCCAAAATCGAGACCCACTCCATCGTCAACACGCTCGAGTGCGCCGGCAACGGTCGCAATTTGCATCGCCCTCAAGTCCCGGGCATTCAGTGGGGCAAAGGCGCGGTGAGCACTGCCCGCTTTTCCGGACCACGCTTACGCGACGTCCTGCAGCGTGCCGGAGTGAAACCCACCGGCAAGCATGTGATGTTCCGCGGGCTCGACGAAGTTCCCGGCAAAGTTCCTCCCTTCATTCGCAGCATCCCGATCGAGAAAGCTCTCGACGCCGATACACTCATCGCCACCCACATGAACGGATCTCCGCTCACCAAAAATCACGGCTTTCCCGCGCGCACGCTCGTCCCGGGCTGGATTGGCGCCGCCTCCTGCAAGTGGCTCACCGAGATCAAATTGCTCGACGCGGAATTCGTCGGCAATTTCATGAGTCCGGGCTACCGCTTTCCCAACCAGCCGGTCAAACCGGGCGATGCTGTGAAGCCGGAAGATACTCATCCACTTACCGCTCTGAACGTGAAGTCTGTGATCTCCGGGCCCAGTGAGGGAGCCAGCTTGAAAGCCGGAAAGATCGCCGTGCACGGCGCAGCCTGGGCCGGGGAAGCCGATATCACGAAGGTGGAGATCTCAACCGACGCCGGCGCTTCCTGGAGTCCTGCCAAGCTCGGCCACGACCAGGCGCACTACGCCTGGCGTCTGTGGAGCTACGACTGGAAAGCCGGACAGAGTGGCGATTATACGATCCAGTCACGCGCCATCGACAGCCTGGGTCGCACTCAACCAACGACCGCCGTCTGGAATCCCAGCGGCTATCTCTACAACGCCGTCGACCAGGTGAAGATCCATGTCGCATAGAACGCAGTGGCTGGAACTCATTGCGGATTGTCATCCTGACCGGAGCTTCCGATTCCTGAAAGAAAGCGGAAGCGGAGTGGATGGACCTGCTGTTCTTCCGGTCGCGCGAAAGCCTCTGCCGAAATTCGCTGCGATTGTCCTGCTCGCTCTATCAGCCGCTTCGCCGTTCTCCGTGCATGCTCAGAAAGCCTCGGTCGCAAACGTGACCGCGGATCTGCCCTCCGGATCCATGCAGGCCAAGGCCACCGCTGCCTGTCTGGAATGCCACGAGGCCCGCATCATCCTGCAGCAGCGTCTCAGCAAGGCGGCATGGACGAAGGAACTAGACAAGATGGCGAAATGGGGCGCAGTGGTCGATCCCGCCGACCGCGATGCTCTCATCGATTATCTAAGCATCAACTTCAGCCCTGACAAGCCCGCATACGACCCGCAGCGCACTTCCGGAGACAAGAAGACATCGAAGTAGCGGTTCTCGCGATTTGCGAAATACTTGTAGAGCCGCGGAAGAGCGGCCTCACCATTGTGCGAAATACGTGCACAACCGTGGAAGAGCGGCGCTTTCAGCGCCGCGTAAAGCGTCATTGATGGTGCGGGCTTCAGCCCCCAGTGGCCGCATCTTGCGGGAAAAAGCAAAGCGCTGCCGACCCAATGTCCCAGAGCCTTCGCGGACATTACGGCAACGCTGCCACTTCTGAGTCCAAACTGTAATGAGGAAATTATAGAAACGTCGCTGCCCCGCTTCTAGTGCATTGTAGGGTACGGGGAAGCTCAAGACAGGGTTAGCCTTGCCCCTGGTCCACACCGACCGGAACGCTCTTCGGTCCGCCCTAACCCCTCCAGAGTGTTTGACTTACAGCGGATTATACATACAACGCTGCACCCACAGACTTGCATGCACAAATGTTCCGACTGGAACATTAGGACGAATGTTCAGGAACTTTCGGGCCAGCCTTTAGGTCCCTTCCTCTGTGTCCCCTGTGCCCTCTGTGTTCAAGCTTCTTTCCGGCCTCAGCAACGGAAACAGAATTACGTCGCGGATGGTGTGTGAATCGGTCAGCAGCATACACAAGCGGTCCACGCCCACGCCCACGCCGCCGGCCGGCGGCATCCCATAGGACAGCGCGCGGATGTAATCTTCATCCATCTGGTGGGCTTCTTCGTCCCCGCGCTCGCGTTCTTTCAATTGGCCCTCAAAGCGCCGCCGCTGATCCTCCGGATCGTTCAGCTCGCTGAACCCATTCGATATCTCCATCTGCCCCGCATAGATTTCGAAACGCTCGGTCCACTCCGGCTCATCCGGCTTCTGCTTCGACAGCGGCGACACCGCCGTAGGGAACTCGTAAATGATCGTCGGCTGTGTGAGATGTTCTTCCGCAACCGCCTCAAACAAACTAGCGATACCTTTACCAAGATTCGGATTCTTCTTCATCTCCGCCAAGACCTCTCCGAAGATGTGTTTGACCTTGCGGGGTTCCGCGCGAGAATCACCCGGGCCTAGCAGAATTTGTTCGCGCGCCTCGGTGGCGAACTGATGAGCGTTTTCAAGTTTGTGAACGAACGATGTCAGATCCGAAAAGTCTGACATCGCAGGCTTCGCGCCCGCAGCATCGGGCCAGTAGTGAATGATGGCCTCGCGCATGGTGAAGCGCTGCCAATTCGCCCAGTCAATCTCCTGATCGCCCCACTTGGTTTTCGTGGCACCATCCGGATGATCCTTGTCCGTTGTCACATCCTTCGCCGCCTGCGTGATCAACTCCTGCGTGAGATCCATGATCCCCTGGTAATCCGTATAGGCCTGATAGGCCTCCAGCATGGTGAACTCAGGATTCCATCGCCAGCCCAGGCCTTCGTTGCGAAAGTTGCGATTGATTTCATACACCCGATCGAATCCGCCCACCACCAGCCGCTTCAAGTAAAGCTCCGGAGCGATGCGCAGATACAGATCCATGTCGAGCGTGTTGTGGTGCGTTACAAACGGCCGCGCCACCGCTCCGCCCGCAATCGGCTGCATCATGGGCGTTTCGACTTCGACAAACCCGTGCGCCTCCATCGTCCGCCGCAGCGACTGCACCAGCTTGCTGCGCTTCAGAAAAACTTCCCGCACCTCGGGGTTGACCACCAGATCGACATAGCGCTGCCGGTAGCGCAACTCGACGTCGGTGAGGCCGTGGAATTTCTCGGGCAACGGAAGAAGATCTTTACTGAGAAAGGTGATCTCTTCCACATGAACCGTCAGCTCGCCCGTGCGCGTGCGAAACAAATAGCCGCTGACGCCGATGTGGTCGCCGAGATCGAGCAGTTTGTACAACTCGAACCCCTTGTCGCCGACCGCATCTTTCTTCACGTAAATCTGCAGCCGCTTTCCATCCTGTTGGAGATGGCAGAATCCGGCCTTGCCCATCAAACGAATCGCCATGATGCGTCCGGCCACGCGTACGTTGATCCGCGGACTCTCCAGTTGCTCGGCAGTCTTATCCGAGTCTTCCGCCAGAATTCGAGCAATGGCATGAGTGAACTCGTACTTGGTCCGGTACGCGGTTTGGCCGAGCGCCTCGATCTGTTTCAGTTTCTGCCGCCGCAGTTCGTAGATGTCTTCGTCGAATGCCAAGAGAATCCTTTAAAAAGGGAATTGCGCCTTACCAGCGCGGAAGGCGGATGAAAACGTTGAAACGCGATTATAAACAACCCGCACTCGTTAATGCGCTCTCACCGCCGCATTAAGAACCAGTTGCAAGGTACCTAGGGACTCTGGTACATTGGTACACATGACAGACGACCCGAACCTGCTGGTGGAACGAGTGCAAACTGGGGTGCGCATGGAGAAACGTCTCCTCAAAGTCCTGAAGGGTTTCGCCGAGTATCACGACATGACTCTCGGTGATCTACTAGAGGGCATCGTCCTCCATGCTTTCGACGGCAAGACGCCGTTCAGCCCAGCCTCGCTCGAGCGCATTCAAGAGTTGAAGCGCTTTTATGACTTTGATCTCGATTCCAGCGCAAGCCACCGGCTTAAGGAAATCAAGGCACGCCCAGCCCGCAAACGAACTACCGACAAGTAACAGAGGTTCACCCGATGACTGCACAACGCACACAAATCGCTTTGACAGGCCTGCAGTGGACTCTGGGACTGGTAATTCTGATCGAGGCAATTCTGTTTGTGATGCCCGGTGCAGCCCACGGCTTCGCCAAGACTCACATGCCGAACCTGGTCCGGCTAATCCTGGGATTCGGTGAGATCGCCGGGTGCGTCCTCATGCTCATCCCGCGAACGGCCACTCGTGGCGCCTGGGTTTTGGTAACCGTTTTCGTCCTGGCGATCGTCATTCACCTTTTGCATGGGATGTACGACGTGGGAAATCTGGCGATCTACACTGCCGCAGCCTGGGCGGTCGCGGTAGGCAAGAAAGGTTAGTCGATCGACATCTATTCGCTGGTCTAAGGAGAAATACACAATGATTGCCTTCAGACTGATTTTTGTGAGTTGGCTCATTGCCCTTGTGAACGCCGCACCTGCGCACGAAACTGTGCAGCAGGTGAGCCGTACCGGAAGCTTCGAGTTGCCCTGCTCCGCCGACACCGCTTTCCCGCTTTTCAGTCCCGAGGGGGAGCGGGATTGGGTGAAGGGCTGGGCTCCTACGCCCGTGTTCCCGGACGGAATCGAGTTCGCCCGCGACACGGTTTTTCGCGAGGCGAGTTCCGGCGAGGAAGCGGTTTGGATCATCGTTGACGCGGATTGGAAAACTCACCGCGCGGAATATGTCCGCCTTGCTCCTGATTCTCACACTGCACGCATCGTGGTGAAGGTTGAACCTCTTGCGGCGGAGCGCAGCAAGGTGGTCGTGAGCTACACGATCACCGCATTTGGAGAGGGTCCGGCAAATTTCGTGGCGGTTTTCTCCGAGGAAGCCTATGCCACCAAAATGCGCGACTGGCAGAAACAGATCAGCGCGTATCTTGAAGGTCGAAAGTCAATCGGATAACTGGCATGGTTCCATTCAAAGCGCTGCTGGTGGAGGGTACGTCCGGCGTTGGAAAGTCGACGCTAATCGACGCTCTGATCCGGCGCCACGTCGGTGGGTCGGCGCGCAGGAAAATCCGAACGCTGGTTCACCTGGCGCAATCCCACACCTACGGCCCTTTGGCTACGCCGGAGGACAAGGGCACGCTAACCGTGGATGACAATTTGCGCCATTTGGAGCGAATCGTAGGAATGATCGAGTGGCTCCATGCCAGCGTGCAGGAACACACGCGGCCTTGGTGTTTCGTGCTCGTCGATACTTTGCATTTGACTCACTGCGTTCGTCCTGGAGTGGTGGAGTGGAGCGACGTCGAGCCGTTCGATCGGCGGCTCGCTGCCCTTGGATGCAAGCTGCTCTTCTTGCGGGCAACCCTCAACACGATTTGGGAGCGTGGAATCAAGCCTAGAGCAGACCAGCAGTTCATTCAAGAGTACGCCAGAAAATTCGGTCGAACCGAGGAGGAGATTCACCAACATTTCGTCCGCGAACAAGAAACACTGGCGGAGTTATTCTCACGTTCGGTCATGCCGAAGCTTCTGATGCAAAATGATGTGGCGCTCGATAGCGGATTGGAAGAAGCCTGGCGTTTTTGGACCGAAGATTCAACATCTCTTCTTGAAGTCGCCGGCTATCGGCGGTAAGATTGCGTGCTCGACAGTTTCCCGGGCAGTTAATACGCGCAAGGCACACTATGCCGCAAAACTACGTTCCCATCTTTATCTTCATGGCAGTCGTGGGCGTGCTGCTTCCGTTTACGTTGCTGTTAGCGAAACTCGTCCGGCCGCAGAACCCCAGCAAGACCAAGCTCATGCCCTACGAGTGCGGCATCGACCCCATCGACAATGCGCGCGGCCGCTATACCGTCCGCTACTACATTGTGGCAATCCTGTTCGTGGTCTTCGATGTGGAAACCATCTTTCTGTTCCCCTGGGCCGTAAAGTTCAAGGCTCTCGGCGTTTTCGGACTGGTGGAAATTCTCATCTTCCTGGTAATCCTAATCGTCGGTTACATTTGGGTCTGGCAAAAGGGCGCGCTGGAATGGGTGTAACTCCGCCGACGCCAGCGCCCGATTCGTCCAGCGAAACTTTTTCCGCCAGCCGCTGGACTCAGGGCAATTTTCTTTTTCCGACTCGCCTGGTGGTCAGTCCTCTGCGCGTCAGCCGCGTGAAGTCGCGGTGGTTTGGCAGCAACGACGAGAGCATCGCCATCTCGAAGATCGCCTCCGTACACATTTCAACCGGCGTACTCTGGGCCGAGATTCGTATCGAATCCACCGGCGGTACCGACCCCATCACCAGCCACGGCCATCGCAAAGCCGATGCCCAACGCATCCGCGATCTCATCGAGCGCTATCAAGCGCAAGCCCGCGTGTAGAGCGCGAGAGCGATGTTCCCAGAACCTGATCAGAATTCGTTTTCCTCGCAACCCTCGTTGACACCGTGTTGCTCAAGCTGATAAAAATTAACGTTCTCTCCGAAACCCTGCGCGCCTGAGGTTTGCGTCTTCGCAGCTGATGCCGGACGAAATCAAATCGCCCTCTTCACCGCCGCCGGAAGGTGATCCGAAACCGACGGCGGATCAACCGGCCGTTCCCGGCGGTGTAAAAGCTACTGCTTCCGGCTCGGTACAATCGGATTCCAAGATTCCACCCGAAAACCCAACCGCGTCTCCCTCGTCCCCGGTTCCTCCGAAACCTGCCGCAGCAGCGCCCCCTGCGGCTAAACCCGCGGCCCCTGCCAAGCCAGCCGCGCCGACTCCCACTCCCTGGGATTCGCCCATGATCGCGAAGTTCAAGGGAGCATACGGTTCCGGCATCGAGCCGCTGACTTATGCCGGGCAGAACTACATGGTGGTTGATCGCTCTCTGATTCCTGAAATTCTCCAGGTTCTCCGCAACGAAGAACAATTCGATTACTGCGTGGATCTTACCGCGGTGCACTACCCGAAGCGCGAGAAGCAATTCGATGTGGTGTGGGTGCTATATTCCTTCGCCCGCAACGAGCGCATCCGGGTGACCACGCAAATTGTGGACGGCGCCACCTTGCCCAGTTCTGTTCCCATCTGGCCGACCGCCAACTGGCTGGAGCGTGAAGTCTACGACATGTTTGGCATCAAGTTTGATGGGCATCCCGACATGAAACGAATTCTGCTGCCCGACGGCTGGAAGGGACACCCGTTGCGTAAGGATTACGGAATCCTGCAACAGGATAATGAGTGGGTGCAGATCAACCTGGGAATTGAGAGCGGGCAGTGAAAAGCGCAAGTGACGAGCCAATGACCGAACCGAACACGCTCTCGCATCTCGATCTCGAAACCCACGAGAAGCCGTTTCTGGATGCGAACGAGCTCGTCATCAACATGGGCCCGCAGCATCCCGCTACGCACGGCGTACTGCGCGTGATTCTTCGCCTGGACGGCGAAAAGGTTCTTGGCCTGGAGTGCGTGATCGGCTATCTGCACCGCGGCGTCGAGAAGATCGGCGAGCACCGCACTTACACGATGTTTAACCCGTACGTCGACCGCATGGATTATGTTGCGGCGGTCTCGAACGGGCTTGGCTATTGCGAGACAGTGGAAAAGCTTCTCAACGTGGAAGCGCCACCGCGCGCGCAGTATGTTCGCGTCATCCTCACCGAGTTGAACCGAATCGCCAGCCACCAGCTCTGGCTGGGCACGCACGCGCTCGATATCGGCGCCATCACCCCGCTGTTCTACACGTTCCGCGACCGCGAAGAGATCCTCAAGATCTACGAGAAATATTGCGGCGCGCGTCTCACGACCCACGCGTTTCGCATCGGCGGCCTGCAATACGAAACCTACAATGGCTTCGAGAAAGATGTGAAGAACTTCCTCGACTTCTTCCGCCCCAAGATTGACGAATACGAGGAATTGCTCACTACCAACCGCATCTGGGTGGAGCGCACGAAGAAGGTTGGCGTGATCTCTGGAGAAGATTGCATAGCGCTCGGAGTGACCGGCCCTGTGCTCCGCGCCAGCGGCGTGAAGTGGGACTTGCGCAAGGCCCAGCCCTACGCCAACTACAAGAACTTCGATTTCGATATTCCGACTGGCCAGAACGGCGATACCTACGATCGGTACCTGGTCCGCATGGCCGAGATGCGGCAGTGCGTGCGCATCATCGAGCAGGCCGTGGGCGCGATTCCCGAAGGTCCCATCATCGCCAAAGTTCCCAAGGTGATGAAACCGGCGGTGGGCGAGGTTTATCACTCGATCGAAGCGCCGAAGGGTGAGCTGGGATACTTCATCGTGAGCGACGGTTCCACGCAGCCTTACCGCGTGCGGGTGCGTCCGCCGTCATTCGTGAATCTGCAGGCGCTTGACCTGATGTGCCGTGGGCAGCTTGTGGCCGACGTGATCGCGGTGATCGGTACCCTCGACATCGTTCTCGGCGAGGTGGATCGCTGATGGGCCAGATCGTTTCATATATCGAGTCGTATCTTCATACCAAGGATCTAACTCCGGGCGCAGCGGGAAACATGTTCTGGGTGCTGGTCTACATTCTGCTGATCTTCACCGGGCTGGCTATCGCGGTCATGTTGATGACCTGGCTGGAGCGCAAGGTGCTGGCCCACATGCAAGTGCGCTTGGGGCCGATGCGCGTAGGCCCGCACGGCCTGCTGCAGCCCATTGCCGACTCTCTTAAACTTTTGCTCAAAGAAGACATCATGCCGGCCGAGGCGGATACTTTTGTTTTCTGGCTCGCACCTTTCGTCGTTGTGCTGGCGGCTTTTACGGTTTTTGTTGTCGTTCCGTTTGGTCCCACGCATGCCATCACCGACATGAACATCGGGATCCTCTTTATGCTCGGCGTTTCGTCGCTGAGCGTGCTGGGCGTTGTGATGGCCGGATGGGCCTCCAACTCACACTACCCGTTGATTGGCGCTCTGCGCTCCAGTGCGCAGATGGTTTCTTACGAAGTCGCCATGGGATTGGCCGTCGTCTCCGCCATCCTGATGACCAGCCTCAACGCCACTGGTACCGGAACTCTGAGCATGATTGGCATTGTTCAGGCGCAGCAAGCGCAGGGTGAGTGGTTCATCTTCAAATTCTTTCCGCTCGGACTAATTGCCTTCTTCATTTTTGGCGTCGCCATGGTTGCCGAGACCAACCGCGCGCCTTTCGATCTGGCCGAAGCCGAATCCGAGTTGACTGCCGGGTTCCACACCGAATACAGCGGCTTCCGCTGGTCGTTGTTTTTTCTCTCTGAATACACCGCCATGATCGCGGTCTCATCCATCGCGGTCACGCTCTGGCTCGGCGGCTGGCTGCGGCCGTTTCCGAATCTCTTGCACAACTCAACCTGGGATCTGATCTTCTCACTGTTTCCCGGGGCCACGCTTCTCTTTCTCGCAGCGATGTGTTTTTTCAACGCGGCGCGTATGCCGAAGCATCCGCTCTTCCGCATTCAGACCATCGGCCTCGCGGTCTTCGGCGTGGTGCTCGGCTTGATTGGTCTGGTCCTGTTCATCCCCGCGGTGAGCGTGCGGGTGCAGGATATTTTCTGGTTCTCGGCCAAAGTTGCCGGGTTTATGTACCTCTATATCTGGTATCGTGGCACGTTCCCGCGATATCGCTTTGACCAGCTCATGCAGATGGGATGGAAAATCCTGCTGCCCCTGGGGCTGGGCGTTCTCATTCTGACGGCTAGTGTAGCGTTGCTGCAACCAATGATATGGCACCCGTAGCCACACCGTTTTTCTTTTACCTGCTCTCCGGGATCATGCTCATCGGGGGCATCCTGGTGATCACGCGGAAGAATCCCGTGCATTCGGCGCTGGCGCTGATTGTCACGCTGCTGGCGCAGGCCTCGATTTATCTGATGCTCTATGCCCCATTCGTCGCTGGCGTTCAGATCATCCTTTATGCGGGCGGCATTATGGTGCTGTTCCTGTTCGTCATCATGCTGGTGAGCATTGACCGCTCGGTAAGAGAGCGGCAATTCAATAGTCAATGGGTGGCAGGAATCATCGCGGCTACAGCACTCGGCGGACTGTTCATCGCAGTGTATACGAAGGGAAGGGATATCTTCCCGGAGCACGCACTGCCGGTGGTGGAAAACGACAATACCCAAAAGATAGCGACCATGTTGTACGGACAGTACATGTTCGCCTTCGAGATCGCCTCGCTGCTGCTCTTGGTGGCGATCATCGGAGCGGTGGTGATGGCAAAGAAGAGGATTTGAGGAAGCAATTAGCAGTTGGCAATTAGCACTCAGCCGCTCAGGTTCTTGCTGATACCGGCTGTTTCACCGACGGCCAAATGCTAACGGCTAATTGCTAGCTGCTAAAGGCTTAAGAGTTGATATGGAATCGATGCTGCACATCACGACGCTGCATTATCTGGTGCTCGGGGCCGCGCTCTTTCTCCTCGGCGTCATTGGCGTACTAACCCGCCGCAACGTAGTCGTCGTCCTGATGTCAATCGAGCTGATTCTGAACGCCGTAAACCTGAACCTGGTCGCCTTCTCGCACTACTGGCAAGGAATGCCAGCCCGCTTGGGTGGCGGCCCGCTAGCCTTGCACGGCCAGGTCTTCGCCATTTTTGTTATCACCGATGCCGCCGCAGAAGCCGCGGTGGGCCTTGGCATTCTGATCGCCTTCTTCCGCAACAAGGAGACGGTCAACATAGACGAAGTGAATTTGCTGAAGTGGTAGGAGGGCAGTACCGAGTACCCAGTACCGAGCATTTAGCAACGCGCAATTGGCCCACGACTAACGACTAACGACCGACGACATGTTCTTCCTAAACCACATCTGGCTGATCCCGCTGCTGCCGGCCTTCGGCGCGACCATCATGTTCTTTTTCGGCCGCAAGCTGCAGAAGGCCACGGTCAGCGCCGTTTGCGTGGGCACGATCGTGCTCGCGTTCCTCATGGCCTGCGGCGCGGTCTGGCAATATTCAGCCTGGTCGTCCACGCAGGAACATTTTCACCAGCCTTATCAGACCATCCTCTACACTTGGCTCGGTACCGACACCGGCCACATGAACTACGCGAGCCACGGAGGCTCTCCAGCCTTGTTCCAGGCTGATGCCGGCTTCCTGCTTGATCCGCTTTCCAGCATCTGGCTGCTGTTCGTCACCGGCGTCGGCATGCTGATCCACATTTACTCCACCGGATACATGGCGCATGAAGGCGGCTACTACCGCTTCTTCGGGTACCTCAACCTTTTCATGTTCTCCATGCTGACGCTGATCCTGGCCAACAACTACGTGCTCATGTTTGTCGGCTGGGAAGGCGTGGGCCTGTGTTCGTATCTTCTGATCGGCTTCTATTTCCACCGGAAGTCGGCCACTGACGCGGGAAACAAAGCTTTCATCGTCAACCGCATCGGCGACGCCGGATTCCTGCTGGGAATGTTTTTCATCGCCTGGTATTTCGGATCGCTCCGATTCACCGACGTTACCGCAGCCGCCCGCAGCGGTCATTTCGCCATCGGCGATCCCTTCATCACCGCTGCCACGCTCCTGCTCTTCGTTGGCGCCTGCGGCAAATCGGCGCAACTTCCGCTCTACGTCTGGCTGCCCGACGCCATGGAAGGCCCCACGCCGGTCTCCGCTCTCATCCATGCCGCAACCATGGTCACTGCCGGTGTTTACATGGTTGCGCGCTCGAATGCGCTGTTCGTGCTCGCGCCCACGTCGATGAAGACGGTAGCCATCGTCGGCGCCCTTACCGCGATCTTCGCGGCATCGATCGGACTCGTGCAAAACGACATCAAGCGCGTCCTGGCCTATTCCACCGTCTCGCAGCTCGGCTACATGTTCCTCGCGCTCGGGGTCGGAGCCTTCTCGGCCAGCGTTTTCCACGTCTTCACCCACGCATTTTTCAAGGCTTTGCTGTTCCTCGGCGCAGGAGCGGTGATCCACTCCATGAGCGGCGAGCAGGACATGCGCAACATGGGCGACCTTGCCCATCGCATTCCCATCACGTACCGCACCATGTTGGTCGCCACGCTGGCGATTGCCGGCATTCCGCCGTTCGCGGGCTTCTTCTCCAAGGACGAGATCCTCTGGCAGACCTGGACCAAGGAGACCGATGCGTATCGCATCTTGTGGTTTATCGGCTACGCCACCGCGCTGATGACGGCGTTCTACATGTTCCGCCTGATCTATCTGACTTTCTTCGGCAAGCCCCGCATGAGCCACGAGGTCGAACACCACATTCATGAATGTCCGCACTCCATGGCCGTGCCGCTACTGGTTTTGGCCTTATTCTCGCTTTCCGCCGGATGGCTCAGCTGGCCGCCGAGTCTCGGCGGCTCCGCCCGGTTCGAGAAATTTCTCGCCCCTGTCTTCGCCAAGGAAGCGCAGGTTTTTCAGGAAGAAGGCAAGGCCGCGCAGCTCGCAGCCGGAGAGAAAGAGGCCGAGCACACCAGCCCTACTGAATACTTGCTGATGTTTCTTTCCGTCGGGGCCGCAGCGGTCGGTTGGGGGATGGCTCGCCGTTCGTACAACAATGCCGACAAGGGTTACAGCGAGCCCATCGCCGTCGCCGCTCCGCCGGTCTACAACTTGCTGCTCAACAAGTATTACGTCGACGAAGGCTACGACTACGTCTTCACCGGCCGCCGCAAGCTGGGCAATGTTCGCCTCGGCGTGCTCGGACTCGGCGAAGCATCGTCGTGGGTCGACTCGCATGTGATTGATGCGGCTGTCAACGACGTAGGCTGGATCACGCGTCTGACGGCAACAATTTCGAGTTGGTGGGACAAATGGATCATTGACGGCATCGGCGTCAACGGTCCCGCGATCCTGGCGCGCATGCTGTCCTATCCCGCGCGCCTTTTCGAATGGGGTCTGGTCCAATGGTACGCGCTGGTGATGACCGCGGGCTTGGTAGGTTTCGTGTTTTATTACGTGTACCACTAAAAGCTTCTAGCTGCTGGCTCCTAGCTTCTAGCAAATCGCGAACAGCTAGGCAGGAAGAGCTAGAAGCTAGAAGCTAGAAGCTGAACTTCATGCAAAACCACATACTCTCGATCATTCTCTTCACGCCGCTCGTCGGCGCACTCGTGCTCCTGTTCGTTCCCAAGGAGAACAAGAGCGCCATCCGCTGGATTGCGAACCTGTTTTCGCTCGGCGGACTCCTGGTTTCGCTGCCGCTCGTTCCCTGGTTCTGGGCGCAGCGCTTCGAGCCTGGCTTCAAATTTATCGAGGGCACGCCCAACAACTGGATTCCCTCCATCGGCGCGGGCTACGTGATCGGCATCGACGGCATTTCCTTCTTGCTCATCATGCTCACCACGCTGCTGGGCTGGATCTCGATCCTCTCTTCCTGGACCGCCATCGAGAATCGCGTCAAGGAATACTACATTTGGTTCCTGATTCTGCAAACCGGCATGCTCGGCGTCTTCATGGCGCTTGATTTCTTCCTCTTCTTCGTCTTCTGGGAAGCCATGCTGGTCCCGATGTATCTGCTGATCGGCATCTGGGGCGGCCCGCGCAAACTTTACGCCGCGATCAAGTTTTTCCTCTACACCCTGGCCGGTTCCGTGCTGATGCTGCTGGGTATCCTGTTCCTCTATTTCCATCATCAACATGTGGCCGGCTTTTACACCTTCAGCCTCACCGCACTCTACGAGACCGCCCCGAAAATCTATACCGACCCGGCCTACGGCCCGACTTACGCCACGCTTCTGTTCTTCGCTTTTTTCTTCGCCTTTGCCATCAAAGTCCCAATGTTCCCCTTCCACACCTGGCTGCCCGACGCCCACGTGGAAGCGCCAACGGCTGGCTCCGTCATCTTGGCGGGCGTTCTGCTGAAGATGGGAACTTACGGCTTCATTCGCTTCTCATTGCCGTTCTTCCCCGACGTGCTGACTCACGGCAGAGTCCGCGGCTGGATGATCGCGCTTTCCATCATTGGTATTCTCTACGGCGCACTAGTCTCGCTGATGCAGAAGGACATGAAGAAACTGGTGGCCTACTCCTCGGTGAGCCATCTCGGCTTTTGTACTCTGGGCATCTTCGCGCTCACGCCGCTTGCGCTGAGTGGATCGGTATTGCAGCAGATCAATCACGGCATCTCGACCGGCGCGCTGTTCTTGATCGTCGGTATTCTTTACGAACGCCGCCACACCCGCGAGATCTCCGAATACGGCGGCATCTCCAACGTGATGCCGGTGTACGCCACCATCACGCTGATCATGTTCCTCTCCTCGATGGGACTGCCGCTGCTCAACGGTTTCATCGGAGAGTACTACATCATGCTGGGCACCTTCATGGTGAGTTGGAGATGGGCGGCATGGGCGGTGCCTGGCGTAGTTCTCGCCGCTGCGTATCTCCTGTGGCTGTATCAGCGAGTATTCTTCGGCACGGTCACCAATCCGAAGAACGAAAAGCTGCACGACCTCACGCCGCGCGAAGTGCTGACCTTCGTGCCGCTCCTCATCATGGCTTTCTGGATCGGACTTTACCCCAAGCCGTTTCTCCAGATTCTTGAGCAGCCGGTGAATCAGATCGTACAGAACGTCAAGAACCCCCGGGCCGGAGGCACGGTGAGCGCTGCGCTGAAGCCAGCGGCTGAACCAGGGAAAACGGCACCAGTGGCCACCACCGCTTCCGTTACCAATCCGCCCGCCGTCCCTCAATCCATGAAGGGGAAGAACTAGTGGGCGCGATTTCCCAATTCACCTCGTCCGATTACCTGCTGGCCCTGCCCATTACTCTGCTCACGCTGTTTGCGCTCAGCATCCTGCTCATCGATCTCATGCTCGCGCCCGAGCAGAAGTTGATGAACCCGTTCATTGCGCTTATCGGCGTGGGTTTCGCAACCGGAGGCGTGGTAAGAATTCAGTTGCTCATGGAGAGTGCGCCATCCTTGTCCATGGGTTCCCTCGCCATGAATCGCACGATGCTCGTAGACCGCTCGGCGATCTACTTCTTTTACCTGTTTCTTGCGGGCGCAGGCATTTCCATCCTCATGTCCATGCGTTACATGAAGACCGAGCATGAAAACCACGGCGAGTACTACGCCCTGATATTGCTCTCGGTCGTCGGCATGATGTGCATGGCCGCCGGTTTCGACATCGTGCTCATCTTCATCGGCCTCGAGTTGATGGCGATTTCCACCTACGTGCTCGTCGGATTCCTACGCCGCAACCGCCGCTCCAACGAAGCGGCGCTAAAGTACTTGTTGTTGGGCGCGTTTTCCTCCGGCATTTTTGCCTACGGTCTGTCGTTGCTATACGGTCTGAGCGGAAGCACCAACCTGCTCGACATCGGTCGCCGGCTTACTCTGCTTCATGCCCAGGACCCGCACAATCCCATCGCCATCGTTGCCTTGCTAACCACGATGACCGGCCTGCTGTTTAAGATTGCTGCCATCCCCTTCCACCAATGGGCCCCCGATGCTTACGAAGGCGCGCCTACCTGCATCACCGGATTCATGTCCGTATCGGTGAAGGCCGCGGGATGGGCGATGCTCCTGCGCATCCTCGGATGCACTTACCCGACTTATCCCAACATCGTGATCGGTCTGGCCGCGATGCGGCCCGTCTACGTTCCGCTCCTGGTCTTCGTTTCCATCGCCACCATGACAGGCGCAAACTTCGCCGCTCTTACCCAGACCAACACCAAGCGCCTGCTGGCTTACTCGTCTATCGCGCACGTTGGCTATATGCTGCTCGGCCTGATCGCCGGCACTCCCACCCAGCTCAGCCCTGACGGCGTGAAGGGCATCTTGATCTATCTCCTGGTCTACACTTTCATGAACCTCGGTGCTTTCGGCGTGATCACCTCGCTGCGCCACCGCAATGTAATCGGCGACGAACTCGACGATCTCAACGGCCTCTACTCGCGTGCTCCGGTGGAAGCTGTACTGATGCTGATCTTCCTGCTCTCGCTCGCCGGAATCCCGCCGCTGGCCGGCTTCTGGGGCAAATACTTCATCTTCCTCAGCCTCATCGAGACCGGGCACTACGCGCTGGCTTCTCTCGGCGTCCTGTACTCCGTCTTCGGTCTGTATTACTACCTGAAGATGGCGAATGCCATGTTCATGGGTCAGCCCGAGGAACGGGGAGTCCTGCCCGTGAGTTGGACCATGCGCGCCGCGCTCGCCGTGACCGCATTCGCGACCCTCTTCATCGGCATCATGCCCGACCGCTTCATTCTCGCGGTGAACTGGTCGCTGGGCATAGTCCAGAATCCTGCCATAGCGAAGTTGATCCGCTAGCTCTGCTCACGAGCTAGAAGTTCGGATGGGCTCGATATGCTCATGTGGAGACAGCCGCCTCGGCTGTCCCGGCCTGTGCGAAGCCCGGTCGGAGCCACCACACACGATTGCAGTCTAAGCGTAGAATCCAGCTTGCAAGTCTGATGCGAAATGACCCTCGCCAGCCCTCAACCCGAAGACAAGAACTCCGACCAGAAAGAGAACTTCTGGGTGCAGGCAGCCCGCTACAGCCAGTTGGCATTCGTCTTCCCCGCCGCCCTCGTCGTGGGATGGCTGATCGGCGCGGCACTCGATCGCTGGCTGCACACCACCTGGCTCTATCTGGCCGGAATTCTTCTGGGCATCGCCGCCGGTTTCATCGAACTGATCCGCACTGCTCTGCGCGACACGAAATGAATCGCGACTCTGGATCGAAATTGCCTCCACGCAGAACTGTGATCGCTTACCATGGTTTCTGCACGGTGTTTGTCGAACTACTTTTGCTAACCAGTGGCGTCGATGCCCGACCAACTACAAACCGAACATAATCCGGCCCCGTCCGCAGTGGCGGAGCGCTTCTATTCCGGCGCTCTCCTCCGCATCCGCCGCTTCATGGCTGTGCTCGCTCCGTTGCTGGTTGTGGCCGCGTGGTGGAAGTTCGGCTTGCGTTCCGCCGTCGGTTTCGCCTTCGGTTGTGCCATCGCTTACGTTAATTTCCATTGGCTGAATCGCGTGATCGTTGGTTTCGCCGATCGTGCCACGGGCGCCGCCACGTCGCAGTCCGGACAGGGAATCGTTTTTCGTTTTCTTCTGCGTTACCTTTTGATGGCCCTGGGCGCCTATGTTATATTGTCTGTTTCACCCGCGAGCCTGAATGGGCTTCTTGCGGGTTTGTTTTTGCCCGTAGCCGCCATTGGCTGCGAAGCGGTTTACGAACTGTACGCAGCGTTGGCTCGTGGAGTTTAGCGGGAAGGCTGACCCAACACGGAAAAGCTAGGAGCGAACCGCTAGAAGCTTCTTTATGCCTGAACAACTCTGGTTCACTAAAATCCTGAACGGTCTGTTCGCCGGCCCCGTCACCTCGTTGCTACAGGCACTGCACCTTGCGCCCAAGCACCCGACGGCTCCTATTCCAAACTCGCTCGCGATGGAGCTTCTGGTCTTTGCTTTACTGCTGGTGCTGTTCCTTCTGGTCCGCTCCCGCCTTTCGGTGGACCGTCCGGGCGCATTGCAGCACGCCTTCGAAGGTATCGAAGGATTCATCCAGGGTCAGAGCGACGAGATCATCGGCCATCACAGCGAAGCCTATACAGCGTTCCTGGCCGCGCTCGGCTTCTTCATTTTGTTCTGCAACCTCATCGGCGTGATCCCCGGCTTCGAGTCGCCGACCGCCGTGCCCATTGTTCCTTTGGGCTGCGCTCTTTGCGCGTTCGTGTACTACCAGACTCAAGGATTCAAGCACGCCGGAATCGGCTACCTGAAGCACTTCCTGGGACCGTCGGATCCGACAATGTCGATCTTCATCCGCCTGCCCCTGGCATTGTTAATGCTCCCGATTGAATTGATCAGCCATTTGGCGCGTGTTCTTTCGCTGACCATCCGTTTGTTCGCCAACATGTTCGCGGGAGATATGGTCACCTTGGTTTTCTTTTCTCTTGTGCCCCTAGGTGTTCCGATAGTGTTTCTGGGTCTTCACATCGGTGTGTCGCTTCTGCAGACCTATATTTTTGTTCTGTTGACCACCGTGTATCTCTCGGGTGCGGTCGCGGAGGAGCACTGAAAGGCTGTGGCCAGTGATCAGTGGTCAGTGGCTAGTTAAGAGCTGGCTTGAAGAAATGACGCAGAAGATTGGTTTCTACTGGCCACTGGCAACTGACCACTGGCCACTGATTTTCAGCCGTTCAGCGTGAGGGCGTCTGCAAGGATGACGTCAACCACCCACTGGCGGTATTTCATACGAGGAGAAACACAATGGGTAAGCTAAGCAAGTTGTTCCTGGTGCTGTCTGTACTCGCATTTGCCGTCCCGGCTTTCGCGCAGGGCGGAGCTGAGACCGAGGGCAAATGGATCGCCATCGCCGCCGGATTCTCCATGGCCTTCGCCTCCGGCATCTGCGCCCTGGCGCAGGGCAAGGCGACCGCCGCCGCCGCTGAAAGTCTGGCCCGCAATCCGGCCGCCCGTCCAGGCATTCAGCTGGCTCTGATTCTGGGCTTGGCCCTGATCGAGTCGCTCGCGCTTTACACCCTGGTCATCATCTTCGCCAAGGTGAAGTAAGCATCCCTATCAAACGAAGCAAAAAGCCTCCGCTCGAAAGCAGAGGCTTTTGTTTTCTTTGGTGTTTCTGGAGAATGCAGCGCCTAGACTTTCCGGTCTCCGCTCCACTGCTGATCTTTGTTCTTCGAACCTTGGTTCAGCGCATCCACCAGCAGCCGGCGCAAACGGTAGCGGCTTTCCAGGTCGGTATTGACGATCTCGAATCCCACTTCATTCACTCGCGCCCGGCGCAGCAGGACATGCGCACGGATCTTCGACCGCATGCCCAGAGAAATTTCCAGATCGGCCTCGCTGCCGATGCGCAGATTGTCTTCCTTTGTACCCATACCACCGCCCAGGCTCAGCTCTCGAATCAGAATCTTTGATTTCCCCCATGAACTTCCAATCACGGCGCTAACCGTGCGCGAGAGCACCATCCGCTCGTAGCGCCGCTGCCGCACCCAAGGACATGCTGGAGCCGTATCCAGAGGCGCAATCGCCAGTTCCGCCGGCTCGATGCTGCTATCGGAAAGAATTTGCCCGCTGTAGCGCGGATCGGTCTTCGACATCGACTGCGCGGCCGCAATCCGCAGCTCGCGGTGATGAACCCAGCCAAACGTCTTCTTTGCTTCCACGATCTCCCGCAGCAGCGACAGCGACTCCATATCCTTTAGTCGCCCCAATGACTCGATCGCCTTCAATTGCAAGAACGGCGAACGCGAAGCCGCTTCGCCCGGCTTGGCCATGGCTACCAGTGGCGGCGCCGCTGTAAGATCTCCGCTCATCCCGATTTCATCGATGGCCTCCGGCAGCACCACCGAATCCAGCTGTTCCGCTAGTTCCAGCAGAGTTCGCCCCCGGTCCGGCGCAGCTCCGTATGCGATCTGGCGAACCACAATGTCGTGATAGAAACGATTCCACTCGGGTAAACGCGTGGGCAATAGCTCCAACAATGTCCCTACGTCCAGGCGGCTTAACAGACCCACCACCGCCGAGGCCTGACGCGGCTGCCCTGTGCGCAGAATCTCCCGCAGTTGGGTCAGAGCCGGGCTTCCCATCTCCCTGACCAGATCGACCATGCGGTCGCACTCGTCGCGCCGCATGCATCGGAAGAAACGGTCGGCCAGATGCTCGGCCCCCGCTTGACACGTCCGTCGCAAGACCACCAACAGATCTGCGGGCACCGGATCGTTGCGCAACGCTTCCTCAATGAACTCCGGAATCCGGTTTTCCACCCCCACGCGCGGCCGCAGGTCGTTCACCATCACGGGCCGTTGCTGTAGGAGCATCTCCATCCCGCTGCACACTTCGTTCACTGCCTGGTAATTCTTGGCCGAGCTGGCTTCCTGGCTCAGGCGCACAAAAGCCGCGCTCAGTAGGCTTTGCAGTTCTGGATCTTTCTCCACGCACAACTGCCGAGTTACGCTGTGGATTGCCTTACCCATCGATTCCCCACCCAGCCGGGAATACAGGTCCGCCAGCTGGCTCAATCCAATGGCTGTCTTGCGCCGGGCTTCTATCTCTTTCGTATCCAGGCAGCCGGAATAGTTGTTCAGAATCTCGGCCGATGCTTGCTTGTCGTCGCGGTCGAGCAGTAGTTCCACGAACTGGCGTAGGTTTCGCGGAGGTACGCACGGAGCTTCATGGGAGAGCAGCACCGTCTTCTTTCCCGACTCCGGCACTTCCGCCCAGAACATCCGGTCCAGGATGTCGGCGTGCGACTCCACCAGAATTCCCGCCTTGTTCATCTTTTCTTCTTGCAGCTTCAGAATCCCGCGCAACGAATCCATCTGCCGGCTCATGTGCTCCATCATCTGATGGACGGCATTCACCTTCACTTCGCCCTTCGAATAACGCTCCAGGGCGAAGCGGATCGCCATATGCTCGGCTGCTTTCATCAGCAGTGGCGTCGTGTCTTCTTGCTCCGTGGCCGCCTTGGCCGCCAGGCTTCCCAGCAACTGCTGCAGGTTGAGCCGCGTGTTCGGATCGGCTTCGACCAGCTCCTTCTGTAGAACCTCTGGACTGGCATTCGGATCGCCCTGCACTTGGCCGAATCGAGTCAGCAGCCGGATCGCCTGAACTACCTCGGCCTCTTGCAGCGGTACTACTCCACCCTCCCATGCTGGTGCCGTCGCCGTTCCAGTTGTCGTCCCAGCTCCGGTCCCGGTTGCCGGTCCCGCGACCCAATGGCCCGGAACGTTCGGAACGCTTCCAAACGGAACCGAAGTTCCGCCGCCTTGGCCTCCGCCGCCGGCGTTGGCGCCCTCCGCCGCTGCGATCAGCTGCAGCAGCTTCTGCGGATCGTTCAGCCATTGTTTAAATTCCGGTCCCAGAGTTTGCGCCGCGATCTGCGCTGCCACGCTGATGTCGCCAGTGAGCGGATCAGCCGCCACAAATTTCACTTCGTTGATCTTGATCGTGCTCTGTCTGCCGCCGTCACTGAGGGCTTCCTTGATCTGCTTGGCCACGTCCTGGGCTTTGGAACCAGCCAGCGTAAAGGCGCGTACCAGCCGAGTGAAGTCTTCGATGGTGACATCTCTGGAAAAGTGCAGGCTAGCTAGACCGGCCGTGCTTAGCAGCTGTCCAAAGCTTCGTTCCGTCTGGCCCGTCTCCAGCGGAACTCCATCCAGCAACAATTTGTTGTCGGAAACCCCCAGCAAGAAGCCGCCCTCTCCGGCCACGGGCAGGCCCTGCTGCAATTCATTCCAGGCGATCTCGAACTGCGCTTCCGTACGCTTATGATCAGGGCCGTACATCCGGGCATACTTAACCAGGATGTTCAGGCTGTGTACGAAGGCGCGCGCGGAGGCCGCCCGGTTTGCGTGAAATGTGGTCGCGTCGTTGATAAAACACCCCTCAACCCGCAGCTCTGGCTCGGTATAGAGAGGTTAAATCCTGCAGGTAAGAGCCTGCACATTACGGAGGTAACCGAAAAGTTAGCGAGAGATCATGGCCCATCGTTGTACCCGCTCCTCTCGTATGGGCAAAATCGCCTCCTCCAGCCGCGCATGCATCCTGCCACTGGCATTTGCATCCAACTGCGGCGAAAATGGTGACGCCCGTTATCCTTAATTCTTTGTCCGTTTGGAACTCTCGTGCCTTTCTCAACTATTCGCGCAACCCGTGTCAAGAAAACGACCGGCCTGCGCTACTGGATGCTGCGCGTCTTGGACGAGTGCGAGCACGTGTCCGCAGATTTCGCCCCCGATCCCGTTCACGACCTCCGCGTCTCTCTCCGCCGCTGCCGCTCCCTGGCGGATGGATTGCTCGCCCTTGATCCCGATCCTAACTGGAAAGCGATGAAGAAAGCTGGCAAGCGCCTGTTTCAGCGCCTCGGCGCCCTGCGCGATATCCAGGTCATGATGGAATGGGTCGAGAAGTTCGAGCAAACTCGTGTGGTGCGGGCGCCCCTTCGGCAAGCTCAGGGCAAGCTCTCGCCGGTGTTGCCGAAGTCTGAACAGAAGCCCGGGAATATAGAGAACGCCGCAGCAACTGGAGACCAAAATCGCGACCCCAGAGATCCGGTCGCCCAGTTTCTTCTCGAAATCCTCCACCGTCGCGAACAAGAACAAAAGCTCGAAGCGCAAGCCGCTCTCGAAGAGTTCGATCGCAAACAGTGGCGTCAATGGAGCAAGTCTCTTCCCGCGCGAGCCGCTCACTTCCGACCGGGCAGTCCGCTATTCAAGCATCTAGCTCTGGAGCGCTGGACAGCCGCTCGTGAACTCCACAACCGCGCCTTGCGTAACCGCTCCCAGGTCGCTTTCCACAGCCTTCGTATTGGAATCAAACGCTTCCGCTACATCGTAGAGAATTTCCTTCCCGCGGAGCACAAGGCCTGGAGCAACGATCTCAAGCAGATCCAGGACTTATTAGGCGAAGTTCATGATCTCGATGTGCTCTGGGCCACTGCCGTCTCCTGCCACGTTTTTCCCGATCCCGACTCCCGTCAGCGCTGGCACGCGACGATTCTCTCCGAGAGAACAAAGCGCATCGACCACTACCGCAAGAAGATGATCGGTCCCGATTCTCTCTGGCAAGTTTGGCGCGCCGCACTTCCCCAAGGTAAGCAAATCCAAGCGCTAGCTACCCGCCGGATGAAGCTCTGGGCAGAAGGCCTCGATCCCGATTTCCCGCACTCGGAGCGTGTCGCCAGCCTCGCTCTTCAACTCTACGACGGCCTTCTAGCCAACGGATGGCAGCCCTCCGTCGATAGCATTTCAGCTCGCGCGAGTCTCTTAGCCGCGGCCCTCCTGCACGATGTCGGCAAATCCAAAGGCGAAAAGGGACATCACAAAACTTCTTTCGAGATGATTCGCGCTCACGGCAACCCGTTAGGCTGGGACCCCGCAGACCTGCAACGCGCCGCCATCGTCGCCCGCTTTCATCGCGGAGCGCTGCCCACCAGAAAGCACAAGACTCTGCGCGATCTCTTCCCCGACGAGCAGAAGGGAACAATCCAACTGGCCGCCATCCTCCGTCTCGCCAACGCCTTGGACGCCGCCCACGACGGCCACATCCGCCGCATTCAAATTGAGAGTGATCAGATCAAGAATAAAACGAACGAAGCGTTGATCATCACCGCCGAAGGCTATTCACCCTTGGGACCATCCGCTCAAACGATTGCCGCCGAACGCCATCTGCTGGAAACAGTTCTGCACCGCCCGGTGATTTTGAAGCCGATGAGAAACTCAGAGATCGGACGACGCAGTGGAGGGCGTTCGATCTCTGTGCCCAATCAATGAGGCGTATATCGCCAAGGGTCGCACCGAGACCTGCCTCTGTGCCCTCTGTGTTTAAGGGGTTGACATTGCATGGTTCTGGATGACCGTGAGTAGCTTCCAAGCCACTTTCCACCGCCGCACTTCAGCAGCTACAAAGGAGGCATCCATGACCCATGCCCAACTAGTCGAGAAAGCAGTTAACTGGCTGCGCCGATACCGCTGCGGAGTGGTGCTCTCCGAGCAAGCATGCGTCAGCGGCGAGATGCCCGATGCCATCGGCTGGAAGCGCGCCTGCCATTCCGTGCTGGTCGAGTGCAAAATCACGCGCTCTGATTTCCTCGCTGACCGCGTCAAGCCTTTCCGCCTCAAGCCTGAGCAGGGAGTCGGCTGCGAGCGGTTCTATCTGGTCCCCGCCGGACTCGTGCGCCGCGAAGAACTACCCCAGGGCTGGGGATTGCTCGAACACCGTCGCGGCCGAATCGAAACCGCGCATCCCTCTGCCAGGAATCTCCGCAGCGCTACCGGCTTCCAATACGAAATGAATCTGCTGCTCGCCAGCCTCCGCCGCGTCGAAGTCCGCGTCGAACCCCAAAGCATCACCGACTTCCTCAAGTGGAAAAACCGCATGGCCGAATACAATCGCGGCACTCTCCCCGAAGGCTTGGCGTCCGCCGAGGAAGAACTAAATGTATTCCTCGCACCAGAGTTGGCGCCGTAGCGCCGCGGTGGAGAATAGTTCGAAGACTAGCAGTTAGGAGCCCAGAAGCCCGGTCTTTATAGCTCCCGCCGACCTTCCATTGCCTTCAGCATTGTGATCTCGTCCGTATACTCGATGTCACTGCCGACCGGGATGCCCATCGCAATGCGCGTCACCTTCACGCCCACGCGCTTCAGTTGCTGCGACAGATATGCGGCAGTAGCCTCGCCTTCTACTGTCGGATTGGTGGCCACGATCACTTCATCCACGTTGCCCGCATCCACGCGCGCAATGAGGTTCGCGATGCGCAACTGCTCCGGGCCGATGCCGTGCAGCGGAGACAGTGATCCATGCAGCACATGGTAGACGCCGTTGAAATGCTTGGTTTTTTCAATGGCGGCAATGTTTGTGGGTTCTTCGACCACGCACACCAGTCGCTGGTTGCGCGTCGCGCTGGTGCAGTAGACGCAGGGGTCCACGTCGGTGATGTTGTTGCACACTGAGCACAGCCGCAGACTGGCCTTAACGTCGCGCACCGCCGCGGCCAGCGCCTCGGCGTCTTCGTCGCTCGCGCGCAGAATGTAGAAAGCCAGCCGTTGCGCGCTCTTCGCGCCTACGCCCGGCAGCTTCTTCAGTTCGTCAATCAGCCGCGACATCGGTTCGGCAAATTTAGACATAGGGAAAATTTAGTAATTGGGAAATTTAGTAATTTGGTAATTTGAAAATCGTGCGGATGAATTTTGCAGTCGGGGGATTCGCAAATTACCCAATTACAAAATTACTAAATTACTCAATCCACTACATTCCCAGTCCGCCCAGCATCCCGCCCACGGTCGACTGCATCGCACCATCGACCTGGCGCGCGGCTTCGTTGACCGCCGCGAGTATCAAGTCCTGCAGCATCTCCACGTCGCCTGACTTCACCGCCTCCGGATCGATCCGCAAGCTAAGCAGTTGCTTGCGACCATCCATCTTCGCCGTCACCGTGCCCCCGCCCGACGAAGCCTCAACCACGGTCTCCTGCATCTTCTTCTGCAGGGTGTCATACTGCGACTTGGCTTTCGACATTAGTTCTTGCAGATTGAATCCACCCATAGATACCTTCCGACAGCGGACTTCAGGACCTCACACCTCAGATTTGAACCCCTAGGGAACCGGCAGCCAAGGCCGACGTCCGACCCGCTACCGCTTTTCTTTGTAATCAATCACCGTGCGAATCTCGGCCCCGAACTTTTCCTGCAATCTGCGGACCACGGCGTCCTGCTCGGCACGGCTTCGCCCTCCAGCGATCGAGTTCGCCTCGCTGGGTCTGGAGGGCCCACCGTTGCGCTTTCCTGCCGCCGCCACAGAAGCACCGGGAACGATCCTCAGCCTGACTGCCCGTCCCAGAACGCCGCTGGCGGAAGCAATCGCCAGCCGCCTCGCCTCTGCACCCAACGACATGTCGACCACGGTCTGTGACTCCGACACCTTGATTACCACTTCGTTTCCTTCGACCGACCATTCGCCCGCTTCGAGCATCGAAACGAGGATGCGCTGATTCCCATCCGTGAGCGCTTGCAGCACGCCGCTTTGCAGCCTCTCGATCGACGCGGCTGCCGGTGGTGGGGCCAATTGTGAAACCGGTGCGGCCTGCAGTCTCGCTTCCGGCTGCGGTTCGGCCTGCGAACTGACTTCAGGTTCGGGCTCGCTTTCGTTGAGACTCGCAGGCGCGGCAGCGCCCATGATCACCCGGGCGGGCAGGCTTCCACCCGCGACCATGCGCGGCCCGCCTGCGGGAACTGAATCCGCGGGAGACTCCTGCCGCGGAGTGCCCTTGCGCGCGGAATCGGCTGCGAACGGCGAAACCTGGTTGGGACGAACTCCCCCACCGCCCTCTGTGCGTCGCGTCTCGGACGCAACGCCAGTGCTCGTCACAATCGAAGGCCGCGCAGAAGTTCTCGGTGCGCTCATTCCGGCAACGCTCGACGAAGCCGCCACGTCGCTAAGCAGTTGCTCGATCGGCAGCAACCGTTGCGCGTGCGCCATCTTGAGCAGCCCGAGCTCCAGGTGGAAGCGCTGCTCCTGCTTATATCCCAGTTCGGCGTGGGTTCGCAGCATGATCTGCAGGTGCCGAGTGAGATCTTCCTCGCCAAACAGTTCCGCGACGCGTTCCACGCGCTCCCGCTCTTCACTCGAGATCTGCAGCAGGGAAGAGTCCTTGCCCGCGATCTTGGCGACGGTCGCATTGCGCAGGAACCGCACCATCTGGCGCGCGAAGTGTGTCGGGCTGTGGCCTTCGCTGATGAGGTGGTCGACGTGCCGCAATACTTCTTCGCTCGCGCCTCGCGCAATCGCCTGCATCACTTCTTCGAGAATGTGTGCCGGAGCGGCGCCGACCAGGTTGCGTACGGAGTCAGCCGTAATCTTTCCCGCGGACGACGCAATCGCCTGATCGAGGATCGACAGCGCATCACGCATAGAGCCGTCGCCAGCCTCGGCCAGCAGGGCAAGAGCATCGTCATCGGCTTCGATCTTTTCGCGTCCCACGAGGTCGCGCAGTTGTCCGACAATGTCGTCAAACTTCACGGCGCGGAAACTGAAATGCTGGCAGCGCGAACGAATGGTCTGCGGAATGTCCTCGGGCTGGGTTGTGGCCAGCATGAAGACGATGTGATCGGGAGGTTCTTCCAGAGTCTTGAGCAGCGCATTGAACGCTGCGTCGGTAATCTGGTGCGCTTCGTCGAGAATGTAAATCTTAAAACGATCACGCGCCGGCTTGTAGCGAGCCGCCTCGCGCAGTTCGCGAATTTCGTCAATGCCGCGATTGGTGGCGGCGTCGATCTCGATTACGTCGACGGCATTGCCGGCGCGAATCTCGGTGCAGGATTCGCAAATGCCACAAGGCTCCGCCACCGGCTTGTCGGACGACCGGCAATTCAGGGCTGCCGCCAGAATGCGGGCCACCGTCGTCTTTCCAATGCCGCGATGGCCGCTGAAGATGTAGCCGTGGGCCGTGCGCCCTTGCTCCAGGGCGTTCTGCAAGGTGCGGGTAACGTGCTCTTGTCCGATCACCTCGGAGAATTTCTGCGGACGGTATTTGCGCGCCAGAACGGTATAGCTCATGAGCAGGAAGCACGATTATACGTGATAGGAAGGACGTTCGGCGTTGGCGGACGGCTTCAAACAACAACGTCCTCAATCGGCCGGCGCGGGCTGGCTCGGGCCGTCAACGTCGGATAACCCATATAGAAAACAAAGGTCGGCTGCCACACGGCGTCCCCTAGCACCTCGGCGAGCAGGCCAGCCCGCTTCGCCGGTTTTTCCAGTGCTTTCTCATGGTCGATCATTTCCACCGCTTCATTACAGGGGCGTCCGGCCAATCCGCGGGCCGTTGCCAGCAAATGCGACCGCTGCCAGATTCGCCCGGCGCGCAGACAGTGCTCCCGGTCGCAACGGTCACGCACCGCAATGATTCCGATCAGGGACGCGCTCAGCATCAGGTTCGAATACCCGTTCTTAGGCCCGCGCGAGGCTGCCCAGCGCAGCATCCACAAAGGCATCATTTTGCCAATTGCAGTCGCGATTGGGGGCAGCCCGATGGCATCGATCGTGAGGCCGTCGCGAAACTTCTGAACCTCACTCCAGCGGATCCGAATCCAACGGTTGCTGCCGCGCTCGACCTCTGGGTCGGAATAGATTTCGGCGTTCGCCGCGGAGCTGATTTCCACGATCTTCTTTCGGTCTGCTTCCGAGGTGAAGAGAAACATCTTGACGTCCGATTCGTTGCTGGCCAGGCTGCTCAGAGCCTCGACGAATTCGGGCGGGATCTGCTTGTGCGGAAGATAGGCACCACGATTCGTATGGCGTCGCGGGATCGCATCGTACAGCTCACTCGCCTCGCGTTTGCCGGTAGCCAGATCGCCGGTAGCCAGATCTATGTGCGCCAGGAGTTCCGGCGCGGGCTCGGCGGGAATCGGTCCCAGCTTGCCCGGGAAGAACGTCAGGTTGGCTTGGTAGTCATTTGCAGCCGCGGCCAGCATCAGGTTCTCGAGGGCACAGCCCATCCCGATGTGCTCTTCTCGCAGATATGGATCGAGTGCCCCGACATTTCTCTTGGTGTCGATGTACAACTCAATCGACGAACTCGTCACTTTGAAGAGCCAAGGCTGCGTATTGTGCGGACTCGCCGCTAGAATCGCGGCTCGCACCAGCGCAAGGAGTCCATCCTCCTTGTTCGAGTCTTTGCGCCAGTCCTTCCAGGGTTCGTAGGCCGGTCCCTGGCCAACGCTGAAGACGCCCTGATCATAGGCGCGCCAGACTCCTCCGCCTGCAACCACGACGGTAACAACTCCGGCGCCTTTCAGGAATGATCTGCGTTGCATTGAACACCTCTGGCCGGTGCCACGTCTGGCGAAGCGCAGCAGCACCGCAAATATACTCTTGTCGACGCAGTAGACCTATGAATTCCAATGATGTCGCTTACTGGCGCCGGATCGAGGAGCAATTGGCGCCGCGCTGGAGATCGGACCGCTTGCTAAAACTGCCGCGCAAGCGATAGGCTGGTGCGTCAACTTGGAGGGCGGAAGCTCTCTGGTCCCAGCGGAATTTGTCGCGGGTCGAAAGGGTGTTCTTATGCAATTAAAGCTGGCAACACAAACGAAAGATGGAATTCAGATCGTGGACTGCAGTGGCCGGATTGTGTTTGGCGAAGAATCTTCGCTGCTGCGGGAGACAGTGAAGAAAGCCGTGTTGGAGAACAGTCGCATCGTACTCAATCTGGGCGAGGTGAATTACATTGATTCCGGCGGTCTGGGCACGCTCGTGGCCTTGCGCACTAGCGCGCAAAATGCCGGGGGCACAATCAAGCTGACGAACCTGACGAAGCGCGTCGGCGATCTTCTCCAGGTCACGAAGCTGCTCACGGTCTTCGACGTTTACAACTCAGAGGCGGAAGCTATCGAATCTTTCCGCAAGGCGGCTTAGCGGCTCTCGACTCGCGGTTCGTTCACTGCTACGCGGTGCCGCGGTGAACAAGCTGCGCCGGGCTTTCCTCGAAATGCTGCCTCGCATCGTTTTTCTTCTCTGCCTGCTCATGAGCGCCAGCGGCTTCGTGTCTCCGCCGGTTGCGCTGGCCATGGGGCTAGTGTTTGGGCTGACATTTCCCCATCCCTACGGCGACGAAGCGAAGAAGTTCTCCCGGTTTTTACTGAAGGCCTCTGTGGTCGGACTCGGCTTCGGGATGAACCTGCACCAGGTGATTCAGACCGGGCGCAGCGGCTTCGTCTACACCATGCTCGGAATCAGTTTCGCGCTGCTGGCTGGCATGGGACTGGGCGCGCTGCTGCGCGTGCCACGCGTGCCGGCTTTTCTCATTTCCACCGGCACGGCGATTTGCGGCGGCAGCGCCATTGCTGCCGTCGGGCCGATCATCCAGGCCAGCGACGAAGAGATGGCCGTTTCGCTGGGAACGGTCTTCGTGCTGAATTCCGTGGCGCTGCTGATTTTTCCCGCCATCGGCACGGCGCTCAAGCTGACACAATCGCAGTTTGGACTGTGGGCAGCGCTGGCGATTCACGACACCAGTTCAGTGGTAGGCGCAGCGGCCAAGTATGGAGCCGTGGCGCTGGCCATTGCGACCACGGTGAAACTGGCACGAGCGTTGTGGATTGTTCCCCTGGCGATCGCGACCGCGATGGTGCGCGGCTCCAAGGCCAAGATTCAGTGGCCGTGGTTTATCGGCTTCTTTTGCCTGGCTGCGGTGTGCAGCACCTATCTGCCCGCGGGAGCGCACGCCTTCGGCATCGTGGTGAAAGTTGCGAAGATTGGATTGACCGCCACTTTGTTCCTGATCGGCAGCGGCATCTCGGTGGCGACCCTCAAGCAGGTAGGGCCTCGTCCGTTGTTGCAGGGAGTAATATTGTGGTTGTTGGTATCGGTGGGATCGCTGTGGCTGATTCGCATAGGATGGATCGCCCTGTGAGGAAGGGAAGCAAGCAATCGGGGAAGGTTGCAGGGAAGCGACATGAGAGGGGATCGTCTCCGGATACACTTCCGAATAAGTCTTCTCCGGATCCAGCATCGAAGATGAGGATTCGCATCGAGGCCGCGATTCGGCGAATTCCCCAGGGTAAGGTATCAACCTACGGAGCGGTGGCGCGAGCGGCCGGACTTCCCGGGGCGGCGCGGCAAGTGGCAAAGGTGTTGCATCGCGGGTTCGGATTACCCTGGCAACGCGTGTTAGGCGCGGGTGGAGAAATCAAGCTGCGCGGGGACTCGGCCATCGAGCAGCGACTTCGCCTGGAAGCCGAGGGCGTGCGATTTCGTGGGCTGAAGGTTGATATGAAACAGTGTGAATGGAAGTTCGGACGTCGGACCTCAGACACTGGACCCCGAAACCTGAGGCCATGAGGTCGTCCAACGTCCAAAGTCCGGTTCACTTCTTGAACTGCTCGTCGATCTCCACCTGATAGCCGGTGACCATCTTATTGGTCTCGTTGGCCATGCCCACGACCGCCATCAACTCCTTGAAAATCGCGTCGGTCATGCCTTTCTTCTGCGCCGAGGCGGTGTGCGAGGCGATGCAGTAGTTGCATTGATTGGTCACGCTGACGGCGACGTAGATCATTTCTTTGGTTAGCGGGTCGAGCGCACCGGGAGCCATGATCTGTTTGATGTCTTCCCAGGTGCGTTTTAGTGTGGCGGGATCGTGGGCGATCGCTTTCCAGAAGTTGTTGATCCAGTCGGTCTTGCGCGTGGCCATAATGTCGTCGTAAATCGCGCGTACTTCCGGGCTGGCATCTTCGTATTCAATGAGTCCGAGGGTCGACATGAATTCTCCCACTTAAGATCATTTACTACGGAGTCACAGAGACACAGAGAAAACCTTCTTTGGATTTCTTGGAACTTGTTTCTCTCTGTGACTCTGTGTCTCTGTGATGAAAAAGTTCTCTGATACGGCTACTTCCGCTATTTCGGCAATTCCCCGCTCAGCAATTTCTCTAATGCCGCTGCGGGGCAGCGCACGCCCACGTAGAACTGGCCGAACAGCGCATACACGGCGCTCACGTGGTCGAAGCGCATTTCGTAGATCAGCTTCTTGAAGACGAGAGGATCGTCGGCGAACAGATCGACGCCCCACTCCCAATCGTCGAAGCCAATCGAGCCGGTGATGATCTGCTTCACCTCGCCCGCGTAGCGGCGGCCCACCAGTCCATGCTCGTTCATCTGGCGGGCGCGTTCTTCGATGGGCAACGTGTACCAGTTCTTATCTTCTCCGCGCCGCCGGTCCATGGGATAGAAGCAGACGTACCGGTTCGACGGAATTTCAGGGAAAAGCCGCGGATGCATCGCTTCTCGATGCCGGTTGAGCTTGCATTCGATCTCCGCTCTCCATTGCTCGGAGTACGGTTGGATGCCCTGATCGGTAAGTTCTTTGTAAATCTTTAGCGTGGAGTCGTAGAGCCCGAGTTCGATGATGGAGAGATAAGAAGATGTAGGCTCGAGGTAATCGCTGAGCCGCAGGCCGGCCAGCTTGAGTTCCGCCTGGTTGAGGTCCGCAAACGATTTGCGGAAGTGGACCAGCATTAAATCGCCCTTGTGGCCGATCAGGGAGAAAAGCGCGGATTGTCCGGCGACGTTCTTCTCCATGTCGCCCAGCACCGAAGCCGCTTCCCCCGCGATCGCCGATCGCGTCGCTTCGGGCAGGGCGCGCCAGGCCGTCCAACGAAAACGCATCATCTGGTGCAGTACGCTGTAGCCCTCGGTAGTTAGCGGCACTTCGGGGAGCTGTGCGGAGGCGGTTTGCGGGCGTACAGGCGGAGTCGCCACAGTTGTCATGGGATTCTCGGGATGTGTGCTCATCTGGTTTCAGCATCTATTGTACGCAAGAGCCGCCGAGCCAGCGAGTCTACGATTTACAATCATCCTGGCATTCCGCACCCTACGGCAGATCGCCGCATTCATGCGAATACAAACACTGATCCCAGCATTCTGCGTTCTCTTTCTCTTCCCCACTTCGCTGGCAGCGCAGAGCAAGCGCGTATGGGTGCTCCGCGCACCCGGCGCGGCGGTAGAGTACGATCCCGCCACGTTCGCCGAAAAGCGGACGGTGAAGGTTCCGGCCGAGGCCGTAGCATCGCCGCAAAACTTCTCAGTCAATCATCTGGGGCAGATGCTGTTCGCCGAACCTGCCGCCTTGCCGCTCGCAGAAGGCGGTCTCGCGGCCGAGCAGAAGGTGTGGTTCTGGGATGGCCGAGCGGCCGCCACGCTTGTGCGCGAGGTCGCCCGTACCACGTCCACCGCCGGATCAAACCTGTCTATCGCCGAATCGGCGCCCGCGCCTTATCTCTCGGCCGATGGAGAGCATCTCTACTGGTTTTCAAACCAGGCTCGCCGTCTGCAACGCGATGGCGTGGACCTCTCCACCAAAACGACCTGGCAAAGCTGGCGGACCGATCTCGCTGGGGCGGGGCGTGAGGACTTGGCGTCGATTTTGCTGCCCGATTGCTCGTGCCCGACCGGAGGCTGTGAGGAAAGTTGTCCTTACGGCGAGGCTTGGGTTCCCGATGATGGAGTTGGCAGCTTTTTTCTGTTAACGCAATTAGTGGCCGGGAAAACTCAACCTGTCTATAAGTCAACCTCAGTGTATGAAGAAAGCGCCGGCAAGTGGACGGCGACTCCACTCGATCCGCCACTGCGGCGCGTTCTGGATGCGGCGAATGCCAACGCTATCCTGGAAGCCATTCCCGACACGGCCTGTTGCGGCTGGGCGAATCAGAGCGACGATCAGGCTCTGCTACATTTCGACAGTAAGACATTGACCCTGTTCGATGAACAGGCCGCATACAAGAATCCCGACTACGACGTGAGCTTCTACACCGAGAACGGTAAGCTTTCGCACAACCTCAGCTCAGTGGCGTTGACTATCGTCGCTACTTCTCAGGCGAACAAGCCGATTCAACTTGCCGAGGACGGACAGGCTAACCCGGAAGAGTCGCAACGCATTCGCAAGGCTCTGCTGGATTTGCCGGCGGTCGAAGTGAAGAGGATCGACGGGAAGAGCAACCAGGATTCGCCGCGGCGTATCGCATTCTTGCCGCACGCCACGCTGGTGGGCTGGATCAACGACAAAGAGATTCTCATCGTCGAGGGACATCTGCTGGTTGCCTATAACGTAGCGAGCGGGGCGCGGCGGAAATCAAGCGTTCGTGTCGACGATGCCGGGCATGTCTTTCTGCGGTGAGGACGCCAGCATAACTACATGGTTGTCGATCGCCGAAACGGTTGCGGCAACATTGCGGCAGGAATAGCTAAGGATTACCGATCATCTAAAATACAGGACATTTGTCGAATACATGACTACTGCACCTTGCACATGCTGACCACGTCGTCGGCGATCTTCTCCGCAGCGTCCAGGACCGTTGGCATCTCATGCGGCGCATCCTGCACGCAGACTGGTGCGGGTGGACCGTTGGGACTGCTCACTTGGTCAAACCACTCCAACCCTTGCGGCACGGCGACCGAGCCGTCCAGCCCTCCGAACATAATGTTCACGGCCGTTTTCGGGTAGCTGTAGATCGCTCCGGGACCATCCACGCTGTCGGATAGCAACTGCGCCTGATTCGCGGTGTTTCCGCCCATGGACTGGGTGCAAATCGGAGCACTGTAAGCTGGATCGACGATGGCAGCATCGTCCGGTGAAAAGGTGAGAAACCTGGTGCCCTGGCCGCAGGGCGTGGGCAGAGAACCTCCGTTGCCGATGCAACCGTAGTCGAGCCGGGCCAGGGGCGGGCCACTCGTGGGTTGGATGAAGGAGAAAATGGAATCCAACCCGTAGTGCGTCACGGCGTGGGTAATCGCCGCTCCTCCTGCGCTATTGCCGGTTGCGCAAAACGGCTTGCTCGTACTCGATGCGTGGATGTTCTGATAGACCCATTGCGCTGCCGTAGCATACCGGCATGCGAGTCGGCGAACTCCGCCCGGTCCCGTCAGCCAGCCTGTGGGGGTGGCATTATTGTTGAATGGGCCGCCGAATGCGATCTGCACGGTTGTGAACCCGGCGTCCAGGACATTTTGAATCGCATTGATGCCGTACGTCCAGGTTGTATCGTATAGGGTCATGCCGCCGGTTCCCGTCCCAAATATGACCGTCCCGTTCGCCGTACCTGTCGGGGTGTTCACCTTCAGATAGGTCGTGAAATCCGCCACATAAGGGCAAGAAATATCGAGCGAGTAACAAGTTGAACCGGAAATACCTCCGTCGGGGCACGTGATTTGCGAATTACTGCTCACCGTGCCTAACGGATCTGTGGGCAACAGGGTTACAGTTGTGGTCGCCGACTGCGACGAATCTGCCTGCGACACCGCCGTAATCGTAACCGTTCCCGAGTTCGGCGCTGGGGCTGGCGCAATGTACAGCCCGGTGGCGTTGATCGTGCCGGTAGAGGCGTCGCCACCCGCGCTTCCGTTCACCTGCCAGTTGAAAGCCGTGCTGGGATTGCCATTGAGGGTGGCGCTGAATTGCAGATTAGCGCCCACCCCCATGGAAGGCGAAGTAGGGCTGAGGGAAACACCAGCGGGGGTTACGAAGTTCGTGCTTCCAGTCCCGCCGCCACAGCCAGGCGAAAATTGCAGGAAAACCAGACACGTCAGAGCAAGCGTCCCTCTAAAGCTGGTGATATTCCCCATATAGGTCAGAACGCTCCTAAGTTTATTTCGAAGGATAGGTGTCAAGGCGGTGCTAGGCTCGATTGCGGGTTCTAACATGCGGCTTCCCGAGATCGGGTGCTCTGCGGCAAGAACAAACAGCACCTGTCGACAACGCACTAACATTATAGGCCCGACTGGAATCGTTAGCGAAACTAAGGCGATTTCGCCAAATTGGGAATTGTCGAGAAACTCAGGCAATGATACGTTCTCCCTTCCTCCGCCCTGCGCGATAAATCATCCAACCGAGGAAGTTTGCTCCCAGCACCACCCCCGCGATTTTTAACGAGTACAGCCATGAACTCTCAACATCGATGATGGGAAAAATCGAAAGCACGACGTAAAGCAGTGTCATCAGGAATCCCGAGACGGCAGCCAGGCGCAGCCACAGGCGCGGGCGAAGTCCGCGATCCTTCGGCGATAGGAACGGAATGGCGAACAGCGCCAGATAAGCAATGGCGTAAAACGTGAAGGCCCAGGTCAGCAAGAGCTCGTAGGCTTCCTGCGGGCCGACTCCGATAAGCGCTGCCGCGCTGCCAGCCAAGGTGATTGCTCCCAGGAAGAGAATCGAGTTGATCGGAGTCTTGTACTTGGCGTGTAGTCGCGTGAACCACTCCGGCAGCAGGTGGTCCCATCCCGCCACCATGGGGAGCCGCGCGCTGGCGCTGAAGTACACGCTGAACGATGTGGGGTAATTCACGAAGAGAAGAACAATCGCCAGCGGAATGATGAAACCGGCGACGCCGGCAAACCCTAAGCCGGGTGCGCCCAAGCGCAGCGCTTGTGGGATAGGGCCGACCACGTCCACAGCCTCAGGGGCGACGAACGCCAGAATAGAGCTGGTGGCGAAGATATAGATGAGCGCAATGAAGGGCGCGGTAATGAGCACTGATCGCGTGAGATTGCGCGCGGGGTTGCGGCACTCTCCCGCAAAGATGGCGACATACTCGAAGCCGCTGAGCGCGCCGAACATCATCTTGGCGAATACACTCAGGCTGAAGACGGTGAGTGGAGGCATGACCAGGCGAAGGGGGTGATACTCGGCCAGCGTCCCGCGCCACCTGCCCAGCAGCGGAGTAGCGATGAGCACCGCGAGTGTGATCAGCGTGGCGATGCTTCCTGCGTTGCTCAGCCATTTGCCAACTTGCAGCCCCAGAGCGGCTAACAACATCATCGCGAGAATTAAGCCGCACGAGACGGTGAGAATGAGCCACCGGCTGGAATTTATCCATGCGGCCGCCGGACCCAGGGCATAGGCCGCGAACGTTGTGGTGACCAGCCCGATCACGGCCACGTAAAGCATCACGAAAAGCCAAAGATTCCACGCCACTAGAAAGCCGATCTGATCGCCAAACGCCAGACGCGCCCACTCATACAAACCACCTTCCAGCGGCATGAGACGATTGAGATGAGCCACCACCATGGCGAGCGGAATGAAGAACAGGACGAAGGCGACCAGCCAGAAGACTACGTGTGCAGACCCGGCCTTCGCCGCGGTGCCGAAGAAATCCAGCACGATGACCAGAAGGATCTGCGCCATGACCAGGTCGAACAGGCCAAGCTCCTTGCGCAGTTCGGTGCTGTGAGCCTGGACTTCGGCCTCACCCGTCCGTGCCGGGATGGAATTGCCCGTCAAATCGCTCGGCCTGCACCCGTTATGGTTTCTTCTCTGCCGGCTTAAGCAGTAAGTCTTGATAGTCGAAACTGAAATCGGCCAGCGGTGAAACCGCCGCCATGCGCGCGCTTTCGATGCTTCCCTCCGGCTTCAGAGAGAACGTGACAAATGCGTCTTCGATGGTGCGATCGCGCCAGTGCGCTTTGAAAGTGTCGTACTGCCAGTGCTGCAGGTCACCGATCATGGTCGGCGTGTGGTCGAAGCTGATGATCAAGCCGCCGTTCTCCCCTCGGATGGTGATAGGTCCATACCAGGCATCGTTGTAAGCGCCCTCATATTTCTCCAGCGGCAGGGAGGGCTTGGAGTCCACTGCGCGTGCGCCTTCCGCTTTCCTCATCGATTCCGCGGCTTCTTTTTCTTCGGCATCTTTCACGGCCTTGAACGCGCCGATCCAGTCCGTAGGCGGCAATCCAAAATAGTGATCAAGCACGTGATAAAGGATGGAGTCGAACGCGCCGCCCTCCTCCGCATTGGTCAGCACCACGACGCCAAGATTCTCCTCGGGAACCAGCATCACACGAGAAACGAAGCCAGCCACACCACCGGTGTGGCCCGCGAGCTTGCGACCGTGATAATCGCGCAAACCCCAGCCCAGAGCATAGTCCGCGAAGTTCGGTTTCAGTCCCGCCAACGGCGGCGGAGGATTCCCGATCGGCAGAATGGTCTGCGGCGACCACATTTCTTTCGACTGCTGCTCACTGAACAGGCGGCCGTCGCGGTCCACGAATTTTCCACGGTTAAGTTGCAGTTGCACCCATTTCGCCATGTCAGCTGCGCAGGAGTTGATCGCGCCCGCTGGGCCGGCGTTGTCGAGCACTTCAAAAGGGATAACTTGAAGCTTGCCATCCACGCGCTCATGCGGGAAGGCATAGTCATCGCCCGGCTTGAAAGCGGCGTTGCTGACGTTGGAATTGTTCATGCCCAGCACCGCGAAGATGTGCTGGCGGATGTAGTCGTCCCATGAAGTTCCCGTCACGGCGGGAATGATCTGCCCGGCCGTCATGTAGAGCAGGTTGTCATAGGCATAGTGGCTTCGGAAGCTGGACGCCGGCTTCATAAACCGCAGCTTGTAGATAATTTCTTCGCGCGTGTAAGTGGAATGCGGCCAGAACAGCAGATCGCCTTCGCCCAGTCCCATGCCGCTGCGGTGCGTGAGCAGGTCGCGGATGGTCATCTCGTGAGAAACGTACGGGTCATACATCACGAAGCCGGGTAGCCGCTGGTAGACGGGATCGTCCCAGGAGAGCTTGCCCGCGTCCACCAGCCCGGCGAGAGCGGCAGTCGTGAAAGCCTTGGTGTTCGAACCGATGCCGAACATCGTGCGTTCATCGACCGGGGTAGGATCGCCCAGCTTGCGCACGCCGTAACCCTTCGCGATCACAATCTTGCCATCTTTCACGATGGCTACTGCCATCCCAGGGACATCAAAGGTTTTCATGGAACTAGCGACGTAGGAATCCAGGTCGGGGGGCGGCGCAGTCTGCGCGCAGAGCGGGACGGCGGAGGCCACCATGAGAACGGCGGTATAGAGTGGGCGAGGCAGTTTGAGCATAGGCTTCCCTTGCAGAAACCGAGACGCAGCATTAGAACACAAACACAAAGGATAGGTTTCAGTGGTCAACCGGAATAGCGGATCGGCGGCTCGGGGGTCGAGTCCGTGACCCGGCGACCATGGCGCTCACGGAGTGCTGCGTAGAAAAAGCAGGCGAGCGCCTCTGCACCCGCCTGCCTCGAAGCCAGCCAAGAATCGAAGTGGCGCGGCTATCTAGTGGTGATCGTGGTCCCCATGCGCGTGCCGCCAGTTCCAATACTCTTTCTGCTCCTCGGGCCGCAGCTTGCGGAAGTCTCTAGTTTCATCGCGGTGGTTTTCGCGGGCCCACTGGTGGTAATACACCACTTCCTCGTCGTTCCAGACGTGGTAATCGCTGTAGTACGGGTCATAGACCCGGTAGGGATGATGCTCGGCGCAGGCCGTCCCCAAAATGGAAAACGCCATGGCGCCGGCCAGGAAAAGTGAACTAAAAAAACGCGACTTGCGGTTCATCGGTGAATGGTCCCCCCTCTGGTTTTGACTTCTTAGTGCTGTCTATCACCCATACAGATTCAACCCCACGCCTCGTAATTCGTTGCGCCGGCGCGCCAGTGGGTTGCTGACGAGGCGAACCCCGCACGTGCCCGCAACAGCAGAACTACACAAGGTGGAGGCTCCGGTCGCAGGAAGTTGCATACGGGCAACTTCCTGGCGCGGTCTCCATCGACCGCCTATATCCAAGAAGAGATTGGGATTTCCTCCATATTTTTTCCGCGATGTCCTGAAATGTCCCGAGTTGTCCTGTGTTGTCCCTTGCCTTGTCTTATCGATCTCGACTATCAAGTCAGAGCGGAGCCGAAGTCTGCGCTCCGTTCGCCGCAGCGGACGGTAAAGGCTGCGACGGATTCCCCGGTTGGAACATTCGGGAGAGATGAAGGCTGACGGGCTGAAGAGTTCGGGCAAGCGCTGGCACGGAACAGGTTGCAAGATTTTTCATCTTGACAATCTTTTCTCAGTGTCTATGATGCGTGTGCCCTCTCTACGAGCCCGTCCGGGTTCGTACAGTATTTCGCAGTTCCACGTCTTAAGTTCTGGGGAACAAAAACAAGATCAAGGTTAGCTGACGTCCAATTGAATCTGTTCTATGGAGTCTTTCATGCGCCCAGCGTTCTCTCGTGCACTTGCTCTGTCGATTACTGTCCTTTGCCTCCTCGCAGCCCTTTTCAGCCTTAACGGACTGGCCTCAGCACAAGCCACTGCAGGGTCGAAGCACAAACTTTCGCAGCAGGAGTTGCTGACCCAGCGCCCCGTAGCGAGCACGGCGGCAAAGGCGCGCGCGGCGAAGAAGACTCCCGCGCCACCGCCACTGACCTCGGATACTTGGAACGGCACGGCCGGCGACGGCCAGTGGACGACTGCCGGCAATTGGAGCGCCGGTGTGCCCAGCAGTAGCAACGCCGTGACTATCGGCACGACAACGGCTGCGGTGAGTCTGGCCAACAGTGATACTGGCAGCTTCGGAACACTGACGCTCAGTAACGGCGGCGACTCGCTTACGGTCGACAATAACGCTTTTCTCGAGGCCTTCGGCAACATCAGCAACGCCGGAACCATCACCCTGAGCGCCACTGGCAACGGTACCCAGTTGTATCTGGAAAATTCGTTGACCCTGAGCGGCAGCGGCTCGGTTAACCTGAACAGCACCAACGGGCAGTACACCGGTCTGGTCAACGGTTTGAATGGTCTAACCCTTACGACCTCGTCGAACATCACAGGTGCTGGTACGGTAGCCGACGGCAACTTGAATTTGGTCAACTCCGGCACGATCAACGCGAACATCAGCGCCCAGACCCTTTTGGTCAATCCCGATACCTGCAGTACTTGCACAAGTACCAATACAGGGACGCTGGAGGCTACCAACGGCGGACAACTTACTCTATCGAACGGGACATGGACGCAGAGCGGAGGCGGGAAGATTACCGCAGCGGCGGGATCCGACGTGCTTCTGCAGAGCAATGTAAGCATCACCGGCGGAACTTTGTCGACCACGGGAAGCGGTGTGATTTACAACGCGGCCAGCAATGACGTGTTCCTGACCAACGTCACTAACACCGGAAACTACACGATCCAGAACAACGGCGCCACCGAGATCTCGGGAACGTTGACCAATAACGGCACCATCACCATGGACGCCCTGGGCAACGTTACCGAACTGTATTTGACCGGGAACACTACGTTGTCGGGCAGCGGCACGGTGGTCTTGAGCAGCACCAACAACCAGTGGACCGGCTATATTAACGGGGTCGCCGGAACCGTACTGACGAACCAGTCGACCATCAACGGCTGGGGGACCGTGGGCGACGGGAACGTGCAAATCTCCAACGCCTCCAATGGCGTGATCAACTCGAACATCAGCGGCGGAGACATTTTTCTGAACCCGTACACATCCACAACTTCCACCAACGCCGGGCTTATGGAAGCGACCAACGGCGGCACGTTGACCATGAGTAACGGCACGTGGACCAACACCGGAACCATCCAGGCTGCGACCGGCTCTTCCGTAGTTTTGCAAAACAATGTGAGCATTACCGGGGGAACGCTGGAGTCGACTGGCACCGGTGCCGTCATAAATGCTGCCAGCAACAACGTTTTCCTGACCGGCCTCACTCTGGCCGGCACCTACGATATTCAAAATAACGCTGCCACCGAAATCAACGGCACGATCACAAACAACGGAGTGATCAACCTGCAAGGTACCGGTAACGTCACTGAGCTTTATGTGACCGCAGCGGGCACGGGCACGGCGACATTGACCGGTTCAGGATCCATCGTATTAGGCACTGGCGGGGGCAACCAGCTCAATGGCGCGGGTGGAACATCGCTCATCATCGATCAAACCGTCTCCGGGGTGGGCAACATCGGCGAAGGCATTCTGACGCTCACCAACAACTCCACCATCGATGCCAATATCAGTCCCACGGTGTCGACATCGCCCCTTTATATTCAGGCCGGCGCAGGGGGTATGAGCAACACCAAGACTCTCGAAGCCACCAATGGCGGCACCCTGATCGTGACCGGGAGTACGATCACCAATAGCTCGGCCGGTGTGATTGAGGCTGTGGGCAGCGACACCAGCAGCAATCCCTCCACGGTAGTTCTCACCGGCAACACCACGATCATCGGAGGAACGCTTACCACGACGGGCGCCGGAGTGATTAATGTAGCTGCCAGCAATGTTGCAAATCTGACGAACCTCACCAATACGGGCACATTGAATGTGCAGAACAACGGCGAGATCCTCTCCACCGGGACGATTACCAACAACGGCACCATCACCCTGCAGGCCTCGGGCAATCAGACCTTCTTCTACGCCCCGAACGCGACCGTCTTAACGGGTACGGGCACGCTGGTATTGAGCAGCACGAACAACCAGTACACCGGCAATCTTGACACTCCCGGCGGATTTACCAACAACGAAACCATCACCGGCGCGGGCCAGATCGATACCGGCGTATTCACCAACAATGGGACGATCAACGCCAACATCAGCGGGCAGACTCTGCTGCTGCAATCGCTCACCACCGGAACTGCCAACACCAAGACGATGGAAGCCACCAGCGGCGGCACGCTGGAACTCAACGGCTCCAGTTGGAACAACGCGGGGGGCACGATCACGGCCGGGACGAACTCCGCCGTCGAGTTAACCGGCAACGTCACCATCACCGGTGGCACGCTGAGTACGTCGGGGACGGGGTCGCAGATTTATGTCTTCGGCAGCAATACGGCCAACCTCACCGGCCTGACGAACTCTGGCACGCTGAACGTGCAGAATAACGGCCAGATCGATTCCTCGGGAACGATTACCAATAACGGCACCATCACGCTGCAAGCTGCCGGCAACCAGACGTACTTCTACTCCCCGGTCGCGACCACCTTGACGGGCACGGGAACGTTAGTGATGGGCACCGCCAACGGCCAGTACAGCGGCAATGTTGACGTTTCCACCGGGCTTACCAACGACGAAACCATCACCGGCGCGGGAACCCTGGGTAGCGGCACCTTCGTCAACAACGGCACGGTCAACGCCAATGTCAGTGGCCAGACTCTGCTCATGCAATCGTTTTCGGCTGCCACGAATACCAAGACGCTGGAAGCTTCCGGCGGCGGCACGATGTTGTTCAACGGCTCCAGCTGGACCAATACGGGCGGAACGATTGAAGCCCTTACCGGCTCCGCAGTGAATCTGCAAAGCAGCGTTTCCATCACGGGCGGCACGCTGACGAGCTCGGGCACGGGCGCGATTAATGTGCTCGCCGGCAACTTTGCCTATCTCACGAGCCTGACCAACAGCGGGACGCTGAACGTGCAAAACGACGCCCAGCTGAATTTCACTGGCCCCATGACGAATTCTGGCACCATTAACATCCAGGGCGCCGGCAACCAAACCTACCTGATCATCAACGGTTCGGTCACGCTTAGCGGCGCAGGGACGATTAACCTGACCAGCACGAACGGGCAGTACAGCAATGACATCTACGGCGCAGGCTCGGCTCCGATCCTGATTAGCCATAACACGATTGAGGGGGCGGGAAATCTCGGCTCCGGCAATATGGGATTCACCAACGACGGCACGGTGGACGCTAACGTTGCCGGGCAAACGCTGGCCATCAACGTGGACAGCACGGGCTTCACCAACTGGAACGGCACCACCCACACGCTGACCGGCGGCAGCTACATTGCGAACGGCGGAACCCTGACCTTCGCTTCGGGCGGCACCACCGGCATCACCACCCTGGCGGCGAGCGCGACCGAAGAAAATGGCGGGCAGATCCTCGACACCAGCAACAGCAATGCCAACGCTCTAGCGGGCCTGACCAGCATTACCTCCACGGGCGCGCTCACCATCGGCGGCGTGGCCTTCACCGATGCGGGCAGCTTCAGCAACGCCGGTTCGCTTACCATTCTCTCGGGCGAGAATTTCAAGGTAGGTACGCTGAGTCAGATCAGCGGCGGCACGCTGACTGCCGGAACCTACGTGCTGGATGCGAATCTTAACCTGACCGGCGCAACCCAGAACATCACCACCAATGCGGCTACCGTAACCCTGGCGGGCGGCACCATCGAGAACGCAAATAGCACCAACGCCCTCGCCAACCTGGCCACCAACAGTGGCAAACTCACCCTGGCTAACAACGCTACCTTCACCACCGTGGGCAACTTCAGTAACACCGGCACGTTGACCATCAACGGTGGCAGTTCCTTTACCCTGGGCGGAACCGGCACGCTGGCTCAGATCAGCGGCACAACTCTTTCCGGTGGCACCTTCGTCCTGGGCGGCAATCTGAATGTGGGCAGCGGCATTAACATCACCACCAACTCTTCCACGCTCACACTCGATGGTGGCACCATCGAGTCTGGCTCAACCAACGCGCTGCTCAACCTGGCGTCTAACACCAAGAGCCTCACCCTGGCCGGCAATACCAACTTCACCACCACCGGAAACTTCACCAACAGCGGAACGCTCACCGTTAACAGCGGCAGCACTTTCACCGTGCTCTCGGGCAAGTCGCTGACCAACTACCACAACACCGGGGCTGAGGCCAACACGCTGGTCGGCGGCATCTACGTCGTTGGTGGAACGCTGGCGTTTAACGCGGGCACCAGCGGCGCGATCAAGACCGACGATGCGAACATCACGCTGGAAGGCGGCGGCTTGATCGAGAACACCTCTGCCGGCGCGTCCAGCAACAACGCTCTCGTCAATCTGGCCAGCATCAGCAGCACCGGTTCGTTCACCTTGGCGGAGAATGCCAACTTCACCGCTGTGGGTAACTTCACCAACAACAACAAGCTGACCGTCGACAGCGGCAGCACCTTTACTCTCACGGGATCGAACCTGCTCACCAACCTGGCCAGCGGAACTCTGACCGGTGGCACTTACACCGTGGGCGGCACTCTGCAACTCACCAGCGCCAACGGCGGCATCACCACCAATGCGGCCAACCTGACCTTGACCGGAACCACGGCCAAGATTCTGGACGGCACCACCAACGCACTGGCTGGCTTCAACAACAACACCGGTACATTCGCTCTTTCCAGCGGCGCTACGTTGACCACCGCCTCCAGCAACTTCACGAACTCAGGCACCGTGACCATCGCCAAGGGCACCACCCTGACGGTCCCCGGCGCCGCCCACAGTTACAGCCAGACGGCTGGCACCACTACGGTCGATGGCACCCTGGCGAGTATCTCTGGCGGCGCCTCCATCACCGGCGGTACGATTCTGGGCGCGGGTACGATCAAGGGCAGCCTCACCGCTGGCAACGCCACCGGTAACGCGGTCACCATCAACGTGGGCGACACCGGAAAAGCTGGCCTGCTCTCGATTACCAGCAAGTACACCCAACTGGCCACCGGCAACATCACGGGATTCATCAACGGAACCACGGTGGGCACAGGATTCAGCCAGCTCAAGGTCACTGGCACCGCTGCTCTGGCGGGGACGATTAACTTCACCGTATCCGCAGCCTTCCAGGCCAGCCTCACGTTGGGTGAGACCTTTACCGTGCTGACCGCCAGCAGCGTGACCGGCACGTTCTCCGACAGCACCATCGCCATCAACACCAGCTTTCACTTCAACGTCACCTACACCGCAACGGGAGTGGTGCTGACCGTCGCTTCCGGTCCGGTAGCGCCGAGCAGCCCGATCGCGCCCGCAGCTCAGATCGCAGCCGCGAAGCCGGCAACAGGAACGAGCAAGTCTCCAGTCCTCACCAGCGGCCTGCGGCAGCGCGTGATTGGAACTAGTAGAGTTGCTAAGCCCATCCTGGTCGCGGGATTTGGAGAGTCCAGTGCACGCTCCAATTTGATTCTGGCGAGGACTCCAGAGTTCAACAACCTGCGTAGCTGGGAACACGTGCCCGTGGCTCCGACTATCGCCAGACCCAGCGCAGTGAATTCGCCTTCGCTGCACAACAACGTGGCGACTCCGAAAGTAGGGGTGGCAGAGAGCCACACCATCGGCGCCCCATCAACCCTCGCCGGTTGGATGCACAATTCCACCAATCAGCGGGTACCGGTCAAGATCATGCTCCCATCCCTCCCCCGGATGACGCGATGATTCGATCGGGGCGAGAAGCGACTATATCGAGAGTGAGGGGATCATTTTGAAGAAGCAGATCGTGTGGGTTGTAGCAGTGATGTGCATGGCAGGGCTGACCGCTTGTGAACGGGGTGAACGGCGAAAAGGACCGGAGATTACCACGCCCTACTCGGCCGTCCTGCTCGACAATAATCAGCTTTACTATGGCAAGTTGGTGAATGCTGGTTCGAATTTTCCCGAACTGACCGATGTGTACTACATCCAAAGCCAGGTCAACCAGGAAACCAAGGCAGTGACCAGCGTGCTGGTACGTCGAGGCAATGAAGTGCACGGTCCCGACCGCATGTTTCTCAATGAGCATCACATCGTCTTGATCGAGCCCGTGGGAACAAATTCCAAGGTGGCGCAATTGATCGAGGCCGACAAGCAAGCGAAACACTAGTTCTTCCCCCAAAGTGTCCCACAAGGCACCGGTTCAAGGGTGGGGGCCCTTAGCCGGTGCCCGTTTTATCTCGGGGACCCGCACCGCGAGACCTGGCACCTGACCCGAAGACCTGACCACAAGTCCCGCGCATAGCGCCGCGTCTCCTGCCTAATTCTGGGTTAGAATCGAGACGCTGAAATTCAAGTCTCCCGGCCTTATTCTGAGAAAAAGATGATTCGATCCCGTCGGCGCATTTCCTTCCTGGGTAACTTCCTCCTGCTACTGCCGCTGGCGGCTGTGCTCGGGCTTCTGCCGGCTTGCCGGAGTACAGCGCGGGCCCGGGAACACGTCGAAAAAGGAAATCAATACCTTGCGCAGAGGCAGTTCTCCTCAGCGGAGAACGAATACCAGCACGCGATTCAGATCAATCCTGATTTCGCCGACGCTTACTACCGCCTGGGGCTTCTCCAGATCCAGCAGGAGTATCCCACGGCCGCCAGACAATCTCTCGCGCATGCTGTAGATCTCGATCCCAAGAATCTGGATGCTCGTCTGCGCCTCGGCGACTTGCTCATCTCGTCCACTCAATATGCCGAAGCCCGCCAGCAGGCCGAGGCGGTCCTTCAGCAGGACGGAAAAAATGCCGGCGCTCACCGCCTGCTGGGTCAAATTGCGCTTCACCAGATGCAATACGTCGCCGCAGAAAATGAACTGAAGCAAGCCCTTGCTCTCGATCCGCACGAACCGCAAACCTATGAAGTCCTGGGCCTCGCCCAGTTGCTCGATGCCGAGTACGGCGCGGCAGAAAAGAGTTTTCAGACCGCGGTCGATATCAAACCGGACGACTCTCAGACCTACATCAACCTGGCAAACTTTTATAAGGGACAGAACGCTCCCGATCGCTCCGAACAGGTCTTGCGGCAGGGAATTGTACGAGATCCGAAAGCGGTCGAATTGCCTGTCGCCCTCGCTGGCCTTTATGTGGAACACGGCCGCGGGCCCGATGCGAAACACCTGCTGGATCAGGTGGAAGCCGATGAGAACAACTATCCTGACGGCCGCCGCGCTGTCGCCGCCTTCTACTTGGAGAACGGCGACGCTGCTTCCGCACTCGACCGCTTCCGTGCTCTCGTCGACAAGAACCAGAACGATCAGGCTGCCGCCCGCAAAGTTGCCGAATGCTACCTCCAGTTAGGCCGCTGGCAGGATGCTGACCAGTGGCTCGATCAGCAAGATAAGGATCGGAAAGATGCCGGTTTCCGCCTACTTCGGGCGCGAAGTTACCTGGGAGCGTTTCGCCTTCGCGAAGCCGAGGCCGAACTGCACAGCCTGGTCAAAGATTCCCCGGACTTGCCCGCCGTGTATTTCTACCTGTCGCAAGTTGATTCGGCTCAGGAAGAACCCGTGCAGGCGCAACAGGCGCTCACCGATGCCCTGCGCGTACAGTCGGGATATTTGCCCGCCCTTTTAGGTCTGGGAAACATTAGCTTGCAGCAAAACAACGCGAACGTTGCTCTGGCCTATGCCAGCCAGGTGATCGCCACAAGTTTCTGGGTTGCCGATGCTCACATTCTCGCCGGAAGCTCTTATTTGCTGCAAGGCGATCTGAATCAGGCGCAGAGAGCCTTCGAACTGGCCGCCGGATTGAACCCCCGCAGCCCTGCCGCGGAGGAGCGCTTGGGCCATGTGCTTGCCATGCGGGGCAACTACGCGGATGCGGAGAAGGCCTATGAAAGCTCGCTGGCGATTGCGCCGGATTATTCTCCGGCGCTGAGTGGCCTGGCCGAAATTCTTTCCAAAGAAGGGAAGGCAAAGCAGGCGACCGCGCGCATTGATCGCCAGATCACCACCCAGCCCAAGTCCTTCCAGTTGTACGTCGCCAAAGCGGAATTCTGCATCGCACAGAAGGATTGGGACTGCGCCGAGCATAGCTATCAGCAAACCTTGGCACTGAATTCCTATTACATCAACGGCTATCTCGCTCTGGCTCACATCTACGCCGCCACCAACCGCCCCCAGAGCATGATCCAGGAGTATGAAGCCGCGCGCGCCAGATTTCCGGAATATCTTCCCACCTACATTCTGCTTGCCCAGGTCTACGAATATGTCGGTGACATTGACCGCGCCCGGCAAACCTATCAGGATGCCCTCAAGGTCGATCCCAATTCCTATCAGTTGATGAGCAATCTTGCCCGCCTCTATGCCGACCACGGCGGATCGCTCACCGACGCCCTCGAACTCGCACAGAAAGCCAAAGCCGCGCAACCGGACGACCCTTCCGTCAACGATACTCTGGGCTGGATTTACTATAAGCAGGGGTTATACCGATCCGCAGTGCCAGTTCTCGAATCCGCAGTCGCAAAAAATCCGCAGGTCGCGAAATTTCAATTCCATCTCGGAATGGCTTATCTGGCGGCCGGACAGCCTGCGCAAGCTCATGCCAGCTTGCAGTCGGCTCTGCAATCGGGCCTTAGCCCGGAAGATGCTCGCTCGGCGCAAGATGCTCTGCAGAAGACCGGTTCTTAATCCATTCAGGGCCGTCGACAGTTCTACGTTACAATCAAGATAACGGCACTCTTAACTCAATCCGACAACCTGAAGGAGCACACGCCAATGTATCCGGAAATTATGGTCATCCCCATGCGCGAAGAGTTGACCCGCTTGGGCATCGAGGAACTACGCACGCCCGAGGCGGTCGACCGCGCCTTGAACGCGCAGCCGGGTACGGCTCTGGTGATCGTGAACTCCATTTGCGGTTGCGCCGCCGGCCGCATGCGTCCCGCCGTTCGCATGGCTCTGGAGAAGGCCACGCATCCCGACAAAGCATTCACCGTGTTCGCCGGGCAAGATAACGAAGCCACCGAACGCGCCCGCGGCTATTTCACCGGACAACCGCCGTCTTCGCCTTCCATCGCCATTCTCCGCGATGGCCAGCTCGTCTACATGATGCCCCGGCGCGACATCGAATCCCGCGAAGCCCCCGCCATCGCCGCCGACCTGAAAGCGGCGTTAGACAAATTCTGCGCCAGGCCGCTGGCGGCGCAATAGCCTTTGTAGAGACGTAGCCTGCTACGTCTCTCATTCCCGCGCGATGCTGCGGCGGACCTATTTCTTCGCCGCCGGGCTCACGATGAACGACTTCACCACGATCCCATTCGGCTGCAGCCCCACCGGAATCATGGTCAGAAGCGAATACTCCGTCGGCTCCAGCTTGCGCGGCGTCCGCTTCTGGATCACCGTTACATCGCCCGCTTGCGTATCCAGCACCAGAAGATACCTCTGATCCTGCGAAAGCGCCAGGCCATCCGGACGGCTTCCCACCGCCATGGTTGCGATCCGCTTTCCCACGTCAATGTCGTAGACGGCAACGCTATCGGATCCGAAGTTGCTGACATATAGCCGTGAGTTATCGCGCGTGATCACCCCGCGAGTGGGATGTTGTCCCACCAGCGCGCTGCTGCCCACCTCGTCATTCCCCGTCTCGATGATCGAAATGCTGTCGGACTCGAAGTCGCACACCATCAACTCGCCGCCATCCGGTTTCAACGCAAGACTCACCGGCGTTCGCCCGACATCGAGCAACGCCAGCACCCGGTCGCTCGTCACGCCGCCCTTCTTGCCGCTCTCCAACGCAATCGACGCCACTTGCGACGAGCCCGAACACGCAACAAACGCCTTGCTGGAATCGGGCAGGACCACGATATCCTCCGGCTGCTGGCACACCGGTAACGTCGCCCGCACGCGCAGCAGCTTCGCATCAATCACCGAAACTGTGTTGTCGCCCCGGTTCGACACCACCACGGTCTCGCCATCCGGCGAAACCCGCGCCAATCCCGGCGCCGCGCCCACACGCACATTGCCCAATACCACCCGCTTCTCCAGATCGATCACCGATACATTGGCCGACCCTGAGTTCGCCACATAAGCCCGCTTGCCATCTTCCGAAACGTCGATGAAATACGGCCGGCCGTGAACTCCGACTGTGGCCACCACCGCGTTCTTCTCCGCATCAATCACGCTCACGTTGTTCGACCCGGTATTCACCACGTAAATCTCATTCTCCTTGCTGTTAGCCGCAACCCCGGTCGGCCCCAGGCCCACGGCAATGGTCTTTGCCAGTTCAAACGTCCGCAGATCAATCACGCTGACCGTGTTGCTCTTGCCATTGGTCACGTAGGCATACTCGCGATACGCCGGCCCATAGTCGGGCAGCGCCTGCTCGCGGAAGTACCACCAGCCGAGGCCGCCCAGGAGCGGAATCAGAACAATGATGATAAGGAGTTTTCGCAAGATGAAGATGAAGCTTGCTTCACTGAAAAACCTAAGATTACCAGAGAGCAATCTCTACCAAGCCGTAGCCTAACGGGGCAGCGCTTCTACCACGTTTTTCTGGATAGTTTCTTGAGACGCCGACCGTTCCTTCAATTCGCTGGTCAACGATGCGGCCTTCTCGTCGGATACTCGAATCTCTCCATCCAGCACCGCCATCAACTTGCCCGAGCCCGTCCCCTCGAATTGCGCACGCTGCAGCATGGCATACCCCTGTGCTGCCGGTGGGAGCGTCGTTTTGAAGTCCCCGCCCTGGCGCACGATGGAAAGAAGCGCCTCCGCAATTTTGTCGCGCAAAACTTCTCCCAGCGAACCCGAGCGCAACAACTCGCCGACCATTCCCTCCGCATCGATGCGCCCCATCTCCGGCACCAGTCGCAACTTGCCGTCTTCGCTCACCGCCGGCGTCAACTTCACTTCGATCGTGGCGTTACCTTCCGCCATCTCGCTGCCCGGTCCCTTGCCAAAGCACGCCCAGCGCTCGAAGTGCAATTGCACAACCACCAAGCTTGCTGGCGCTGCCGGAGTGAGGGCCGCGTTCCGAATCGCAATCTGCTCTCCGCAACGGTCCGCTTTGTTGAGGCCGCCGCGCAGGACTTGGGTAATTTCGTGCTGCAGATCCGACATATCCGCCGTCAGTTCCAGTTTGAATGTGTTCTGCCCGCCTTCCGCTACGCCTTTGGAAACTACTCCAGACGTAACGATCTCGATCGGCTGGTTCGCGAACCGGATCGAGTTCTTCACCGGCGGAAGGTTGAACGCGAAGTCTTGCCGGTGGTTGGCAGCCCCAATGCTCATCTCCTCGCCCAGATCGAGTTGCTCGTGCTGAAAACTTGTGAGCGCATGTTCCAGGCTCTGCGCCGAACTCGCCACCTGCGGACCAACCACCTTCCCTTCAACTACCGGATCCAGCGCCTTGGCCTGCTGCGCCAGATCGGAATCTTCCTTGACCAGCCTCTTGCTGATTTCCTTCAGCCCGGATTTCTGCGCATCCGAGAATCCGTCCATAAATTTCTTGTTTTCACTTCGCGCTTTCTCGATCGCCTGTGCCAGCGCCGTAGCGCGACTCCCAACGTCAGACGCATTCCCCTCTTTACCAAGCTGTCCCGCAAAGCCTTGCAATTCCGTGCTGGCGGTTGCCGTGCTCTTCAACATCGCCACGTAGGCGATGATCTGTTCGCTGGTCGCCTGCACTGCCAGCACCTGATGAAAATCCTTCAAGTCGTCTTTCTGATCCACGCCGCTCGCCCTGTTCCCTCCACTCAATCCGCCCCCGCCCGCGGCGCCGCCCCCAACATGCCCACCGCCGCCCCCGTGCTGGGCAAACACCTCGCACGGATACGCCAGTAATGCCGTACCCAAAATGATTGTGCTCAGTCTTGAACTGATATCTCTGCGAATCATAAGACAGTCTCTCACTAAGTTGACCAATCTCCTAAAACGCTGTCATCTTGGCGGAGTGGTTGCTTCGCGAAGCGAAACTGCCACCCAGTCGAAAGACCCCCTCGCCCGTTCGCAGCAGCATTGGCGCCGAAGGGAATTCCCGTCACCGCAAACCTCGTTCTTTTTCGGCGCGAGGGCTGTCCAGCGCCTCTCCAGCTTGGCTCAGGTCCAAGAAAAACTCCACCGACTTTACAGTTCTTTGCACAAGACGGGAGTTAAATGGTGACACCGTTTTGCGAGGATCGCTCTGGCGCTGGCTCGCCGGGCTCAAAATGTGTGTCTCATAACCTTGGTTCGATCACCCTAAGCCCGCGTACTTGGGTAAAATGGCGCTGGTTGAAAGTCGCTACCGCGCTTCCACTTTCCAAGGCCGTGGCTGCCACGATCAGATCATAAAAGCCGATCATTTTGCCCGAGGACTCCAAATCCGCCCAGATGCGGGCATGTTCAAGCGCCGTCGTCTCGGTGTAGGGAATAATCGGCAAGCTCGCGCAAATGTCTTGCAAGTACCGTTCGCGTTTCAGCCTGTGTGTGCCCGAAGATCGTTCCACGCCATGCCACAACTCCGCGATGGTAATGGCGGCGATCTCGCAGGGGTCGTTAGGCTGACTCTCTAACCAGGTGGCGAGATCAAAGGTCCCCCTCTCACCCCGGATGATCACGTCGGTATCAAGAAGGATTGCCATCGGCGGCGTCCACGGTCATCGCCAGCGGTTTTTCGGCGGTTTCAGAATCTTGCGGGCCGCACGCAGGTCCCGATTCCAGGCCTTGGCCTCTTCCACCGGCAAATCGGCCTTACGGAGAATCTTGGCCAAGTCGTGGGCCAGGCAAACCCTCTCGCCATCCGGTACCAATCGGGCCACCGGTGTGCCGTTCTTCATCAGCACAAACGTCACATTCTGATAACGCACGCGGTTCACGCACTCGGCGAAATTGCGGGCAGCCTCGGTAACCGAGATGGATGTTTTCTTCATAAAATCAGATTATCAGATTATACACAACTATGGACAACGAAGGATAAGGACAAGCCGGAGGAGAGAGTGCTGGACGCGCGCGCATCGCTGCTACTTGTACAGATGGAATGAAACCTCGGCGGTCATCTGCACGGCAACCGGCTTGCCGTCCTTGGTTCCGGCCTCGAACCTCCACTGCCGCACCGCTTCGATTGCTTTCTCGTCGAGGCCGCTTCCGAGACTTTGGGTAACCTTGATCATCGTGGGATTGCCGCTTGAATCTACGACTAGGGTGAGAACAGCCGTGGCTGTTGAAAAAGTCCGAGCTCGGAATGTACTGTTGACTGCGAGTATCGCTGCCCATCGAGTTTTTTCCCACCTCAGCTAAGTGGCAGCTTCCATAGCAGGTGTGGTCGGTTGGCTGAGGAAC
>Ga0302320_10000951_pt1 | contig 69501 bp, 71 predicted proteins | sample Bog_T0_3_FD_202130 | JGI IMG/M metagenome (GOLD analysis project Ga0302320, IMG submission 202130) | Peat permafrost microbial communities from Stordalen Mire near Abisko, Sweden - Bog_T0_3 | ecosystem: Environmental > Terrestrial > Soil > Wetlands > Peat | place: Sweden: Abisko, Stordalen Mire...
TCAAAGGTTTTGCACTCGCGTTCGCACTGATATTCTTTTTTTTGATTGTTTCTTTCATGGCTGTCTATGTCTTAGCTGTTGCCAGCGCTGTTTCCCAGGCCAACAGTACCGCCAATCTAAAAAAAGCCTACTATGCCGCTGACACAGGCCTGCTGGATGCTTACGAACGCGTCACGCAAGCTGGCGTCAACACTGTTTCATCCAGCATATGTGTTAATCCTAATATCCCATCCTCCTGTGCCAGCCCTTATATTCCATCAAATGCTACTGATAATGGCGTATACGCGATAGGCTCAGTTAACGGAAGTTATAAAGTATCCATCCAATATTTCAGTAGTCCCAGGGCTAATTATATTATAACTTCAACAGGCACCTACCTTAACGCTTCAAAGACCTTACAGTTAAAAATAATCGGGGCGGCGATCTCTAAATATGCCTATTGGAGCACTACAGAGATCAACCAGTCATTAGGAGGGGCTTTGTGGTGGGTAGGAATGCCCGGATTTGTCATGTTAACCGACGGACCTGTACAGACCAACGGACAGTTGAATATTTTTGGTAACCCTATTTTCAACAGCCCTGTGACAGAAGCCAACCTGTCTATTAGCGGAACTACCCTCGGAACCGTCCCTACTTCATCTACCCCTAATTATTATTACGGCACATCCGCAACTCCAGGCGGCGACGGAAGCGATCCGAATTATATTTTCCAGGAAGGCATTACAAACCAAGCTCCGGCGATCGATTTGCCTCCTCAGCAAACTTTAAATGGCATTAAAACAACGGCGTCTGCTGGCGGGCTGGTTTTAACCGGTACCAGTCAGGTCATTTTCAATCCTACAGGGACAATTACTGTTACTGGAAAAGTTAAAAACTCCCTAGGGGTTGTAACTGCCACTTATACTAATAAAACAATGACTCCTCCGGCAAATGGGGTCATTTATGTACAGAGCAATTCAGGCCAGTCAGATGGTAATGTCACCGTACAGGGAACTGTCAGCGGTCAATTGACAGTTGCTGCTGACCAGAACATCTATCTCTCAGGCAGTGTTCAATACAATGACCAGCCTGTCAGGCCTGGCGTCCCCGGAGGAGATCCTAACAGCACGGATATGCTGGGTTTAGTGGCCAATCAAAATATCACCGTCATTGAGGCCGATGCCCCCACTCAGCTGGAAATAGAAGCTGTCATGGTGGCTCTTCAAGGCTCATTTCAGGTGGATCAATATGGGGTTTATAGGGGAAACGCTACAACCGCAGTCATGGATCAATTCGGTTCTTTGATCAATTTTGAATGCGGGGCGACCGGTGAGATGGATATGTCGGGAAATTTATTAGGCGGGTGGAATCAAATACAATCTTATGATAGCAGGCTTGGAGGGACAATGGCCTTGGCTCCACCGGGATTCCCTCCTTATACCAACAATGCGGGAAACGCTGTCTACAGCAAATATTTACATCCTCAGGCCATCACAGAATGCGTCTCCGGGGTTTGCGGCTAAGTCTTGAATAAAATTGTAGCGAGGAATGAAATATGAAAAAAAAGAATCAACTGCCGATAAAATGGATAATAGGAATAGTAATCGCCCTGATCGTTGCGGTCCAATGGTCACATCATGCCTCGACAAATGATTCATCACCCGCGTCATCGCATATTTCTTCACAAAACGATTTCTTCCAATTCATGGCAAGTCTGTTCGGCATGGGCGGCCCCAATGCTTCATCCGGCGAAGCAGCCAAGGGACATAATGCATCAAACCAAAATTCTTTAAACTCTCCACAAACAGGAGGCCTGAATTCGGCGGATCAACAAGACCAGAATTCAATGAATGACGCCAGTGGATCGGCCATGCAAGGATCTGCCGCATCCCAACAGGGGAATCATGGTGAAAATAATTCAGGGGGCTCCTCGGAGGGTAACTCAGAAATGAATGCGGAAGATAGCTCAGCAAATAACTCAGAAAATAACTCGGGACTTAACGCAGAAAATACTTCAAGCAATAACCCCGCTAGCAATTCAGAAAGTAACGCAGACCAAGAACAAGGGAATCTTGCAGAAAATCCCCCAGCCAATTCAGATAACAACTCAGGCAACAATTCAGGGAACAGTTCCAATGACAATTCCGAAAACAACCCGGACCAGGGAACAGGGAACAATCCGACGGATAATTCCGGCGGATCAGGGAATAATCCAGGAGGCAATTCAGGGGGTAACGCCCCCGGGAGTCCCAATCAAAACAGTTTTCCCGTTATAAATCCCATACCATCGGACGATACAGCTACCCAAAGCATTGCCCAACAGAACCAACATGCCGATGCGCTGGCTGCAGAGCTGTCGTCTCGACAGGCGCTGGTCGCCCCTGTCGTACAACAAGCCCAAGCTACAAAATATCAATCACCTACATATAATGACATCCCAACTCCTACTACAACCTCTCCATCTGCTGACACAATTGCAAAAGTACAATCAAAACAGTACTCATTCCATTAAACATTTTAGAAAACTTTCTTTATTTATATGCTATACTACCAAAATGTTTGGTTATCTCTATCTTCTATAAAATATTCCTAAGGATGGACTTATGATGAAAAATCGTTTTTTTAAATTTATTCGTGTGTACTGGAAGGGCATTTTGCTTTACGCCCTTGGGGCGGCGATCGTAACCTTTCTTGTCGTTTTTATGTATTACGGGGGGACCAGTTTCTTTGGCATGGAAGGATTCTACCGTAAAAATATGATGGCCCAAATGGGCATTTATATGGTGGTATTTCTCTTTGTCGGTATCGTGCAAGCCTTCTTTTCCGCTTACATCTATATGTATTTCATGATGGGCGGCGGCATGACCAAAATGCTCAGCAAAGACAGCGCTGAGAAAGGCAAATCCGATGTCAAATGGGACGATGTCATTGGTATGGAGAATGCCAAACGTGACGCCTGGGAGATAGTTCAGTTTATCAAAGATTCCAGCAAGGTCAAAGCCATCGGCGGCACCATGATCAAGGGTGTTTTGATGGTGGGGCCTCCGGGCTGTGGTAAAACTTATTTGGCCAAAGCCATCGCCTCTGAATGTAAATTACCTTTTCTTTCGGCCGTAGGAAGCGAATTTGTAGGGATGTTCATGGGGATGGGCGCTGCCCGTATCAAATCCTTATTTAAAAAAGCCCGTCAATTAGCGGCTGTCGAAGGCGGCTGTCTTATTTTTATAGATGAGATCGATTCTTTTGCCGGCCCACGTGCGCAAGAAACCGGCGGCGGCGGAACGACTTCGACTAATGCCACGGTCAATCAATTTTTGACCGAACTCGATGGATTAAGGAAACGTGAAAACAATATCGTGGTCATCGCCGCCACCAACGTACCGCCGGAAAAATTAGATTCGGCTATCATGCGTTCAGGCCGCTTTGACCGTAAGATCAGCATTGATAAGCCCACTGCCAAAGAACGTGAAGCCCTGATCGCGTATTATCTCAAAAAGGTCACGGCTGACGCGGCCATTGACATCACCGTCGTCGCGGATAAAGCCCAATGGTTCTCCCCTGCAGACATCCACAATATGACCCGTGAGGCCAGCGTCCTGGCTATACGCGAAAAGCGTTCTACCGTGACCCAGGATGACCTTCTCAAAGCATTGGATATTGTCATGGTATCCATCGAAAAAACAGGTGAAGACAAAATACTTTCTTCCAAGGTCAATGTGAAATGGGATGAAGTGATCGGCATGGAAGATACTAAAAAAGACGCTTGGGAGATCGTGGAATTACTCAAAGACAGGCACAAATTAAAAATTGTCGGTGGACAGATCATCAAAGGCGTCATGCTCATTGGGCCCCCTGGCTGCGGCAAAACCTATTTGGCCAAGGCCATGGCCACTGAATCAGGCTTTCCGTTTGTAGTGGCTGCCGGAAGCGAATTCAAAAAGAAATTCATCGGTGAAGGGGCTGACAAGGTACGCAAGATCTTCAAAGAAGCACGTGACTTGGCACGCTCAGAGGGCGGATGCATCATTTTTATCGATGAGATCGATTCGATCGCAACCCCCCGTTGGACGGCGGAGGATCACGGAGCTTCCGGGGCCCATAGCGAGATCATCAACCAATTCCTCACTGAACTTGACGGATTAAAAGGTGAGAACAACAATATCGTTGTCATTGCGGCTACTAATGTGGATGAAGATAAATTAGACGCTGCGGTCATGCGTTCAGGCCGCTTTGATCGCAAGATCTATTTTCAAAAACCATCTTCTAAAGACCGCCAACTGCTGTTGAAACATTACATGTCCAAGATCAAATGCGAAGACAATGTCGATATTGTAAGCCTCGCAGATAAAGCCAAATGGTTCTCTCCGGCCGACATCAATAACATGGTCAGGGAAGCAGGCATCCTGGCCCTTCGGGAAAAAAGAGAGATCATCAACCAGCAAGACCTGGAAACAGCTTTAACGCGTGTCATGCATTCTGTTGAGGTCATGGGAGAAAATAAGATCCTGGGCGGGAAAGTCAATGTGAAATGGAGTGAAGTCATCGGCATGACGGATGCCAAGGAAGAAGCCTGGGAGATCGTTAAATTATTGAAAGACAGGAATTTACTTAAAGCAATCGGCGGTAAGATCGTCAAAGGTGTCATTATGATAGGCCCTCCGGGTTGCGGGAAGACCTATCTTGCCAAAGCCATGGCCACGGAAGCCGGATTTCCTTTTATGTCCGCCGTAGGCAGTGATCTGGTAGGTGTTTTCGTCGGTGAAGGTGCCCGCAAAATGAAAGAGATCTTTAAGGAAGCCCGTGACCTGGCCAAAGCCGAAGGCGGATGTATCGTTTTCTTTGACGAAGTGGATTCTTTTGCCACCCCCCGTGGAGTTGACATGGGCGGCGGCGGGATGACTTCTCATAATGCTACGGTCAACCAATTCCTCACTGAACTCGATGGTTTGCGCCAGCAGGAAAACAATATCGTTGTTTTGGCCGCCACCAATGTCCGTGAAGATCAATTAGACCCTGCTATTTTACGCGCCGGACGTATTGAACGCAAAATATACATCAGTTTACCTAACTTGCAAGAACGTGAAGAACTTTTTAAATACTATCTTGGCAAGGTCAAATATGAAGAGACCATCAGTCCCTCCGTTTTGGCCCGTACAGCGGTAGGGTTTACCCCCTCTGATATTGATAATATGATCCGCGAAGCCGGCCTCATCGCCATGCGTAATAATCGGGACATCATCATTCATAAAGATCTTTCCGAATCCTATGACCGCCTGACAATGGGGGCTGTTACCAATGCTAAATATACTCAAAAATCCCTCAAAAAAACAGCCTATCATGAAGCGGGTCACGCGATCCTCACCTATTTGGTGGACCCCACCGACGAAGTGATCAAAGCGACCGTGCGTCCCAGAAAAGGGGCATTAGGTTATATTTATACCCGCGCCATAGAAGAATTGGAATCTAATTCGCCCAACCGTGAACATTTATTGTCAAAAATAAAAATGCTGATGGCCGGTTACGTAGCAGAGAAAACAGCGCTGGGAACGACCGGATCCGGTGTCGGCGGCGGGCCTGGCAGTGATTTCCATCACGCCATGACCATTGCTGCCCGCATGGTATGGAGTTTAGGTATGGGGCCTTCCGGCATGGTCGGAGATTTTGACGCGCTTAAGGACAGGAACGGCCGTCATAATATTTCAGAAAAGACCAAGGAAGTCCTGGACAGCGATGTACAAAGCATCCTGCAATCATGCTTAAAAGACACCACTGACATTTTAAACCAACAAAAAGAAGTCCTTGAATATTTTGCCCAGGAATTGCTGAAAAAAGGCGATTTGGAATACGATGAAATAAAATCGATCTTCCAAAAATTCAATCTCAAACCAGCCGCTCAGATAGAAACATCCTAAATAAATGCATCTTAATAAGTTGTTAAGAATTCTATTAGTTTTTTTTATTGGAATCAATTTAAGCTGCGCTCCTAAAAAAGTACAGCTCCACCGTCCTCCATTGACGGATATCCAAAAGAAATTCGAACTCAAATGCCGCAAAGACTACAATATTAAATGCATCACTCGCCTGGTCGGAAAAACCTTCTGGATCTACGCGCCGACCGATAAGCCACTTTTTGATTTCGCGGCTGAAAGCCCGACACCTCCTGACCCTCTCAAAAAGCCGGCTAAATATGACCTGCTTTACATCAACGGCTCATATAAAGTCAATTCGTTCTATTTTGACTATGATGTTATCCCTAAAACCAAATCTGATCTGCAAAACGAGGGCATTCGTAACGAAGGAACGGATTATTTTAATAAGCTTTATAATAATCTGTTTACCGCTGTCACAGAAACCTTGCTGGATCCCGACACCCCTATTTCTTTCATAGTGATGGCCATCACGGACATTAAAAAAGGCATCGAAGCCCGTTATACGTTCTATTTGGAAGATTACCGCATGGCTTCTGTGGAAGGCATCCCTTATGACGAATTCAGCAAACGCGTGCTGCAGGAATCAAAAGGCAGTACAGATTATATCGGAGATGAGATCGGCCAGCATTTAGAATACAACGATATCTATATGCCGGATTTCCTGACCAAACAAATGATCAATCGCATCCGTTTTAAATTCACCCAAAGTGATTTTCCGCCTCAGGAAAATTATGACGAGGCCATCATCGGTGTGATCGCTGATACAACCCGTTATTATCATTTTAAAGACTTCAAAGAAGTGCACACCAACGATATCCGCAACAAGCACCCCATGATCTTTAATCCCAAGCAGCTGGCCTTCTTCGGCGAAGATAAGCCAAAAGATGAAGAAACAAAATCAAACGGCAAGCTCATTCACATTATCTTCGAAAACGGCAAAACCACCTTCAAAGACCAATAACTCTCCTGCCTTCAATTTTTAATTTACCGCTGGCAAATAGTTCAATGGCTTGGGGATAGATGCGGTGTTCCGCCTCGTGGATCTTTGCTTCAAGAGACTCAAGCGTGTCATGAGGATCGATACGCACAGGCTCCTGCAGGATGATCACCCCTGAATCCACTTCATCGACGACAAAATGGACGGTTGGCCCTGTCACACGTACGCCAAAGTCAAATGCATCTTTAATGGCATGCGTCCCTTTAAAAGAAGGAAGCAAGGATGGATGAATATTTAGAATTTTATTCGGATATTCCTGAATAAAATAACTGCTCAATAATCGCATAAAACCTGCCAGGACAACAAAATCAATTTTGAATTCTCTTAAGCGCTCCACGACAGCCCTGTCAAATGACGCTCGATCACTATACTCTTTAGGATTGATATATAATGCAGGAATTCCTGCCTCACGGGCGTGTGTGAGGGCATACGCCTCTTTTTTATCGGAAATAACCAGCTTTAATTGCCCTGTTATTTTACCAGCCTTAACGGCCTCAATAATGACCTTTAAATTACTGCCCCGCCCCGAGGCCAATACCGCAAAATTCATTAGGTTTCTCCTATTCAACGGATTTAAATCTTATTAATCCAACGACACCTATCAGCATAAAGATACCACCAACACCCACTAAAATCCAAAGTCGATCAATATGCTCGGATAAAAAAGAACTTGCCATCATAGCCAGCAAAAACGCCAGATACGTGACAAATTCCAGGGCCGCAAAAACCTTGCCCGACATTTCCATGGCGCAGAGTTTGTTGATAACGGTGTTAGGGGCAACCAATACAGGGCCTACGACCAATCCCAGGACAAAAGACAGTCCCAAGGCCCAAAAACGGTCATGGGTGGCTTGAACAATGCAGGCAAAAAGAACTACCATTGCCCCTCCTGAAATAAGCGACCAAAAAATAACTTTATAAGCAGCAATTTTTTTCCCCCATCTCCCATAGGCCAGGGTTCCCAGAAATAATCCTAATGTTAATGCCACGGCCAATATGCCCAGATCCTTGGTAACACTATGAAAAGCTTGCTGGATAAACACGATAATAACCACGTAAATCGCGCCAAGTGCGGCTAAAAGAATAAACATGGTCCAGACAATAAAACTGATTTCTTTTTGAGAGCGTATGTAACGAATCCCGTCGATGATTTCATGCCACACGCTTTTTTGGGTTTGCAGCATTTTCTTGGTGCTGTCAATGAACGTCTTCTTGTTGGGGAATCTGTAATGAAAAGCCGTGATCGAAAAAACAAGGGCGGCTGAAAGAAAATAACAGGCCGTATCCCAGCAAAACCCAGCAAAGAAACCGGTATGCTCGACGATCCAGCTTCCTAAAAGGATTCCAAGTCCTCCAGCAATCATGGCGGTAATAGTGGACAAAGAATTGGCCACATGCAGATCGTCCTCATGGACTATCTCGGGGATAAAGGACATTTTGGCCGGTATATAAAAACGGCTAAGGGAAGAGATCACGAATACCCCCGCATACATTGGCCAAATGGAAGGCAAACGGATCAGATAAAAAGCGACCAATAAAATCAGAACGCTCTGGATAAGATAAGAAATAAAAAGGGTGGTACGCCTGTCCCAGCGGTCAATATAAACTCCCGCGATCGGCCCAATGATAAATGCAGGAATAATGGCAAAAGAAAACAATTTGGACATTTCCATGACAGACCCTGGATGAAGCGCTGTCATTAAGCCCACCAAAGCCATTTGATAGACCCTGTCGCCAAACTGGGAGATCAACTGGGCAAACCAGAATCGGAAGAAGTCTCTGCTTTTTTTATCAAGAATAAAATACCACATAATTTTTATCGATTCCCGATCACAGCTAAATGATTTGAGGCAAAATCCCTTTGAAACAGATTTGCATCGTGAAGGGTCAATAATTTCTTATACGCCCTTTTGGCTTGAGGCCAATCTTTCTGAACTTCGTACAAAGAGCCTAAATTAAACCAGGCATCCGGCTGAACAGAATTTAAACTGATCACTTTATAAAATGCATCAACGGCCAAAGCATGCTGATTGGTTTCAGCATAATAGATCCCTATAGCCAGCCACCCGCGAAAATCAAAATTCTTGCCCCCAGCCAATTGTTGACGGATGTGCGTCATGGTCAACTTTTCCTGCAGGTCAACCAGGTCTTTATTTTTGCCTGGATCCAAAGCGACGAACTGCTCCAGCCCTTCGATCCATTCCCCCTGCTCACATAGAGCGGTACCTAAACTGATATGATAGGTCGCATTAAAAGGTTCTATTTTAATAGCCGCCCGAAAGTGCTTTTCAGCATCGGGAATATCATTCCTGAAAACGCTGAGCAACCCCATGTCCCCCTGAACCCGCGGATTATTGGGTTCATACGCCAAGGAACGGCTGATCATATTGTACTCATTGGAAGCATAAATACTCTGCTCAACAGAAGTTAAAAACAAAAACACCAAAAATCCGCCGGCCATGAATTTTAAAAAAGGCGGATTTACGAAAAGTTTCCCGGTATTCAATTCATACACCCAGCGAAAAGTCATCACCATACCTGTCAAAACAGGGATGCAGGCTACATATAGAAAATGCTCGGCTGTTGATATATGCCCCAATCCTACACCGATACTGGCCACTAATTGCGATACCGGGAAAAGCTCAATAAAGAACCATGTGATTAGAAATAAATAAAAGGCATGGATCTTTCGATAAGAAAAAATAAGGACCATCAAAGCAATTGCCCAAAAAAGACAGGTCCCTATAGCCTGCGGTTCTTTGAGTGAAAGCATAAACGGCAAGCTGCTGTCATAATGCAAGTCCACCGGGAATATAAACAAACGCAGGTCCGTGATCACTGAACGCAAAAACGTCACGAAACCCAAGATCAAAATATCAGGCCGGGCAGCCGGATGGACTTTAGTGATACCGAAATATTCCCGTAAAAACAAATACCCGACAACCCCTAATAAAAAAGGCCATAGGCATTTGATTTTCTGAACCCAGGAGGCCGTTTTATCCGCCGAAAGATAGGCTAAGACAACAAACGGAAGCATTGCTGTAGATTCTTTGCATAATAATCCTAAAAAAAACGCGATCAAAAATAAAGGCAGACAATACCAACGGCGGTGCTTATAGAATTCCAAGAACAACACAAAGCTGCTCAATACAAAAAAAGCACTTAAAAGGATAGATCTCCCCGGGATATTGCACACCGCCTCCCATTGCACCGGATGGATCACAAACAAAAGCCCTGTCCAGAAACCTATTGTATCATTATTGGTCAGTCTGGATACCAGAAGAAAAACTAAAAGCGCGTTTAAAATATGCAGGATCAAATTGTCGAGATTATAAAAGAATGATTTCAGACCAAAGACATGGTACTCGCACAAAAAACTAAGGTTGACCAAAGGCCTATAATACGATTGGTCATGGAAATACCCTTCCTTAAAAATGGCGGGGATGTTCTTGGCGGATTTTATCGTCGGGTTCTCGATGATGGATATGCGGTCATCCATGATCCTAAACGGGGAAGGCAGCATAGAACCAAAAGCCAGGAACCCCAAAACAATAATGACAACAGCACGTACGAGCATAGAGAATGAAAAAAATAAAAAAGCTGGCTAGAGGTTTCGAACCCCCGACCTGCGCATTACGAATGCGCTGCTCTACCAACTGAGCTAAGCCAGCGTTTGCAGATAATATTATATATAAGATAGGAACGAAGTCTACCCTATTGACGGGGAAATGTGAAAGTCTTTTATACCTGATTTATTAAAATCAGTCAAGAAGCTTCTAGTTATTGCCTGGTCTAACCAACCGGGCCCAATAAATCGGCCATTTCTTTCTGATCATGGTGCCCTTCGTTATAAAATTATATAATTGCTTTATATAATACTTAAACTCCTTTTCCGTGAGGTCTGATTTCATCTCATTGATCAAAGCAGATGTCAGGACAACCTTCGAAGAATTTTGAGGGATCCAATGGTCCAGAACGCCATACCATGGGCTTTTACGATTTTTCATATCCAGCTTCATCCCCGTGTAGTAACACACATAGCCATACACACGAATATAATCCCAAATAGCTTCAATGGTCGAGGCAGGCAATCGCTTGACCGACATGCGTACAGCAAATTCGCGGCAGATAGGGCAATACATGGAATGATTTGAATAAACCGGCTTGCCGCACTTACAGCACTTCTTCCCGCGAATCCTGGGCGTCGGACCTTGGAAAGGAATGCTTCGTCTTGTCAACTTACGCAATTTTTCCATATACACCACCCTTTCGTTTTTCCCTTTGTTTAATTACGCTAAAATTGTGTAAATTCTACCGCAAATAAAAACCCTCTGCAATTTATTAAAATCACAGAGGGTTTATAATTATTACTATTTTTGTTTTTGAGCGTCATCCTCGGCGATCTTGCTGTATTTCTCAGGGTCACTAAGGAAGGTGTTCTTACAGCCTGGGCAGCAAATATTGTACACCTTGCCTTTATACTCGAATGTTAATGGAGGCCCCATTTTCCCGACTTCTTCACCTGTGACCGGGCAATGTTTATTCCCCACTGTCACCGGCTGCAGCACTGACTGTTGCGCTGATGAAGACTCTTGGGCAAATGCCGGACTGACGGCTACTAAAATGACCCCTAATATTGCTACTGTAAATTTGTTCATACTTATCTCCTTTATAATTATTGTTTAAGTTTTCCCTTTAATTCAAAATTAGCCTTCCAGATATAGTAAATAGCCGGATACACGATAAGTCCTAACAAAAATGATGTGATCAAACCACCAACCATAGGTGCTGCAATGCGTTTCATTACATCGGCACCGGCACCGTTGGACCACATGATCGGCAGCAAGCCGACAAAGGCCGCCATCACCGTCATCATTTTAGGACGTAAACGACGCACAGAACCCTGAATGATCGCGTCTTTCAGATCCTGAATGGTATTCATGCGATTCTCCAGCACTGCTTTTTTGTAAGCCAATTCCATAAATAACAAAAGCAATACGCCTGTTTCGGCATCAAGCCCCATCAAGGCTATCATCCCCACCCACACCGCAATGGAAATGTTATACCCCAGCGCTGAGAGAAGCCATACAGCACCGATCAATGAAAACGGCACTGATAAAAGCACAATGCCTGTTTGCACGATCGATTTTGTGTTCATGTACAATAAGAATGCGATGATAAAAAGCGTTAAAGGTAAAACCACTTTCAATCTATCACGCACCCTCAGCATATTCTCATACTGACCGCTCCAAAGCAGGCCATAGCCTTGCGGAAGATGTATTTTATCTTCCACGACGCGCTTGGCCTCGTCCACATAAGAACCGATATCGCGGCCTGCCACATCCACATAAACGTAGCCTGCCAGTAATCCATTCTCATTGCGGATCATCGACGGTCCTGTACGCAGGACGATATCCGCGATCTGACCTAACGGGATTTGAGCACCGGACGGTGTGGCAATTAAAACATGCTTTAATTTTTCCACACTATCGCGCAATTCACTGGGATAGCGGACATTGACTGAATACCTCTCCTGGCCTTCAACAGTCTCTGTCACATCTTCCCCGCCAATGGCTGATGAGATCGTCATCTGCGCGTCATGAACAGAAAGCCCGTAACGGGCCAGCTGATCGCGCTTGAGGTCAAAATCCAGGAAATACCCTCCGGCGGTGCGTTCCGCATAAACGCTTCTGGTCCCGGGGATATTCCTGATAGCCCCCTCCAATTGGATCCCGATACGTTCAATTTCATTGATATCAGATCCCAGCACCTTAATGCCGATAGGAGTTCTCACACCCGTGGATAACATGTCGATACGGTTCTTGATGGGCATGGTCCAGGCATTGGTCGTGCCAGGGATCGCTAACTTTTTATCCATTTGTTCGATCAGCTCTTGATGAGAGATATGATCCTGCCAGAAGGTCTTAAAAGGCCCTTGGACAAATTCGGGCAAATTAGAATACCAGCGATGAATTTTAGGCCAATCGCTCTCGTCTTTAAGCAGCACCACTGTTTCCATCATGGACAGCGGCGCCGGATCTGTAGAACTTCCCATGCGGCCGGCCTTACCCCAAACACTCGCTACTTCAGGGAAACTTTTGATAAGCCTGTCCTGAGTTTGTAATAATTTCTTGGCCTCAGGAACTGAAATGCCCGGCATGGTGATAGGCATATACAGAATACTGCCCTCCCATAATGGCGGCATGAATTCTGATCCTAATTTTAAATAAACAGGGACCGTTGCTAGCATTAAGATAACAGCAGCGGCAATAATTCGTTTTGGGTAACGCAAAACAAAACGACAGACCGGATCATATAGCTTAAAAAGGATCCGGCTGACCGGATGCTTTTCTTCCGGGTAATATTTGCCGACCAATAAAGCATTGGCTAATTTCGAACGGTAAGGCTTGACCCTTAAAAGCAGCATACGCAATGCCGGATTAAGCGTCACCACTAAAACAGCGGCGATGGTCATCGCGAATGTCTTAGACCAAGCTAATGGTTTAAATAAACGCCCTTCCTGGTCAACCAGAGTGAAAATCGGCAGAAAAGAAACCGCGATGACCAGCAATGAGAAAAATACTGCCGGCCCAACTTCTTTAAGGGCTTTAATACATACCTGTCGATGATCTTCCTTCCGGCCGCCGGCTTCCCAATACTCCAGATGTTTATACACATTTTCCATCTGAACAATGGCACCATCCACCAGAATCCCGATAGAGATCGCGATCCCTGCCAAAGACATGATATTGGATGTCAACTTCATGCCAAGCAAAGGGATAAAAGCCAATATTACAGCTACTGGAATAGTAATGATCGGGATAAATGCCGACGGGAAATGCCAAAGGAAGAACAGGATCACCAAACTGACAATGATCATTTCTTCGGTCAGCTGATGCCTTAGATTCTCAATAGCCCTTAAGATCAACTCCGAACGGTCATACGTGACCTTGATCTCAACACCTTCAGGCAAAGATGATTGAAGGTCTTTGAGCTTCTGCTTAACCCGATTGATGACATTCAAAGCATTTTCCCCGAAACGCATCACCACCGTACCGCCGACGACATCCCCTTGCCCATCCAGATCAGACAAGCCTCGTCTTAGTTCAGACCCTACGCCTACATGGGCCACATCCTTAACAAGCACCGGAGTACCATTTGGATCCACGTTGACTACCGTTTCCTCAAGGTCCTTGATCGATTTGACGTACCCATGGCCTCGCACCATGTATTCCGCACCACTAAATTCCAAAAGGCCGCCCCCGGATTCTTCATTGCCATTCTTAACGGCATCGACAAGTTTGGTGATCGGGATGTTGTACACCAATAATTTGTTTGGATCAGCGGTAACCTGGTATTGCTTAACAAAACCGCCTAAAGAAGCCACTTCAGCAACACCTGGCACGCTTTGAAGGTGATAACGCAAATACCAATCCTGAAAACTCCTCAACTGCTGAAGATCGTGCTTACCGCTTTTATCGACGAGCACATACTGATATACCCAGCCCACACCGGTGGCGTCAGGGCCCAGTTCTGTTTTGACCCCTTCCGGCAGGCGCGGGATGATCTTGCTTAAATACTCCAACACTCGGCTGCGGGCCCAATAAATATCAACCCCGTCATTAAAAATGACATACACATAGGAAAACCCGAAATCAGAAAACCCACGGACTGCCTTGACCCCGGGAACGCCTAATATAGAAGAGACTATCGGATACGTGACCTGATCTTCAATGATATCCGGACTGCGGTCCCAGCGTGAATAGATAATGACCTGTGAATCAGAAAGGTCAGGGATAGCATCCAAGGGGATATTTTGAATAGACCAAATGGCAGCGATCAGGGAAACAGCTACACACAAAAGAATCAGGTATTTATTTTGCGCTGAAAAACCGATCAGCCGCTCGATCCATCCTTCTTTTTGTTCCGTATTATTATTCATGACTATCTCCTCCTGACGCCGTCGCAGCACTCTGTTCTAAGCTCGCCTGTACACGGCTTTCAGAGTCCAGAAGGAAGTTCCCACTGACCACAATACGTGTCCCCTCTTTTAATCCTGACTTGACTTCATAGCCATCATCTGTTTCCACGCCGGTTTGAATTTCCCTGGGCTCGAAAGTGCCCTCATCTTTTTGGACAAATACAATTTTACGTAACCCCGTATCCATTACAGCTTCACGAGGCACCAAAACACCATCCCCCAACTTTACAGGGATTGTAATGTCCACCAGCATATTAGCGGCCAAAGGTCTATCGTAATCCTCTATCTCGATGAGTGCAGTGACTGACCGGTTGGTGGGATCGATCAACCCTCCGACAGAACGGATGACGCCTTTGATCTTTTCACCTAAAGCAGGAATACTGACTTCTACTTCCTGGCCTTCACTAACAGAAGCATAATCCTGTTCAAAGATCTGGGCCATGACCCAATAATTGCGACTGTCATTAAACAACAACAATTTAGGCTGCCTGCCGATCTGGTTCCAGGAAACATTCTCTAATTTCGCAATTTCCTCTTCACTTAACCCTAATTTAAGCAGTTTGTCCCGGGCTTCTAGCAAATTTACCTGCAGATCCCGATGGATGCCCCACGGGTCCCTTCGATCACTTATCCGTTTATAATCCCTGTGAACGTTCACATAAGCCATGAAGGCATCAATGAATTCATTCTGGGTTTTATAAAGTTCTGCTACGGACGAAACAGTGCCGAAGGCGCGTATTATTTTCACTATTGGTTTCTGTTCGACAACTTCTGTGCGCAAACCGATCAATTGCTGCCTTGGGACCGTTACAGAAATCGTAGTGTACCCTTTTAGTCCAGATTCCTGTTGTACCGGGGCTACTATCTTTTTGACTAGATCCATGCCGCAAATAGGGCAACGGCCCGGGTGGTCGTAGAGGATCTGTGGATGCATCGGGCAATAATACAGATCATGATGCCCTTGCCTCGACGAAACCTGCTGAGCTATCATTTGCTGCCTGATAAACACCCCTGTTCCCAGGGCTATCACAGCGAGGATAAGGATCAAAATAATTTTATTGGTTTTCATATAATTTCTTCTTTCTCTTTTTATGAACGTTTCAAACCACAGCAACCGCATGCCGGCCTCTGATTAACCGCCCCAGCCTCTTTTTTGATCAATTTCATCCCGCAAATCGGACAATTGCCTGGATGATCATAAAGGATCTGCGGGTGCATCGGACAATAATAAACATCATGTTGCTTTTGAACTTGTTTAGCTTGATGAAGCTGCCCCATAGCCAACCCGATGACCGGAATGGCAAAGACCAGCAAAATAATCATAATAATATTTTTAATTTTCATAGAATCTCCTAATTAAGGTAATAGATAGCACTACCCTTTGGCAGCGCACAAAGAGAGAAAGCCTGTAATGATAAGGAGATTAAACGCGTAAATTGAAAGTTCTAAGGTAAAGCGGAGTAAGGCTGATACCCAGAGGCGGACTTCCAGGTGGATAGACTAAGGACGACGGAGGCGGTAAGGTTGTTATATGCTTACCAAGAAATATTGGCGCTGAGAAAGGACTCCCCGGAGCGTGAGAGAACACCATAGTTTGCCCGTGAGATAGCTCAGCGCTAGTCAACTGTTGCTGACATGTTCCTGCCGGATTGGGAGCATTGCTTGAGGAGTTTTGGTCCGGGCAATGGCTGCACATGGCCGATTGATGGAAATGGGCCATCACCGACGGCGCAATACAACAGCATATCACCGTAGCCACGCTTAAAGAAACAGCCAATAATGAAGCTATGGACAGATTAAATATTTTCTTCATATGTTAAGTATAAAACTTCCCGGCATTTCCACAATAAGCAAAACTACGTATGTACAAATTTACGCAAATCAGAATCTAAGCTGCCTTAATCTTAATGCATTCCCAATAACAGACACAGAGCTCACACTCATCGCGGCCCCAGCTATCATCGGATTTAATAGAAGCCCCCAAACGGGGTATAAAATTCCTGCGGCAATAGGGATCCCTAAAGCATTATATATAAACGCAAAGAATAAATTCTGACGTATGTTCGACATCACAGCTCGACTGAGTTTCAATGCTTTGACAATCCCATTAAGGTCACCTTTAACTAAAGTTATCCCTGCACTTTCAATGGCCACATCTGTACCCGTTCCCATCGCAACACCCACGTCTGCCTGGGCTAAAGCCGGGGCATCGTTAATACCATCCCCTGCCATCATGACCATGGCCCCTTGGGATTTATATTTTTTAACGATCTCTTGTTTGCTCCTTGGTTCCAATTCAGCTTGGCACTCATCCATCTTTAATTCTTGAGCAATTACTTCAGCAGTTTTTCGATTATCCCCGGTCAACATAACAATCTTAATACCCATTTTATGAAGGTCATCAATTGCCTGGGGAGTAGTTTTCTTAATAGGATCAGATATTCCAAGGATTCCAATTATTTTTAGATCAACGGCTCCCCAAACTACCGTCTGTGCTTTCGCCTGCAATTCCATAGACTTGATTCTCAAATTCTCCGGTATAACAATCTTTTGTTCTTCGAGAAACTTTTGTTTACCCAATATGACTTTTTGTCCCTTCAAGCTTGCCTTTATTCCACCACCGGTGACAGATTCAAAATCGCCAACAGCTTCTATCTTGGCATTTTTCTCTTTAGCGTAATCAATAATAGCCTTGGCCAAAGGGTGCTCGCTATTTTGTTCTAATGAACCTACCACACTCAATAATTGAGATTCATTTGAGCCTTCATTCGGGATACAAATCGTTACTTTAGGCTTCCCTTCTGTAAGAGTCCCTGTTTTGTCTATCAGCAGATGAGTAATCTTTTCTGACTTCTCAATACTTTCTGCATTTTTGATCAAAATCCCCATTTGTGCCCCTTGACCAATGCCGACCATAATCGACATAGGTGTGGCTAGCCCCAACGCACAGGGACAGGCAATAATTAACACTGCTAACGAATTAACTAAAGCATAAGCTAATGCTGGCACTGGTCCCCAAACGGCCCAAACAATAAATGTAATCATCGCGATCCCTATTACACAAGGGACAAAATACCCTGCAACTTGATCTGCCAATTTTTGGATTGGAGCACGGCTGCGCTGAGCTTCGGCGACCATATGCACGATTTGAGACAATAGCGTTTCTGAACCAATTTTCTCTGTCTTCATTACAAACGTACCTGTCTGATTAACTGTAGCCCCAATGACCCTATCGCCTGCCTTTTTCTCGACAGGCATTGGCTCACCGGAAATCATAGATTCATCAATAGAAGTTTTCCCATCGGTAATAATCCCATCCAACGGAACTTTTTCTCCTGGCTTCACACGCAATAGATCGCCTTTTTGGACTTCATCAATGCTGACTTCTTGTTCCTGATTATTACTGACCCGGTGAGCATTCTTTGCTGCTAATCCCAATAATGCTTTAATCGCCTGCCCTGTTTGATTTCGGGCCTTTGCTTCCAATAGTTGACCTAAAATGACCAACACTGTAATAACAGCAGCCGATTCAAAATATAGACTAGCCTTACCGTGAAACTTTAAAGATTCAGGTATTAGCATCGGGAATAAAACAGCCCCAGAACTATAAAGGTATGCCGCACCAATACCCAAAGCAATTAAAGTAAACATATTTAACGAACGGTTAACAATAGACTGCCAAGCCTTCTTATAAAGGAAGAAGCCTGCCCACAATACAACAGGTGTTGCTAAAACAAATTGAATCCAGTCAGATAAGGATGGATTTATTGAATACCAAGAAGACATTTCATTAAATGCTAAAAATATAATCGGAATGCTAAAGCTCAATCCTATCCAGAATTTTAATGACAACGCCTTAACTTCCCCGTTATCATGATCTTGTTCAACCGGATTGAGAGCTTCAAGCGGCATTCCGCATTTAGGACAATCCCCAGGCCCTTTTTGAACGATTTCTGGATGCATAGGACAGGTATAATTAATGCTTTTCACTTCATCAACGAGCACAGGCGCGGAAGATTTTTCTTGCTGCAGAAACTTTTCTTTACAATGCTGACAACAAAAATAAACATCAACCCCCTTCGCCCGAAAATGAATGGCCTTTTGTGGATCTACGGTCATGCCGCAAATGGGGTCTTTGGTCATATTTTATATGATGATTCTACAATGGAAGAAAAGAAAAACAATCATACTCAGGTATAATTTGAGTCTTTATATGTGTGCCAATACTAATATGCCGATAATCAAAATCATGCCGGAAACAATTCTTTTAAATAAATTCTCCGGAATTCTACGGAATAAAATTATACCCGCCTCAGTCCCGATCAAAACGCCTATGGCGCCAAATACAATAAAGGGCCAAATGTTTAAAATCGCCTTCCACTGTGTACAAAGATAAACCGGCATGCGGGCACAATCAACCGCTAAGGCAATACCCGTTGCTGTTGCTATAAATTCTTTGCCTTTAAGGTCGAAGCCGAACATGGCCGCGGAACGGATGCCGCCCTGATTGCCCACCAGGCCGCCAAAGAGACCGGACAATCCCCCGGCGATCCAGGCCATAGGGCCGCTTAAACGCCATTTTGATGATATGCCTATCAGACCTGAAAAACCGGCAAAAACTAATAAACACCCAAATATAACGGTTAAAACAATATTCTCAAAAGAATTATGGAACAAAGCGCCCATTAAGCCTCCGACGGCGCTGGTCTGGCCAAAGGTCAAAAGGACTTGCTTGTTGACGTATTTTTTCCACTTCCAGAATCTAAAAGCCGTCCCTAAAAAATGGATAATGGAAACTCCGGCGATGGCAATACCTGTGCCGGTTTTAAACGCCAAAAGCGGGGTCAAGAAACTGCCTATCCCGAACCCGCATATGGAGGCGATCCCTCCGGCTAAAACACCGACAAGCACCAAGCTGATATTAAAAATAATCATTAGCTAGCACCGATATACCAGCCGGCCAGGAAAACAAGAAGCCCTCCTACCACCACCTGAAAAGCGGCCGATAAAAAGGGCGTATCCATATATTTCCAACGGATCAAGGAAATGATCGATAATTCAATGACCACCACCACCATGGCTACTGTCATGGCTAAATGAAAATCTCGGAACAAAAATGGCAAGGTGTGTCCTAGCCCGCCAACGGCGGTCATAAGCCCGCAGACAACCCCGCGGATCCAGGGCGTTCCCCTGCCGCTGATCTTGCCATCGTCAGATAAAGCTTCGGCAAAGCCCATACTGATACCGGCCCCCACTGAAGCCGCGAGACCTACTTTAAAGGTTTCTGGAGTATTGCTCGTGGCAAAGGCGGCCGCAAAAAGAGGGGCCAAGGTTGAAACAGAACCATCCATGAGCCCTGCCAAAGCAGGCTGGACAAAACGTAATACAAAGATCCTTCGGCCGACATCCTTCTCAATGTCCACCTCACCGTCGGCTGCTTGTTTCTCATTGATGTGCTGGGCCACCGATTCATGCCGCCCTTCTTCCTCGGCCAGGTCCCCTAAAAGCTGCCTGATCGCGGCATCCTTGCTTTTTTGGGCCACCGCTTCATAAAATCTTCGTGCGTCCAATTCCATTAAAGCGGCTTGTTCCCGTGCTTTTTCCGGACGGAGGGTGTGCAAGATAAGCAGTGAAGAACGCGAAGCCATAAAACCCCTTACATCCTGCCTGCGGACAAGCGGGATATGCTCCCCGAATTTCTTGCGATAAAGTTCGATCAAGCGATGTCGATGACCGGACTCTTCATCGGCCATACGGTCAAAAAGATCAGCTGTCGCCGGAAAATCCTTACGGAATTCCTGGGCAAAATCACGGAAGATACGCCCGTCTTCTTCCTCTGCCGTAATGGCTAAAGCCAGCAATTGAGCTTCATTAAGATCATCAAAACGCATAGAAATCCTTTCGTTAAATATTTAACAAAGTATTCAGGGGGCTTGCTTCAGAATTTAGTTTATTAATTGTACTACTATAAGCCTTGGCAATGCAGTAAAAAAATTATTATGGAAGCAAAAATACAATAAAAGCCAAACAAATACCAACGGCCGCCCTCCAGCCAATTAGAAAGCCATTTCAAGGCCAGCCATCCGGAAATAAAACTTAAGACCATACCGATCAAACTAGGTAAGAATAAACTGATCATGCCTGTCCCATGATGAACAGCGGCATGTTGCGCATGTAAGAATCTCAATGCTTCCTTTAAAATAACAGGCGGAGTTAAAATCACGGCAAGGGCAAAACTGAAATCTTCAATTTTCTTTTTCTGGATCCCCAAGATAAGTCCCGTGGATATCGTAGCACCCGAGCGTGAGAATCCCCTGAAAGGCAAACATAGCCCCTGCACCATCCCGATAAAACAAGCCGGCATTAGGTCCACTGAAGTTTTCTCTTTTAATGGATGATTCTTTTTGAAGCCTGTACAAAGTATTAAGGCTCCAACCACGGCGAGTGATGCTGATATTAAAAGCAGATTGCCGAAAAGAAGCTCGACTTCGGCGTGAGGGGTATCTCTTAATATGATTTTCTCAATGATCACCTTCAACAAAAGCCCTACGACAGCTGTTGCCAATGTGGCGGCTATTAAGACCTTCAGCGATGCCCATAAAATTTGTTGGGATTTAAAGTAGTTTTCTTTCCAGGAATCCCAGAAAAAAACGATGACCGCAAACATGGTGCCCGTATGAAGCATGACTAAAAGAAGCGTCATCGAAGGCAAGGTTGGATCAAGTCCCATTAATTTTTCGGCAACAATGACATGGGCCGAACTTGAGACCGGCAATAATTCACTGGCACCCTGAACAACAGCTAGGACCAGAATTTTTAGCATAGTGACCATATATTTCCTTTACGCTCTTAAAGCGTAATAATAACCTTCTTTTTGCTTTATTTCAACGGATGCTTCAAAAAGTTTCGTGATATTTTCTTGAGTAAGAATAGATCCCTTAGGTCCGTCCTTATAAAGTTTCCCATCCTTCATCAAGATGACCCGTTTTATTTCAGGGATTATATCAGAAAGATTATGGGTAACAAGAATAATGCTGATACCCCTGGCGGCTATCTTGCTTAAAATATCACTGAATTTATAAAGCGCATGCAGATCAAGGCTGTTTCCGGGCTCATCCAGGATAAGCGCCTTGGGATCATGCACCAGGGCCCTGCCGATCAAAAAACGCCTGGCCTCTCCGGAGGACATCTGGTTCATTCTTCTATCACAAAGATGGCCGATTTCCAAAAAATCAACGATCTGGCGGGTTTTCTTTTTCATCTGAGGTGTCAAATGTTCTTTAAACAAACCTATACTGCTAAAAAATCCCGAAAATACCATCTCCATACCGGATATATCTCTGCTACAGGCATACTGCAAGTCATTTGAAACAATACCTAACAAGGACCGTAATTCAAAAACATCCCAACTATCCTGTCCCCAAATCTTAAATGAACATCCATCCTCTTGGGGAAAAGGATAATATTCCCTTGTAATAATTTTAATGAGTGACGATTTTCCTGCCCCGTTCGGGCCCAATATGGCCACATTCTCTCCCTCATAAATCTTAAGGGATACGGCATCCAGGACCTTTTGATTTCTCTCTTTGAGGACCGTGATCTTGTTAAAATCTAATAACGGAAGTTTTTCTTTTAACTTCATCATTCTTTATACCTTTTGTCCAACAATGATCGCGACCGGATAAAAAAAATAAACACCCTTATCCCGGCGCATCGATACAACCCTGTCCTTATCATCCATCACAAGCTGACGGATCTTATCGGCATCGCCGGGCTTAGGGAACGATGCTTTTAATTGCTCCTCAAATTCAATTTCCAAACGATAAAATTCAGTCTTTAGATCAACTAATCCCGCATTTTGGGCCATTGCCTGAAGTTGAGATAACCCAAAAGCTTTGACATGAGAATCATCACGAAGTTTTTCGATAAGATTATGCAAATGAGCATGGGCCTCTGAGGTGGTAAATACATCCACCACGGCAATTTTCCCCTTGGGCCCAGCCACCCTTAGCATTTCCTTTAAGATCATGGGAGGATTAAGAAAATGATGAAATGAAAATCTCGTCACAATAGTAGAAAATGAGTCATTTTCAAAAGGAAGCCTTGTAACATCCCCCAGTTTCCAATCCATATTCAGAAGTTTCTTTTCCTCTTGCAGTAAACGTGCTTGTTCAAGCATGGCAGGGACAAGATCAATGCCTGTAACATGACGGGCCTTGGGAGCGATCGCGCAACTGAGCATGCCCGGCCCACACGCAACGTCTAAAACGGTATCGTGATGATCAATACCGATTGTTTCGATGATCAGTTTAAAGAAGACTTCATTGGAAAGGGCGGGAACTTTTTTAGAGAATGGAACAGCCTGACGGGAAAATTGATCCAGGATTAACCGATTGTGTTCTTCTTGATCTTTATTTTCATCAAGCATTGTCTAAATTGGGAAAGATCCCTTTAATATCTTCAGCAAACTTAGGATTGATCGATTCTGCGATAGACAGGATATCTTCCTGGATGAGGATCAAGAATTCATGGGTTTCAAGTTTAAACTCCTTAGCGATGGTATAAAATGCGGCTAATAACCCCTCAACCATCTGTTTTTCGTCCCCCTTATATTTAAAAACAGTTTGGAGCGTTTCCCTGATCATGATACGGGTATCCTTATGGGCCCCTTCCTTTACAAAAACCCTGGCACGAAAAGCCCCGAGAAATAAACCTTTAATAATGACCGATAAGTCACAATCTACGGCTATTGCATTTTGAACGGTCTGGCTGATGATCTTCAAGAGATCATTAACTATGCCGGGGTTGGAAGACCCAATAGTATAGGAATCAACCATATCATCCGCAAGGCCATAACTGGACGTAGGGATTTGAAAGACCTCATTTGCAATATTATATAGCCTCAAGTCTGTAGTATAACAAGACTCTTTGATAGCATCTACAATATGGGCCTTGAGGATTCTAATACTTGTTTTCTTTTTCGGTTCTATTGCCATTGCAGAATTATACCTTAAAATTTAAAACTGTCACCTGGTTTTATAACGATGGTTTTATACTGCGGCAAGCAGATTACCCGGCAGGAAATGCATTGCCTACAGACATTTCTTGATCAATGGCAGCAGTTTTTCATAGACTTCATTTTTTCCGATAAAAGCTTTGACCTTGATCCTCTTTGTTAATTTCTTAAAAACAGCCACATCAAATAAAGTAAGAATGATGATCGCGCATCTGGGCAGATCTTTGATGATCTGCCGCACGGTCTCCAAACCGCTCGGGTTCGGTAAACTGATATCCATCAAAATAATGTCCGGTTTCACACAAGAAGCCTTGATCGCTCCCATAGCTGCGCTATTAGCTTCAAAGATCACCAGGTCTAGATCTTGTTGATTTAAATAATCTTTGAGTATCGCACGAAAATCATCATGGTCATCGATCAGTAATACTTTCTTTTTCATTCATCTGCCTCTAATAATCTTTTAGCTTCAAGCCAATCCTGCTCGGCATTGCCTTTTTTTCCGCCGCGCTTCTCATAAAGCTCATATGCTTTTTTCTGTATCGCCTCTATACTGACAGGAATCTTACCCTCTGCATTCTTGGCGACTTTCTTGACCACAGGTTTCTTCCCGCTTTTCTTGTCTTTCAAAAACATGCTTTCCATACCTTCCCCCCTTATTAAGTTCTTAATTTTGTTTCAATACATTTTTGTCATTAGCCATTAAATAAACCACCAATAAACCGCTTGGCGTATATAGACATTCCCTTAGGTTAAATATAATTGATAAATGTTCAGGAAGGTATTCGATAAAACACGCAGAAATCTACGTGAAAGTACGTAGAAGCACGATCAACCGGCTCTTTTAACCATAAACACAAACCTGGTTTTTGCCTTGATTCTTGGCCTGATATAAGGCCTTATCCGCATTAAAGGTAAGCTCTTGCCGTGTCATCTTGCCTTTGTACTGGGCAACACCGATACTCAAGGTCACTGTTTTTTGAAATTGACCATCCTCAACACATTTTCGTATCTTATCCGCCACCGTGACTGCTTCTTTTTTATTTGTACCCGGCAGGATGATCGCAAACTCATCCCCTCCATACCGGCAGAAAATATCAACTTCACGCAAATTCGCATAAACCAGCTGGGCAATTGTCTTTAATAGCTCATCCCCTGCCTGATGCCCAAATTCATCATTGAACAATTTAAAACCATCTATGTCCATCATCAATAAAGATAGGTCCCCCTGGAAACGGTTCAATCTTTTAAACTCATAATCCAGGCTATTGACAAAATGACGATAATTATGGGTATGCGTCAATGAATCAGTGACCGTTAAATAATGCAGTTCTTTATGGAATGATACATTTTCAATAGCGACCGCCATCTCGGTCGCGATCGCATATAAGATCTTAAGATCAACGTCATCAAAGGCCCCTGTTGGCTTAGGGTCCCCTTGTTTATCCGCCACATTAATGACCCCGATGATATCCTGGTCCACCCTGATCGGGACGATCATAAAAGAAGATCCCAAATAGGAGGACTGTTTTAGATCCTTGAATCGCCCGTCGCTTTCTAAGTCATTCACTAATAAGGGCTGGCCTTCTAAGATCACCCGCTGGGCGATAGATCCTTCAATCGCGATCTCCATCGGGGCATTCTCCGTAAAACCATCCATTGATTTGGTGTACAGCTGCTTTGCCTTTCTATCGACAAGCATCACCGAGCATTTCTCTACTTCTAATATCCTTTTTACCTTACCGACGACAAAATCCACCATTTGGTCTGATTTCCTGATCCGGCTTAACTTCTCATCAAAACCTATGATCTCTTCTAACTTCTCCTTCTCGAATTTTAACCGCTCTTCAACTTTGGAAATTTCTGTGATGTCTCTCCAAATAGACACAAAATGGATGATCTCCTTGTTTTCGTTGAATATAGGAGAGATTATCTGGTCAACAACATAAAATTGGCCATTTTTCTTTTTGTTGATCGGCTTGGCACGAAAAACCTTGCCGGCCAGGATCGTCGACCATAATGACTGATAATATTCAACGGGTTGTTTGCCTGACTTGAGGATGCGGGGGTTCTGGCCTATGACTTCTTCTTTATAAAACCCGGTTGTTTCTTCAAAGGCGGGATTGACATATTCAATGTTACCGTTCACATCAGTGACCATGACATGATCAGCGACTTGATCAACGATGTTACGAAAAACAGAAATTACTTTGTTCGTCGAAAGCCAAGTTCTCGCCACCGATCATCCCCCTGTGTGACAATCCGTACAATTCGTTGTCTTCCAGGAATCATCCCCATCCCAGGGATGCTGGAATTCCAGGCCATCGGGATCTTTCTGCACAGCGCTACCACTTCCTTGCTGGGTGATGGTATGACATTGTTTGCAATCACGAGAGATCACCTGGCCGGTAATGGTTTTATGTTCATTATCATGACATCGGAAACACCCCAAGGAGATCATATGTCCGATATTATCCGGATATACATCCCAGCGGGATTTCATTTCAGGGAAGAAATTCTGCTCATACATAAGGATAATATTCCCGATGGCTTGTTCAATATCAGCCTGATGGCCCGCATAATACACGGCCTGTTTCTTACTGTAATAGTCGATCAAACTTGAACGTATCTTTTGGACAGCTTCACTGGTAGAACTGTATTGTTTGCCTAGAATATCAACACCCTTGGCCTTGATCATAGGAATGGCCGGGCTGATATCTCCCCGGGCCAGCGCCTGATTCATCAAAACATCAGGGGCCTCAAAGCGGTGGGTGGCACGGTTATGGCAATCGATACAATCCATTTTTCTGATCTTTTCTGCCGGAGGGGAGATCTTTTTATACGGAGAATCATCCGTCAAAAAGATCGTGACCTTGCCTGCTTTATTGACCGTCTTGACCCAGGTGATCTTCTGGCGCTTGGCATCCTCAGCAACATAGTAAATATCATTACCGTAATACATATGGGCATGAATTCCGGCCATACCATTCCCGCCGCCTACATGCATCAGCATATTGATCCGCCATGGCTGCGTTTGAGTAGGGTCATCCGCGTAATAAGTCTTATTCAGCATGATCGCACTAAAAGCCTTGCCCGGCCAATGGCATTCTTCACATGTTTCGCTAGCCGGACGCAGGGTCTCAACGGGTGCCGGAATGGGGCGGTCAAAGGTGCCATCAAATGTTTTAACCATCATCCGCGTTCCCGCCACCTTGTAATGCAAATACCAATTTGCTCCTGAACCGACATGGCAGTCAACGCATTTGACCCGTTGATGAGGGGATTCATTATGTGTCGTGTATTCAGGCTTCATGATCCCATGACAGGTGACCCCGCAAAACTGGGTTGACTCCGTATAATTAAAAGCTTTATACGAACCAACGGCCGTCATGATAAGAAGCAGCACGGAACCCACCATAAAAATAGCAACTGCATTTTGGTGGGTTGATAAAGACAGGTCAATGACAATAGGCTTTGGTTTGCTTTCCCCTGAACCGCGAAGGATACGTTTCTGTTTCAGATTGGCCCCGACAGGGATCAAGATAAGACCGATGATCAAAAAGGGCGGCAGGAGTACATAGGTTAAAAGACCGAGGTAAATGCTCTGAGAGGTAGAAAAGAAATCTATCGCAAATAAGAAAAACTCACAGATCAGTATAAAAACAGACAGCACCACCCCGAAATAGGTGATGCTGTTGTAAAAACTGTCGGCAAATCTTTGTTTTCCCTTGTTAAGTTGTTTATCCATTATTGAATTTTATAATACCACACAACTTTTGACATTACCAAGAGAACTTCGCGTCCAACATAAAAATATTAGCGGAATAATTGCCATCCCCCGTTAAAGAACTGTCACGATAAGAAGCATGTTCATACTTGGGGCCTATTTTCAACCATTTATGGTACGTCCAATCAAGCCCTGTCGTAAGATTGAGCATCTTGAAATTCGTCCCCATCGGTATTCCAGAGGAATAATCAACATAATTATTTGAAAGAGTATAACATGCGGAACTCGTCCACGTTACATTCTCAATAGGCGTATAACTGCCTGAGAAAAGCCAACTGTTATCCCCTGAATTAAATGGAGGAATATAATCTACTCCAGGCTCTGACGCTTGCAGGGTCCTGATATAATTCTCCACATGCGAATAAGATATCATCAATAAAACAGGATCGATGGGTTCGACCGTGATGTCGTACGTGAATTGCGATGTGAGCATATGATTCTCAGATACAGGATATTGCCCATTTGCAGGCACAGGTGAACTTGTGCCGCCAAAACTCGCTGTTGCCTGTTGAGGATTATAAACGTTATCAGAGAATTGATACTTTAATGAATTCTGAAGCCAATGATACGGCTTCCAGGTCAGTGTCGAATCTTCTTCAACACCTTTTTCCTTTAAAGCATCCAAAAGAATAGCGTTGTTCCCAACAGCCGCACCAGGGCCGGAAAACGCAACTGTATCGTATACATTATTATTCCCGGTTTGCTTGACTTGAGTTGAAAAGACGAAAAACCTGTTAGGCACAATTCTGCCTCCCACTGTCCATGATTCATCCTGGGTCCTGTCGATCCTGTTTAATAAATAAAATGAACTGGGTGAATTAGAAACTGTATAGGTATTATCGTTCCAGTTTCTTTCTTGGTCAAAAGCACTTTCAGCGTATAAAGTGGTGTGAGCTATGCCTGAGTACTGTAAACCAACATGTTCCCCTTCCTGATCTTCATGATTTTGCATATTAGTTATATCATCAACTGCAGAGTAGTTGTGCGAGAAATAGTTAGCATTCCCCTCAGATCCCATATGCTCATACCTGGTATCGGCCACAAAGGTCAAATCATGGGTTAGACTGGTATTAAGGTTCGCCACCCAAACATGATCATCCTCGGAAGCACGCGCATAATTCCATCCAGTTTCAGAAAATGGAACAAGGGTGATAACTCCATTTTGTATTCCTTCCTGAACTTCCGTTTGCATTAAATCAGTATCATGAATATGATTATAATGATAGCCCACAGCAGCATAGGTATTATCATTAAGCATCCACTTTTCAGCCCTTACCCCCGTACCAAACAACTTGGCATCAAAATAATTATTGGCCGAATCAAGCTGCGTATTGGACGCCGTTGCAGCCACATTACCATTGACATACTGCCAGTAATTAATATTGTTATTATAATCAACTTCCATTTTCTGGTCTGCCTTGAATGTAACGCCGGCAATTTCTTTTTTTTCGTTCAAGGTAAGCGAATCCGTTGTATCATTCAAAGATTGCCAACTTGGACCAAACTTATAGCTGGTAACAGCGGCAGACCCCCACTCTTCCAGAGACTTATAACCATTCTTGGAATCATGTTCATATACAATATCCACAAAAGGATCGCTGATCGGCCCTAAGCCGGTTTCTAATTTAAAATAACTTATATCTAACTGTAGATCAGGGCTATTAGCTTTAAGCCCGCTTATGCTCGGAATTCCAGGAAATACCGGCCCGGTGTTATCGAAGTATTTTCTAAAAGCATTATAATCTAATTCTAAATAAGCTTTATCTCCGTCCTTGAGGATTAATTGCCCGGTACCATTGTCATCGGAAAATTCACTTCCGTCTATGCTTAAGGAAATATCCTTATTGATATCTTTAACAAAGGATACATCACTGACCCCTTCAACGGCACCATTAGGCATCCAATTAAGAGCTTCGAATTTGCCTACATTCCCCTTAACATCGGCAAATTGCACAGGGGCAAGAGTGATACTAAAAGGGGATGTATCCGCGTCTTGAGCAAAGGCCAAACGACCCGCCCCTGTCATGTAAACAGCCAGCGCTATGGAGAGCAACAGTCGGAAGCTTCTCATAATTTATCCTCTCTTAAGAATTAAAATTTGAAATGATCACTAAAGTTAGATCCATGAATTGTCGGATGACAACCCGAGTTCCAGCATGTACCTTCTGCCCATCGGCCCCCCGCGTGACCATAAAATGAAGGACTTGTAACAACCGCATGACAACGCAAACAAAGATTATAATCATTGGAAATTAACATTTTGTCATTCACCGAACCATGGACCTGATGGCAGGTCGTACAGCCATCTTTTAAGGCATCATGCTTCCATATAAAAGGCCCGCGCTTATCGTTATGGCATTTAAAACAAACCTCATTGACAGCATCATCTGAAGTCGCTGTCCAGGGTTTAACATCTATCCCATGAGCATCATGACAATCCGTACAGCTCATTTTCCCCTCTAATACGGGATGATGATAGGGTAGTCGGAATTGCATCTTTTTATCGGTATGGCATTGGAAGCAGACTTCCGGATTTCTCTTGGGGTTGATAATACCAACGCCAACCCCGCCGCCGGCATCTACGTGGATTGACCCGGGGCCATGACAGGTTTCACAACCCTCGGCACCGGTAGTATCATTTTTAACAAAGGCACGATAATGTGAAGAAAGCTTATATTCCTTAAATTCCTTATCGTGACACTGCGCGCAAACATCCATGCCCACATACTTGGCCTTCTTTAAATACAATTGCTCATTGACCTTATTCTGGTCAGCACGGACTGAAGGGATGCCTCCCGCCCAAAACAAACCAAATACCAAAGCCAAGACAACCATCAATGCCTTTGTTTGACTGATCATAAGGTGCCTTTCTGTGTTCATGTGTGCTCTATTAGACGCAGTGTCTTTATTGCTTAATTCGTTTTAGGAATGGGCCCGACAGCTTTATATGTATCTGCCGTTGGTGCCGTGGTTCCGGCTGCCTTTATGACTGCCTTACCATAATCATTAGGATCATGGGCGCCATCATCCTTCTTGGGCATTTTATCCACATGGCAATCAATGCATTTAGGCTTGGCATCAGGATATGTTTCTTTATAAGCTTTGATCTGTGCCATATCGGCATGTGCTGGTATAGCCCAAACGATGAATCCTGCTAAGATGACGAATGTAATTTTTCTCATAGCTCTCTCCTTGATAAGATGCCAATGTTATTTTCCTCAATTAAACGTATTTTGTTAGTGACCACATAATACTCCTGAACCTTGTTAATAACAATTCTTTCTACTTGCTGGGCCGCGATCAGGCGTTTTTGCATATTGTCCTGCACCACACGGTCCAGATCATCGACGGTCAATAAACAAGCGCCTTTAACATCAGCCACTTTCGGATCAATATTACGGGGCATCGAAATATCAATAAAAACTAATTTTTCTCCGGCCCGGCGTTGCATTGTTTTTTCAACCAATTCACGATCGATCAGATAATGCGGGCAGGAAGATGAACAAATACAGACATCCGCTTGAGGCAAAATATCTGGCATTTCCCAGAATGGAACAGCGATGCCGCCGATCTCTTTCGCCACTTCTTGAGCTGTTTCCATTGTTCGATTCATGATATAGATCTTTTTGGCACCCTTTTTGACCAATTGCTCAACAGCCAAACATCCCATTTTACCGGAGCCAAGGATCAAAACAGTCTTGTCCTGTAATGTACCCAACATATTCTGAGCCATCATCACCGAGGCCCAGCTCACCGAGGAACCGCCAAAATCGATCTGGGTTTCCCGTCGTGCTTTTTTAGCTGTTTCCAATACCAAATTAGTTAAAATATTAAATGTTTTGTCCAACATTAAATTCTGACGTGAAAGTTCTACGGCTTCCTTGATTTGGCCTACAATTTGCTTTTCTCCCAATATAAGAGAATCCACCCCGCAAGCAACACGGAATAAATGACCCACCGCCTCTTGACCTTCCAGGACATAGAACGATCCCTTGAGCTCATCTGTCAAAGGCTGATGTTTGATCGAGAATAATTTCTTTAAGATATCGCCGGATTGATAGGCTTCATCAACATTCGCGTATAGCTCACAGCGATTACAGGTGGAAAGAATAATGGTAGAAATAACCGAAGGATCGTTCTTGAACTCTGAGAGTAAAAGCTCTCTTTCTAAAGGAGCCAAGAAGAATTTTTCCCGGATTTCGATAGGCGATGTCTTATGATTAATGCCGACTGCTAATATCTTCATACCAGTCCTTATTAGAAAAGGTTATGCTTTTACAACTGCATTTAAGATCTTATTAACACTCGGGACCAATTTCTCAAATAGGTCACTTTTACTGATAAATTCTTTAATAATTTCCCGATGCACCAGAGGCTGCACATCCTTAAGATCAAACATCGTTAACAGGATAATGGAACACTCCGGTAAACTTGCCTTGATCTGGGTGGCTGCCTCAACCCCGTTGATGCCTCTCAGCCAAAAATCCATCAGGATGATATCCGGTTTATGCTCTTTTGCTAACGCAACACCCTCTTCTCCGGAAGATGCCTCAAACAGATCAGCTTTGACGTTACTCACTTCCAAGAAATGCCTTACTGCCTGACGAAAATCTTTATGGTCTTCTACTATTAAAATGGTGGACATATAATTCTCTTTAAAGAGATTGCGAACTCCTGCGAGTGTCTGACATGAGGACCTTCGCTTGCGCTCGCAATCATACTTGTATTGCATTGCTGTAGATAGTATAAAATTTTGACATGAATAATTAAATGCGGTGAACTACTTAAGGCAATACGTAGTACCACGTAGGAACTATATCAATCCTTTGGCCAAAGCGTACTTGACGAGGGCAGCAGTGGTTTTAAAGCCTAATTTATGGATAAGTCGGCTGCGGTGGGTCTCGGCGGTGCGGATACTTATTTTAAGCCGTGTAGCGATATTCTTATTGGCATATCCCTGGGCCACCAATTTCAGTATTTCTTTTTCACGCGCGGTCAAAATTTCCATGGAGGGCATATCTCCGTCCTTGATCGAACGGACATATTGCTCAGCGATCAACTCGGAAATTGCCGGTGAGATGTACGATTTACCCTTCATAACCATCTTAATGGCCATGACAAGCAGATCAAACGCGTTATCTTTAAGGATATAACCCGAAGCTCCATTGGCCATGGCGCTTTTGAAATGTTCCTGATCTTTTTGCATTGTTAGGACCAGGCATTTGACCTTGGGGAATCTCTTCTTGATCTCCTTTAAAGTAGCAAGGCCGTCTAAATTAGGCATGGACAGATCCATTACCACACAGTCAGCTTTCGCTGTCGCCAGTTTATCCAGCAGCTGCTCACCATCCTGGGCCTGGGCCACCACTTTAAATTCAAGCTCTTTATCCAAAAGACCTTTGAGCCCGGCCCTTAGCATTTCATGATCATCAGCTAATACTATACGGATTGTTGCCATTACTCTCCTTTTTTACAGGGGATATCTACAATAATAGTTGTACCTTTATTAAGCTGGGAGTCGATCTCTATCCTGCCTCCTAAAAGACTGCTCCTCTCCTGCATTGTTATCAGCCCTAAGCCTCTGGATTTTTCCTTTACAATAAAACCACAGCCGTTATCTTCGATCTTGATTTGCAGCCAGTCTTTGGTAACACGCAAAGAGACTTTGACCTTTGTTGCCTTGGCAGACTTTAATATATTAGTTAATGCTTCCTGTACAATACGAAAAACATTGATGGTCTCTGATTCAAAACGTAGTTTCTCCAGGACGCTATGAGTAAAAACTATTTTAACCTTCCCCGCACGGTTGATCTCGTCACACAATAATCTGATCGATGTGGTCAACCCTAAGGCTTCCAAAGTCGCAGGACGTAAACGCATGGCTAAATTGCGCGACTTATCAATGATGCTGTCTAAATAATCCAGGATCTTCTTATGTTCTTTAGGAGGATGATCGATCTTTCCCTGCTGCATCCATGTGGATTGAATGATCATTTTAAGGGTGGCCAGCGATTGGCCCAGATCATCATGCAAATCGCGGGCAATACGGTCACATTCCTGCTCCTGGGCCTGAATAATACGCTTAGGCAGAGCCTTGATCTCATCTTCCATTTTTTTACGCTGGGTGATCTCATGACGGATGGAAACATATTGATAGGGCTTACCTTTTTCATTAAGAAAGGGGACGATGGTAGTGGCCACCCAATAAAAACTGCCATCCTTGGCACGGTTACGTATCTCCCCCTGCCATATTTTACCTTGGGAAATGGTACGCCACAGATCTCTAAAATACTCTTTAGGGTGATAACCGGAATTGATGATCCTGTGGTTTTTTCCTAATAATTCTTCTCTGGAATATTTAGAAATTTCACAGAATTTGTCGTTGGCAAATATGATATCGCCTTTTTGGTCGGTGATGGCGACGATCGTGGATGCATCCAGCGCGGATTTGATATCAGCTAACTCTTTTAGAGTTTGCCGTAATGTATTGTTAATTTCCATACCCCAGTCATTTTTCATCTGGGCCAATTATACCATCCCAAATCTTTTATGGCAAAAGAGTTAAATTTTTTTATCTTTTAGCCGGGCATTTGTCATATTTGGCTTTCAACAGCTCTAATTCCGAAATGGCATATTGCTTTTGACTGGAAAATCGAAGATCGATCATCTTCTGGGAAGGGACAAACGGCTGCAATACATAGTGATCGGCTTTCTCTAATAAAGACTGGATATTGTCCAAATCTTCATAAGAACAAAATTCTTTGACCAGCGTCGTACGAAACTGATACGGGATACCACTGTTGATGATGATACCGATACTTTCCTGGATCTTTGATGTATCACAAGCAATACCAGTAACTTGGGAATATCTCCCTAAGGATGATTTAATATCCATGGCTATGTAATCAATTAAATTAAGCTCAAGGAGAGAAGACAGGACTTCCGGATGGCTGCCGTTGGTGTCTAGTTTTACGGCAAAACCCATTGCTTTGACCCGCGTGATAAAATTAACCAACCCTTGTTGAAGCGTCGGTTCACCGCCGGTAATCACTACCCCCTGTAATTTTCCCCTTCGGTCATTCAAAAAATTTAATACCGCCTCAGGGGACAAGGAAGTTTGGAATAATTGAGGTAAAACTAATTCAGGGTTATGGCAAAAACCGCAACGAAAATTACACCCCTGGGTAAAAACAGTCGCCGCGACCAATCCCGGGAAATCTACCAGCGTTAATTTTTGAAAACCACCTATGCGCATACATGGTACGTTTTCCGTTCGCGAAATTCTTCCTTTTTACCCTTGTTCCATTGTTTGACCGGCCTTAAATACCCCACCACCCTGGAATATACCTCACATTCACTCCCACAGCGCTCACAAGTCGGCTGCTCGCCGGCTAAATAACCACAGCTGGGGCAAACGCTGAAGGTAGGAGTGATCGTAAAATACGGAAGGCGGTATTTGCTACAAATAGTCCGTACCAGGTTTTTTACAGTCTGCGTATCATTAATACGCTCCCCGATAAAACCATGCAGCACCGTGCCGCCGGTATACAGGCACTGCAATTCATCCTGATGGTCTAACGCTTCAAAAACATCATCGGTAAATTGCACCGGCAAATGCGTTGAATTGGAATAAAAAGGTTCATGTTCACCGGGAACATTTTCGTTCGCACAAATAATGTCCGGATACATGGCCTTATCCAACTTGGCCAGGCTGTAGGATGTCCCTTCGGCGGGAGTTGCTTCAAGATTAAAAATATTGCCTGTTTCTTCCTGATAGACCAAAAGCCTGTCGCGCATGAATTTCAAGACCCGGACGGCAAAATCCTTGCCCTTGGCCGATGTGATATCTTCTTTAAGCAGGTTTAAACAAGCTTCATTCATCCCCAAAAGTCCGACGGTCGAAAAATGATTCTTCCAATACTGGTCAAATCGTTCCTTAATATGGCGCAGATAGAATTTAATATACGGATATAAATTTTCCGCGGTCAGTTTCTCCAGTATCTTACGCTTGATCTCCAGGCTTTCTTTGGCCATGTCCATTCTTTTCGCCAAAAGTACAAAAAATTCTTCTTCGTTTTGAGCCACATAGCCAATACGCGGCAAATTAATGGTCACAACCCCGATCGACCCTGTTAAAGGAGAAGACCCGAATAACCCGCCCCCGCGGCTTCTGAGCTCTCGATTATCCAAACGCAGACGACAGCACATGCTACGTGCGTCTTCAGGGCTCATGTCTGAATTAATAAAATTGGAAAAATAGGGAATTCCGTATTTAGCCGTCATTTTCCATAATAATTCCAGATTGGGATTGTCCCAATTAAAATCCTTTGTCATATTATAGGTGGGGATCGGGAAGGTAAAAACACGGCCCTTGGCATCCCCGGCCAACATTACCTCTAAAAAGGCCATATTGAACATATCCAGCTCTTTTTGAAAGTCCCCGTAGGTCTCTTTTTGAATGACACCGCCCAACACTACCCCCTGGTCTTTAAAATAAGACGGGATCACCAGGTCCATGGTGATATTGGTAAACGGCGTCTGAAAACCAACCCTTGTCGGGACATTGACATTGAAAATAAATTCCTGGAGGGCTTGTTTGACTTCATTGTAGCTCAATTCATCGTAACGGATAAATGGAGCTAATAACGTATCAAAATTAGAAAATGCCTGGGCACCCGCTGCTTCGCCTTGCAAGGTATAAAAGAAATTCACGATCTGTCCCAAAGCACTACGTAAATGTTTGGGCGGCTTACTTTCCATTTTTCCGGAAACGCCTTTAAACCCGACGGTCAAAAGGTCCTGCAGGTCCCAGCCCACGCAATAAACGCTGAGAAGCCCAAGATCATGGATGTGAAAATCCCCGCTTTGATGCGCATTCTTGATTTCTGCAGGATAAATGCGGTTTAGCCAATAGAGCTTGCTGACTTCGGAAGAAACATAATGATTAAGTCCCTGCAGGGAATACGCCATATTGCTGTTCTCATTAACGCGCCAATCAAATTGACTGAGGTATTTATCGACCAGGTCTGTATTAAAACGCGAGATGATTTGGCGCATCTCGGCGTGCTGCTGACGGTAAAGGATATAGGATTTAGCTGCTTTGCGATAGGGGGATGAAAGTAAAACATCCTCAACGATATCCTGAATTCCCTCCACTGTCGGGTTATCAGGGAAGATCTGCTGGGCAATATTGATGACCCTCACCGTCATTTTCTGGGCCAACTCCGGGCCATATTCACCCGAAACCTCGCCGGCCTTGGTGATGGCACTTGTAATTTTCTGGGGATTAAAATCTTCTGATCTTCCGTCGCGCTTGATGATTTGAGTGAATACTGCAATGGCCATACACCCTCCGATTCTTGATAGAAAACACTATATATGGGCGTTATTTATTGAAGCAATACTACCTATAGTAGTTTGGTGCAGAACTGAAGTCAAACTATTTTTCAACATTTTTTTGATTACTTTTCCTGCAGAAAGCCGTCTTTAAGCAACTTGTGTTTTACGATAGTTACCATGACGACGCATCGTTGCTTTCTCGTCAATGGGCGTATATTTTTCAAGAGGCGTATCAAAAACAGTAACGACCGGCATATCTTCAAAATACGTTTTAGCCCACACAATGCGCTGACGTTCGAGGGGGCTGACTGCACTTGGCCTTAAGGGCGTGTCCAATTGAATTTCATTGGCCCCTATACGCCTGGAAATTTTCGCGATCTGACTGATACTCTCAATATTCTGATCCACCAACATGATCTGTAAGGCTAATTTACCTTTAAAATTTAAACGGAAATCTATAATGCCCTTGATTATTTCTTCAAAATCAAGATCTTGTCCTTGATCTACCTCCTGAAATAATTTTTGATCACAGGCATCTAATTTGGCCAAAACAAAATCAGCGTCCATCAAATCATCGCGGACTTCTTTTAAATTCATCAGCGACGAGTTGGTCAACACCGCGATCTTTTCAGTGCGTATCGCCTTGATGCCGCGGATCATTTCTCCCAGATTTTTAGCTAACGTAGGCTCGCCTCTTCCCGCAAACGTAATATGGTCCATATAATTCAAAGGTATGCGGTTGATCTCATCGATCACATCTTCTGTAGGGACGTAAACCTTGCGTTCATTGATCAATTGCTTTGTCTTGCCTAATTGACAATAAACACAATCCATATTACAGATCTTGTGTTTTGTAGAAAGAGGATCGATACCCAAAGACCTGCCTAAACGCCATGATCTCACAGGCCCGAAAACATATTTAAATGGAGCAGTCATGTGTATACTTATTCCTTATATATCGTTGATGTATGAATTAACTATGACTTAAAATACACAAAAGGAAAATAAGTTAAACTACGTAGATATCTGCGTAATTACACGTAATAGCTATTTTCTTGAAGAAATAACGAAGGAGGTGGCTAAAAGGAAGATGATTTCAACAACCGCATAAACGATCAGGGATGTCGCAACACCGGAGGTAAAACCATAGGAATGAAGGCCCACGCTTAAAAGATTAACCCCAAACCAGGCCCACATAACTACCATCATGCCGATCACAGCGCCAACAGCAAGGCCTAATGGACCGATCATGTCAGCGACCTTGGCATGAAAAAGCAAGGTCGTCCAAAGAACGATCATCAAGGCCCCGTTCTCCTTAGGGTCCCAGCCCCAGAACCTTCCCCAGCTTTGGTCCGCCCAAATACCGCCGAGATTTGTTCCCAGGAAGGTCAAACACAAGGCAACCCCTAAAATGCCAAGAGTTGTTTTATACGTTTTATCCAAGGTTTGAATGTCTTTTTTAAAGACAGCCTGCAGAAGCCAGATATGCCCTAATAGCCCCCCGACACAGGTGGCGGCATAGCCCATGGTGATCGTAGTCACATGGGTCGCCAGCCAAAAATTAGAATTAAGCACAGCAATAAGCACCTTGAGCGTATCCCCTTCAGCGCTGTATTTATTGGCTATAAATAACAAGGCTGTCCCGCTGATAGCTGCTGTGACAATGCCAAGCCACTGCCGATTGTAATGCTCGATCATAAGGCCTAAAAAGACGGCAATAAATCCGACGAAAATAAAAGTTTCATAAAGACTGGACACCGGCGGGCGATTCATAATGATGATCCGCATGGCCAGACCCGTCACGTGCGGAATAAACCCTGCGATAACACTGAATAAACCTAAATTATACCAAAGCGGCTTTGAGGAAGTAAACGAGACTACAAAGAAAATGAATGCAAAAATATAAAACATAATAGACCATGTAAAAGGACTGTTCTGCTGATAGAACAACTCTAAGGGGAACCTATCAACTTTTTTAAGATCGTCCTTGGTCAGTACTCCGCGAACATTATCAAGGTATAGATGGGCTGTCATATTAAACGCCACATCATTACCCTGCATATAACTCACCGCCATGCTGCCCCAAAGAATGACCAACTGACGGCTTTGGTCATTGCTAAAATCCGTAGTCAGCGCATCCCAGGGGCTTAACCACTTATCCCCTTGACTCGACGGGATAACGGTAAACGGCAAATCTTTATAGTTCTGCGACCAGCGGAATAAATTACTTGTTACCTGGACAAGCTCGGCCTCATCCGGCGTATAGGCTGCCGGTGACTTATTTACCAAACCTTTAGCTACCTCACTTATTTCCGTGGACTTAAGAGCAATATCAATAAAGCTAAATTGATTTTGATCGAGCGGCAATCCTAACCGGGTCTTGGTAGTTTTAGAGGTAATCGTAAAATCATCCTGCGGATTGGCAAACACAAAGGAACGCGAAAGGTCTGCGTAAAGATTGATCGCATCAAAGACCCGCAATATCTCATTTTCAGCCACGCTACGTTCTTTTTCAGGGATTTTCACTGCGGCTTGCTGTAATTGGGCCAGCATGCGATAGTTCTGTTGGAGCTGGGCCGGCGTATACCGTCGATCCTGTGATGGAACAATCCCTAAAGCAACCGCAATATCAGGATTATTGATCAGGATAATTTTATCATTAACAGTCGAATCAGGGTTAAAGAAAAGTGCGGCAAGCCACGCAGAAGCTTCTTGCTTTTCATAATGGTCCTTGCCTGAAAATTGAGTCAATAAACTACGGGCAAAAGTATCTAAAGGTTTAAGACGTCCGCTTTCAAGTACCGGGATTTTCTTAAAATTACTAAAATCCTTAATGCCAGGCTGGGCAAAAACCGTGCCCATAAAAAATAAACTGAAAATGAGAGTTAGAAATCCTTTTATTGTCATGTCTTAGCCTTGGCCATAAACGCTTGAATAAGAAAATGCAAAGCAAGTCCAAAGAAAACAAAGAAACACCCGATATACGGCAAAACCCTGGCATAATTCTTAACGACCGCAAGTGTCGAATAATGCCTTCCCATATTATCAGTATCATAAGAAGCCTGATAAACAGTGTAATCCTTGTACCTTAAAGGATTATTCATATAAATACGTACCTGACGCTCGAGCGACCCTGTGGTGATAGTTACCAAGCTTTCAAAACTTTTAGCCATGTCAGTCCCGGTATGAAATTCTGCCTTAAAATGGTCCAATCTGATGGTAAAGGGCAGCGGAAAACGTATATGGCGCAGGATAAAATAATAATTCTTCCCTGAGATGCTAACCGGAGTTGCCTGGGATTCATCTCCATACAAAATTAAAGAATAAGACTTATGATTGGCCTGCAAATCAAAGATACCTCCCCTGACATTTTGCTCCTTTTCCTTATCAATAGGTTTCTCGGTCAAAAGCGTTATCCCTGAAACATTGATGATCGAAGGGTCCTTCTCAGATGAGGAATTACTAAAAGCATCGCAGTTTAAATAAAATTCTTTGATCGTGAGGGTAAAATCACTGTTTGCAAAAGGAACTTGAAGACCTGGCTTAAAATCCTTCGCATCAAGGGCTGTCACTTGATGGCCATTGCTATCAACCGTCCAGTAGGCTAATTCCCAATCCTGGTAAGAAGCAGAAACATTAGTGGCCTCGCCTTCTGCTAAACGGACGACCGATTCCCTGGATACATGGAAAATCATAAACGCTGCAAAAAAATAGATTATAAGACCAAAATGAATGATCAAAAGACCCGCATTTTGCCATTGGGTATATTTTTTATAGGTCATGATCATCATGCTGATCAAATTAACAAATAATACCCAAAGGACCAATTGCGCGCCGGGGAAAGGAATAAATCCTGCGGCCAGGAAAAAGAAAGAATTAAAAAAACGGTCCTGCGCCGCATATAAACCCTGCTGGACCTGGGCGATGGTCCCCCAAAAAGTCAGGATAAAAAGCAGGAACAAGCAAACAACTGTAATTTGCGATGACGCAAGCCACGACAAAATCAAAGTTCGAAATGACTGACTCTCAGATTTTTTCACAATTGGTTTTTTTGAACTTAAGGGCTTGGTCATATTAAGTTATTTACGGGCAATAGACCCCAGTAATTTCAGAAAATTGTCTTTATTCTTTTTCACCGATTCGATGGAACCCGTCATCTTTACGAAAACAGTTGTTTGATCCAAGGCGATCATAGCGGCTATCATGGTTTTGTCTGAAGGACTACCTTGAGGCTGCAAGATCGTAAAATCAAATACCTTGGCCCCTAGACCACCTTTTGTTGTCAAATCCTGAACTGATATAATAAGCTGCTTTAAATTATCATCAGAAACTTGAAGCCCCAACTGCCCCATCCAGCGATTTAAATTAGCCTCAAGTCCGCCTGCTGGCCCTGCTAAACCTATGATGTAACAATCAATTGTATCGGGATTGTCCATCTGATGAAAACTCACCATACGCATATGCTTGCCGGCTTCTTCCTTCCAGCCTTCAGGGCTAACCCAGGCTATTATATTTTGTGTAGTAGGGGCTTCTATAAGACTACCCATCTGAGACATATCTAAACCCGCATGAGGATCAGCAGAAGGATTCATACCGGTGCTGGGAAGGGCGGCGTTCCCTGAAGGCGCATGATATTCAACTGATCCTGCAAGTTTAAAGAAATCCGCCTTGCTTTTACTGACAGTATCCACTGTCCCCGCCATTTTCACAAACAAGGTCGACTCATCTAAAATAGCCATTACCACGATCAAACTTTTATCTGTTGCGCGGGCCTTGGTCTGAATAGAAGTAAAATCAAAGATCTTCCCATCTTGCCCAGTTTTAATTTTTGTGCTTGGGGCAGAAGATATCAAGGTGCTTAGTTCATCCGAAGTGGCCTTAACGCCGATTTGACCCATCCAGCGACGCAAATTAGCTTCCAAACCGCCAGCTACCCCTCCTAATGAAACAATGGAACAATCAATGGCTTTTGCATCTGAAAGCAGATGAAAGGTCGCAAGGCGCATCCCTCCCCCAGCCTCTTGTTTCCATCCATCCGGCACTTTCCAAGTAAACATATTACTGCTCGCCGAATTATCCATGCCCAAAGCAGCCCCCATCGCAGACATGTCCAACCCTGCATGAGGGTCAGCAGGCGTGCTTTGATCAGAAGGCATGGTCTGGTCAACAGGCACCGCGGCCATAGGCGCGTTTGGAATATTAACTTGCGGAGAATTTACAATAACTTCCTTATAATGTGTCTCTTGAGGCTTTTGCTCGCAACTGCTGAAAAATATAATAAAAACACAAAGTATCCAGGCCATTAAAACCTTTCTATTTTGATATATAGTGTCAATTAGGCTACTAAGTTATACCTACTTCTTGCTCTTAAGTAAAGGTTTTTTACGATATTAACTGAGTTAAGAATGAGGCGAATTAATTGCGATGAATTAACCTGAGCCCCCAATCAACCGTAAAGATATCCCCGACCAAAACGCCTCCATGATCAAGGGTTTTGCTCCAAATTATATTAAAATCCTTACGGTTTATGTTCCAGGAACCTTTAATATCAAGCCCTTCCCGCTTAAAAGGAAAAATCATTCTCCTTTTTACACCGTGCATTTCTAAAACCCCTTGGACTTTATACTCCCCTTCATCATGAATAATTTTATAACTTTTAAAAACTATCTCAGGGTATCGCGCGGTATTCAACAATTTTTTTGAACGCACCATTTTATCGCACCATGGACTATTCGAATGGATGCTGTTTACCTTTATTACTAAATAAACGGATCGGATCCCCTGCAAATTATCATCAAAGGTGATCCTGCCTTTAAAAGCATTGAACTGGGCCCTATATTTACCAAGTACGGTATACGAAATGGAGCCATCGATCTTCATTCCCTCAGGACTTAATATAACGATTTTCTGGGCAAAAGACCGGCTGATGCCCATCCCAAATAAAGCAATAAATACAAAGCAGGAAATGAATTTTACTTTTTTAAATTTCATGATTTATAGCCGCAATGTTCATCCCCTGGCCAGGAATGACCTTGGGCAATCTTTACACGGATAGGCACACAGATAAGCTCTTGCCCTGAGATGGTATGCCACACGCCGAAACGCCGCTCGTAGACCGCGCAATAATATTTGCCGTCAGGATCTCTACTTAAATTTTCACACGGATCATCAAAAGCTCCGCAACAAGCACCGCAACGGGTGCATTTTGCTTCCCATTCGATGGTTTGGCTGGCCATCCATTCGTTATAACGATTTATATCTGACATACAAAAAATAAAGGTGACAGGTACAATTTACCGGTACTATCTTTAAAGTAAATTGTACCTGTCACCTTTATCTTTGTCACTTTTATTTCTAATTACAGCGCCATTGGCTTTCCATTAAGCCCCATGGCTCGATCACCACCGGGCTGCATGCCTTGACCACCAACGGGCTGCATGCGTTGATGATCAACATGCTGCAAGCTATGCATAGTATCCCTCACTTGACACATTTGTTCACGCAACGATCTCATTTGTTCCCTTAGTTGATTGACCCTCTGCATTTCTTGCTGCATTTGCTGGTTTAATGCCTCCATCTGTTGGCGATACCCTTCCATTTTCTGTCTTAAGGCCTGCCTTTCTTGCTGCATAGCATGCCTCTTGGCCTGCCATTGCTGACCTGATAATTCTTGGGCACCCGCTTGCCCCACGAGCGTACAAACCATACAGGAAGCTAAAAATACTCCCAATAACTTTTTCATACCTTCCCTCCTATGTTGGTCATTAAATAAAAAAATCCGTCCCCTGACTAAGGAAACGGACTTAATTGTATTATTGGCTATAACTACTTTCGGCAGCTGGCTATCCATATCTCTGGACCCTTTAGTTTTGCGTCCCTACCTTACGATAAGTTTGCCTTTTCGCTCTTAAGCTACATCTTTTTAAAAGATACCACGTAATTTTATAAAAAGCAAATTCAGTAAACTGCCCAATTGTATAGGTTTAAATATTTGCTGGAACACTTACCTTGGCATCTAATCCCAAAAACTGCCTCAAATTCGTCATCGGCTGGATATTGATAATAACAGGTACAAATCCAAGGGCTTTTTGAAATTGATGAAGCATGGCAGCGTCAAGATGAAATTTAATGGACGAAGAATCCATCTTGGTCTGTAAATTCATATTAACAGGAGTTAAATCAATCCCGCCCGTACTTGAATTTTCTGAAATTTCTGGTCTTACCCATTTATCAACATAGTAATCAACATAATTACCCAAAAGATATTTCTTTAAGGTACTTTCTCTCGCCTCATTTAAAACACGCACCTTTAATCCATTAACTTCCCGATCAATTGTCAAAAAACCGATCAAAGCCTCCCGATCACGTTCATATAACGCTTTGACAAAAGGAGAAATAAATTTTCTTGCTTCATTGCTGTTTCCTTTATAAATACCGGATAAATTCTCAAGATATTCTCCATTAGAATACTTATCTACGAATAAATATTCATTCAGTAAACGGGTATAATAATCAAAGCCTATCTCATCAGGCTGGACCGAGAATGCATTATTCCTTGAAAAACGGCCTAAGGGGGCTTCATCAAATTCCCCTGTATCATATGCCCTGATATGCGCATAATGTATGGCCAACATCGCTTGATTGCCGGCCTCAAGCTTTATTTTCCTAACCAACTCTCCAAGTTCTATATCCCCGCCATTTTCATTCATAAGTCGTAATAAATGATCGGGAGTTGTTTTTAAACTAAATTCACCAATAATTGCTGAGGCAATTTCAAATCGTAATTGATCATCATCAATATTTAATGCCTGCGTATACTGATAAAATTCATGGTTTTGATGATCGCGAGCAACGCCTTGATATATTCTGCCTTGATGAAAATATTTAACAAATTCCCTCATTAGTGTTCTAAATCTGCCTTGATTACCAACCAGACGCGCTGCGACGGCTAAACGCTTAAAGGCTTTAGGATCATTTTCCTGGAACATTTCCAATGCTTCCTTACAAACATTCCTGTATTCCTGTGCAGTATTTTCTATCAAATGCTCAAGAGACGCTCTCTTAAGCAACCCTGATAAGTCAGCTTCCCGGGCAGAAGCATCAGCAGATAACTCAAAATAACTGCCTAATAATTGATAATAATACATGTCCCCTGAATTCATTCTTTTCCTAAGCGCCTGATAATAGGGCAACAATTTTTCATGCTCAACAAGGGCATCCGGAGCCCTATTGAAAGGGAATTTTATAAACTCCCATCGATATGGTTTACCCCAACGCTGGCCTACCAAATAAAGCTTTCTTCCTTCTTCAATTTCTATCTTTAGTCCAAGTTTACTCATGGCTTCACCCAAATAACGTACTGTAAACCCGGCACCAAAATCAGTTTTTTGTAAACTTGTTAAAGGCTCAGGCAGATAACTAATAAATTCAAAGCTGCTAATGTCATCCCAATTCAAGTTACCCTTACTGTCCACCGCGTAATTGACGCTCCCGATCGGTTTAATAACGATCTTTGCGTCCCTGGGAATAGAATGTTCCTGTGAAAACCTTTGCCAGGCATGTGCAAAAACATCTATTAAATTAACTCCCTTGACTCCAAAATTCGCAACAGGTAAATGATATGCTTCTTTCGATAATGCATTGACACGCTGCACTCTTAATAGGCTTAAAAGAAATTCATATATTTCATGCCCAGGATCAATTTCTTCCCATTTATTTTTCTCATCACGATATGCCTGTAGATAAGAATCGACAATACTGTTATTATCCCAATTCAATCGCTTTACCTGATCCAAACCAACAAGAAGGGCCTTTGGGCCATCCCATATCATTATAGGAGGACCTGCAAGAACCCATTTATTCCTAATTAGTTGCCCAATTAAATTCTTTACAGATTTTACCTGTTCTGGTTTTAATGGTTGCGCCTTAGGGGTTTGGGGATCATTATCTTGAAAACCGAAAGAACCTATCATTACCCCCTCAACCTGCATCACTAGATATGGATACTTACCTTGTATTAAACCGCTGGCCAGGCGTTTGGGGGCAATATGTTGCCCATGTAATTCATCTTGACGGGCCTCTAAACCATGTCTCCATCGCAATAGATCAACTTGATTTAAACTTCCAACAGATGACCCATCGTAATTCACATTGATCATCCTTTTACCATACTCAAAAAGAAAATAGGAAGAAGTTTCTTGTAGAGAATCAATATATTCAATATATGAATTGTCATAAGGCTCGATTTTCAGATGTCCGCGCATCAATCCAACAGGACTCGTTTTTTGCGTCCAGAACTTTACTTTCTTGCCTTCTAAAGGATCTCGGGCAAACCCATCCCAGTCTACATTCAGCTTTAGGCTCACCAAACCACTCCCAGTAGCCGCCATTGCTTGATTGACAATAGCGGATTGTACATTCGGATCAGTTGATTTTACAGCCCCAGGGCTAACCCCCTTCAAAGTATCAGTCGATGATCTTTTCAGCCTATATTGATCATCAACAACCCCCGCATGCTCTAAGGCTTCAAGCATTTTATTACCCGTTGGGATTTCTGCGTAAGCATCAATATCCTCTTGGATGAGCCTTTCTTTTACAGCCTCAGGGGTAAACAAACCCATCTCTATAAGTTGAACTAAATTATCTATCAAAAAAGTTGTTTGTTCAGGCCTCAAGATCTCTTGGGAAGGATATAGCCTGGCAGAAGGATACTCCGCCAAACGCCTTTTTTTATCCGGTTTTTTACTGTAAGGAGAGATCACCACCACATGCCTCGACAATTGAAATAATTTCCAGAAAATCCGGCTATCATTCACCTTCAGCGAAGGGTTATCCAATTTCATAAATCCAAGATCTACAAACAAATCTTTCAATCTATCTAAACGGTTGATTCTGCCGCCTGTGCCTAAGATATATATCTCGCCCAATAATTTTTTTGCTTTTTCTTCCAGGTCCCCCGGCCTCTTATTAAGCGGTATCTGCTGATATTGTCTCTGCATCTTGCTCTTGACCTCGGCAAAATTGGCATAAACAATAGCCATGGCATGATCATTATTAATTACTTCTCCGTCTGGAATATCATCCCTGATCTCTTCTACTTTTTCAGTCTCAAAAAGCGGGACTCCGCCTGAGAAATATTTTCTTGGGATAATCTCTTGAGTGGCAGGATCAATTTCTTCTTTAATATAATTGTAAACACCCTTTTTAAAGGCTTGGAGGTAGCGTTGATAAATGGCTTCGATTGTTGCTTGTTTAAAATTTCGTTCATAGCCGACCCCTGCCACCTTCTTTTTGTCCTCATAAACTTGCGCCAGAATGCTGTCCCGGATCTTCTTTTTGTACCACGTGGCTAGGATAAGTGAATTATAGACTTGACGCAATTGTGCGAAATTCTTGTCTTCGTTGACTTCTTTAGTCAATTCTGGAATTACTATCTCGCGGACGATATTTGCCCCTACTGAGGCCATGTCGTTAGGTACGGCCGCATGTTTGGACATTGACAGATAATCCTGCTCAAGCATCACCTTTAATTTAGCCTCCAGCACATAAGCTGTGCCGGTTTTAGCATTTTCGTAAACAACCGCTTTTGATGGGACTATCCATACCTTATTAAAGGTATTAACCGGAATATTTGTTGTCCCAAATCTTCTTTGAGCCTCTTCGTAGACCCTCTTCCAAAACTTCTTGCCAACTTTATCCTCAGGATAGATCAAGCTCGCTGTTATTTGTTTGAGCATATAATCTTCAGCTAACAGGTCACGGCCCATTTCGGTCAGACCAAAAGAATCAGGAATGATGCGGGTTTTTTCATACGGAGATAAGTTGACCCAGAGGTCTTTTTCAGGGATGGTGAGACTAGCTAAAAAATATTTAATTAACTTGGTGGATTCATCCCGTAGAGACGAAAAATTTTGTGTCTCTAGATCTCCTTGATCTAGAATGAAATCAAAACGCAAAGGATTGCCTGGATAAACCTTGATCCCTTTAAGTATGGGAGGAGCCAAAGGCGGGCTTAAATGGACCATATTCCCGGGAGCAGGTAAATACACCTCCCAAGCAAAAGAATGCGGAGCACCAAAAATGAAATTGACTAAAAAATTCAAAGCAACACAGAAGCTTAGCCTGGATCTCAATATCTTATTCTTTAACATCCTGAAAGTATAAAATTATATTATTAAGGAATATAAAGATTACTATTAAGCTACTATTAAGCTTTTTTGGGCTTCTTCTTTGATCCTGCCTTCAAACTTTAATTTCGACTTTCAATATATTGAAAAATTCTGATATAATATTAAGAAATTTCATTACTTTCTGGAGATGCCCGATGGATTTTGTAAGTGAATTTCTTATCATTCTTACCATGATCATTCTTAATGCTGTTTTTTCCGCCTATGAAATGGCCCTGGCCTCCATCTCGCGGACTAAACTGACCTATTTGGTACAAACCAAGGTCAATGGGGCTGCCGAAGCCTTGTTCATGAAAGACCGCATGGAAGCAAGTTTGGCCGTGGTGCAATTGGGGGTCACCTTGGTCGGCTCCATTGCTGCGGCCATCGGCGGTGCGGGCGTCACAGAAACGCTTAACCCTTATTTTCAAAAATACCTCGGGCTTTCAAAAGAGCTCGCAGGGTTCTTAAGCCTTGTCACCCTGATCATCCCTTTAAGCTCTTTTACGATCATATTTGCCGAACTTATCCCCAAAATTTTCGCCATCAAAAACAGCGAATGGGTCATTCTGAAATTATCAAAAATGATGAAATCTTTTGCCGTTATCGCAAGTCCCATTGTTTCTGCCATGGAAAATATCGTTAAATCCGCCATTAAGATCATCGACAAGAAAAAACCGGCCGTTGATCAAAAAGCTGATACCCAAAAAAGCCTGCATGAATTCACCGCTGCCCTTTTATTGGCCAGGACATCGCGACTGATCGATGCCCAACAGGAAAAAATAGTTATGTCGGCGGCCCAACTCTCCTTAAGGCCGATCAGAGATATTATGATCCCTGTTGCTGACATATGCATGATCCCCCAAAACAGCTCCCTGTCGGACGCCCTGATCCGGGCCCATTTGGATATGCATACCCGTTTCCCCATTTGCGAAGATATTAATAATCCCCAAACAATCCAGGGCTACATCAATTTCAAAGATATCATTGCGGCCCTCAAGATCAATCCGGATGATCCAACGATAAAAGGAACGATCCGCCCCCTCAAGAAATTCGTAGACTCAACGCCGATCTCAAAAGTATTAGAACGGATGATCCAGGAAAAACTCCACATTGGACTGGTTGAAAATGCCCAAGGGCAAATCCTGGGCATGGTGACACAGGAAGATATCATTGAAGAATTAGTAGGCGAGATCGAAGATGAATTTGACCGCCTTCCCACCCATATCCACCCTTATGGCAATCAATGGCTCGTCGGTGGAGCAGTCGCCATGTCTGCACTGGCTAAGACAGTCGGAATAGACTGGCCTCCCTCATCCGGCAATGATAATGATCTAAAACTAGCGGACTGGTGTCAACGCCAATATGCCAAACCTTTTACCGGCGGTGAAATTATCTCCAAAAACGGCCTTCAAATCACTGTAAGAAAACTCCGCAGGAAAAAAATCAGCGAAGCCTTTGTCGCTAAAGATCTCCCGTCCCAAAATTTATAAACACATGGTCTTGACAGCCGTCGAATTCGTTCTATAATTAAAATAGGATTTGAGATCGGCAAAGTTGTCGACTCTGCACGGACATAGATGCCCTCAGTTTTCCCTTTGGCGGGACAAAACTGAGGGCTTTTTATTTTTTGGAGAATTGAACTTATGGAATATTTTCGTATCCATCTAGGTAGCATTGATCAGATCCCGCTTGGGTCCGGACGCCGCTTTATGATAGGGATACATGAGATCCTCGTGTTTCGCACCTATGATGAACGCCTTTTTGCCTTTGAGAATTTTTGCCAGCACCACGGCAACACGCTGGTAGAAGGGCCTATTGAAGAGTGTAAATTGGAGTGTCCCTCCTATGGGCACACCTTTAACTTTATCACCGGTCATTGGAGCAGCGAGGGTGATGCCAGGTGTTCCAATAATTTCAAGACCTGGGATGAAAACGGTAAAATTATCATTTTATACCACTTCCCAGCCTTACAAGAAGCCGGTCATGCTCATGCTCGAACCGAAGCCGTTTATTCAAAAGGGACATTTCAGGAGGGACTGTATGGTCAAAGTTAAAATAACACCGAACACAAAAAAGACTTCTAAAAAAATCACCCGTATGCCAAAGCTTAAAACTATCACCAAATCCATCAATCATATTACATTGAGCCGCCAGCAAATTGAGGAATCTATCCGCCTGAAAGCTTACGAGCTCTATTTACTGCGTCTGGGACAAAATGGGAATGCTTTAAGTGACTGGCTAAACGCTGAAAAAGCAGTCCTTCAAACACCATAATTTATTGACCTTGTATGCTGACCCACAGCTTCAATTGATCCGCGCTAAGAATGTGACTAAGCTGCCGGTCCTCATCCTCTGTTAATTGCAGCCTTTGATCATACATCGCCTTACTGTCGATCGTCCCATTTTGCAGGCTTTGCTGAAGTTTCCTTACCTTGATTATATTTTCTGTGATGATCCCCCGGACGGTACTAATTTGGTCCTGGGTCAATCTTAAATTGGCAGTCATTTGAAACATCACAGCATCGGTCGATTTAATGATTATTTCATCTGTAGGTGGATTTGACTCAATCTGGCTGATGTTATCGCTGCTATTCTGGGACGCATCTTGAATAGAGACTTCATTGCTAGCGTTTTCACCCGCGCTATCTTGACCGACGACTCTCGTATGGTTTGGTGAAGAAATAAGAACGCCTGAATCGGCTGAGGACTGATCGGAGTCCTGAGCAAATCCTCCATGAGCTGAAAACAGGAAGATACTAAATAAAAAACACAGGATAATCGTTTGGTATTTAATGTTCTCCATGTCTTTAACCATTTTTAAAAATGTATTTCTGTTCTTAACATAAAAACACTGGCGTTTTTGATAGAGCTATTGGCATCAGGGTGCTGAACATATTGAATATCAGGCTGCAAAAATACACCATCACGGATTTGGACTTGATAGGTCCATTCATAAGTTGTCTCACCACTGTCCTTCATAGCGGCATTGGTCAAGGCAAATCCCGTCACATCACTGGGACGATAAGGAATAAGTCCTGTATAGTTAAGCCCACCCGCAAGGGAGTATTCGACAATATTTCGGTCATCCGGAGCGCCACCACCCATAAAGAATGCATTAAGGCCCTGGGTATCATTCACCCGGAAAACCCTCTGGTCAATCATACCGTATGCCCCGTAATTACCTTCGTAAATGAGCGGATTACCTCCACCGTCAATCGTAGAAACATTATCTCGGACATCATTGCTGTTATACCAAAATCCTGATTTTATCGTCCCTGCCAAATCTCCCTGTAGGGGGATTTTATAATGATAATGACCTTCTTCAATACTTAACGGGTGGCTTCAATGTTATTGACAGTTTGTAAATCACCGACCATATGATCAGTTGTTGGTTTCAGTCCCCCGTGAGCATTCATCACATCTACGTGAAGAAGCCCTCCTTTAAGAAGGCCGACCTTTTCAAGATCAAATTCGCTAACCAGATCAAATCGCCCCAGCCACGTGTTATTGTCAATTAGGCCTCCCTTATAAACACTAACATAATCTTCTATGACATACGGATCGAAGGTAAGCCCCTTGGAGGCCAAAAAATCTCTCTGACTTTTAAAAAGGATACCGTTGTCGGCAAAAGTACAGATGGTTGGGAAAAAAAGAAAATAAATAACTATTAAGAGTCCGAATTGGAGCCTCATGCGCCATGGTTTCCCGCACGGATCATTAAAATAGGCAGGTTTGTCTGATGCCTTAAACTGTCGGCCACGGAACCCAAGATCAAATCTTTCACTAGACCATGCCCGTGGGTGGCCATGGCGATCAAGTCACATTTATTCTCGTCGGCTACCCATAAAATTCTCTCGACAGGGTCTCCTTGCACTAAAATTGATCTGACGTGAAAACCTTCTTGCGATAATTTCGACACCTCTTGATTCAAGTACGCGCGATCATTCTTGATCTCTTCAGAATCCTGCAAATTCAATTGTTCCTGCAACTGAGCACCAAAACCATCCGCCACATGCACTAAAATGATCTCAGCGCCGGTCAAACGTGCCAACAGCCGTATATGGGCAAGAATGGTTTTATCAGCTGGTGAAATATCCAACGTAACCAAAATTTTCTTATACATATGATCCTCCGTTATTTGCCTGCCACCACGGGGGTTAGCCAGCCTTGAATAGTAACCCACACTAAGTACACATTTAATACTAGAATTATCGCCGCAGATGCCCATGAGAGCACAGCAAGCCACAGTGAATTTACAAAATTCCCCATTTTCTTCTTGTCGCAGGTAAACATCACCAGAGGGATCACAGCAAAACTTAATTGAAGCGATAAAATAACCTGACTTAAGATCAATAGATTGTCTGTCCCTTTTTCTCCAAACATCACGGCCACAATAGCTGCTGGCACAATCGCAATCAATCGGGTTATCATACGCCTCACCCATGGACGCAGACGGATATTCAAAAACCCTTCCATCACGATTTGACCGGCCAATGTTCCTGTTAATGTAGCATTTTGGCCTGAGGCTAATAGGGCAACCGCAAATATGACAGATGCCATTGACGCTCCTAAAACCGGTGTTAATAAATTATACGCATCCTGGATAGCGGCCACATCCCGATGCCCGCTATTATGGAACGCCGCGGCTGCGAGGATCAAAATCGCGGCATTAATAAAGAAAGCACAAGTTAAAGCAGCAGCTGAGTCGATGGCCGCGAAATGAATGGCCATTTTCTTGCCCTCGTCGTTGCGTTCAAACGCCCGGGTTTGCACAATGCTCGAATGCAGATACAAATTATGAGGCATGACCGTGGCCCCTAAAATCCCAATGGCGATATACAACATGTCAGGATTAGTGACGATCTCGGGTCTTGGCAATAAATTTGATAAGAACAGAGGTAACGAAGGATTTGAAACAGCCATCTCGTAGGCAAAACATACTGAAATTAAGACGATCAAGCCTCCTACAATACTTTCAATAACACGAAACCCTTTATACTGCAGGAATAAAATAATAAGAACATCAAACGCGGTCAGGACGATACCTATAATAATGGGAAGATGAAAAAGCAAATTTAAAGCAATGGCGGCCCCGATCACCTCAGCCAGATCACATGATGCAATGGCTATCTCAGCTCCCAGCCACAACATGATACCTACCGGTTTACTATAACTGTCCCGGCAGGCCTGGGCTAAATCACGACCGGTGGCAATACCGAGCTTTAAAGACAAATGCTGTAACAGGATGGCAAGAAAATTAGAAATTAATATAACGGATAATAAAATATATCCATATTTAGACCCGCCGGCTAAATCCGTTGCCCAGTTACCCGGATCCATATAACCAACCGCAATGATAAGTCCCGGACCTATAAAAGCCAACATTTTACGGCCCCAATTAGCGTTTGAAGGCACCTGGATAGATGAATGCACTTCAGATAAACTAACTGTTTTATTCTCCTGCCGCCATGCTGGCTTCATAATTTCTCTTTCTTTTGACACTCTCTGCAGATACCATAAAAATGCATCTCATGGCCTATGATCTTAAAGCCTTGTTTTGCCAAATATGCATGATAAATCGCCTCTTCTTTCCTGTCAGGGAATTCAATAAAACTGTGACAACGGATGCATTGAGCGTGGTGATGAGGCTTTTCATCATAGACATGTTCAAAGTGGCGATGTTTATCCCCAAAAGCGGTTTCACGGATGATACCCGCTTCCAATAAATCATGCAGCACACGAAAAACAGTCGGTCTTGAGACCTTGAGCTTCTTGTCAGCACATTTCCTGGTCAACTCTTCTGCCGTGAAATGCCCATGCGAGCGCATCACCTGTTCAAAAATAAGTTTGCGACCATGGCTTACCCTGAGATTAGCTTTGGCTAAAAAATGCAAAAATTTAAAACGTTCCTTCTTGATTGTTGGCTCATTAGTTTTTATCATATGAGACAGTGTATCATTATGGAACAATAAATCAAGATAAATTAATACGAATGATGGGCATTCACCACATTACTGAGATTTTCGTAAAACGCATCTTCTCCCATCAAAGAGGTGATTTCATACCTGTCAAGCTCGAGCTTGACTAAATCCGTTACATTCGCCCAGACAAGACGGATCGCCCTGCCCTTGAGAATGCTATAGATCTCCCGCAGGGTTTCCGCCGCCGTAAAATCCACATCAGCGACGGCTGAAGCGTCAATGCAAAGGCAAGTCAAAGCAGGCTGTGCCGTTTCAACGAGTTCGATGATCTGATCAAAAAGCTGTTGTGCATTAGCGTAGTACATGGTGTGCGCAAAACGATACAACAAAAGGCCCGGTTTGGCCTGCTGGGCTTCCGACACCGCTAAAAGCTGCCAGGCACCTGTTGCCTTGTCGACCGCCAGCACGACATTCTGTGAATGGTAGCTGCGCCGCACATGCTCCACTAAGGAAAGCGTCATGGCTACGACTATTCCCTGCTCGACGCCGATCAACACGACTACAACGGCCGTGACCAAAGCTACCCAAAATTCAGGCGGTCGTTGGCGCCAAATCTTATACATCCCTTGAACATCGATCAATTGTAATCCGATAAGAAAAACCACCGCAAAAAGGACAGCGTTGGGCATAATGGATAACGGGCCTGTAAAAAACAATAAAACCAGAAGAACGACCACGCTTGTGATGATCTGAGACAACTGAGTGCGGCCCCCGGCGCCATCAACCATCTGGGTCTTGGTAGGACTTCCATTGACCACAAAGGTCCCGGATAACGCAGCCCCAACATTAGCTAACCCGAGGCCGATCAAATCTATGTTCTCATTAAAAGGCTCGTCATATCGCGCCGCATACGCCCTTGATGTCGCAGCACTTTGGGACAGGATAACGACGAACATGGAAAAAGCTGTAGGAAGCAATTTCTGAACAAGTGCAAAAGACCAATGAATGTCCGGCAAGCCAATGACAGGCAAGCCTTGAGGGATTTCACCCAAGGTGTGAACGCCGTAAGCCTTAAGATTAAATATCCCGCTGACAACGATAGCCCCGATCACCGCCATAAGGGCCCCGGGAATCTTTTTTGATATTTTTTGAGAACCGACGATGACCACAATAACAACACAAGATATCAACAGATCATAAAAGTTTATCTGACCCCCTGAAAAACCCAACATACCCGAGATTTGACCGAGTGCGATATGGATGCCGACCCCGGTCAGGAACCCGATCAATACGGTCCTTGAAAGAAAATCAGCCATAAACCCCAACCCGATAATGCGTGCGAAGATCAACAAAACTGCAGACATTAGCGCCAAAACTCCGGCGAGAGCGACATATTCGTGAGACCCTACGGCTGCAGTCCCTACCAAGGCTGCCGCAAGAATGGCCGCAGTGGCCGAATCAGCCCCGACAACTAAATGCCGGGACGAGCCGAAGATAGCGTACAAAACCATCGGAATAAGCAAAGTATATAAACCGGTAATAACCGGAGTACCGGCTATCTTGGTGTAGCCCATTACTTCAGGAATGGCAAGGGCCGCCAAAGTGAGACCCGCTATCACTTCAGTGGATATTCCCGATTCTTTGATTGGAAGTATTCCCTGGAATATAGGCGAACGCCTTTTAATGGCTTTATTTTCAGTTGAGTTCATAGGGGCCTTCCTGGGAATTGGTTAAAACTTATGGTAATTGATGCATGGGAAAAAGGCAAGAAAAACCCTTGCTATCGTCGATAAACAAGGGTTGAAAAAACGTCTCCTTTAAGATATAATCAGCTCCATGATCGCGTTGTCCAATGTTCTTTACCCTTCAGGCCGCTGGTATTATCCTGTCCGTTGGTTGATCATCCTGGCTCTGGGATTAATTATTTACTATCAAGTATTCGGCTTCGGATTTGTCTTTGATGACGATCAATTCATCGTCTTCAATCCCTTTATCAGAAGTTTCGATAGTGTGGACGGTTTATGGGCCCAGCTTCCCCGTACCCGCACGATCGGGATATATTCCTTCGTCTTCAACTATCTCTTGAATGGACTCAATCCACAGGGATATCACATCTTTAATTTCCTGGTGCACCTGCTGGCAACAGCACTGGTCTGGGGCCTGGCCGCACTTATATTTCGCATCACTGGAATAACAATCCCGGCCAAGCCTATCCTACCGGCAGGACCGTCGCAAACCCCTATGAACGGCCGCAACAAAACCGGCAAAAAACATGCGCAACGAAACCAGGCACAAGAATTAGCTGTGAAAACAGCAAAGGCGACCGTCCCCCTGCCGCCGACTGACTGGCTTGGAGAGGAAATGCCGTTCTTGATCGCCCTGATTTTTCTAGTACATCCCTGCCAGACTCAGGCCGTCACCTACATTTCGCAACGGTTCGAATCCATGGCCACCGTATTTTATCTTTCGGCAGTCTTCTTTTATTTACGGGGCCGAATTTCAAATTTCCCGATGAAGAAAATCCTGTATTTCACGGCAACAGGGCTCGCGATCTATCTGGGCATCCTTACTAAGGAAGTGGCCTTCACTATTCCGATAATGCTCCTGGCATCTGAATTGATCTTGCGGCCTGGCAAAACCACCGTCAAGCCCGCACTGGGAAAGAAACCTGCCCCCGCTAAAAAGCGCCTGTGGCCTTACCTGGCTCTTGCATTAGCCGCTGTAGCCTTCTTTCTCCTGTTCGTACATCTGCTGGGCTCTCTGCCTGCATTGCGTTCAACGATCGTATCCGAATCTCATGATGGAGATATGCTCACAACAGGCACCTACCTGCTGACCCAGATGCGTGTTTTCCTGACATTTTTACGTCTCTTGATCTTTCCGATCAACCAAAACCTGGAATACGATTACCCTATGTCGACGGGGATCATCTCCCCACCTTTAACCTTAGTCGGGCTGTGCGTCATTGGAACGATCATCTATTGCATTTTTCGACTACGCCGAAGAGCCCCGGTTGTTGCTTTTGGTCTTGCCTGGATGCTGATCACCTTTTCCATCAATCTAGCGCCGCGTTCTAATGTCATTTTTGAACACAAGCTATATCTGATATCTTTCGGTTTCTTTCTCGCCATGGGGGCGGCCTTGCACGCCCTTGTACGTCCGCGCTGGGCCGTGGCGGTCTTTTTTGCGCTGGCCATTGCTATTTTAGCCGCCATGACCTACCATCGTAATCCCGTCTGGAAGAATGAAAAAACCCTTTGGGAAGACGTTGCCAAAAAATCACCGAAGAAAGCCAGGATCATTGCCAATCTGGGTAAGGTTTATTGTGACCTCAAAGAATATGACCTTGCCCTTACTCTCCTTAACAAAGCCATTGAATTAAATCCCAAGAATACCGAAGCTTTCAACAACCGCGGTGATCTTTATCTGAACACGGGCCGTAATGATCTGGCCCTACAAGACTACAACAGAGCGCTCAATATCAATTCCGGGTATTTTGCGATCTACATCAACCGCGCCCAGGTCTTTCATGCACTGGGCAACGATAAGGCAGCCTTCGCTGACCTTGATTCTGCAGTTGGGCTTCATCCTGAAGGAGAATACGGATATCGTGAACGGGGGATCCTTTTAGTAAAAACAGGCCGGCATCGGCAAGCGATCGGGGACCTGCAGCAAACATTGTCCATCGCTCCCAACGATGTTGATGCCCTGATCTACCGCGGTATCGCCTATTTTTGCCTGGGAGAAAAAACCGAAGCGTTCAGAGACTGGATACAGGCAAGAACGCTCGCTCCCAACAATGCCCAAGCATCCAATCTTCTTGCTTTTGGAAAAGCAGGCGCCCATCTGCAGGAATGTCAGTCCCGTTAAACTAATGACGGGTTTACATCAAATGGGTTTTTATCATCTCCAACAGCTTTTCCAGATCGTATGGTTTCATGATAAAATCATCAGCGCCGCAATCACGGGATTTCTTTTCAATGCCAGGGGAAATATTTGCTGTTGATACAATAATACGCATTTGGACGATCTGCCTGGTTTTACGAATATTCTCCAGCACAAAAAAGCCACCGCCAGAAGGCAGTCCAAGGTCAAGGATGGTCAAATCAATGTTTTCCTTGGCAACGTGTTTTATGGCAAAAGTTGCGTCTTGAGCAATAAACACCTTATACCCATGACCGCCAAGGAAGGTGGCCAGCGCCCTGACAAAAGCCTGGTCGTCGTCGACAATAAGTATTTTCTTTGATACTTGATCTTCCAAAATTTTTTCTCCTTTATAAGCCCGTTTGCCGGTTCTCGATTAATCCTTAACGTATCATCTCCTCTGTTAAAGGCAGCACTACATTAAAAAAATTGGGACTACCGATCTTGGCTGTAGCCCAGATCTTCCCCTGATGAAGTTCCACGATATCTTTAGCGATGGACAAGCCCAGACCCTGGCCTTCAACACTTTTATCCAAACGTTCAAATTTATCAAATATTTTTTCTAATTTGTCTTCGGGAATAGAGATGCCGTCATTTAAGAATTCCAACCGCACAAATTCATCCGTGGAGCTTACTTTAACTGTAACTTCACCTCCTACAATAGAATGCTTGATGGAGTTATTAAAAAGGTTATTCACGGCCCGCAACATCTTTTCTCTATCCGCGTTGATGATAAGAGGCTTGAGGGGAAGCTCCATCTTTATTGTAACATTCTTTGACAAAGCAACGCTAGTTAGCTCCCTTTCTTGTTCTTCAAAAAGCTCCCGCAGGTCAAATGCGATAAATTTAAGTTTAGCTTCCCGCGCCTCGATCATGTATGTGTCGATAAGCTCCATGATCATAGCGTTCATCCGGTCTGCTGTCTCTTTACAGACATTAATGACTTCATCTTGTTGTTCATTAAGTTTTCCGAGAAACCCTGCTTTTAAGTTGGATATATTTGCTTTAACGGTCATCAGCGGACTTTTAAGATCATGAGCCAAAGAGATGGCAAAGGCCGATTTAAGTTCATCCGCACGTTTCGCTTTAGCGGCGTAATCAAGCGTTTTGTTAACGATATTCCTTATCACATTATAGGCAACAATATATCCGAAAATAAGAATGATCCCGGCGAGGAACAAAATACACATCATATTGCCGAAATTTTTATTGGCAGTGGAGATTTTATCGATAAGGGTATACGTAAGGGCGAGCATCGGGATAACGCTAATGAGAAGAAAAGAAAAATTCAATCGTCTGTAAGGGTTTTCATTTAATTCCTTAAATAGAAGCTCCACCTCATTATTTCTTTTCATCAACATCCCCCTGTGCTGTTTAATCACGCCAGGTATTGCCCATCACTGACCTTTTCCATCCAGTCAACTGCTTTACCATCGAGCTGTTCCTGAATGGCGATGTGAGTCATGGCGGATGTTGGTGCTGCGCCATGCCAATGCTTCTCACCCGGTGGAAACCAAACCACATCCCCGGAGCGAATTTCTTCAATCGGTCCTTCCCAACGCTGCGCACGTCCTAAGCCCGAGGTTACGACCAAAGTCTGACCCAAAGGATGCGTATGCCATGCTGTTCGGGCGCCGGGCTCGAAGGTAACGCTGGCAGCGATCGCACGCGCCGGAGCATTTGCCTGGGACAGAGGGTCAATGCGCACAGTACCGGTAAAATACTCGGCCGATCCTTTATTAGGGGGCTGTGAACCGTTTCGTTTTATTTCCATAGGCAAGTAATCTAACAATTATCCACCAATAAAATTATGCAAACTTATCTTACCATAATAAACTTTTTTAGCAAAACAACGTCAATTACTCACCCGCTTATCAGGTTATGCTCTGATAATGTCTAGAACATCTTCTCCCCATAAAGCAAAAAAAGAACTTCAATAAACGAAGCTCTTTCTTTAAATCAGTATGGGATCACTGGCGGGACTGTGTTAGAAACTATTTGAAATCCTTATCCCAATTTTAATTTTCTAAGATAATCGAATCCAACTAATCTATTATTTTGCTCATCCCAAAGGCGAAAGGACAAAGATTTAAAACTTTTCATCAATGTAATCGGTTTTATACTTTGGAACATTGGATTTTCTTTGTAACAACGTTCCAAAAAATAATTGGGGATACGCGGGCACAGGTGGTGTATGTGATGAAACCCTATATTGCCCGTAAACCACTGTAGTATTCTGGGAAGCTTAAGAAAAGAGCTCCCTTTTAAAGCCTCAGTGAGATAGTCCCAATGGGCGTGACGTTCCCAATAAACACCTTCAAATTGATGCTGGATATAAAATAACCATACGCCTGCCGTCGCCGCAATCATGACAACCGGCAATTGGATCAAAAGATATGTCTTTAGCCCAACCATTAAACTCATTATTACAGCTACAATAAGAATTCCCGCATTGTTCAGGTGTATGCTCTTACGTCCTGTCGGGCTGGCTCTCTTGGAAGGGATCCGTTGCAAAATCAAAAAGAGGATCGCGGGGCCAATAATAAACAAACAGAACGGATTGCGGGCAAAACGGTATTTGATCCTTACCCAACGGGAAGACTTGAGGTATTCTTGAACGGTCATGGTCCAGATTTCTCCTGTGCCGCGATGATCCAAATTACCGGAATGAGAATGGTGAATGGCGTGATCATGCCGCCAGCTTTGGTAAGGTGTAAAGATCAACACGCCAGTTATAAATCCCCAAAAGTTATTGGCCTTTTGTGATTTAAAAAATGCCCCGTGGCCACAATCATGAAAGATGATAAATACACGCACTAACAATCCTGCGGCTATGAGCATTAGAGGAAGTACTATCCACAACGAAATGCTTAAACTCTTGATCAGCACATACCAAATAAGCGCATAAGGAATAAGCGTATTAAGCAACTGTCCAATGCTTCTTGATCTTTGCGGGTTCTGATATTTGGCTACAATATTTTGCCAAGTTTCGGTTTTTGTTTGAATAGTTGAGAAATTCATATGCATCCCGAGGGTAACCTTATAGGAAGAAACGGAAGCTTCAGAAAAAGGTCTATAGTGCTGCAGAAGATTTGCCTGTATGAACTATACATCTAAGAGCTAATGTAATTATAGCTCATTTTAAAAGACGATACAATGTTAAAAGACAACTAAGATAATTGTACTGCATTATGATGCTGTATTCACAACTACCCCTTAAATTTTCTCTACCCACCTTGTGATAACAATAACAAGGTGAGGTAGAAAGAATAGGCAACTAACAGTTCCTAGGCCATTGTCACCTGTTCTTGGGAGAAAGACTTTTTATTCTTTAAAATTTCTTCTGCTTCCAGCCAATTATCTAGATCAGATCCCCCATATCCTATATGAATTTGATGCGCCAAATACTGTATAGAACTAGCTTCAACGGTCTGGGTTTGAATATTCCTGTCTTTTTTTGACATTTTCCTCTCCCACTTTCCTAACAACTACATACATACTTATCATTTCCTTTTTCGATCAAATGCACATGTCCCTCTCGAACTAGCCAACCAATGCTCATATAAGCCAATTCCTTGTCGCTTTCCAAATGGGACTCAATCTCACTGATGCTGACCGGCCTTTTTTTCTCATCAACCAAATTTAATATTTCTCCCGAAGCAATCCCGATTTGTGTAACCATGGTCTTTTCCCCCATCAAATTATTGTTAATGCCACGAATGGTTTTATTTTAAAAAAGTATAAAAAAAAATCAATTATACCAAGGTATAATAGGATCGCTAGTTAGATTGAAAAATTTAGGCAACGTCCTAATTTGCGGCGTGTTCAATATTATGACCGGTATCCGATAAGTCTTGCCCTGCCCCATGAACTGTATTACACCCCATTAATGAAGCCGATAAAGACAAAACAACTAACATAAAAAATAAAAACTTCTTCATATCATTCTCCTGTTTTAATTACAATTTTTGGATCCCCTGTCTTTCGGCAACTATCGCTTACTCTGGTCCAAGACCAGTGGCTATCACCGTCGGCAAGGGAAAATATTTATGCCTTAGTACAAATGCAATCAAGATAACCGCACCGGTCACAAGAAGAACGTAACGGCACTTTTGCCCTTTTACTATCGCTTCAACTCCACAGGCAGATCATTGATTTTCCCTGCCTCGATGAAATCTTTCTGGGAAAGTCCACCAACATCATGAGTTGTTAATTCAATGCGCAGCTTCCTATATTCTGTCAAATGAATATTCGGATGATGATTTTCTTCTTCCGCAATTTGGGCAATACGGTTGATCAAATCAATGACTGCCATAAAATCTTGTATTATGAATTCACGGTAGATCATCTTGCCATCGGTAATTAAATGCCAGCCAGGAATATTTTTTAAAAACTTCCTGGATAGTGTGGCAGTCAATGATTTTTGTTTATTAGGAACTGTTCCCACTTTCATCCTCTTTTCAAACTCAAGCGACCATCGGCTCAATACAACAATCGACCAAATAGCTTCGACGAGCCCAAACGGCCAAGCGCCTTGAAGAAAGCCGTAAATTGAACCTAAAACACAAGATAAAGCGAACGCCAAAATAAACCAATGGCTACGATATTCAAAAGCATAAAAAATCAACCCTGATATAACTGAAAATAAACCAAAAATTGTCAATAAATTCATAAACTACCTTAGCCATACTTACTTCTTTTCCATAGCTTTTCCGCAACATTTTTTTGGTGTCTCAGATGATGCACCACAAGATTTACATTTAAAGATTTCTTTTTTGTCAGTCATTGTTTTCATATTCACTCCTCCTAGGTTGGGTATTCCTCATTTATATTTATTGGCCTACGTTTGAAAGTTTAGCCAGTGTAGCTTTAATAAATGCCGGTATATCTGCAGGACAACGGCTTGAAATTAAATTTCCATCCTCAACAACATCTGCATCTAGATACTCAGCACCGGCATTCTTGATGTCCTGGATAAGAGATTTCCAACCCGTAACCTTGCGTCCTTTTAAAATATCTGCAGTAATTAATAATTGAGCTCCATGACAAATGAAAAAGATAGGTTTACCCCCAGCCTCAAATTGTTTCACAAAAGCAACTACTTCATCATGACTTCTCAGCTGGTCAGGCGAATACCCGCCAGGTATAAATAGAGCATCAAAATCACCGGTAGACACATCAGTGACGGATTTTTCTACTTTAACCTTCAAGCCTTTCTTTTCTCCTGTAACGATCCCCTTTTTAACCCCTAAAATCACTAATTCATGCTTTGCTTTTTTATAAGCTGTAGCGGGTTTTTTATACTCTGAGTCCTCAAATTTATTGTCAATTAAAACTGCAATCCTAGCCATATTGTTCCTTTCGATCTCCAAGATTAATGATGTATTATTTCAATACGATTTTTAACTTTTTCAACCATTCCGATAGCCGTAGCTGTGTTGGTTGCAAGATTCAGTTGTTGATTGCTTGATACCTGCCCATCCAATGTAATGCCACCATCTTCAACTGTAACGTAGATATCATTAGCCACATCAGATAACGATTCGTCATTTATAAAAGCCTGTTTTACTTCGTGGGCTTCTTGTTGATCGTTGAAAATGCTGGAAGCTGGCTTCCTTATCTTTTGTTTATTTGTTTCCAATTGCCCTTCTTGAGTATTTGGATTTCCTTCATCTATATAGCGAGAAACTTGAACATTACTTTTAGCCAAGATATTCTCTCTGTCTTTATTATTAATTTGTTCTACCCTGCTTTGATGATGATGTTTTGACATTATTCCCTCCATTATTCCTATTTTCGGGCCCCCAGTTCACGATCAAAAGCCTCTATTCCCTCAGTTGTATCTTTGATAAATTTAAATCTCTCAACATTACTGTTAGCCATATTCTCTTCTTCAACTTGTTCGGTCACAAACCACTGTAACATGATCTCTGTGGCATGGTCACCTTCACTTTTTGCCAGTTCCATAAGGTCGTTGATCAAAGCACTTACCTTTAACTCTTGGGCGTATGCCGCTTCAAAAACGGATAAAAATGACTTCCCTTCCGTTTGTGGGGCCTCAATGGCCATCAAAACAACTTTTTCACCTCTGGAAATGATATATTCATATAATTTCATCGCATGTTTGAATTCCTCATTTGATTGGACTTTATACCACCGGGAAAATCCAGCCATATGATGAGATTCAAAATACGCGGCCATAGATAAATAGGAATAAAAAGCAGTGAACTCAATATTAATTTGTTGATTTAGTGCTTTTTGTATCTTTGATTTAATCATCATAAAATCCTCCTAATTAAATTCAACCTGCCGCTCCAACGATAAGTTGTATCCTATTTCTCTGCCTTAAGAAAATCTAGCAGATCGGCATTGAGTTGTTCCTTGTGCGTGTCTGTAAGACCGTGTGGGGCCCCTTTATATACTTTTAAAATTGAACTCTTGACGAGTTTCGAAGAAGCCAGCCCTGCAGCACCGATTGGTACAATCTGGTCATCGTCACCGTGAATGATAAGTGTCGGTATGTCAAACTTCATAAGGTCTTCTGTAAAGTCCGTTTCACAAAACGCTCTGATACAATCGAAGGTGTTCTTGTGACCAGCATGCATCCCTTGGTGCCAGAAAGTATCAATCATGCCCTGTGAAATCTTTACACCTGGCCGATTGAAACCAAAAAAAGGACCGCTGGCAAGGTCCTTATAAAATTTGGAACGGTCTGCAATTGATTCGGTACGAATACCATCGAATATTTCAAGCGGTAAACCACCAGGATTGGCGATAGTCTTCAGCATAAGCGGTGGTACAGCTGAAACCAGCACAACTTTGTCCAGACGATTCGTACCGTGGCGGCCAATGTAACGTGCCACTTCGCCACCGCCAGCGGAAAAGCCGACCAGAACAGCACTCTTCAGATCCAACGTATTCATCAAGGATGCTAAGTCATCAGCATACGTGTTCATTTCGTTGCCGTGCCAGGTCTGATCAGATCGTCCATGGCCGCGGCGGTCATGAGCGATGCAGCGATAGCCATTGGACGCCAAAAAGAGCATTTGAGCTTCCCAACTGTCCGAACTCAACGGCCATCCGTGACTGAGTACAATGGGCTGACCTGAACCCCAATCTTTGTAATATATTTGCGTACCATCTTTGGTAAGAATTTTACTCATATTGGTCTTCTGCTCCTTGTTATATTTGTTGTCGAGCTTCGGATAACCCGATTGCGATGGCTTGTTTCCTACTCTTTACAATTTTCTCACTGTTACCACTTTTTAGTTGGCCATGTTTAAATTTATGCATAGCTTTTTTAACAATCTTCTGGAATTTGGGACTTTCTTTTGTCATTCTTTATTTTTCTTCCGTAAACACCGGCAAAAATTTTTAAACTTTAATGTGTCGTCGTTACTGCAACTGTATCCTCCCCCGGTTGATGATAAACTGTAGTGGTTTGTGTAGGGGGATTGTCATGTACGGTCGTACTGTGCAAAGAAAAACACCCTTGAAGAGAAATAAGCGAAACGGCACAAATTAAAATTTGTAGAGTTTTTACTGTCATGTTGTTCTCCCTTTATTAAACACTTGATTTACCATATGGAGCAGGTAGTGGTCCTCAAATGGTTTTTGTAAAAACCCTACTGCCCCTGCTTTTAAAGCCCGCTCTTTAAAACGATCGTCCTTATCTGCCGTAATAACAATGACCGGAAGTTTATATCCTGTATTTATAAGTCTTTGTTGTGTATCCCATCCATTTAATCCCGGCATATGAATGTCCAAAATCAAACACCCAGAAACTCTGTTGGGCACATCACTAAAGAATTCTTCTGCCGAAGAAAATGTTTCCACTGCAAACCCATAACTGACCATAAGCAATTTAAGTGAACGACGTATTGACTCATCATCATCCAATATGTAAATCTGCTTCTTATCAGAGAACGTTTCGTCTGACTTCTTAATTTGTAATTCCTCTACTGGCATGATTGCATTTTAGGGAGATATAAGAATGTATCAATTGTACCTAGGTACTATTAGTGGTTTGATTATTCTCACCGGTTCCAGTAGTCCCATTTACTACTTTGATACCGTTATCTTCATTATTTCTGTCGTATCCGTAATCACCGCTACCGCCATTATTTCCGTTATTTATATCGCTTGAAACAGAAGGCGCACTTCCTATAGATGAATCCGTGCTTTTAGGATCAGATTGTGCAAAACAAATACACCCCACACTTATGCCTAAGATCAAAAATGCAATAATTTTAATACTCATAAACTCTCCGGTGATGAAATAATTATTTTGTAGAATGTACAACGGTTACCATAGACATAATTCTTATCCATTTTATTTAAGCTGGTTATTCATCAAACTTTTCTCTGCTTCCAGCCAGTTATCTAAATCAGACCCGCCTTTTTCTAAATGGATCTGATAAGCTCGGAGCTGAATCGAATTATCATCTACAGCCATATCCGCTTGAACACCTTCCGATTTAATTACCACAAATGCTTGCTTATGAATATGCTTTGACATTTTTCTCCTTTTATTTGAACCCAGCGGGTCTATCGAACGACAATCTGGATGCCCGGGGAACTCGGAACTATAACTTCATCATGCGAATACCACATTCCATCGTGATGGTGGTGCGTGAAGTGGCCATGTCGAGCCCTTTCTCCCCTTTCGCCATCCGCCCTCGCGAATGAGCCGAAACTTAACAATGATATTCCCACAATGAGGATCAAAGCTGATCTGAATCTTAAGATTTTTTTTAACATTTTTTCTCCTTTTGAAGGCTCAAAAACTTATTCCTGCTCTTTTAGTTTATCTGACACTTTATCGATCTTATTTTTGACAGCACCTCGAAACTCATCGACCTTACCTTCGGTTTTTAAACGCTTATTATCAGTAAGATCCCCTACGGCTTGTTTGATTCGCCCCTTAATTTTGTCCATTTGACCATCCATATTATTCTCCTGTTTGTTATTGTTATCTCTTCAACCTGTCATCTGCATAATCACTTCAGCAAGGACCAAGACTAGCAGTCCAATCTCAAATTTAATAATCATATTTCATCCCCTATAATCGACTCCTTTATTCATGTTTTTATTTTAGGCGGCGGCCTTAAATGAATCAATTGTACCGGGGTATAATTAACTAATGATCAAACAACACGTTGAAAAAAGTCCGAAATAAACGGGATACCCCCATTCCCATTCTCTTTAAATAACTTTAAAATATATTCGGTAATAAAGAATACTCGGAAGAGTTCATTGAATAACCAAGGAGACGAACATGAAAACGATTCTATTGGCAATCATTCTACTACTAGGGCTTATCCCAAGAGCTATGGCACAAGTGGCTGTAAGCACACCTTTTGATTACAACGGAGTAACCGCAGTAGATTCTTCAGCTGACTCATACACAACTGGAACATGGACCACAGGTGCTCCAGGTAATAGCGGTGGCTACATATATCCTTATCCGGATGGAAATTTTGGATATGCCCAGCAGTTTACAATTAACACACTTACTTCAATATCAGCCCTTGATACGAGCGTACTCGTACCATCAAATATTATTTCTTTGGAGAATGGTAGCTTTGGTGGTCTAACAAGTGCCTCCACTGCTATCACTTGGAATATTTATTCAGGGACCACAAAAGAAGAATTGAATGGAAATTTCCCGCCAAATAGTCCAGTGCCGCTTTTAAGTTCCTTAGTAGCACAAACGAGTCCCGAACTTCTTACAGCTTATTATAATACTGCTCCAGAGCTTGTTAAAGATGAACTAACCCTTGATACAACTCTGCAACCGGGCACTTACTGGATTGCGGCAGAATATGATACAAATGTCCCCAATGGTGGTAATGCTCTTGTTGAAGATCTCCAATCAAGCTATATTGACCCGCCCAATGGTGTGGCTCCAATACCGGAACCGCCAACCATTTGGCTCTTCCTAGTGGCGGGAGGATTCATTATAGGGTCATTCTTCAGACAGACCCCCGTCGTCAATAAAGCTGGAACATGATTTCACTTTCCCTTTGCCAATAAATAAAAAAGACAGAACCTCAACAAGTGAAGTTCTGTCTATTAAGCAATATGAGGTCGCTGGCGGGACGTTATCCGTACCTGTTTGATTTCCTCAGTTGCCCCCTTACACGATTAAACAAAGGTCAGAAACGTCAGAAACAAAGATTAAAAATTACTGGGAACCCAGACTGGTTAAATGAGAGAACTTTTAAGCTGAAACTGGTAATTCCAACACGAAATCGAACAGTAATTGCACAAATGGCACAAGGAAAACATTTTAGGCAACACCAACGCCTGCCGATACTCCATAAAACGGCTGATACTATGACGGCTTATGCTCACTTTATGTCTGGGTTATCCCTAAAGACACAATCTCCCAAGTATTCCACCATTTTAATTAAGAGTTACCGATAAAATCCATCTTACCGACGTCCACGCCATTATGCCGGAGGATTGCATAGGCCATACAAATGTGGAAATATAAATTAGGCAGAACGAAATTTAATAGATACGGTTGCCCCAAAAAGCTGGTATCCTCACCGTGGAGTTTCAAGACAAGCTTACGTTCTTCACTGCCATCAATCTGTTTTGCGTTGAAATTCTTTACAAACTCGATGGTCTTGGCAATACGGGCCTGCAATTCAGGAAAAGTCTTCTCAGTATCGGGGTAACTGGGAATTTCAACCCCGGACAGACGCGCCACACACCCTTTGACACCATCAGTGGCAATCTGTATTTGGCGTGAGAGTGGGAACATGTCCGGAGCCAATCGGGCGTTAATAAAAACATCCGGCTCAATTTTCTTGGCCTGTGCATGCGCTTCTGCTTTTTTGAGGATCGCTGATAAATTACTTAGATTTCTTATAAAGACCGGTATTGAAGCTTGATACATTGATAATGACATAGATTTATTCCTTCCTTAATTAGTTATTATGAAACCTCCGACCCCTAACAGACGATGCAAGAGTGGTTGGGTTAGAGTCAAACACCCCAGAGCCTTCCTGTTGCCATGGTCTCGTCTATTTCCGCGTATTTTTTCAATACCTCGGTACGATACCCGGACGAGATCGAAACTGCCTGCGCGGCAATCCGCTCGCAATAGCCGCAAGCCTGGCAGTCCAGGGAGGCGCAGTCGCGGTTGCGAAAACTGTCCAGGAAATTCTCCGGGATCTTCCGCGCATCTAGCCGGATCGGGCACTCCGGCAGCGGTGAGAGCCAACCTTGCAATCGCGCCAAGTCGAGCATCGGTTTCAGTCGTACTGGATTCACCTGCCTAGGCTTCAAGAAGTGACGCAGATTCCAAAGCGATTCCTTGCGGACTGGTTGCTTGAAGCCATACGACAGCAGCAGTTCGGCCAGATTGCCATCGAAGCGTCGCTCGCTGTAGGCTTTGACGCGACGCAGCAGTTCCGCCGAAGGAATTCCCCGTTCGAGAAGCTTGAAGGTCG
>Ga0302320_10000952_pt1 | contig 69443 bp, 59 predicted proteins | sample Bog_T0_3_FD_202130 | JGI IMG/M metagenome (GOLD analysis project Ga0302320, IMG submission 202130) | Peat permafrost microbial communities from Stordalen Mire near Abisko, Sweden - Bog_T0_3 | ecosystem: Environmental > Terrestrial > Soil > Wetlands > Peat | place: Sweden: Abisko, Stordalen Mire...
CGATAACGGGTGCGTGATCGTGGTGGCGGGCGAGCATCAGCATCATCACCACCACTGAGGAGCTCTATTCGAGCGTCAGGTTGGGACGGCGATAGATCACCTTGCCCGCGCGCATGACCATGCAGACATCGTGGTGCCCGGCGCGGCGGGCCAGATCGCGGTAGTGATCCATATCGATCATGCAGATATCCGCGGCCTTGCCGGGAGCCAGGGACCCGGTTACGTGCGACAGGCGCAGCGAGCAGGCCGCGTTATATGTGGTGGCGACAATGGCTTCCTCCGCCGTCATTCCCAGGGCCTGGCAGGCCAGATACAGGAGGAACTGAGGGTTGATGGAGGCGGCATTTTCATGCTGATAGCCGGAGGCCAGGGCGATGGGGGTTCCGTCGTCGATGGCGCTGCGGGAAGAGGTGTAATTGCCGGCCAGAATTCGCGTGGTCAGCATGACTTTGACGCAGCCGGCATCCCCCAGCGCCCGTGTCATGTCGCTGTTGGCGGGGACCGGGCCGATGAGTGCGACGGCGCCGGCGGACCAGGCCAGTTCCAGAACGTTCGCGGTTGTGTTTCCCGACACGCGGAAGCGGATATTGTATCCGGCAGTCGCGGCGGCCGCAGCCATCCGGCTGGCGGGTTCCATGCGATCGGAAATAACGGGGATTTCCAGCACGGAGGCCAGCTTTTTTCTGAAGACGGCCGGCATCCAGACCTGACTGATGCGCACGAGGTGCAGACCTTCTTCATCGGCGTCCGGTGCGTGGCAGGGCGGTGAGAAGACGGAGCGAATCCGCAGGGGCCGGGCCTGCATGGCCTGATGGAGACGCAGCGCCTTATTCGTATTCTGCAGGTCGGGCGCCGATAAAGTGTGCGCACCGATGGTGAGGACGCCGTAGCGGGCCAGGTCGGCGGCAAGCGCGGTTGCCACGGCCTGGAGGCGGTGTCGCGACATGCGGCGGATATCGGGTTCGCCGGGCTCGGCTGCGCCACCGGGCGAGGCGGCGAGCGCAATATCAGGATCGACGAAGGCAGGCATGACGACTCTGCCGGCGGCCTCGATCACCCGCGCGAGACGGGCCGGAACCAGGTTTTCGACGCGGCGGGTGGCACCCACTTCCTCAATAATGCCGTCGCGGATGAGCAGCGCGCCGTCTGAGATAATATTGAGATCCGACATGGCGGAGCCTCGGCGAGGTCCGCTTGCGCCGCGCAACGTGAGCAGTTGCCGGGCTCCCCGGATCAGCGTCCAGCGGGCGTTTTCGGAAGTGCCCGACGCCGAATCCGTTCCCGATTTGTTCATTGAGGGAACATAAACTGATATTGTATCTTTAATTGCAGAGTTGAGAAAGAAATGGGAACCAGTCTGGTGCAGGAAAGCGATCTAAAGCCGCGAAGACGTCGCAGTCACAAGAAATCGAGCAAAGAACTCTACGAGCTGCGGAGACGGTGGAAGAGCATCATTTTCTGGCTGGTGCTGAGTCTGATTGGCGTGGCCGTCGTCGCCGCGATTGCGGTTCTGGCGGGTGGCGGCGTCGGCTGAGCGCGGCAGGCGCCGCGCCGGCGTGCATCATGATTATCTTTGCATCATGATTATCTTTGCATCATGGATTATCTTTGATGATTTTCTTCAGGCCCTTCATCTGGTCTTTGAGTTCCTGCGTGGCGTCGGAAATGTGGTGCGTGTCGTAAATGACATGCGGCGTGAGGAAGACGATCAGTTCCGTGCGCGACGTGGAAGTGGACTTCGAGCCGAATAAGAAGCCCAGGTAGGGGATGCGGTCCAGAAACGGAATTCCCGTGACGGTATCGGTGTGGTTGTCGTTGATGATGCCGCCGATCGCGATCATGTCGCCATCGTCTACCGTGACCTGCGTGGAGACCTCGCGCTGCGAGAAAGACGGCGAATCGATACCGCTGCTGCTGTTGGGCTGAGGGGCTGTGACGCTCTGATCGATCACCATGGTGACCACGCCGCTCGGGTTGACCCGCGCCAGGATGTTGAGGCCGGTGCCGGTGCTCACGTTCGAAACCGTGTTGGTGAAAACCGAGTTGCCGCCGGAAGTGACGCCCGGGTTGATGGCCTGCGAACTCAGGGTGGGCACCGAACTGCCGACCGTGATGAAGGCGGGAATGCTGTCGGTGGCGATAATGCTGGGCGACGAGAGCACCTTCACTTTGGTGACCAGTTCGTTGGCGTTCAAAGCCGCGAGTAGCTGACGCGCCTGGCCGACCATGGTACCGGCCGTCAGCGACAGCGCGGTGTTACTGGAGGCTGTGAGCAGATTCTGCGTGAGTCCGCCGGCATTGGTGGCTCCCTTGTTCTGAAGAAACGCTTCGACGCCGGCCGAGAGAGCGCCGGTGAGATCCACTTCGTAGATCTTGGCGTCGATCAAAACCTGGCGCGGAGAGACGTCGATCTGTTCGAGCAGCTTGCTGATTTGTTCCCATTGGTCGGGCGTACTTTGCACGAGGAGGGTATTGTCGAACGGATTGGGTACGATGCGGGGGCGAACGACGGCCGCTCCGGTTCCCGCGGCGCCCAGATAGGTACCGGTCTGATCGGCGGCCGCTGTGGTTCCGCCGGTGGCATTCGCGATGGCCGACTGATTGAACGGATTGGCCTGCGGCGCCTGCGGCTGAGCGGCATACTGATTGCCGCCGTATGCCGACCCGCCGTATTGCGACCCGCCGTATTGCGATCCGCCGTATTGCGATCCGCCGTATGCCGAACCTCCGAAGGCCGACTGCGAGTTGTTTCCGCCCAAACCGCCGCCGAAGCCGCCTCCACCGCCGCCGCCTCCGCCCATCCCCATGCCGGCATTGCCAAACGACGAGGAGCCGGTCATGCCGCCATACAAACCACCTTGTCCCATATTTCCAAATGGATTGCTGATCGGGATGCCGTAGAGCGATGCCACTACCGCGCCCAGTACCTCGGCGCGCTGGTATTTCAGCTTATACAGATGATTGTCCACCGATCCGGCCGTGACCTTAGCCGGAATGTCGAGCTTCGCGAGCCACGTATCCACTTCCGTGAATACCCCGGGATTCGGCGCGACCGCGAGAATCATATTGACGCGATCGAGCGCCACGAACTGAACCGCTCCCGTGCCTTTGGCCGTGGTTGAAAGCGCGTAAGCTTTGAACACATCGTCCAGTTCTTTCTTAATGTCGGTGGGGCGGCCGTTCTTCACTTCGTAGGCGCGCACGCGCTGCCCGGCGAAGGAATCGCTATCGAACATATTGATCAGTTCGAGCGTGCGCTTCATATTGCGGCTGTTATCCAGAATGATGAGCAGGTTCGCGGGCTCATACGGAACGATCTGCGCGGATTCGCCGGCAAAGGGCGTCAGGATCTTCTGCATTTCGGCCGCGGTCATATAGCGTAAGAAGACCAGGTTGAGGACGAGGTGCTCGTCGTCCTGGAACTTCGAGGGGTCGGACTGCGTTACGGGCTCGATCGGCTGATGCGCGACGGTGGCAGCGGGCACGATGCGGTAGAGATTGCCCACCTGCACCATGGCGAGACTATTCATGCGCAGCACGGTTTCAAGCAGTTGCCGTACGTCCAGATCGCGAACCTCGCCATAGGTATTAATTGTGACGCTGCCGCCTTTTGCGATGCTGGCATCGAGCACATAGTTGAGTTTCAGTTCCTTCGCCAAGTCGTCGATGACTTCCGTCAGCGACGCACCGGCAATGTTGAGGCGCATCGCAACCGGGGTGCCCTGCGGCTGAGCAGGGGCAGCCGGAGCCGCTGGAGCGGGAGCCGCCGGCGGGGCCTGTGCGCGCAGCCCGATAGCGACCAGCACACAGAGGCTGAAAAGGAGAGCCTGGAGCCTGAGTTTCGATTGCATCCCGTTAGTCCTGCTTCGCGTTCTGTCCGGCTGCCTGCGCGGTCACGAGGGCGCGCTCTTCGTCGGTCATCTCCGTCTTGTTCTTTTCCCATTTGACGATGCCGAACGGCGACTGCTTCTCGAAGCGGACCTTATCGCCCTCGTCGAAGGCCTTGACTCCGCTGAGCGATGCGGAGGTGGCCGGCGCGGGCGTCACTTCCGATCTCATGATGCCGAAGGGCGTCTTCACATACGTCCATTTTTTGCCCTGCTTGTCGGTCCAGGAGAAGGTGCCATCGGCATTGGCTACGGCGTCCGAAGGTATTGTGAGAGGCTTCGCGCCTGTGGTGCTGGTTGCTGTGGTGGCTTTCTTCGTTGCCTTCGGGACGGAGGCTCCGGTACTGGCCGAAGCCTGCGCCGCCAGCCCGGCAGCGGTCATTAGCAAAACTGCGAACGCGTTTTTCATTGGTATTTTCTCTTTCCTCACTGGCATCGAACTTATTTATTCAGCACCCAAAGGCAGTTCATCACGCCGAAGGGTGTCATCACGCCGCTTTTGCGATAGCCGTCCACTACGGTGCCGAGCGCCGATTGCTCGCCGGGCTTGCAGGCTTTCGTAGGCGCTTCGGCGGTGCCGTTATCGGCTCCGAGCGAGGCCGCTGTGGGAGGTGCGGCGGGTGCAGCCGCGGCAGGCGGAGGCGCAGGTCCACTACCCGCGGCGGCCGCCGTTGCGCCGGAATGATCCACCAGTTCGTCGATGTTTCGCTCCAGCGGCTTGCCGTCCCACTCAAAGGTCACTTTGTTCGAATCCATCGCAAGAATCTTAAAATCGCCGATCGCGTCGCCCGCCCGCACGGTTTTGCTGGCTGCGCCGGTTTTCTCCGCCATGATGGCTTTGGTACCGCTCGGCAAAGTGAGTACGCCGTAAACCACGGGCAGCGGCGGCATCACTTTGGGTGCCTCCACCTTCGGGGCTTCCACGATCACCGTCGGATTGCGATCCTTCGAAAAGAGATTCTTCGTGGCGACATCGGCATACTTCGCCGCCTGCACGGCTTCGGGCTTTGTCTCGGGAATCGGGCGCGGAGGAACGATATGCCGGATCGGCACATTGAGATTGGCATGGCGTTCGGCCTGAGCTTCCACCCAGCGCACATGTCCCTGCCAGGCGATCAGGCCGAGCGCAACAATCAGGCCCGCATTGAGTGCGATCAGCTTTGGTTTAGCGGCCATCAGAAGGTACCCAGCCCCTTCTTTTCGGGTATCAGTTTTTTTGCCACCACTCCGGCCAGAACCATACGGACGGTCATCGTTTTGTCCTTCGGATTGCCGGAGGCCACGATGCGCTCTTCGGATGGAACGATCAGTTGCGGCTCGCGCGTGAGATCGGCGAGGAAGTTCAGCAACTGTTCGATATGGCATTCGAACGAGATGGTGGCGTAGACGATGCCGTAATCGCCGAAGGCTTTGGGTGCGCCGAAATCGCTGCTGCGCACGTCGAGGCCGTTACTCTTGCCGAGGCGGACGGCGGTTTGAAGCAATTCGGACTGCGCCTCGGCCGCGGTGCCGGCCTGGATGACGCCGCTTTCACGATCCGCCAGATCGGCCGAGACCTGTTTCAGCGACACCTCGCGTGCGGGCAGCGCGGCCGCGGTCTGGCGCAGCAAGGCGAGGCGCTGGCGCAGTTGCGTGGAGTTTTGCGAAACCACGGCGACGGTGGGGGAGTTGTCCGGAACGCCGGTCAAACGGACGATGGCGGCGGTGACGGCGATGGCGGCAACGATGACGATCGCGCCGTCGCGTGTGGAAAGCTTCACGGCGTGGCCCTCCCGGCGCGTCCAACGCGCATGCTTTTGATGCGGAACAAATCCACCTCGCCGTTGTGCGTGACGGGCATGACGAATTCCGATTTTTCGAACAGGGTGGAAGAGTTCAGTAATTTCAGTAGTGGGGCAGCCTGGTCCGCTTCGCCGGCGATGACGATGGAATCGGGAAACACCTCGATGGAGCTGGTCCAGACCTTTTCGGGCAGGAGCCGGACCAGTTCGTTGAGCACATCGAGATCGGCCTGGGGACGACGCCGAAAATCGTCGAGCGAGGCGATGCGGGCACGGTCGGCGGCGACCGTTCTATCGATGGTTTGCACGCGCAGAGCGGCGGGCGCGATGCGCCGCTGTTCGGCTGTGAGTTCGGCAACGTACCGGCGCTCGTCGATCAGCGGGAAAATCACAAACACGGCAAGAATGCCGAGGACGAGCAATGCAGCCAGCGCGATCGGAATCAGATAGCGGGTGCGCGAATGCGAAGCGCGGCGCTCGGCGGGCAGCAGGTTGGCAAAATTGCCGAGCAGTGGCGCCGACGCAGCCAGCGCGGCGGCAAAAGCGATGGGCGAGGAAGAAGTGGAAAGGGCTTCGCCCAGTTCGATGGCGGGCTGTTCGGGCGGCAAGCGAAGTTCGGCGCGCGCCACGGCGAGGGCGCGTTCCGGCGACAGCGTGAAGCCCGCGGAGTAGCACGGCTTCGCGTCGCTTTCGCCATAGATTTCGAGGCGGCCAGACGCCAGCGCCGTATAACAAAAAATGGAAGCGGGCGCTGCGTGTTGCAGGCGCAACGCAGCGTGAATCACGGCCGAGGAGAAAGTAGCGGCCGCAATCGGAATGCCCGCTTCCGAGAACAAAGTTTCGTAATGACCGAGAGTGTCCTGGCGCACCATGCCCACCACAACGTCAGTGATGGTGACGCGCCACCATGCCCATTCGATGGGCGTATCGTCCCACGGGTGCAGGGTATCCAGCTGCAATTCAATCGCGGATGCCGTATCTTTTTCGGCAACGCCGGGCAGGCGCACGGTGCGTACGATGACTTCTTCGCGCGGCAGAACAATGGTTGCGGCGAGTTGCGGTTCACCGGCGGCGGCGAGAAAGGCCAGGAGTTCAGAGCCCCATTCGGCGGCGGGCCTCGATGCGAAATTCCGGATGATCGCGGACGCTGCCAGGAGCGAGCCGGAAGGCCGCGAGCGCACGATGACGGCTTCCAGATCGCCATTCGAGATGGCAATGCCGAAGCCGGTTCCGAATCTTCGCGCGCGACGCCACAACGGCAACGCCGTGGCGACAGACGTATTGGTTGAAGACGCGGCGGGCGCTTCAGTGATTGTGACTGGCGAGGTCATGGACGGTCATACCAGCGGATCACCCGATAGCCCGGGGCTTTGCTTTTTATATTGCCCGGAAAAGTGAACTGCACGAGCGCGGCGACGGTGCGGCGCAGGTCTGAGAGTTTGCCATCCTGCTGTTTCAGACGGGCCGTGGCGCGCAGCGTGAACATCGTCCGACCGCCCAGGCTGAGGCGGCTGCCGAGCGGGCCGAGTTCTTTTTGCAGTTCGCCCAGTGCCATATAAGTGTCGAAAGGCTGAGCGGCGCGGCGCTGCACGATGGCGCGCGCGTCGTCCAGGCTGAGGCCGATGGCTGCGAGCGTGGCGGGCTCGGCGGAGTTGATGTCCACCGCGCCGTTGCTGCCGTAGACGGAAAGGCAATCGCGCAGGCCAGCACGGGAATCGTCCAGGGATTCTCCGTAATAGATGCCGGGTGTCATGCCTTTGGTCAACAGAAGTTCCTCGTTCTCCAGAAATGACGCATGGCGCGGCAGGAAAGACGGAGACTGGCTGAGATAAAAGGCGTCGAAGGCACTGGGCTCATCCGGCCGAACCGGCGTGCGCCAGTCGACGATGGCTGAAGCGATGTCGTTGGCGCGTTCTTCGGGTACGCCGAGCGCGGCGAGAAGGCGCAGCAGCTCCACCGGCTTTATGGTGTTGGGGCTCAGCTTCGCGGTTTCGGGAACGATGCGAACGGAGACCTGCGCGGCGGGAAAATCGAGATTGATGACGGGCTGTCCGGGCCTGTAGTAGAGCGGCAGGCCGGAGGAATCGCGATAATCGCGCCACAGGATGTGAAGCGATGCCTGCTCGATGGCGCCGCGGGCGACGAACCACGATTTCGTATCGTCGACGCTGGTGGAAGTGCGTTCGGTCTCACCGCGTACGTTGGTGGCAACCGCGAGGCCGATGGCCGAAAGCGCCGCCGTGAGCCAGAGAACGGTGAGCAGCGCGGAGCCGTTACGGTGTGTCTGCATAAATAGTCCCGGGAGTGGTGTTGACGTGAAGCGCCACCGTGACGGTGGAGACGTGCAGATCGGCCGGAGAGTTGTCGAGCGGCGCCATATCGATTCGCACGCCCTGCGGCAGCAGCTGCCGCTGCACCCAATCGGGCCGCCAGATCTGAAAAGGCTCAGTGGGGATCGGCTGCAGATACGAGAAGCGGCAGAACGAAAGGCGATCGGCCAGCACGAACGATTGCGAGCCCGCCACCACCGAAGCGTAGTTCACCGTTCCATCCTGATCGATGGAAGCGATCATCTGCCCGGCCTGTTCAGGGCCCGTGTAGGGAGTTTCGTTGACGATGAGGCGCACGCCCCTGCCATCGGCGCCGGGAATCACCTGGAGGGCGGCGATCTGCATCCTGCCGCGCCACGCATCCTGCAAAGAGTAGGTGGTGACGAAGCGCATGGTCTGCGGCTCCCATTGATTGAAAGCCACAATGGCACCGGAATCGGGGCGCGGATGGAAGTTCGCGGTGGTGTATGTGTAGCCGGAAATTTCGTCTTCGACGATGCGGCGCGCGTAGGAGACACGGCGGTCGCTCACCAGTCGCGAATCCACTTTCGACATGGTGTTGAAGCCGATTCGCATGGAGATCAGCATGCCGACGGATAACAGGCTCAGGAGCGAAACCGCGATCAGGATTTCGATCAGCGTGACGCCGGCCCTGGGATTTCGAGCGCGTGTCATTTAATTCGTCACCGCCGGTATTCGCGATGGACGATAGCTTTCCAGATGCATGGTGCGGCGGCCTCCGGTGGCGGGCTGCCACCAGATTTCGAGCGCGATTTGCTGCAGCACAGTCGCTCCGGGCTGAGCGTTTGGCGGAACATCGTACGGTTTCAGCGCGGCGTCCCAGCCGCTGGGAATTCCGCCCGCCTGGTCGGAGGGGAAGACGCCGCTGACGTTGCCTTCGAAGGGGAGGTTGACATCCAGCAGCAGATCGTTCATTCGCGTGCGCGCCAGCATGACGGCGCGATCGTAATCGGCAAGGCGGCTGGCATTTTTCACGGATTGGCTGAGCCCCACGAGGAGAGCCGTGACTGCGACGCCCATGATGACTGTGGCGACGAGTACTTCGAGCAGCGTGAAGCCCGCGCGCGAATGGCTCTTTACGCTCTTCATTGCGGCGTGTCCTCGATGCGCGTCACCTGCGGGACACCCGTGACCGGGTCAATCGAAATTGAACGCCGCGAACCTTTTTCATTGCGGAGCACCACGGCTATGCGGGGAATGGCGCCGCCGGGAAACAGCAGATAGCGATGCGGGTCTTCGCCTTCAAACGTGATGCCGGCCTGCGGCTGAAAGGTGCGCGAAGGCTTCAAACCGGAGGCTGCGGTGAATACGTCCACACGGTTCTCCTTCGGCGTGACGACGATTGCGGCGGCCTGCTCGCGCCGCTCCACCGTGTTCATCGACGACGTGAAAAAGCTCGCCACACCGCTGGCGGCCGAGGTCAGGCGAACGCTGGCCAGGCCGTTCGTGAGCGAAGGGAACGAAACCGCCGCAACGGTAGCGATGATGGCCACCACGATCAGCATTTCGAGCAGCGTGACGCCGCGCTGGGAGGAGTCTCTCATTTCCAGCTGAGAACGTCCGCGTCGATACCCGAGCCGCCCGGCTGGCCATCGGCCCCGTAGCTCATGATGTCGGGCTCATCGCCGTGATCGCCGGGGAATTTGTAGACATAAGGATGCGACCAGGGATCGCTGGCGACGTCTTTGGTGAGATACGGACCATGCCACTGTTCCACGCCTGGCGGTTGCTGGCGTAGTGCCGCCAAGCCCTGCTCCGTCGGCGGATAGGTGCCGGTATCGAGCTTGTACTGTCCGAGCGCGAGTTGGTAGGCGGAGATCTGTTCCTTTGCCGCCACCACACGGGCCTGATCGCCGTGCTGCAGCAGGCGTGGGCCTACGATGGCCGCGAACAACGCGATGATGGTGACCACCACGAGCATTTCGATGAGCGTAACACCGGCCCGGGAATCTGTCTTGTGATTAAGGTTCATATTGAGGCTCTCCTAAATAGCTTTCTTAGATAGCGACGTCGTTAATACTGGTGATCGCAATCAGCATGCTGAGCACAAGCGCGCCCACAATCAGGCCCATGACGAGAATCACCACCGGCTCGAAAATGGAAGTGAAGCGTTTGATGGAAGAACGCGTCTCCTCTTCATAAATATCGGCCATACGGGCGAACATCACGTCCAGTTTGCCGGTCTCTTCGCCGACGGTCAGCAGATGCGATGCCAGTATCGGGAACATACCCGTGCGTGCCAGCGGCTGCGCGATGCCTTCACCGCGCTTCACGCCCTGCGCGACGTCTTTCAGCGCATTCGCCATGCGGCTGTTATAGAGGATACCGGCCGAGATGTGGAGCGATTGCACCAGCGGCACCGAATTGCCCACCAGCGTCGACATGGCACGGGCGAATCGCGAAGTCTCCGCCTTACGCAGCGCATCGCCTAACAGCGGAATTCCCAGCCGCGCTTTATCCCACCAGAGTCTGCCCGCCGCGGTCCGCGTATACGTGCGGAAGCCGACCGCACCGCCCACCACGATCAGCGCCACCAGCCACGACCAGTCCTGCACCACCTGACTCACGTCGAGCATGATCTTCGTGGGCACCGGAATTTGCATATGGCCGTCGTTGAAGATGCTGGCGAAGCGCGGGACCACGAAATCCAACAGTACGAAGACGGATGCCGCACCCACCAGCGCCAGAAGGGCCGGATAAATCATCGACGAAATGATATAGCCGCGCAATTCGTCGCGCGACCGTTCGAATTCGGAGAGGCGCTCGAAGATGCTGCCCAGATTGCCCGAAGCTTCGCCCGCGCGCACCATGTTGATGAACAGGTCCGAAAAATAGAGCGGGTGCAGGGCGAGCGAATCCGCCAGCGATTTGCCGCCTTTGATGGAACGCAGAATGTCCGACACGATCACGCGAAACTGCGCGTGCGTGGTGAGTTCGGTGGTGATGGAGAGCGCGCGATCGAGCGGCACGCCGGAATTGAGAAGAGTGGAAAGCTCCTGAGTAAAGAACAGCACGTCGCGACGTCGATTGCCGCCGAACGAAGGCAGCTTGAACGCCATGGCCTTCTTCTCTTCCGTGCCGACATAGACCGGCGTGAGCCCCTGGCGGCGCAGTTCACGCGCCACGAGCGTGGTAGTTTCCGCCGTGATGCTGCCGGTGCGGAGCTTGCCATCGACTCCGACGGCACGGTAATGGAATGCCGTTCCCGCCATCAGAATTCCTGCGTCACGCGCGTGACTTCTTCGGCAGTTGTCATGCCCCGCTTTACTTTGTCCCAGCCGTCTTCGCGCAGCTGCCGCATTCCGTTGCGCCGCGCGGCGTCGGTCAGTTTGCTCGCGTCGGCGCCCTTCATGATCAGCTCGCGCAGTTCTTCGTTGAGCTGCATCAGTTCGAAAATCCCCGCACGGCCTTTATATCCGGAACCGTTGCAGACCTCGCAGCCACCGCCCTGAAACGCATCCACATGCTCGCCCCACGGATTGAGCACGCGGCCCGCGCTCTCGCGGCAGCCTTCGCAAATCATACGCACCAGGCGCTGCGCCAGCACAGCGACCACGGATGAGGTGATCAGGTAGTTTTCCACGCCCATATCGGTGAGCCGCGTGACGGCGCTGGGTGCGTCGTTGGTGTGCAGCGTGGAGAATACGAAGTGGCCGGTGAGCGCCGAACGGATCGCGATATCGGCAGTCTCCCGGTCGCGGATTTCGCCAATCATAATGACGTCGGGATCCTGACGCACAATGTGGCGAATGCCGGCCGCGAACGTTAAGCCGATCTGCGGATTCACGTGGATCTGGTTGATGCCATCCATCTGGTACTCCACCGGATCTTCGATCGTGATGATTTTTTTATCGGGCAGGTTGATGCGTTTCAGCGCGGAGTAAAGTGTGGTCGATTTGCCGCTGCCGGTGGGGCCTGTGACGAGAAAAATACCGTGCGGCAGCGAAGTGAAATACTCCATGCGGCTCAGCATGTAGTCGTCGAAGCCGAGGCGGCGCAGATCGTAAAAATCGCCGGCGGAGCGGTCGAGCAGACGCATCACAACGCTTTCGCCGTAGAGTGTGGGCAGCGTGGAAACGCGGAGGTCCACTTCGCGGCCCAGAATGCGCAGTTTGATGCGGCCATCCTGCGGCAGGCGGCGTTCGGCGATGTTCAGTTTCGCCATTAATTTCAGGCGCGAGATGATGGCGGCTTTGAGTTCGCGCGGCGGCTGCTCCTGATTGAACAGCACGCCATCCACGCGAAAGCGAACGCGGAATTCTTTCTCGAAAGGCTCGATATGGATGTCGCTGGCGCGCTTTTCAATGGCCTGCGCGATCATGGCATTCACGAGCCGAATGACTGGCGCTTCGCTCGCCATATCGCGAAGCTGTTCGAGATCCTCCTCGTCGCCGGTGGCGAAGCCGATGGTGGCGGATTGCCGGTCGCCTTCGGCGTACACGCGATCGAGCGCGTCGAGAATATCCTGTTCGGCGGCGAGTTGCGGCCGGACTTCGAGCTTCGAGAAAGTCTGGACGGCGTTGATCGCTTCGAAATCGAGCGGGTCCGCCATCGCAAGCGTCAGCGTGTTTTCTTCGATCGAAACGGGGAACAGCAGCGACTGCCGCAGGAAGCGCGGCGAAAGGCCTTCCAGTTCCGGCGCCGACGGCAGAGTGGAAAGCGTGGCGACGGGCAGGCCGAGCTGCGCGGAAAGCGCATTCAGTAAATCGCGCTGGGCCAGATAGCCCATATCGACCAGGATGCGCCCGAGTTTGTCGCCGCGCTCTTTCTGTAGTTCGAGCGCGCGATCCAGATCTTCGCCGGCAATGAGGCCGCGTTCGATAAGAAGCTGGCCGAGGCGCATTGGCGTGGCTTCAAACTGCGCGGGCGTATTTTCGGAAGACTGCGGGCTCACTGTTCTTCCCGCTCCTGAATCAAGGCGGCCAACTCCGCGACGGGCGCATGACGCGCCACGGCGTCGAGAAGTTTCTGGCGGTTCGCGGTCATCACGAGACGGCGGGGCAGGCCGGTGCGGTCCTCAAAGCTGAAGTAATCGAGAAAGGCTTCGAAGGTGATCTGTTCGGTGGGAGGGATGGCAGAGAGAGCGGTGGCGGATTTGACGATCAGATCCCGCATGGCGCTCTTCAGCAGCGGCAGTTTTTTCATTTTGCGCGCGTGAACGGATTTGACTTCCTGCGCGGTCACTTCCACGTGGAACGGCGTGATTGCCTCGACGTTTACCAGGGACATTTCAAACGTGAAGACCGCGCCGTAGCCGGTGAGGTAGGTCCCACGCGCGTCGCCCAACTGGTCCCAGGGATCGGCCGGATCGGCCGCATCATGCAGAAATTGCCTGTTAGTGGCGTCTTCCACCACTTTCAGGGCGGAGACGGATACAGCTGGTTCGCTGCTCGCGTATGCCCGCGCTGCGAAGGCCATCAGTAGCAGCAATCTCATTGGCCGGCTCCCATGCGGGGCGTGTCGTAGGAGGACATTGCGTACACGCGTTTCAGGTCGAGACGCTTCCGCTCGTCCACCAGAGTCTCCTGCATGGCCACCATGAGGTTGCGCTGCTTCTGCGCATACTTGCCGTCCACCGCATCCAGAGCCGCTTTCGTCATCTGTATATCTTCGGCGTGCGCTTTATCCACTGCAACCGCAACAGCCTTATCGACGGCTTGCTGGATGGCGGCGTCGGATACTCCGGCGGTTTGCACGACAACGGGCTGGCGATGTGCGGCCGCGAACGAAAGGCCCGCAGCCAGCACGCAGGCGGAAGCAAAGCCGAGGCGCGCGGCGGAATTCCAGAAGGCACTCAGCCAGGCGCCGCTTGCGGGTGCGTCGGACACGAAGGCAATGCGGCGCGGCACTTCCTGATCGGGCAGGACGCGAAGCGCGGCGGTGGTGAGACGAAGCTGATCGAGTTCGCCGGCACAGGCGGCGCATTGCCGGAGGTGCAGTTCCATGCTGCGACGCTCGGCGGGGGCGAGTTCATCGAACGCGTAATCGGGAACCAGATTCGCCCGTTCACAGGCGGAATTATCTTTTGTGCTCATCGGATACCTCTTGTATTAGCGGGTGCCAGTTCTGTTTTCAGGAGTTCGAGCGCAGTGTAGAGCCGCGATTTAACGGTCGATACCGGGCAATCGAGGATCTCGGCCATCTCGTCGAATTTGAACCCCTGATAGATCTTCAGGACGACGGCCTCGCGTTGTTCGGGACTGAGCCTGTCGAGCGCGCCCGAAACCGCAAGCGAAAGATCGATAGCGATTCCAGGCGCAACCTGACGATCGAAGAACGAGTCTTTCGTTTCGGTGCCCGTTTCAAACTCGGGCGCCGCCACTTCCGGGCGTTTCCTGCGAAAGCCCGAGTAAGCCTCGTTGTGCGCGATGCGGTAGAGCCAGGGGCCGAACCGGGCCGTGTCGTCGAGCTTGCGAATATTCTGATAGGCCTTCAAGAACACGTCCTGGCTCAGATCCATGGCATCGTCCGGGTTGCCTGTGAGACGAAGAAGATAATTGAAGACGCGCTTTTCCCAGCGGGATACGAGGAGGTTAAAGCCCTCCACGTCACCCTTGCGAACGCGCGCAATCAGGTCGGCATCTTCAGCTCCGCGGGCGGAACCCGGGACGGCCCGAAAGATCAAATTCTGGCTCCTTGCATAGAGACGCACTGCCAGCCGAAAAAGTCGGAGAGGGTATCAGGATGAATAGATTGATTTTAACTCTTTCGGTGTGGGATCGAAAGCGGGGCGAAGCTGGTATCTCAGTCTGTGGCTAAGTTCCGTGTTTGCCGCGGGCAATCTCGGCTACTTCATTGGCGAACGGCTGCTCGTTTGCAGGGAAAGTAGCGAATGAACCTGACTTCCGAACTTCCTTACTGGACCGTTCGCAACGGCCTGTTGAATGTCTACCCGGCCGCCGACCGCGATATTCGTTGCGATGCGCTGGTCATCGGCGGCGGCATTAGCGGAGCGCTGCTGGCCCGGCGTTTGACGAGCAAAGGCGTCGATTGCGTGGTCATTGACCGGCGCGATATCGGCTTTGGCAGCACCAGCGCGAGCACGGCGTTGCTGCAATATGAGATCGATACTCCGTTGCGCGAATTGCGGGACAAAGTCGGCAGCAAGGCCGCCGAGCGCGCCTACCGTGCGGGGCTGGAAGCCATTGAGCGTCTTGCAAAAATGGCGGGCCGGGACTGCGATTTTGCAATGCGCCCCAGTCTTCAGGTGGCAGCGCGTCGCTCGCATCTGGCCGGGCTCAGGCAGGAATATGAGCTTCGGCGCAAGCTCGGATTTCCGGTGGCATGGCTCACAAGGCAAGACCTGCGCGAATCTGGCATCCACGCGGATGGCGCGCTGCGCTCGCGGATTGCGGCCGAAGTGGATCCGTACAGGCTCACCCATCGGTTATTGCGTCTTGCCGTGGCCAAAGGCCTGCGCGTACTGGATCGCACGACCGCGATCGGTTATTCACACACGCGTAAGCACGTCAGCGTGACCACCGACCGCAATTGCGTGATCCGTTGCCGCACCGTATTCTTCGCGACCGGGTACGAGACGCAGGAGATCCTGCCCGAAAAGATCGTGACGCTTCGGAGCACTTACGCTTTCATCTCGGAGCCGGTTCCCGAAAGCTGGAAAGATCGATCGCCGATCTGGGGCACCGGCGATCCGTACGTATATATGAGGACTTCTGCGCACAATCGTATCCTGGTAGGAGGCGAGGACGATCATGTGCTCGATCCGGCGCGGCGAGACCGGCAGATTGAGGACAAAACGCAACGGCTCGTGCGGCGTTTCAACGCATTGTTTCCGCACATCAAAATCGAACCCGCATTTGCGTGGGCCGGAATGTTCGGGAGCACGAAGGACGGGCTGGCCTGGATCGGTCCGCATGAAGCTTTTCCGCGCGCGTATTTTGCGCTCGGCTTCGGCGGCAACGGGATTACCTTCGCCGAGATCGCCTCGCGCATACTGACGGATCTTTTCCTGGGACGCAAGAATCCCGATGCGGCCGCCTTCAGCTTCGACCGGTAAGCCGGACTTCCAGCCAGCGGCGCATCGCCACCACCGTCCATACGATTTCCACCAGTCCGAAAGGCCACGCGCCCTGGAGAAAACCGTAGACGGACCCGAGTGCGCAGGAAACCGCGAACGCGAGGATGAACCAGGGGCTGCGCTTTTCAAGTGCGTAAAAGACGACTCCGGAAGTGACCGCAAAAAGCCCGAAAACAGTCAGCGAGCCCAAATACGATTGTGCGCCATCCGTTACACTCGGACAACGCATGCATCTCTGCACGGTCCGCGCTTGCCACAAGCCACTAATAAAGGAAAATCGCCGCTATGTCTGCGCCGCCGGCCATTCATTCGACGTGGCGCGCACCGGTTATCTGAACCTGCTGCAGCCGCAGGATCGCAGATCGAAGCAGCCTGGCGATACCGCTGAGGCCGTGGCGGCGCGGCGCAGATTGCACGACCGCGGCGTCACCGCTCCGCTATTGCAGGGCATCGCCGAAATACTCGCGCCGGGCTCGGGCGACGTGGTGCTCGACGCCGGCTGTGGCGATGGTTACTATCTCGGCAGTCTGGCGGAGCGGGCGAGCTTCGACGGCCACGGCGTCGATATCTCGATTCCAGCGGTGGACGCGGCCGCGCGGCGTTATCCGAAATGCGAATGGGTGGTGGCGAATGCCGACCGCTTTGTGCCTTATGCCGGGCGTTCGTTCTCGATTGTGATGTCGATTACAGCGCGCATGAATTCGGCGGAATTCCGCAGGGTTCTGCGCGACGACGGTCGGCTCCTGGTAGCGCTGCCCGCTCCCGACGATCTCATCGAATTGCGCGGTACGGGGAAAGATCGCGATGAACGCACGATTGAGACGTTCGCGCCTGAGTTCGCGCTCGCGGAACGGCGGCGGGTATCGACCGGGGCCGAGCTGGATGCCGCCGCCGTCGGCGACGTTCTGCTTTCCATCTATCGCCCGATGCGTTCGCGGCCGCTTGAAGCGATGCGCGTGACATTCAGTCTGGATCTGCTGCTGTTTCGTCCGCGTTAAACTACTGTGTACTTATGCGACTATTTGCCATCGCGCTTTGCGCCGCAATGACTGCGTCGGCCGCGACCCGAAGCTTCGACGTTGTTGTGTACGGCGGGACCGCGGGTGGCGTCATTGCCGCTGTTGCTGCCGCGCGCGAAGGCTTAAATACAGCGTTGCTCGAACCCACGGGACACGTGGGCGGCATGGTTTCCGGAGGCCTCGGCTTCACGGACGTTGGCAAGAAGGAAGTGATCGGCGGCTACGCGTACGAGTTCTATTATCGCGTCGGCCAGCATTACGGAGTGAGCGGCTTCGGCAATGAAGTGGCGTGGCTGCACGAACCACACGTCGCCGAAGACGTCTTCCGCCAGATGCTGAGCGGGGCGGGCGTTACGCTGGTGGAACACGCGCGCCTGCGGGAAGCGAATGGCGTGCGGAAGCAAGGCATTCACATCGCCAGTATCGATACGGAGAATGGCGATACTTTTGCCGCGCGGGTTTTCATCGACAGCAGCTATGAAGGCGACGTGATGGCGCAGGCCGGCGTGACATGGACTTACGGCCGCGAATCCAGCGCGCAGTATGGCGAATCGCTGGCGGGCGTTCGCGATAAGACGCCGTTCCATCAGTTTCTGGTCGACGTTTCGGCAAAGGATGCCGTGGGCAAACCGCTGCCGGAAATCAGCGGCGCGGTGCCGCCGCCCGCGGGCTCGGCCGACAAAGCGGTGCAGTCCTACAATTTCCGCATGTGCTTCAGCGGGGCTCCCGACCGCGTTGCCTTCGCGAAGCCCGCGGGATACGATGCGCACCGGTACGAGCTTCTTGCACGACTCATCGAAGCGCGCACTAAAGCCGAGGGACGCGCGCCAGCGCTCTCGACTCTGCTGAAGATCGACCGCCTGCCGAATGGTGCGGCCGACGTCAACAATCAGGGTGCCTTTTCCACCGACTATATCGGCGGCAGCTGGGATTATCCCAACGCGTCTTATGCGAAGCGCGACGAAATCTGGCAGGCACACAAGGATTATCAGGCCGGCCTGTTTTATTTCCTGGCCAATGACGCCGCCGTCCCGCCCGCCGTTCAAGCGGAGATCAACGCCTGGGGACTGTGCGCCGCCGAATTCGCCGATACGGGCCACTGGCCGGGCCAGCTCTACATCCGTGAAGACCGGCGCATGGTGGGCGAGTACGTGATGGTGCAGCAGGATCTGCAGACCGATCTCACCAAGCCCGATCCGATCGGGATGGGATCTTATAACAGCGATTCGCACAACGTGGAGCGCATTGTGGCCGATGGCTTTGCGCGCAATGAAGGCGACATGCAGGTTGCCGTGAAGCCCTATCAAATTCCCTATCGCGTGATGCTGCCGAAGCGCACGGAGGCGGATAATCTGCTGGTGCCAGTGGCATTTTCCGCCAGCCACGTGGCTTATTCCTCTGTGAGGATGGAGCCGCAGTACATGATTCTGGGCCAGGCCGCCGGGGTTGCGGCGAAGATGGCCATCGATGGGAAGCTTGCTGTGCAGGCGATCGACGCCACAGCCCTGACCGCGAAGCTTCGCACGCAGGGAGCGGTCATGGAATACGCGCCTTCGGCGCAGGCTGCCGCGCTGGCTGCCGCGCGTGCCAGGAAATAGGCCGATCACAATGTGGCATACAGACCCGGTGGAGATGCTGGGCTTTATTACCGGCGCGCTTTGCGTGTGGCTGCTGGCGCGCGAGAAAATCTGGAACTGGCCGATCGGAATCGCGAACAATATTTTCTATATCGTGGTCTTTCTGAAGTCCGGGCTCTATGGCGATTCCGGGCTACAGGTTGTTTATATCGTGCTCGCCGCGTATGGGTGGTGGACCTGGCTTTCTCCGCGGCGTCGGCACTCCGAGTTGCCCGTTATGCGCACCACGCGGCGACAGTGGCTCTGGCTCATCCCGATCACGGCGGCATCGGCTTTGGTGCTCCGTGCATTCCTGGCCGATTTCACGCCATCGACGGTCCCGGCGTGGGATGGGCTGACCACGGCCCTCTCACTCGCGGCAACCTGGGGGCAGTGTAAGAAGCTGGTGGAATCGTGGTGGATCTGGATTGCGGTGGACTTGATTTACGTCCCGCTCTACGTGTATAAAGGGCTGCGGCTGACAGCCGTTCTCTACTTTGTGTTCATGGTGCTCTGCATCATTGGACTGCGCGCCTGGAATAAATCCCTAGCCGCGCAGTCGGCCTGAAGCGTTTGCAGCGCGCGGTTAGAGCGCCATCTCTCCCCGATCGCCGTTGCGGATCCTGACTGCCTCGTCGATGGTCGAGATGAAGATCTTCCCGTCGCCGATTTTGCCGGTGCGTGCGGCCTCCATGATCACCGACACGACACGGTCCAGATCTTTCTCGCCGATGACCAGCTCGATTTTTACCTTCGGCAGCACGTCGACCTTATACTCGGCTCCGCGGTAGGTTTCCGTATGTCCTTTCTGACGGCCATAGCCGTGAACCTCATATATCGTGAGGCCATCGATGCCAGCGCCCTTGAGCGCTTCCTTGACGCCATCCAGTTTGTGAGGCTGCACAATCGCTTCGATCTTTTTCATAGTATGAATTCTCCTGGTGTGAGTATGCGACCTGTCTTACCGCGCGTCGCGGGAAATCTGCATGGCCGCCGGTGTGACCACGGAAGAGATGACGTACTCCGGATACGCCGATATTCCATGTTCGTGCAGATCGAGACCTTCCAGTTCTCCTTCTCTGGAGATACGAAGAATACCAAACTTATTCAGTATGAAGAACATCACCATAGAGACCGTGAATGTTGCCACGCAGGTGATGGCGCTGCCGATCAGCTGTGCCACCAGTATCTGCGTGCCGCCGCCGTAGAACAGGCCCTTCAGGGGCGCCGAATTATCGGGACCGAAAGGCCCTGTAGCTCCGAATTCGCCCGAAGCAAACAGACCCAGTGACAGCGTGCCCCAGATACCGCAGAAACCGTGAACGGGAACTGCGCCGATCGGATCGTCAATGCGAAGATACTCGAGTAACTCGACGCCAAGATACACCAGTACGCCGGCTACCGCTCCCAGTATTACCGCGCCAGTGGGACTTACCCAGTAACAAGGGCACGTTATCGCCACTAAGCCGGCCAGAAAGCCGTTCGTAGTGAAACTAACATCCCACTTACGGTTGGGAATCCACGCCGCGAACATCGCCATAAAGCCGCCCGCGCACGCCGCGAGAGTAGTATTGGCGGCAACACGCCCGATGCCGACGAAATCCATCGCCGAAAGCGTGCTGCCCGGATTGAAGCCGTACCAGCCGAACCACAGCAGTAAGCCGCCGGAGACGGCGATGGTCAGATCGTGCGGCAACATCGGTCCGCCGCCATCGCGCTTGAACTTACGGCCAAGTCTCGGACCCAGCACGATAGCGCCCGCGAGAGCGACGAATCCGCCGATCGAGTGGACCACCGTGGAGCCGGCAAAATCGTGAAAGCTGGTCCCGACCCAGGGGAGAAAATTACCGGCCGAGCCCATGTTGGCCAGGAAGCCGTCCGGGCCCCAGGTCCAGTGGCCGATGATCGGGTAAATGAAACCGGAGACGCCGACGCTATAGACCAGATCGCCAATCCAGGCGGTGCGTCCGATCATGGCTCCGGAAGTAACGGTGGAGCACGTATCGGCGAAGGCAAACTGGAAGATCCAGACGGCCAGGAACGCTACGCCGGTGGTTTCATACGTGGCTGGCGCGCCCTGCAGAAAGAACCAGTGCGTGCCGATGAAACCGTTGCCGTGGCTGAACATGAACGCGAAACCCCACGCATAAAACAGGATTCCGCAAAGGCACGTATCGACCACGCACTCCATGAGCACGTTGACCGTTTCGCGGGACCGGCAGAAGCCGGCTTCGAGCATGGTAAAGCCAACCTGCATACCGAATACGAGGAACGCCGCTACCAGCGTCCAGACAGTGTTAATCGGATTGACGATGTCATTGCCCTTCAGTTGCGGGTCCGCGGCCAGAGCCCGGAAGCCCAGCAGATCCGGATTCAGAAACGCCATGGCCAGCACCAGCAGGCCAATTGCGGTTACCTTTCCCGTGAGCAGAAGCGCTCCGTACCTTCGCCACTCGGAATCGCGCAGACGCGCCCGGAGACGAGAGACCTTTTGTGCTAAAGACAACTTCGTGTTCATAGGCGATTCTCCCTGGTTTGGATAGTGTGGTGGATAGATTCGGATACTGCATCCGGAAAATGAAGTCTAGCGATGATAAGTCAACTGAGTCCAATCAATAATTTCAATTACCGGCAGAGATATTCTTTTGCAATATCGAAAGAAAGTCGGTAAATAACGACAGATAGTGAATGTACGTTGCAGGCTAAATGCGTGGTGGCGGGAGCCGCGAATAGTAACCGGCTCGGGCAGCCGAAGAATGTTCGTAATCTATCTTTCGATAGATCAATCGCAGGGCCGTAGCTTGAATCATTCCGACTAAGCAACTATCGTGGTAGAGTGCTTGGCTCGCTACTTACTATTCGCAAGGGTCGGCTCCTGCCTTTTGTCGGGGGGCTGGTCTGCATGATTGCCGCAGCGGACTGGGCGGTCGGCAACCGCATGTCTCTCGGGGTCCTGTATGTTCTGCCGATGATGCTGGGCGCGCTGGTGCTCACACCGGTTCAGATCCTCCTGCTGGCAACGGTGTGTTCTTCGCTGCGATCGCGCTTCGACCTGCCGAGCCCTTATATCGAAATGCTGCTGCGCTTCATATTCGCTCTCATTTCGTATTCGGCCTGTGGCCTGGTGGTCGCCGCGCTGATTCGCATTCGCCGCGTGGATATCGACCATCTGGATAAGATCGGCCGCGAGCAGTCTCTTCGCCGGGAGGCCGAGGAACAGTTGAAGACGCTCGCGGAGAGTAGCCCGGCTGCCATTCTGACGGTAGACGGCGACGGAGTTGTCATAGCGGCCAATAATTCGGCGAATGAGATGTTTGCGCTCGACGGTAACCAGTCGCTGAAGGGAAGATCGATTGCCAGCTACCTGCCCGTGCTGGCCGATGCGCTTGAGGTCGGTTTCGAATCGGGCGGACTGAAGGCGGCCGCGCAGTGTCAGGGGCGCCGGGAGAACGGCGAGATCTTTCTCGCCAACACCTGGTTCTCTTCCTATGCTGTCGACAAAGGCAAGCGGCTGGCCGCGATTGTAGTGGATTCTTCCGAGGAGATGCGTGAGCACGAGGAGGAGAATCTGCGGCAACTCATGCGCGGCAATCTGATCGCAGCATCCGCTGTATCGCACGAGGTTCGCAATCTGTGCAGCGCCATTTCCGTTGTCTCGCTCAATCTGCGGGATCGCTACGGTCTGCCGCGCGACGAAGAGTTTCAGGCGCTGGAGTCGCTGGTTGAGGGGCTTGAGAAGGTGGCCTCGCTCGACCTGCGAACCAAGTCCCTGCAGGCGGATGGAACACACGACGACGATCTGCAGGATCTGCCGCTGCAGCGTGTGCTTGACGACCTTCGGATCGTCATCGACACGGAGTGGCGCGAAATCGATGGCGCGGTTCGCTGGCGCCTTCCGGAAATCAGCCCCCGGATTCTCGCGGACCGGCACGCGTTGCTGCAGGCGTTCCTGAACCTGGCGCAGAACAGCCATCGCGCCGTGCAGAAGACCGAGGTCCGCGACCTCCACATATCGGTGGAGGTCGACGACCGGCGGGCGATGGTGCGCTTTCGCGATTCAGGGCCTGGAATTGCATCTCCGGAACGGCTGTTCGAACCGTTCCAGCCTGGGGCGAACGGCACAGGCCTGGGACTCTATGTTTCGCGCGCGGTGATACGCGGCTTTGGCGGAGATTTGCGGTACGAACCGCAGGCCAGCGGGTCATGCTTTACCGTAGAGCTACAGGTAGTGCCGACAAATGAGGAGTGAATTTCCAGATGGTGACTGAGACCGAGATCCGGCTTTTGGTAGTTGACGACCATGCCATGTTCCGCGAGGGACTGGTGCGCATGCTGGAGAAAGAGCCTGAGTTCACCGTGGTGGGGCAGGCTGGATCGGCCGCGGACGCGCTGCGCGTGCTCGCAGAGGCCAGTCCCGCAGTGGTACTGCTCGATGTGGATCTTGGGGCTGAGCGCGCCATAGACTTCGTGCTCGGCGCGCGCAAGGCCGGCTACGCAGGCAACGTTCTCGCCGTGACGGCGGGGATGAGCGACGCCGAGGCTATTCAATTGGTGCAGGCGGGCGTGACCGGCATCGTCCACAAACATCATTCGATCGGTATTCTTCGCGACGCGATTCTGCTGGTGGCGAAAGGCGAGGTATCGATCGAGAATTCTTATCTGGTTCCGGTGCTCCGTTCGATGGACCGTACGCGCAAGCCGAAGACTCCGATGCTGACGCCCCGCGACAAAGCCGTGGTGGGCTCCGTCCTGCAGGGCCTGACCAATCGCGAAATGGCGGAGAAGCTGGGTATCTCGGAGGGCGCGGTGAAAGCGTCGATGCGGCATGTTTGCGCGAAGCTCGGAGTACGGACGCGAAGCCAGCTGGTAAAGGTCGCACTGGAGCAATACAAAGATCAGCTTTAGTGGGTGAGATCGTAGACGAAGTAGTTCATCGCGATCCTGTAGGCGAGCGATGCCCATTTCTCCGTATATCGAGGATCGTCCGACCACTCCCAGGCGTCGCCCAGATCCATGTTGTGGCAGATGGCCACGATGACGCGGCCCTTGTCGTCGTAGATGCCGCGCCAGTGCGGCGGCCTGCCCGCCGTGAAATCGGGGTTGCCTTTGATGTCGATATCCGAGCCGGCTTCGTACTCTTTGTTGCTGTCGAAAATCTGAGCTCCCGGCACCTGAAAGCGCTCGTCCAGATCGTAGATCGTGTGAAAAATCGGATCGTTGTCGGGGATGTCGACGATCTCTCGGCCAGGCAACGCGCGGCTCATGCTGTAGACGAACTGCTTCCACTCCACGTTGCCGTGAAAATCGTCAACCATGAGGAAGCCGCCGCGCGTGAGAAACTCGCCCAGCTGTTTGGCCTCGTCATCGGGCAGCAGCCAGTGGCCCACTTCGACGGCATACATCATTGGGAAGTTATAAACGTCGTCGGTGCCGTCGAGATTGACAACCTGCTCGGCGAGGCGTGTGTTGATGCGCGTTAAACGCTTCACTCCTTCGAGCAGATGGCGGTCCGAGCGCGGATAATCCATCGTCCAGTAGCCGGGAAATTCGCGGCCGTCACGCATGAAAAGCTGCTTGAAAGGATAGCCGTAAATATCCGGATAACGCAGGCGCGCGCGGACCCAGTCCGTTTTCGTATCCGAGTCCGAAGGGATCGGGATGTTGTGGTTGTATTCGACCGCGTCGTATTCTTTGAAGGGCCGCTGGGCGAGCAACGCGATTCCGGCGCCCAGTCCGAGCAAAGCGATCAGCAATGCGTGGCGGAATCGCATGAAGCGATTTCAGAATAGCAGAACGTCTAGTTCTGCGGCTCCGCGACCTTAATATAATCGTCCAGCCGTTTGTCCGCGTTGCCGAGTTCGCGTGCCAGGCTCAGCTTGGCAAGGTTGTGGGCGAACAGGCTGGTGATGTAGTCGAGCTGCGCCGAAGCGACATCCTGCTGAGCGGAGGTGACTTCAACTGAAGTGGAAACTCCCGCCTCGAACTTCTCTCTGGTGAGGCGCAGCGAATCGAGCGCGAGTTGCTGGTTGGCTTTTGCCAGTTCCACCTGACTGGCGGCGGCTTCCAGATCGAGATACGAGTTGCGGATCTGGCTCTCAATCTGCCCGCGCAGATCGACCACCTCGGCTTTGCGCTGTTCGAGCGCGGCGTCGGCCTGTTCGATATCGCCCGCGGCGCGTCCACCCTGCCAGATGGGCACTTTCAGGCTGGCCGCGAAGGTGAAGGTGGAGCGGGCTTCGTCGAAGCGCGGCCCCAGGGTGCCATAGTCGCCGGAGATGGCAAGACTTGGAAGGCGTTCATCTCTTGCTGCGGTCTTCACGCGTTCGGCAGCTCGAACCTGGGTTTCGGCGACCTTCAGATCGGATCTGGCTTCGAGCGATTGCTTCACTGCATCATCGACCGGCAGCTGCGGCGCGGCGGAATAAGGCACGTCGTCGGTGATATCGAATTTATCGTTGGCAGGCAACCCTGTGAGCCTGGCCAGGGTGATCTTCTGTCGCGACAAATCGTTCTCCAGCGTGGCAATGCGCTGCTGCTGCACTTTCTGCTGCACGTCGGCGCGGTTCACTTCAATCTGAGTGGCAACGCCCGACTGGCGGTTCTGCTGGATCTGTTCGAACTGCGCGATAACGGTGTCAAGCTGCGCCCTGGCCGCGACTACGCGGGCCTTGGCGGCAATCGTTTGCAGATAGGCTCCGCCAACGGCAAGCACGACGACGTCGCGCGCATCCTGAATGGCCTGGCGCTGCGCGGTGACGCCTTCGCGCGCGGCTTTCATGTTGTTGAGCGCGGTCATATCGGCGATGGTCTGGGTGACTGTGGCCCGCAGATCGAAGTAGGCCAGCGGACCGACGACGTGCGGCACGCCGGGAAAATTGAGGCCGAGCACCGCGAGGTCGCTTTCGAGGACGTTTTCACGATAGCTCCCGCTGATATTCGGCATGAGCGCGGAACGGGCGACGATGGCCTGGCCCTGCGCCTGTCGCAAAGCGGAGGCCAGGCCGACGGCGCTGAGGTTGGCGGCGAGGCCGCGCTGAATGGCTTCATGCAGCGATAGCTTGCCGGAGAAGGGCAATGCGGCGGTGCTGCTGGTGCTGCCGGAATAATTTCCCGAGATCGAAACGCCGGAGTTGAGAGTGTTGACGCTCTCCGTCGTTCCGGGTACCGGCGATTGGGTGGTGGCGACGGAGCCGGATTGTCCGGTGCGGCCGGAGAGCGGCAACTGCGCGGCGGTGGTGCTGCCGCCCGATGGCGGCGGCGGGCCCAGTTGTGCGAATGCGACGCCGGCGGCGAGGACCACGACCACGGCGAGCCTTGTGGCGATGTTGTCTGTCATATGTCTTATCCCAATTGCTTTCTGAAGCGACGGACGCTGAGTGTCAGCAGTACGGTGGCAAAACCGATCAGGGCCAGATAGTTCGGCCATAGAGTATCGAGGCCGCTGCCTTTTAAAAGGCAGGAGCGGGTGATCACGCCGAAGTGGCGGATCGGGTTCAGCAGCGTTATCGGCTGCAGCCATTTCGGCATCGCTTCGACGGGCGTCAGCGAGCCCGACAGCGATGAGAGAGGTGGATTGATGAAGAATGCCATGAGCTGCGCCTGTTGCGCCGACTTTGTGTAGGTAGCGATAAAGGTGCCAACTCCGATACCGCAGAGCACGCACAAAGCGCCGCCGGAAAGCACAAGAAAAATGCTGCCGCGAAACGGCACGTCGAAAATGACTCGCAGCAGGATGGCGGCGAAACCGACAAGCAGACACAAGAGCAGAAACAGAGGCAGGATCTTCGCGATGATGATTTCAGTGGTGGTGGCGGGAGTCATGAGCAACTGCTCGACAGTGCCGCGTTCGCGTTCCTTGATCATGGAGGCGGAGGAAACCACCGACCCGTTCAGCATCAGCAAAGTGCCGAAGGTTCCGGTGACGGTAAACCAGTTGGTGATCAGCGCGGGGTTGAACAGAAATGCCGGATGAATGGAGACCGTGCCACGGAGCGTGCGTGGATTCGTGGCGATACGCTGAAATTTTGCGTGAAGACCGCCCTGCAAGAGCGTCTGGTTCCAGTTCTGGATGACGCCTTCGGCATAACCCTGGCCAATCGCAGCCGTATTGGCATTCATGGCGTTCAGCAGAATCTGGACTTCCGCAGGACGGCCGCGCTGCAGATCTTTATCGAAGTCGGTTGGTATGGCGAGACCGGCGTCGAGTTCGCCGCGCGCCATGGCTGCGCCGAGTTCCTGCGAGGAGCCGTAGGTACGGGTCAGATCGAAGCTGCCGCTTTCGGTCATATTGGCGATCAGGTCGCGGCTTTCGACGGAATGATCGTCGTCGACCACGCCCAGCTGAAGATGCGCGACAGTGGCATCGAGCGCGAAGCCGAACAGAACCAGTTGCAGGACCGGCGGGACGATCAGCGAGATCGCGAGCCGTCGGTCGCGCCGTATCTGCGAGAATTCCTTGCCGATCAGCGCACGCAGACGCGGCGAGAAGAAAGAATTGAGGAAGTTCATATGGATAACTGCATCCTTCGCATTTTGCGCCAGACCATCAGGAAGAAGATCATGCCAATGACTCCGATGGCGAGCACGGACGACCACATGGCGGGCCAGCCTCCGCCGGTGAGTAAGGCGTCACGCACGATTTCGATGTAGTATTTGCCCCAGACGATGCCGGAGATCCAGCGAATCGAGGCGGGGATGTTGGAGATGGGGAACAGCAGGCCGGAGAGCAGGAAGACCAGCAGGAAGCCGCCGAGCGCGACGGCCTGAATCGAGGCCGCCTGGTTGGGAATCGCGCAGCCTATCAATGTGCCGAACGTGGCGACGCAGAAGGCGTAGAGAATGGTGGCGACGAAGAACGGTGTGGGATCGCCCGCGAAGTGCAGACCGAAATAGGTGAAGATCAGGACGAGTTCGAGCAGAGCTTCGACGATCGCTATGACCATGAACGCGAGAATCTTGCCGAGGAGGAATTCGTGCGCGGGGATATTCGATACGTAGACCTGGAGGATCGTTTTCAACTCGCCTTCTTTGGCTGAGGCGAGAGTTGCCAGCAGCGGCGGGAACATCGAAATGCCGAGGACGAAGATGCCGGGGCCGTAGAACTTCTTGGAATCGCGGCCGGGGTTGAACCAGAGGCGGACGTCGGCGGTGACGGGGACGGGGTGCGAAGATCCGCCGGCCTGCGCGTTATAGGCGGCTACGATTTCGCCGGAGTAACCCTGCACGAGCTTTGCGGTGTTGGCGTCGGTGGCATCGACCAGCATCTGGACTTCGGTGTTGACGCCACGCGCCAGGTTCTGGCCGAAGTGGAACGGAATGATGAGTGCGCCGCGCGCGGTATTGGTGCGGAAGGCTTCAGACGGCTGTTTATCCGAGGGCCAGGCGACTACGTGGAACGTGTTGGAAGCGCGGAAAGCGTCGATGAAATCGCGCGAGGCCGGGGAGTTGTCGAGATCCTGCACGACGATCGGCATGCCGGTCACGGTTAATGAGATGGCTGTGCTGAGCAGGAGCAGGAGGCCGAGCGGAAGCACCAGCGCGAGTGCGAGGGCGAGGCGGTCGCGCGCGATCTGGGTCAGTTCTTTGCGGGCTTGTGCGAGAATGCGGCGCATTTATTGTTGCCTCCGGGCGAACTGTTTAGTCTTCACTGGCTACCTTCCCTAATTTGCGGGCCTTCTCGACTACGGCGATGAAGACATCTTCGAGCGAGTATTGTTCTTCGACTACCGATTTGATCTGGATTCCGGCCGCGGTGAGTTTGGCTATGGTCGCGTCGCTGCCGGCTTCGAGATCGTCGTCGGTGATGACGTGAAGGCGATCGCCGAACAGCGAGACGCGCCAGCGTTCGTCGCCTACACGCAGAAGGTCCGAAGCTTTCTGCGGTTGATCGACGATGAATTCGAGGAGATGACCGCCCTGCTGTTCCTTGACGCCGCGCGGAGTGCCTTCGGCGGCGAGTTCGCCTGCCACCATGAAGCCGAGGCGATTGCACTGTTCGGCTTCTTCGAGATAGTGCGTGGTCACGAGGATTGCGGTGCCCATGTCGGAGAGCTTGTTGATCATGCGCCAGAAAGCACGGCGGGCCAGTGGGTCCACGCCAGATGTTGGCTCATCGAGAAACAGAACTTCCGGTTCGTGCATGATGGACGCGCCGAAGGCGACGCGCTGTTTCCAGCCGCCAGGCAGGCTTCCGGTGATGAGATCGAGTTTGCCTTCCAGGCCGGAGAAGGCCATCACCCAGCGCTTCTTTTCTTCGCGTTCGCGCGGCGGAACGCCGTAAACTCCGGCGAAAAAGTCGAGGTTTTCGCCGATGGAAAGATCGTCGTAGAGCGAAAACTTCTGCGACATGTAGCCAATGCGCTGGCGCACTTGCGGCGAGCGAAGCGAACCACGCTCGCCTACCAGTTGCATGTCGCCCGTGGTTGGTTCGAGCAGGCCGCAGAGCATCTTGATGGTGGTGGTCTTGCCTGCGCCGTTAGCTCCGAGAAGGCCGTAGATTTCGCCATAGCGAACATCGAGGGTCACGTTTTTTACAGCCGTAAAATCGCCGAAGCGTTTCGTCAGGCTGGTGGCGCCAATGGCGATTTGGCCTTTGAGATCGCCGTGATCGTGAATGCCTGGGTAGGGCGGCGCCTTCATCTCATAGCCCGATGCACGCAGCGTCGCGACGAAGACGTTCTCAAGAGTGGGCTGGTCTTCGCGATAGATATCGGACTTAAGGCCGGCCGATTTCAGGATGGTCTCGACGGCTTCGCGACCGCGGTCCGGATTGGGCACGATGACGTCGAGGCGATCGCCAAATCGCTGCACGTCGATGATCTCGGCGCGGGTCTTTTCGCTTTTCTCCGTCGCGTCCGTCAGGACATCTTCGGCGCGTCCCAGGTTATCGGTGTGGACCTCCAGACGTCTGGCTCCGAGACGTTCGCGAAGTTCCGCCGGCGTGCCGATTTCGCGAATTTCGCCCAAATGCATCAGAGCCACGCGATGGCAGCGCTCGGCTTCATCGAGATAAGGCGTGGCGATCATGATGGTGAGACCGTCGGCGGCGAGGTGGGCGAGGGTGTCCCAGAATTCGCGGCGCGAGACGGGATCGACGCCGGTGGTGGGCTCATCGAGGAGCAGCACCTGCGGCTGAGCGACCAGCGCGCAGACCAGCGCCAGCTTCTGTTTCATGCCACCGCTCAGTTTGCCGGCCAGGCGATCTTTGAAGCGATCCATATCGAACATGGCGAGGTAACGGCCGCCGCGTTCGTCGATCTCGGCGCGCGGGACTTCGCGAAGATCGCCGATGTAGGAGATGTTTTCCCAGACGGTGAGGTCAGGATAGAGACTGAAGGCCTGAGTGAGGTAGCCGGTGTGGAAGCGCGCGTCGCGGGCTGGTTCGCCGTAGATGGAGACGGCGCCGGAGGTGGCTTCCATGACGCCGGCCATGATCTGAAAGGTGGTGGTTTTGCCCGCGCCATCGGGACCGATGAGGCCGAAGATTTCGCCTCGCGCCACGGAAACGTCGATGCCGCGAACAGCCTTGATAGCGCCCGCGTAGGTCTTGGTGAGCGCGGTTACGGCGATGGCCGGAACATCCAGGGCCCGTTGACTGGTTGCGGGCTTTTGCGTTGCGGCCGGTGTCATTACTTCCGGACCTCATGCGGCCAACTGTCTCCGTCGACGAGGATTTCGCCGTCGGCCGGCATGCCGGGTTTAGCATAGCCTACGCCCGTCTTAATCTGGAGTTTGACGCCCACCACCTGCTTCACGCGGTCGTCGCGGAAGTAGGTATTTTCGGGCGTGAAGGTGGCTTGCGGATCCACTCGCGAGACGACGGCTTCGAGGGGCTTTGTGGGATTGGAATCCAGATAGATTCGGGCGGCCTGCCCGACTTTGACGTCGCCGATCTGGCCTTCCGGTACGAAGCCGCGCAGATAGACCTTGCTCATATCGAGCATGGTGACGATGGGAGTACCGGCCGGCAGCACTTCGCCGGGTTCGGCTGTCCGGGTGGCGATGGTGCCATCGAAGGGCGCCACTACGATGAGATCGGCACGATTCTCTTTCGCTTCATTGAGCTGCTCGCGGATACGTTGGGCGTCGTCGCGCTCTGTTGCGATCTGCGATTGCTGCTGGGAGATCTGGCGGCGAATGGCGGCGGAGGCGGCTTCGCGAATTCCGGGATTGGCGAGAGCGGCTTTCGCCACAGCGAGCGCGCCTTTCGCGGAATCGACCTTCTGTTGCGCGGCGGCCACGGCGGCTTCCTGCGCGAGGGCGGTGGAGGTCGCTTCCTCGCCCTGTCGCTGAGTAACGGCGCCGTCCTTCGCCAGTTTTGTGTAGGCGTCGCGGTCGAAGGAGGCAATCTTCATTTGCCCTTGTTGCTGCGCCAGTTGGGCCTGGGCGGCAGCGAGGTCACTCTCGGCCTGATGCACGCGGCCATCGGCATCCACTTTCGACTGCTCCAGCTGGAGATCGTTCTCGCGCAGTTGTTCCTGGAGGATGGCGATCTGCTGTTGCGCGAAGGCGACGCGCGAGTCGGCTTCCGAGACGGCGGAGCGGGCCTGGTTTTCGCGCGACTCGGTCTGGATGTCATCCAGAATCGCGATGGTTTCGCCGGCTTTAACGGTGTCGCCTTCGCGGAAGCGGATCTCCGCAATGCGGCCTTCCACTTTGGCGGAGACGGCGGAATCGTCCCCTTCGATGCGTCCACTGAGCTGCACGACACCGGCGGGGGGCGGCGTGGGCTGCAGGAATTCCTTCCAGACGCCGTAGCCGATGGCGGCGAGAAGCAGAATAACGATGAGAGCTTTGGGCGGGCCTTTCCGTGTCTTTGCCGGAGCGGCTGCGGGCGCGGCGGGAGTTGTTGCTGGTTCACTCATGTGAAGTCGTTTCCTTGTAGTGTTGGATGGCGCTGAGCGAGAATTCGCCGATGTGTGCGGCGATGGCGTTGAGGCGCTCGGGCGTCATTTTAAGATCGGGCCAGAGGAGGTTGATGACGGGGCCGGCGTGGGCGTAGTGGACCACCTGGCCGATGATGCTGTGGGCGCAGAGGCGCGTGATATCGGCATCCGGCGGCTGGTTGAGCAGTTGCGAGAGGATATGGCGCATGGCGGCGTAGTTGGGTCCGATGATTTCTTCGACGACGCGGGGCAGAGCGTCTGTGGGCTGCGCCATTTCGTGAACCATGATGCGGAGGTGACAGGCACGGCCGGTGGCGGGATGGTGCATGCGGAGCAACATGGCGGTGATCATGAGGCGCAGGGCTTCTTCCGGCGTATCGGCGAGAAGCGCGGCATCGCGGGGTTCGGGCTGGCCGCCGCCGGAGGACATGGAGTGACGCAGGACGGCGAGGTAGAGGCCGGCTTTATCCCGGAAATGGTAGTTGATGGCGGCGATGTTGGCTCCGGCGCGAGTGCAGATGTCGCGGACGGTGGCGGCCTGGAAGCCGTGTTCGGCGAAGACCTGGCCGGCTGCATCGATGAGGCGGGCGCGGGTGGCGTCGTGATCGTGGACGGTTGCGGGTTGTAGAGGGGTTGCCACTTAAAACATCAGATTAAAACATTTGTTTGAATTTGTCAAAGGCAAAGTTCCGGGCGGCGATGGACGCTGATGTCTGGGATGGCCTTTCGGGGTATTGATTGCCGATCTCAAGCGGCCTGGTAACAAAAGGGATGGGGCGCTCGCCATGCTGAATATGACGATATTCGCGTCCGGCTGGCGATTTGGTGCAGTGGCAATTGTGATGGCGATGAGGCTCGCCGCGCAGCAGGATGCGGTTTTTCAGTCCGACACGCGGGTGGTTGAGATTGCGGTGGTGGCGAAGGATGCGAACGATTCGCCGATTGCGGATCTGCGGCAGCGCGAGTTGCGCGTTTTCGATAATGGCGCTGAGCAAACGATGCTGAGTTTCGAGAATGTTGGGGTGGCCGCGAGGACCATCGGAGGAACATCGGTGGCCGGTGATGCGACGAGCGGGGCGACGCCGAGGTTATCGATCATTCTGCTCGATGCGCTCAACACATCGTTGTCATCGCAGATTTATGGGCGGAAGGCCATTTCAGAAATGTTGGGGAATTTGCCTGCGGGCGACAACAAAATCGCTATTTTCGTGCTGGGGGACGAGTTGCGTTTGCTGCATGATTTCTCGACCGACACGGCAGCGTTGCGGGCTGCAGTGGACGGGTATGCGGGGGAACGTCCGCATAACGGGACGGCCGAGGCTTCGCCGTTCGCGGGAGGATTTTCGCTGGCAGCTACCGTGCCGGCCTCGAACAAAGGTGCGTTCCAGTTCGAAGAAGAGCGGCTGGCGGCCACACTGGCGGCATTTACACGAATCGCGCGCAACATGCGAGATGCGCGGGGTGAGAAGAGCCTGCTCTGGATAACGGGCGGATTTCCGCCGCCGGAGGACCACGGGGACATCGAAGCCGCGACGCATGAGCTGGCTAATTCGAATGTCGTTTTGTTTCCCGTGGATGCGCGGGGGTTAGTGGCCTGCCCGGGCGGAGGGTGCCCGCCGGAGGTCAATCTGAGCATCGCGAGCATGGAAGAAATGGCCGAACTGACCGGTGGTCGGGCTTTTCATGACGACAATGGCATCTCCATGCTGGCGCGATTGGCGCTGGACGATTCGCGCGCGGGCTATGTTTTGACGTACACGCCAGGCAATTATAAGCAGGATGGCGCGCTGCACAAGGTGCAACTGAGGACGTCGCGAAAGGGCGTGGAATTGCGGTATCGACCGGGGTATATCGCCAATTAATCCGAGTGCGCCAGAGTCAGAACGAGCGGAGTTCGCGGAGCAGCGCGTCGATCTCCGCGGGCGCTATATAAAAGTGCGGGGCGATGCGGACCCAACCCTGACGCGGCGCGGCGATGAAGCCCGCGTCCTTCAGTTTGCGCACGATGAACTGGCTCTCCACGGCGGGCTTGCGGATGCTGACGATGCCCGCACCGGTGGACCGGTCGCGTTTGCCCAGGGTTTCGTAGCCGAGTTCCCGGACGCCGTTCCAGAGCTGATCGCCCAGCTGCTGAACGGCGGCGCTCACGTTTTCGATGCCCGCTTCGAGCAGCAGGTCGAGCGCGGCGCGCAGTCCGAAGCAGCCGATGGTGTTCATGGTGCCGCACTCGTAGCGGCCGGCGTCCGGGCGAAGGCTCATGTCGCGCGAGGCGTAGTCGGCATACTTCGCGACGTTGGTCCAGCCGAATTCGATGGGCTCAATTTGATCCTGTAGGTCGTGGCGCACGTAAAGCACGCCGCAGCCTTCGGGGCCGAGAAGCCATTTGTGGCCGTCGGCCGCGAGCGCGTCGATGTGAGAACTGCGCACGTCGATTGGGAAAGCGCCCATCCCCTGGATGGCGTCGACAAAAAAGAAACAGCCGCGGCGATGGCAGATTTCGCCGATCTGGTTGAGATCGACGCGATAGCCGCTGAGGTATTGCACGTAACTGATGGCGAGCAGGCGCGCGCCTTTGGCGGCTTCGTCAATGCGGGCGAGATCGTCGAAGATGGAGAGCCAGCGGACTTCGACGCCCTTCGCTTCGAGACGCTTCCACGGATAAAAGTTGGCGGGGAACTCTTCTTCGAAGGCGACGACGATGTCGCCGGGATGCCAGTCGATGCCGATTGCGACTGTGGCGATGCCTTCCGAGGTATTTTTGACGATAGCGATTTCCGCCGGCGTGGCGTTGATCAGGCGGGCGGCGGCGGTGCGGACGCCTTCGTAGGCGCTCATCCACTGCTGGTAATGCTCGCTGCCAAAATTGAGAGCGTCCTGGGCGAGCCACTGCATGGCTTCGGCGGCGCGGCGGGAGAGCGGAGCCACGGCGGCGTGGTTCAGGTAGACCAGGTTTTTCGTAACCGGAAACTGCTCGCGGTATTGCTCCCAGAGTGTCATTAGTTGACACCTCCCATCAGGCGTTTCATGGGACGGAGCAGGAATACCAGCAGAAGGCCTACGACGATGCAGAAGGCTGCGACGAGTCCGAAGAGTTGCGGCAGCGGAAAGGTGTCGTAGATGGAGGCGAGGCGACCGCTGATGTAATCGCCGACGGAGATGGAGAGGAACCAGACGCCCATCATGAGGCCGCAGATGCGTGCGGGCGCGAGTTTGGTCATGGCGGAGAGGCCTACGGGGCTGAGGCAAAGTTCGCCGACGGTGTGCAGGAAGTAAGTTGCGGTGAGCCACCAGGGACTGACGGCGCTGCCGCCGGCGACGGGGATCAGGATGGCAAGGCCGAGTCCCACGAACACCAGGCCGATGGAAAACTTTGCGGTGCTGGTGGGTTCATGACGGCGAAGCGCCACCCATAGCCACGCGAAGATTGGCGCCAGAAGAATGATGAAGACGGAATTGAACGACTGGAAATAACTGGCGCGGAACAGGCCCCACCAATGGAAATCCCAGGTGTGCAGGTTGGTGTTGCGTTCGGCAAAAAGGTTCAGCGTGGAGCCGGCCTGCTCGTACGCGGACCAGAACAGCGCCGAGGCGATGAACAGGACCAGGATCGCCCAAAACCGTCCGCGCTCGATTTTGGAATAGCCTTTGGCGGTCAGCAGCCAGATGAAAAATACGACCACGATGGCGATCAGCAGAATTCCGAAGATGTCGGAGATTTGTTCGGCGGTGAGCGCGATCGTTCCGGTTTCTGTGAGGGCAGCGCAGGCCGCGACGATCACGACGGCAACGATCAGGCCCACGCGGAAGCGTCGCTTGTCGCTTTCGGTTCCGGCGATATCGAGGCCGGCCGCGCCCAGGTATTTCGCGCCCATCACGTATTGAATGAGGCCGAGGGTCATGCCCACCCCGGCGGCCGCGAAGCCGTAATGCCAGTTGATGTTTTCGCCGAGATAGCCGCAGACCAGCGGCGAGATGAGCGCGCCGAGGTTAATCCCCATGTAGAAGATGGAGAAGCCGGCGTCGCGGCGTACGTCGTCAATGGAGTAGAGCGCGCCCACCATGGTGCTGATATTCGGCTTGAGGAGGCCGGTGCCGATGACGATGAGCGCGAGGCCGAGATAGAAGGTGTCGATGCGCGGGATCGCCATGGAAAAATGGCCGGCGGCGATGACGATGCCGCCCCACAGGACGGCGCGGCGCTGGCCGGTGATGCGGTCCGCCATCCAGCCGCCCGGCAGGCTGAGCAGAAAAACCATGGCGGTATAGAGGCCGTAAATGGAGCCGGCTTTCGAGGTGTTGAAGCCGAGGCCACCGTGCTGCACCGTGGCGGTCATGAAGAGGATGAGCAGCGCGCGCATCCCGTAGTAGCTGAAGCGTTCCCACATCTCGGTGAAGAAGAGAGTGGAGAGGCCGCGGGGATGGCCGAAGAACGAGCGGTCCCACTGGGCGTTGCTGGCTATTTCAGGCATTCTGTCTATTCTCGCAGCCCGACCCGCTACTCTGGGAACAGCAGATGCCGAAACCTATTACAGATTTGGTCCAGATTGATCGGCTGGGCACGAAGAAGCTGGCGGAGAACGAACAGTTTCGCAAGTATCTGAAGCGGCATAATTTTTCCGATCTTCGGTTCCGCCGCGTGGCCGAGGAGATTGAGGATCAGATCGATTGCCGGGCGTGCGCGAATTGCTGTAAGGTGGCGGAGACGGATATCACGAAGCGCGATGCGGTGCGGATTTCGCGGGCGATGGGGATGTCGGAGAAGGATTTTGTGGCGAAGTACACGACGGCTTCGGCGTTCGAGGATGAGATGATTTTGCGCCGGACGGAGAGCGGCTGCATTTTTCTGAACGGGAACGATTGCACGATTTATGAGGACCGGCCGGATACGTGCAGGAATTTTCCGCATCTGGTGCGGGGCAAGGGCTCGATTGAGAGCCGTATGTGGCAGATGATCGATCGCGCTACTTATTGTCCGATTGTTTATAACTCGCTGGAGGCTTATAAGGATATTGTGGGCTTTCAGCGGGGGCCGAAAGGCTGAGGGCGGGGAAGCGTTACGGCACTGGACATCAGAAGGCGTCGAATCGACGCCTTCGTTTGATCGCCCTTAACCGGCACGGCAGTATAAGCTAAGTCATAGTGCTGACGCGTCTGCATGTATCCGGATTCAAAAACCTCGTCGATGTGGACGTCAGCTTTGGTCCATTCACTTGTATTGCCGGAGCAAACGGAGTTGGCAAATCCAATCTTCTTGACGCGATTATTTTCTTAAGTTCCCTTGCTGATGGGCCGTTTCTCGATGCCGCACTGTCGGTTCGGGACCAGGGCGCCAAGAGTGGCGATATCAGAGGTTTGTTCCATCACGTTGGAGAACATTTCGACGAGGAAATGAGCTTCGAAGCCGACATGATTATCCCGGAACGGGGTACAGACGATCTGGGCCAGTTGGCGGTGGCGAGTGCCACATTCGTGCAATACGCCGTGAGCTTGCGATATAAGCGAGATGAAAGCGCGCGGGCGCTTGGCTCGCTGGAGTTGGTCAAAGAGGAACTAAAACACATAACTCTTGGTGAAGCTGCACGTCACCTTCCGTTTAACCCTACAAGGGCATGGCGCAACCAGATGGTCAGGAATTCGCGCAGAACGCCCAGGTACATATCTACGGACGGGACAGGGGCCGATCGGGTAATCAAGGTCCACCAGGACGGAGGCAGCAGCGGTAAGCCCCAGACGCTCCTCGCTGCGAATCTTCCTCGCACCGTGTTGTCCGCGGCAAATTCCGCTGAGTCACCGACAGCCACTCTTGTTAAGCGGGAAATGCAGTCGTGGCGGCTACTGCAATTAGAGCCTTCCTCTCTGCGTGAGCCCGATAGCTTCACAGCTCCTCCGGAACTAGCAAGCGATGGCGCTCACCTCCCGGCGACGTTATTTCATCTTGCGCATCCGCCAGGCGGCACTGAAAATGAATCGGAAGCGGTTTATTCCGAAGTCGCGAACAGGCTGTCCGAATTGATTGACGATGTTCGGTCGGTTTACGTGGATCGCGACGAGCGGCGTCAGCTTCTGACGCTTTATGCGAAAGGTCGCGACGGTACGGCGTATCCTGCCCGCGCACTCTCCGACGGTACTCTGCGTTTTCTAGCTCTAACCGTGCTTTCTATGGATCCCGAATCTCGAGGCGTCATATGCATGGAAGAGCCAGAAAACGGGATTCATCCGGAACGAATACCAGCCATAATCGAGCTACTGCAGGACCTTGCCACTGACGCGCAGGGGCGGGAGTCGGACGATGCAGGCGGCCAGCTTCGTCAGGTAATCATTAACACCCATTCGCCTGCCGTCGTTATGCAGGTTGCAGAGGACAGCCTCGTAATGGCGGAGCCTGTGAAAGTGAAACGAGATGGCGTTGTATTCAATGCACTTCGGTTGCGCGGATTAGCGGGAACCTGGCGCGCAGAAACGAATGACTCGGAATCTATATCAAAAGGGCGGCTGCTCGCGTATCTAAACCCGGTTTCGAAAACGTCTGAAAACCTGTGGGACACCGGTTCGAGCGGGCACACTTCAACCGAGGTTCGAAGAGTCCGCCGTGTAGTCGATCGTGAGGATTTGAGGCAGTACAAGATACCGTTTTCCGAGATTGCCGAGTGAGATATACGCTGGTTGCGGATGGCGGTTCCGATGCAGTTCTCATCCCAATAATCAACTGGTCTTTTCGGCAGCACGATGTCACGCCAATAGGACAGCGGGCGGATCTCAGTCGAATACCCAGACAACGAAATATGGAGGAACGGTTGAGAGCTGTTCTCGATATCTACCCCTGCGATGTACTCTTCGTTCATCGGGATGCGGAAGGCCAGCCTCCCCAGCGGCGCCGGGAGGAGATCGCGGAGTCCCTCCTTTCACTCCGAGTTGAGCATATACCCGTTGTTCCGGTACGTATGACAGAAGCCTGGCTGCTTGCCGATGAGCCGGCAATCCGGAGGGCCGCCGGCAACCCAAACGGAACGGAGGAACTTAACCTGCCGGTTGTGCGAACGCTTGAGACTCTGCCGAATCCGAAGGAAGTATTGTTTGCGGCACTCGCGACGGCGAGCGGCTTAAACGCGCGGCGTAGATCGAGGCTCCCTGTGCACAAGCGCGTTCACCAGATCGCTGAATATATCGATGATTTCAGCTGTCTTAATGTGTTGCCCGCATTTCTGGCGCTTCAGCAGGATATTCGGGCTATCATTGAAAACGATTGATTTCGTCTGGTTCAGGCTTGCGCGGTAAATTAGAGACGGCGGTTGTTGCCTGTGGCTTTTATGCTGACCCACTTCGATCCGCTCATAGAAGAATGGTTTCGCGAGCAGTTCGGCGCGCCCACTGAGCCGCAGATTCAGGGCTGGCCGGCGATTCGTACCGGCGACGATGTTCTGATATCCGCGCCTACCGGATCGGGCAAGACGCTGGCCGCATTTCTGATTTGTCTCGATCAACTGGTGCGTGAGGCCCGCCTGGGCGCATTGCCGGATGAGACGCGCGTCGTCTATGTTTCGCCGCTGAAGGCGCTCAGTAACGACGTTCGCAAGAATCTCGAAATTCCTCTGGCGCAGATTCGCGAACTGGCTGAACGGCGCGGTGTGGTTCTGGCGCCGATCCGAACCGCGGTGCGCACGGGCGATACGCCCATGTATGAACGCCAGCAGATGGGCAGAAAGCCGCCGCACATTCTGGTCACTACGCCGGAATCGCTCTACATCCTGATGACGGCGGAAAAGCCGCGCGCGATGTTGCGAACTGCGCGAACGGTGATTGTGGATGAGATTCACGCGATAGCCGACGATAAGCGCGGGTCGCATCTGGCGCTGACTTTGGCTCGGCTGGATGCGCTGGTGGAGCATCGCCCGCAACGGATCGGCTTGTCCGCAACCGTGAAACCCATCGAAGAGGTCGCGAATTTTCTGGGGCCAAAGACGCGCATCGTCGACACCGGCCATCGGCGCGACATGGATCTCGGGGTTCTGATCCCGCGCGATGAACTGGGCCCTGTTGCGACTCACGAAATGTGGGCGGAGCTTTACGATCGTCTGGCGGAGCTGATTCTGACGCATCGCACCACGCTGGTTTTCGTCAATACGCGACGGCTTTCCGAGCGCATCGCTCACGCGCTGACGGAGCGGCTGGGAGCCGATTCCGTCGCGTCGCACCATGGCAGTCTTTCGCGCACGGCGCGGCTGGAGGCGGAAACGCGGTTGAAAGCCGGCGAGCTGCGCGCTGTCGTGGCAACGGCATCGCTGGAACTTGGCATCGATATCGGGTCGGTGGATCTGGTGGTGCAGATCGGTTCCACTCGGTCGATCGCGGTCGCTCTGCAGCGTTTCGGACGCGCAGGGCATTGGGTCAAGGCGACTCCGAAGGCACGCATTGTGGCGGCCACGCGCGATGAGCTGATCGAATGCGCCGCGCTGATTCGCGCCATCCGCCGCGGCGAACTGGAGCGGCTGCACATTCCGGCAAACGCGCTGGATATTCTTGCGCAGCAGATCGTCGCGGCCGCGGCGTGCGATGCGTGGGACCTGAACGCGCTCTACGACCGCATCCGCACCGCGTGGCCTTATCGTAATTTGCCGCGCCAGGATTTCGACCAGATTATCGACATGCTTTCCGAAGGCATTACGACATCGCGCGGTCGCAGCGGGGCGTTCCTGCATCTGGACAGCGTCAACGGCATTGTGCGCGGCAGGCGTGGCGCGCGGCTGGCGGCGATCACATCGGGCGGAGCGATTCCGGATAACGCGAATTACATTGTGACGGCGGAGCCCGATGGCCGCAACGTGGGCACGCTCGACGAAGATTTCGCGGTAGAGAGCGTCGCCGGCGACATCTTTCTGCTCGGTACGCATTCGTGGCGCATCAAGAGAGTGGCTTCGGGGCGCGTCTTTGTGGAGGATGCGAAGGGAGCGCCGCCGTCGGTGCCGTTCTGGCTGGGCGAAGCGCCGGGACGTTCGGCCGAACTCTCGCACGCAGTTTCCGAGACGCGCGAAAAGATAATGGAACTGAGTAACTCCGATCGGGCAGTGGAGTTTCTCACGGGCGAATGCGCGCTCGATGAGGCCGGCGCGCGGCAGGCGATCTTATATGTGCGGGCGGGTGTGGCGTCGCTGGGCACGCTGCCATCGGAAACAACGGTGGTGGCGGAACGATTTTTCGATGAGGGCGGCGGCATGCAGCTGGTTCTGCACGCGCCGTTCGGACAGCGCATCAATCGCGCGTGGGGCTTATCGCTGCGCAAACGTTTTTGCCGCACGTTCAACTTCGAGTTGCAGGCCGCCGCCACCGACAACGGCATTCTGATTTCGCTGACCGAGGGCCATGCGTTTCCGCTCGAGCTGGTGTTCGAATTCCTGAAGCCGCAATCGCTCGAACATGTGCTGACGCAGGCGCTGCTCGATACGCCGATGTTCACGACGCGCTGGCGCTGGAACGCATCGCGCGCGCTGGCGATTCTGCGATTTCGCGGCGGCGGTAAAGTGCCGGCGCCCATCCAGCGCATGCGCTCCGACGATTTGCTGGCCTCCGTTTTTCCCGATCAGGTGGCCTGCGCGGAAAATCTGACGGGCGAAATTCGCATTCCGGACCATCCGCTGGTGCGCGAGACGCTGGATAACTGCCTGCATGAAGCGATGGATCTCGACGGTCTGCGACGCATCATTGCAGCCATCGAAGACGGTGAAATACGCACCGTCGCGGTGGAAAATGCCGCGCCTTCGCCGTTTTCGCATGAAATTCTCAGCGCCAATCCGTACGCGTTTCTCGACGACGCGCCGCTGGAAGAACGCAGAGCGCGGGCTGTCGCGCTGCGTGGATCTCTGAGAACGGATTTTGTCGGCGGCGCGGGCATTCTGGATCCGGCGGCGATCGCGCAGGTGTCCGAAGACGCCTGGCCGGAAGTCCGAGACGCCGATGAATTGCACGATGCGCTGCTGACGCTGATTCGCTTGCCGCCTGCCGCTGTGTGGCAACTTCACTTCGAGACTCTGCGCGCGGCGGGCCGTGCCTCCGTTTTAATCCGCGGCGACCGCGCGTTCTGGATTGCCACCGAACGGCTCGCTCTGGCCGACGATGCCGTGCAGACGATTCGGGGCTGGATGGAATCGCTCGGCCCCACGACCGTGGGCGAGCTATCCGACAAACTCGCGTTCACGCGCGACGAAGTAGCGCAGGCGCTGGCGGTAGTGGAAGGGCAGGGCCAGGTGCTGCAGGGGCGTTTTTGCGTGGCCGAAGCGGAAGGCGAAATACAGTGGTGCAATCGCCGAATTCTCGCGCGCATTCATCAACTCACGCTGGGGCGTTTGCGGCGCGAAATCGAGCCTGTTTCCGCGCTCGATCTCTATCGGTTCCTCTGCCGCTGGCAGCATCTGGCGCCGGGTAGCCAGTTGCATGGCGCGGAGGGCACGTTGCAAATTATCCGCCAGTTGCAGGGCTATGAAATCCCCGCCTCGTCATGGGAGGCGGAGATTTTGTCGCAGCGCGTGAAAGCTTACGAACCTGCGTATCTGGATGAATTATGCCTCTCGGGCGAAGTGATGTGGGGCAGGCTCTCACCGCATCCGGCTCTTTATCGGACAGCGATGGAAGAGGGCGATGCCCGCCGCGTACGGCCCACACGTATTGCGCCGATTTCGTTTTTCCTGCGCGAGAGCCTGGACTGGCTGCCGCCTTGTGCACATGGCGGCGCGAATTCCGATGAAGGCGGCTTGTCGCCCGCTGCGGAGGATGTTCTCAAAGCCTTGCGCGCCCGTGGCGCTTCATTTTTCGCCGATCTTTCGCGCGGCTCAGGCCGTCTGGCAAGCGAAGTGGAAGATGCGCTCTGGGAATTGGTGGCGGCCGGTCTGGTGACCGCCGATGGTTTCGAGAATCTGCGCGCGCTGCTCGATCCCAGACGCCGACGCGGGCAGGGCAGGGAACGCGCCAGGCGGCCCAGACACTCCGGTGGCCGCTGGGCGCTCATGGCGCAGAGCGATCATCATGTGACTGCGGCCGCGCGTGCCGAAGCGTTTGTGGATCAGCTGATACTGCGCTGGGGCGTCCTGATTCGCGACCTGTTGACGAGGGAATCGACGGCGCCGTTCTGGCGCGAACTGCTGCCGGTGCTTCGGCTGAAAGAAGCGCGCGGCGAATTGCGCGCAGGCAGGTTTGTGGCTGGATTTTCGGGCGAACAGTTTGCCGCGCCCGAAGCTGTGGAGTTGCTGCGGTCGATCCGGCGCTCGACGGAACATCCCGAAGATCTGATACAGATCGCAAACGCGGATCCGCTGAATCTGGCCGGAATACTATTGCCCGGGCCGCGCGTGAATACGCTCTCCCTGGGTACGCACCAGCTGAATCCCGCCGGCAGCGTCGTCGCTATCGGCTAAGCTAAGTGCCGGCGAGCGGAGAAACCCAGCGCAGCAGGAAAAAATGCCTGCCGCAAAGTGAGCAGCGGTACGGCGAAACCAGCCATGCCAACGCGCCTTCCACGGCGTTGCGAACGCCGACGCCTCTGAACTCCACCGACTTGCAATGCGGGCAGTGAGCGGTGAACATATTTACCAGTTCTGCCCGTAAGGTTTCGTCGGGGCCGCCGCGGCTTCGGTGTAGGGGTTAAATTCGCCGGGCGCTGCCGCTTCCTTGGCGGGCTGTTGCCGACGCGTGGAGCTTCGCTTCAGGGCGGCGGCGTCACGCGCAGCCACAATCTCATCCGCATAACGGATCATCGCTTCTTCCGTGAAGGTCAGTTTCCGGTTTGCGACCGGCGGTTCCGCGCCACTGGCCTCATCGGTCTCGCTGCTGCGTTCGAGAATTCCGAGGCACATCAATGGGAGTTCCTGCAGTCGAATACCGTACTTGCGGCTGAGAGCAAGGTCGGCGCGAACCGTGAATCTGATGCGGACCCGGTCCTCGCCTACGCCGTCGTATGCAAATACCCGGCATCCTGTATCCTGCGTGAAGCCAGTCAAAGTGAATTGCATGAGTTGTGCGTTCTTTCCCATAATTATGTAGTAGCCCGCGATTTCCGGTTTGTCCGAATAGCCTGATAGCGGCTATCGGCCGCGATCAGTTGCCGCACCTGGTCCGTCAGTTCCTGCCAGTTGCGAATGAAGTAGCCCGCCTGCTCGTGCGCCATGGTTTGCATGCGCTTTTCTTCCAGAATGGCGATGATAACCAGAGTGTCGGCGCAGTCCTGCACCGTCTGACGCGAGGATGCCGAAAGGAAGGCGTTCGAAACGCGGTGAAATTCCCGCTCCACCCGCGGCCTGATCTGTTCGGCCCATTCGATCTGGCTTGCCGTGCCGGTAATAATGCGCTCCTTGCGTGTTGCGCCCGCTGGCTAAAAAAAACGGCTAAGAAAAAAAGACCGGATCGCCTGACTTAGTTCAGATGATCCGCGAGTGGGCAAGAGATGCTCAGGCATCTCTATAGTAGCAGTCGGAAGCTGGCGGGCTCGCTGAACGGACCGATGCTTTAAAATAATTCTTACCGCCTCGCCCCTGTCCCGATCGCCGGACACAGGAACCACGTAGATTCACCGGGCGCGGCAGGAGAACCGGTGCCACAGACGAGACAGCCAGGCAAAACTGCCGGCAACAACGAACTCTATCGCTACATCAATCTGAAACTGGCCGCGCTCGGACAGCCGACCAGCAGCGCCACGGCGGACCCGGAATTTCTGGAACTCGCCCGGCCGCTGCTGCGCAACTACCACCAGAAGGATCAGCTTCTGGGTGGCCGGCTCTGTCCGGCGGATCTGCGCATCCAGGAGTTTCTCGACGCCTATCTGGGTGAACCCGCGCCGCGGCTGCCTGCTGGCGGCTTCACGCTGGATCGTCCCGGTCTGGCGCGCGCGATGTCTTTGCCGCCCGATGCCGATTCCATGTCGTCGCCGTATCTGAAATCGTACCGGCTGCCGCAGGGCATCCTTCATAATCCCAGAAGCGACCGGCGCACCACGCAGGGTATCTTCCATATCGTAGAAGGTGGCTTCCCGGTGCCGGCGGACAAGATCGGCGTACCGAAAGTGGCATTTGCGCGTTTGCTGGCCGCCGCGCTGCGGCCGCCGGAAGACGTCCTGGCGCTGCCGTTTACCGCCGATCAGCCGGAACACGCGCGCTTCTTCGTAACGCTGCTGCTGCGTCCGCTGGTGTCGCCGGCGGGCGGAAGAAATCCCGCCAGGAGCATGGAGACACGCTTTTTCGCCCCGGCCAGCCTCATCAGCAATCTCGATTTCGTGGAGAGCATTTTCGGCAACGCGGGCGATCCGTACCTGCCGGAAAACGACGCCGCGCTCGACGTTAACCACTGGTCCGGCCACACGGGCTGCGTAATCCTGGCCCCGCACATCGCCGGCATGAAGAAGAAGGATCTGGGTCTGCCGCGTTTCGAGGATGCCACCGAGTTGCAGCGTCGTGACGGCATGTGCTGGAGCGATGAGAGCGAAATCTACAACAAAGGCGCCGCCTTCAAACTGACCTGCCGCGATGCGCGCGGCGTGATCGTCACCATCATCGCCGATAACTATTACGGCTACTGCAAGAAGGAAGTCAAGACGCAGATCAGCTACGCGGCGAATCTGTTTGGCATGTGCGAGGAGGAGCACGCCGGTGGCGCCATCGCGTTTCCCGCCTATGTGATCGGCCAGGAGTTTTACGCCGGCCGCACGGTGCTGACCAAGCAGGTGGTTTTCGAAGATGCCATGAAGTACCTGGGCGACCGCGTGGAGATCAAACCGGAACGCTACGCGGTGGATCGCAGCTATCCGAACGTGTTCTACGTGCCGGAGAACGCCGATTTTCTGGTCGGCGAAGGCGTGGTCAGGTGGCCGGAACACAAACTGGTGCTGCGTCCCGGCGAGGTTTACGTGCTGCCGTGGGGCACCAAGATTCGTCTGGAAAAACAGCCCGGCGGCACCGCCTGGCGGCTGATTGCCTCGCGCGCCGATGGCATCCTCTGCCACAAACCCTGCACCGTTTCCGGCGGCGGCAAGTCGGAGATTTCGAAGTCGCTCGCCAGCATCATTCTGAAAGGCACCGTCTTCGTTCGCGACTACCAGAACGATTTCAAGGCTGTCGAAGAGATCCTGAAAAAGGACTTCTCCGCCATCTACAAGACGCCGCCCCCCGGCGACCGCGCCTCGCGCACCATCCTGAGTCCGGAGCGGTCTCTGGGCTCGGTCATCAAGCTTCTGACGCCCTCCAGGGACTACACGGACGAGCATAACGACTGGGTGCGTCGCCTGCCGCAAACCATACGGCAGCTCACCATCACCGTAAAGCGCTATTACCGGCCGGATTGGGGCGAAGACTGGCGCAAATACTTCACCGTGGACCGCATCAACGGCCACGAAGGCCATGAGCTGAAATACCGCAACCAGAAGCTCGTCGGTAACTATTTGCGAATGGGCTATGATCCAAATGGATCGTGGCGAATCTATAAGTTACGGCCGGACTTTAATCCAGCGGATAAGGTGCAGATGGAGGACGATATCACCGCCTCCATCGTGCTGCCGAAGGAAAGCCTGAACAATCTGGACCCCGAGTATCCGCACCTGAGCGTGAAGCTGGTGGAGAACTGCGAAACCCTGCTGTTTCAGCGGCCCGACGATGCCATCCACCGCGGTTTCGACAAGGACGCCGAGGCAGATCTGGCTGGCCCCGGCAACTTCATCTCGAACTTCGAGCCGCTCACGGTGGAGCAGACACGCGAGATGGTTGACCACATTGTCGAGTTCGATCAGTACACCGAACCGATGAAGAAATTACTGGAGGATTTCGCTGCAACTGGCAGAGGCTACGTGGTTTCGTCCGCGCATCCTAGGATGGTCGACGGCTCGCCCTCGAAAAATCCGCGCTACCTGCAGCGGCGTCCGGATCTGGTCAATCCGCTCGGGGCTTATCTTGCCGAGGTCGGCACGCGGCTGGCGCGCGAGATCCCGACGGAGAATCGCGTCTACTTTCCGGTGAACGCGGTGCTGGCGGGCAGGCGCAACAATCCGCCGGATCCCAAGGCCGGGATTCCACCCCTGGCGGTCTATAACCCCATCCACTATCAGGAGTTACCTGAGCTGTTCATGGATTTCATCTGCAGCCTGACAGGGAAATCGCCTTCGACGACCGGGTTTGGCAGCGAAGGCGCGCTCACCAAGGGGCCGTTCAATGCTCTGTGGCCGATTGTCGACGTGAACAACGCGCTGGTCTCGGCCATCGTCACGGGCTACGGCGGTTTCACTACGGCGGCGGGTCACATCGGTCCGCATTACCGCGTCGATCACGACAATTCCATGCTGGTGCCGGAACTTTGGTGCCGCATGCGGGTCTACGAACGCGAACCGCAGTTTTTGATCGATAAGGGCTTGCTAGAACGGGTGGAAGATTTCGACTATGATGGCCGCAAAGTGCTGGCCAGCCGGCTCGGCTACCGGATCACGGCGCTGTTTGTGGATCGGTTTCTTGGCCGCATCTTCGAACTTCCGGGTTCTGTGTTTCCCGAGGAATTGCTGAAGCCGGAGAAGCAGGATCTGGGAAATTACGTGGCTGGCATCGAGGCGATTTGCGAAGCGCAAAAGACCGTGGCGCTCAATTATTTCGAAGATGGCAGCGTGGATGCAGCCTGCCCGCCCATCCGAGCGCTGCTCCACATCATGGCGCACGGCCATTATGAGGGAAAGGGCATCGACGATCCTTCCATTCGGGCTCTCTTCAGACGTGAGGGATTGCTTGCAAGCGATTGGTACAAAGAGCGGTTAGCCGTGAAGCAGAAGCGGGATATCGCGCTCTGGAAACGTCACGTCGCTGCGCTCGAAACAGCGGGTAAGAATGCCGCTGCGGCTCACGCCGAACTGGGGCGCGTCAGTTCGCCCGACTATCTGGAGGAGTTGCGCGGCACTATCGGGGCGGATCCGTTCCACGGACAATAACAGGCCTCAGCACATCGATAAACGCCTTCCTGTGCCGTATCCATCTTCCGGGATACGGCAGCCGTATCACGTCGCCATGCCAGTTTGCGCGAGCAATGGCGTTCGTGACATTATGCCCGATTGATCGCAGCAAAATGGCGATCACGGCCGGTTGTAGCTCACGAATCGTCCGGGCAAGCGACGCCTCGCCCGTCGCACAAGCCACCCGTCGCGCTGCCGCTGCAAGGCGATCCACCGGATCGGCACAAAGATCGACCAGATAGCAACCCGACGACTGAAACGTTGCCAGAAAATTGTCGTCGCGGATGGCGGCATCGGTCGCCTGAAAGGCCTCCCGCATAGCGCGGTAAAGACCCGAGTCGCGCGCATAAAAGAACCGTCCGGAGGCAGGCGGCGATTCGCCAACGAATAGCACCCGTACCCTGGCCGGACGAAAGCTTCGTCTCAGCTTTTCTCTCGAAAGGCGCGCTGACATACTCATGAAAAATGCTACCCCGGGACTGATACTAAAATGAGCGCAACCGGATCTATCGGCGAGTTGAGTATTGCCGGTGCGACTGAGCGGCATCGCACCCACCACACAACGAAGCTCGTATTTCATTTCCATTGAACTGCACGGTTCACTCCCGCCGGGCGTCATGCCAGCAGGAGTTTGGTATCGATGCGTTTTTCCGTAGCGCTGATGCTGTTTGCCGCCATTACGATTACAGGTCAGACGCAGTTGCCGAAGTTTGAAGTGGCCTCCGTCAAGGTGAATCACAGCGATGGCGGACAACAGGGCTATCCACGCCTTGTCAACAGCAAACTGAGCGCCGAGAATACCACTATGCGATCCATTCTTCAGGTCGCGTATGGGTTCACGGCCTTGCAAATCAGCGGTCCGGGCTGGCTGGATTCGGATCATTTCGATCTGGCGGCAACATCGCCCGAGGGCGTGCCCGATAGCGAACTAATGCCCATGCTGCAAGCGCTGCTCAAAGATCGTTTCGGCTTTGCGGCGCATATCGACAAAAAAGAAATGTCGGTGTATAACCTCGTCGTCCTGAAAGAAGGCCCGAAATTCCGGATCTTCGACGCTGCGCATATTCCGCCGGCACCCGCGCGTAACGGCGCGTCGGCCATGATCATTGGGCCGATGACGATGACCGACCTGGCCGGTCACCTGACATCCACGGTGGGCAGGCTGGTGCTGAATAAAACCGGACTCGAAGGCCGCTACTTCTGCGCCGTGACCTTCACCCCGCTCACCACGCAGACCAATGAGGTCGCGACGGGCTCGGGCGCGCTCGATATCTTCGCCGCCATTCAACTGCAACTGGGACTCACGATGGAATCCGCGAAGGAGCCGGTCGATATCCTGGTTATCGACCACGCCGAGCGGGTGCCTACGGAGAATTGAGCTGTTTCGTAAGTTCTTGCAAACATTTCAAAACGGTTCGCGGTCATCGCCTTCCAGCGCACGCTATCAAGTAGAATCGATGCATGGTTACGGATGCGAGCATTAGCCCCGCGGTCGCCAAACTGAACCTGGTGCGTTCGGAAATCGGCAAGGTGATTGTGGGTCAGCAGAGTGTGGTGGATGGCGTTCTGGTCTGCCTGGTGGCGGGCGGACACGTGCTGCTCGAAGGCGTTCCGGGCCTCGGAAAAACCACCCTTTTGCGCACTCTGGGACGCACGCTCGGGCTGCGATATTCGCGCATCCAGTTCACGCCCGATCTGATGCCCGCCGATATCGTGGGCAGCATGATTATGGAAACCGACGAACGCGGCCACAAAACCCTGCGTTTCCAGCATGGGCCGATTTTCGCCAATTTGGTGCTGGCCGACGAAATTAATCGCGCGACTCCGAAAACGCAATCCGCGCTGCTGGAGGCCATGCAGGAGCGCACCGTCACCAGTGGCACCACGACGCATGAACTGGAGACGCCGTTTCTTGTGATGGCGACGCAGAACCCCATCGAAATGGAAGGCACGTACCCGCTGCCGGAAGCGCAGTTGGATCGCTTTCTGATGAAGATCGTGGTCACTTATCCGAGCCACGCGGAACTATCGCGCATTGTGGAACGCACCATCGCCCGCGAAGAGGCCACCGTGCACGCGGTGCTTGATCGGGCCGATATTCTGGATATTCGCTCGGTCTGCCATGACATTCTGATTGCGCCGCACGTCAAAGATTATGCGGTGCAGTTGGTGATGGCGACGCAGCCGGATCAGCCGGAAGCGCACGCGGAAGCGAAGCGTTATATCCGCTACGGCAGTTCGCCGCGCGGCGCGCAATCGCTGGTGGAATGCGGGCGCGTACTCGCGCTGTTGCGCGGACGGTTGCACCTTAGCGTGGACGATATTAAAGAGGTTGCGCCCTCCGTGCTGCGCCATCGCATCATTCTGAATTTCGACGCCCACGCCGATGGCAAGACGCCGGACAACATCCTCGCCAGTATTATCGCGGGTGTGACGGTTTCGGCGGCGGCATAAAAAAGAGACGTTGTGGCAACCGCACCGCTGCTCGATCGTAAATTTCTGGAACGTCTGGAACGCCTGACGATTCACTGGCAGAAGTCCTTCCCGGGGCTGGTTGGCGGTCACAACCGTTCGCGCCTGCCGGGTGGCGGCCAGGAGTTTCTGGATCATCGCCATTTCCATCAGGGCGACGATCTGCGCGCGGTTAACTGGCGTGCCTACATGCGGCTGGATAAGATGTTCCTCAAGCTGTTTCAAGTGGAACCGCGCGTGCCGGTGCGGATGCTGGTGGATATTTCAGAGTCCATGGCAGCGGGGAGCGCGGAGAAGTTCGATTTCGCGCTCAAACTGGCTGGCGCGCTTTGCTATGTCGGACTGGTGCGACTGGACACGATTGAGGTGTTGCCATTCGCCGAGAAGTTGCAGGAAGGCAAGACGTGTGGCGGCGGCAGGCACCGTTTTACGCCGCTTTCCCGCTTTCTTGAAGGGCTCAAGGCCGGCGGGTCGACGAGTTTCCTGAAGGTGGTTCGGGAGTTTTTAAACGACTATCCGCAGCGCGGCCTGGTGATCGTGATTTCCGACTTCTTAGACGAAGGCGGCTGCGACAAGGCTTTGCAGTACCTGGCCGACTATGGCAACGAGCTGATGCTGATCCACGTCTGGTCAGATGAGGACCGTACGCCGCCCTGGACAGGTGAGTGCGATCTGGTGGAAGCGGAAAGCGGCGCGCGGTTGCATATTCATGTGGATGCCGAAGCGCGGGCCAGGTATACCGAAGAGTTCGATAAGTTCGCCGCTTCCATTCGTGCCGTGGCGATGCGGAATTCGGGGCGGTATGCGGCGATTCCCACTTCGATGCCGCTGGAGGATGCGATTTTCGGGAAGCTGATGCAATCGCGGAGCGTAGCCTGAGTTGCACCAATAAAAGATGTTCCTGAATCTCAGTGTCGGCGAATTTCTGGCCATCTTCGGCGTTATTGCCGCAGTATCGGTGGCGCTTTATCTGCTGGATCGTAACCGGCGTAAACAAGTGGTTTCCACGCTGCGCTTCTGGGTGACGCCGGGGCTGCCGAGTCCGGTGACGCGGAGGCGGAAAATCCAGCAGCCGATTTCTCTGCTGTTGCAGTTGCTTGGCATGCTGCTCCTGCTGCTGGCGATTGCCGAACTGCATTGGGGCGGATCTCTGCGGGCGCGCCGCGATCACGTGCTTGTCATCGATACCAGCGCATGGATGCGCGCCGCCGCTCCGGGTCGGCCGAACGCCACGCTGATGGATCTGGCGCGGGCCAACGCGATTTCGTGGCTGCGCGCTGTGCCCGATTCGGACCGCGTTTTGCTGGTGCGCGCCGACGCGCTGGCCACTCCCGCTACGGGCTGGGAAACGAATCATGTGAATGTGGCGCGCGCCATTCTGGAAACAAAAGCCGGAGCGACGGCGATCAATCTGGGGCAGAGCCTGGAATTTGCGCGGCAGTTGCAGAAGCAGAGCGGGTCGGTGGGCGGCGAGATTGCGTATGACGGGCCGGGGCGTATTCGCAGTGCGGAAGCGGACGCTGGAGTAGCGCTCAACGTGCCTATACTGCGCTACCTGCAGGTGCCCGATCCTGCGGAAAATGTCGGCCTGCGCAGCGTGGGGGCGCGACGTTCCGGTTCCACGCGCGATGCCTGGGACATTCTGGTGCGGGTACGCAATTACGGCAAGGCTGCCCGCACCGTCAGTGTGACGCTGAATTACGGGCATGCTCCGATGGGCATGCATTCGCTGACGCTGCCGCCTTCGGGCGAACAGGAGACCACCTTCGCGCTGCATTCGAAAGCGGCGGGATTGGCGGAAGTTCGCATCTATCCGCAGGACGCGTTTGCGGCGGATAATTATGCGTCGCTCGAATTGCCGCCGCAGCGTGGTCTGCACGTGGTGGTGTATTCCGATGCGCTGGAGCTCTGGCGGCCGGCGCTCGAATCCGATCCGCGCGTGACGCCGGAGTTCCGCAGGAAGACCGAATACACGCCGGCGGACGACGGGCTGGTGATCCTCGACCATTTCCGGCCGGCTGAGGCGCCTGCGGGCAATACGCTGTGGATCGATCCGCCGGAGAAGTCGCCGATCGCGATTCGCGAGCACGTTGGCGAGCCGACAGGGTTGCGCTGGGCGCCCGACCAGCTGCTCTCCTCGGGACTTCGCGAGCACGATCTGCAGATTCCATCCACGGCCATTCTGGAGACTGCCTCGAACGATATACGGGTGGCCGAAGTGGACCGTGGCACGGTGATTGCGGCGCGCGTGAGCCCGGATGGCAAAACGAAAACCGTGGTGATGGGCTTCGATCCGTTTGCCGGTTCACTGCGCTATGAGCTGGCTGCGCCGCTGCTGCTGGCGAACGAACTGCGATGGTTCGCGCCCGATGTGTTTCGCGACGTGGACGTGACGGCGCAGAGCGCGGGCACTGTGAGCGATAACGTAAGCGTGACGCCGGGAACGGATGTGCAGGTGATCACCGATGCAGGCACGAATCTGCCATTCAATATCCGCGATGGCAAAATCCAGTTTTTCACAGGTACGGCCGCTCGCGTGAGCGTGATTTCGGGCGCGAGCGAGCGCGTGTATTCGCTCACGCTGCCGGAGATGTGGGATGAGAGGTGGATCCCGCCGGCGACCGTTCGCAGAGGTATTCCCGCGTGGAACGATGCGCTGCGCCGCAGCACGGATCTGTGGCCATGGCTCGCTGTGCTGGGCGCTGCCGTGCTGCTGATCGAATACCTGCTTTACGGGCGCGAAATGTCGGCGCTGCTGCGTGTGGTTCGCGCGCATATGGAACGACCGGGGGATAAGGCCGCATGACTTTCGAACGTCCCTGGCTGTTGCTGCTGGCCATGCTCCCGGTGGCCTGGTGTTTTTACGAATGGCGCAAACAGACGCGGCATTTTGCGCTGATCGCAAAAGCGCTTTCGCTGCTGGCGATCGCGCTGGCGCTGGCCGGGCCGGTGCTTTCGTGGCATGAACGCAAAGTGGCGCTCGCGGTGGTGGCCGATACGTCGGCAAGTCTCTCGCCGCAGGACCTGGCGCGCGAGCAAAATCTGCTGAAGCAAATCGATTCGGCGAAGGGCTCGAATGAGATGGATGTGATTCCATTCGCGCGGTCGCCCCGCGATCTGGCGGCTTCGGAGAGCGACTACAAGCTTGCGATCACGGCGGGTTCGGGCGGCACCGCGACCAATCTGGAAGCGCCCGTGCGGCAGGCCCTGGCGTCGCTGCCAACCGGTATGCTGCACCGCATCCTGCTGATCAGCGACGGCAACGAAAACGAAGGAGCGCTGACGCGCGCGGCCTGGCAGGCTCGCGAACTGGGCGTTCCGATCGATACGATTGCGCTGGCCGGGCGTCAGCGTCCGCAGATTCTGGCCGAGGCGATGGCGCTGCCGGCCGTTGTTTTCACAGGCGAACAGTTCCCTGTTGATTTGACGGTGTACGCGCCGCGCGCAATTGCCGCTTCGGTGGATCTGGAAGCCGAGGGCAAGTCGATCGGAAACCATAGCGTTAACCTGGCGGCGGGCGAGAATCGGATACGGATACTGGCCAGCCTGAACGCGGCGGGGGCGATTGATGTGAGCGGCTCGGTGCAGTCGCCGGGTCTGGGCGAATCGCGTTTTGAAGGCGCGGTATCGGTGCGCCGTCCGCGCGTGCTTTGGGTGACGCAGGATGCGGCGGGCACGGAGAAACATATCGCCGATCTGCTCGCGGCGAACAAGTTCGATTTTTCGATGGCGCGCGCGCTGCCCGATAGCCTGGACGACACGCAGTTGCTTGTGTTCAATAACATCAACTTCGAAGCGATGAAAGCGGACGATAAGGCGCGCATCGAGAAGTTCGTGCAGGGCGGCGGCGGTGCGTTGTGGATTGCGGGCGAGAACAACATGTACGTGGATCACAAGAATCTGCCCGAAGACGCCATTGAACGCACGTTCCCCGCAAAACTCGCTCCACCGCGCGAACCGGAGGACACCGTGGTGGTGCTCATCATGGATAAATCGGCGTCCATGGAAGGCAAGAAAATCGAGTTATCGCGGGCGGCTGCCACCGGGGTGGTGGAGAATCTTCGGCCCGAAGATCAGGTGGGTATTCTCATTTTCGATAACTCATTCCAGTGGACGGTGCCCATCCGCCGCGCCGACGATAAACCGCTGCTGAAGCGTCTGATCGCGGGCATTAATCCGGATGGCGGTACGCAGATTCCCGCCGCGCTGACGGAGGCGTACAAGAAGATACTGCCGCTGCAGGCGACCTTCAAACACATGGTGCTGCTGACCGACGGTATCTCCGAAGAAGGCGACAGCATGAGGCTGGCGAAGGACGCGGCCGATCACAAAATCACGATTTCCGCGATTGGCCTTGGCCAGGATGTGAACAAGCCGTTTCTGGAAAAGCTGGCAGCGGGCGCGGGCGGCAAATCGTACTTCCTGAGCGATCCGAGCGGCCTGGAGCAGATCCTGCTGCATGACGTGAAAGAGCACACAGGAACCGTGGCGATCGAGAAACCGATTGCGGTGGACGTGAAGCATCCCTCCGATCTCCTCGACAAGGTGGATATGGCGAAGGTGCCTAATCTGCAGGGCTATGTTCGCTTCGATGCGAAGCCGAGCGCCGATGAAATTCTCCAGGTGGATGGCAAAGATCCGCTGCTGGTGCGCTGGCAATACGGACTGGGGCGTGCGACGGTGTTCGCTTCCGATGCCAAGAGCCGCTGGTCCACGGACTGGGTTGCGTGGCGGGGTTTCGATACGCTGTGGACGAATATTTTCCGCGACCTGTTACCGCGCGGCACCGAGAGCGAGGCTGCGGCGAGCCTCGATTCCGCCAACGAAGAGCTGGTGGTGGACTATCATCTTTCCAATGTCGCCGCCGCGCCGGCTGTGCTGCCGGAAATTTATGCGATCGGGCCTGGCGATTTCCGCAAGCCGGTGCAACTCGTGCGGGTATCGCCGCTCGACTACCGCGCGCGGGTGCGGATTGGCGAACTGCAGGGGTTGTTCCGCGTGCGGCCTTTGAATGACAGCCGGATATTTCCGGAAGTGGGCTTGTACCGGCCGGAAGAGGAACTGACGGAGTATGGATCGAATCAGGCGCTGTTGAAATCGGTGGCGGCGGCTACGGGCGGGCGGTTTAATGCGAGTCCGGAGCAGGCGTTTGAGACTGACGGGCAATCGATTGAATCGACCGCGCGGTTGTGGCCTCTGCTGCTGGGGCTGGCGATCCTGCTGAATCTGGTAGAACTGGTGATGCGGAAGTGGCGCGGGATTGTGGAAACGGTGCGCGGGCCTCGCTCGGTGACGGCGGCGTGACGATTGTCCAGATCATAAGCCAGCTACGCAAGGAGCTGGCCAGGCTTGACATTGCCGATCGGCGGCTTGTGTCTTTCAGCGGTCTTCCAGTCATGACTCATGCTTTCTTTCCGGGCGGCAATGGTCTCTACGAGGGAGTTGACGCGGTCCGGATGCCCGTTGGAGGGACGCTTGTGTTGGGCTCTAACTTTGGTTGCCGTAGCGGTTTCATTAACGATGAAGGGCAGTTATTGGTTTTGGATGAACGAAACAACCGCACTTGGTCGCCTTTGCGGGACAATCTTCGCGACTCAGGAATTAAGGCCGAAGAGTGTTTCTTCACGAATGCATGGCCGTTCCTGCATGAGGGCGATAGTAATCTGGGTGGCATGATCGGCGATTGGCTTAGAAATCCGCCCCTGATGAAAACCTGCATTCGCTTCTTCGAATACACCCAGGCGACACTTCAGCCTAAACTCATCGTGGCGCTGGGCACTGGCCCGGCCGCGTTCCTGAGCCATGTCTGGCCCGGGACCCTTGGCCTATGGAAAGCGTGTGCGATTTCCTGCCTGGATGACTTGCCCATGGCAGCCGTTCGTTTTCAGGATCGACCTGTGCTTTGTGTCGCGACGACGCACCCCTCGATGCCAAACTCGTGGCGCAGGCGTCCTCCGTATCAGCATCGTGCCGGAGAACTGCAATTGCTGACCGAGGCGCGGGTGAAAAGCGAGACTACAGCGCCGCGGTAAGGCCTTCCCAAGCGGCGGCTGTGTTGGCGAATTCGGTGCGGGCTTCGGTCTGGATGCGGGCCATGATGTGGTCGTCGTGGCCGGGATCGTGGTGGAACAGGACTAACTGCTTCGCTCCGGCTTCGCGCGCGAGCGCGGTTGTCTGAAGCCAGGTGCCGTGTCCCCAGCCGCGATGGCAATCGTATTCGGCGGGCGTATATTGCGCGTCGCAGATGAGGACATCGGCGTTCTGCGCGTGGGTGAGCAGGATGGCGTCGAGTTCCGGCACGCCTGGTTCATAATCCGTTGCGTAGACTACGACCACGTTGCCGCACTGGATCCGATAGCCGGAAGCTCCCTGCGGATGGTTCAGCGCGAAGGGGCGAACGAGCGCTCCGCCGATTTCGAGATCGGCGCCGGCATCCATCTCGCGGAAGCTGCGTTGGGCAGCCACCTGCGAGAGATCGATCGGGTAATAGGGCTGAGCCATCTGGCCTTCGAGTGCTTCCTGCAGATCGCGTCCGGTGCGCCCGGAATGGAAGGCGATGGAGTTTTTCTCGCCGTAAATAGGGGCGAAGAAGGGAAGGCCCTGGATGTGGTCCCAGTGGAAGTGAGTCAGGAAGATGTTGGTGTTGATGGGTGCGCCGTTCGCTTCCTGCACCATCTTCTGGCCGAGCGCGCGAATGCCGGAACCTCCATCGAAGATGAGCGACTCACCGGTGGGCGTTGTGATTTCGACGCAGGATGTGTTGCCGCCGAACTTGAGGTTCTCGGCCTGCGGGGTGGGCGTAGAGCCACGCACCCCCCAGAAGCGCACGCGCATTTGTAGCAGCATCAGAAAGCCATCTTAGTACGGACGCGCTTCTGATCGGACTTTTCGGATTCGAGTTTGAGAGCCGTGGCGTAGGCATCGCGGGCTTCAGGGGTGTGGCTGAGGGATTTCTCCACGTCGCCGATGCGTTCCCATACGGCGGCGTTTTGTGCGTCGAGGCGGGAGGCCGCGCGCAATTCATCGAGGCCGGCCTGCGTCTGATTCGACTTAATCAGCAGTTCGGCGAGGGCGGTGCGCGCCGCGACATACTCGGGCTTCGCGTTGACGATGAGACGGTATTGCGCGATGGCGCCAGCGTTATCGGCACGCTGGGCGAGGAGTTCCGCGAGACTGATGCGCGAATCGAGGTAATCGGGATTGGTCTGGAGATTCTGCTGCCATAATGCGATTGCTTCGGTCTGGCGGTCTTTGTTCGCGGCCAGCAAGACGCCCAGGTTGTGGCGCGCTTCGAGCAGCGTGGGATCTTTGGCGAGCGCGTCCTTATAGAGTTTTTCGGCTTCGGCGTTCTTGCCTTCGGACGCTTTGAGCGTACCTAGCGCGTTCAGCGGCATGCCGGAATTGGGCATCAGTGCCATGGCCTTGCGGTAAGACGTTTCGGCATCGCTGCGGCGATTCATCTTCTGATAGACCAGGCCCAGGTTGTACGGCCAGAAGCCGTACTTCGGGGTCTGTTTCATGGCGTCGTGGTAGGTGCGAACGGCGGCCGCGTTGTTGCCGGCCTGTTCGTAGGCGAGGGCTTCGCCGAGTAGCGGATAAGACCAGTTCGGAGCGCGTTTCGCGGCATCGCGGAAGGCTGGCAGAGCCTGCTGGAATTTCGCCTGTTCGAGATAGGCAATGCCGAGCGCGTTGTAGGCGTAGGCCTCGCCCGGATCCGTGCGTACGGATTGTTCAAGCAGATCGGTGGCCTGCGGGTATTGCTTGTCGAAGAGCAGCGAGCGGCCGGAGAAGAAGGAGTCGCGCGCCTGGAGATAGAGCGATTCCGGCGTGAGGCGCGCGGCGGCTTCCATGTACTTTGCGCCGGATTCGAAATCGGTTTTGACCTGCGGGCTCTGGCCGCCGGAAAGATACTTCAGCAGCACCTGCTGGGCCTGATTTTCCAGCGCGACGCGGAGCGCATTTTCCTGCAGGAACAGGCGCTCGGGGGTGAGTTCGGCGCGCAGGCGGTCCACATAGTTCCACGCGCTGCCCTGGTCTTCGGGGAGAATGTGACGCGCGGCAATGGCGGTCTGGAAGGCGTCGATATCGGCTTGCGCCTGTTGGGAAACTTGCGGGTTGCCCGCGGCCTGGGCGATTAAGAGCGGCCCGCCGGTGCGGGAATCGTAGAACGTTTTGATGCGTGCCAACTGGATGCCGGGCTTCGAGAGATCGGAGAGCTTCGTCTCATTCGCCATATTGCCGAAATCGCGCGGATGCTGCTTGTTGCTGGTCAGCTTCGAAACGTTGCCCTGGACGTACTGAATCAATTCGCCGGCATCGACGGCGCGATCGTCATTGTTATCCGCGGAGCCTTCGAGGCCCTTGAGAACGGAGTACGTGAACGCGCCGTGGCCACCGCCGTAGGTGGGGCCTTCGTAGGAAACTTCCTTCGGACGCGCGGCCATCAGGCCCAGCATTTCGCCCTGCGCTTCGCCGAGCTTCTCAATGGCACCGCCGACCGCATCGGTCTTCAGGCTGCCGATTGTGGCGGCGCGGCAAACGTCGGCGAGGAAGACGACGCGGCCGACTTTGGACAATTCATCGTCAACCAGCGACTGGAGTTCAGCCATGGGCAGGGCGGTGGCGGAGAGATCTTCCGGATCGCTATCGTACGTCATGATGTATGCGCCGCGCGTGTCCACGATGCCGTGACCGGCGACGAGAATGAAGATCGTATCCTTCTTTCCCGCGCGATTCTTCAGGAAAGTCTGGAAGGCATTGCGAACGGCGGCGGTAGTGGCCTGCTCATTGGTGAGCACCACCATCTGGTCGGGAGGAACTCCGCCGCCGCGCAGGCTGGACATGTGGTCGCTGAAAGTTTTGGCGTCGGCATCGGCGTATTGCAGCCACTCATCCTGCGGGAGCTTCTGGTATTTCGAGATGCCGATCAGCAGGGCGAAAGTCCTGGCGTCCGGCGCAATTTCGGCGGCTTTCAGAGCAGCCTGTGTGGCGAGCGACTCTTCCAGTTCGAAGATGCGGCCACGCACCCAGACGGCGTCTTTCCACTGAGCCGCGACTTTGCGGTAGGAAACGAGGGCGTTGGCGTCGAGATGGTTGCTATCGTAGATGGCCGCTTCGTTGACCAGCGCGGAGGTGTCGTTAGGGTCGGCGCGGAGTGCGGCTTCGAGCGGATCGATGGCGGAGCGGACGTTGGCGGCGAGCGCGGCAAGCGAGACGACGTCGCCATCGGGCTTCGTGAGGCCGCGCGTCATGCTGACTCCGTAGTGCTGCTGGCTGGCGACGTTGACGCGGACCAATTGCGGGAGGAAGCAGGAGTTAACGGGCCTCGAACCGCTGATTTTGCCGGTGCGGATTTTGAGCTGTTTGGCGTCGAAAAGGAGATCGCCGCCCTGATCGAGAGTTTGCGAGGTTTTTCCGGGGCAATAGAGGAAGCTGGCTGGGCCGGATTCGGTTTTGAGTTCGTCGCCGGAGAACAGGATATCGCCCGCGCGTGCAGCGAGCGGAGTTTCGGAACTGGCGCGCAGCACTTTGCTGCCGGCGGCGGTCAGCACCAGGCCTACAGGCTCTTCCTTCGCGGGCCCGGTTGGTGCGGCCGGGGCAGCGGGACCTGCCGCGGTCAGGCCAATAGCACCTGCGGACAGGAGCACGGCTGCGCGCAACAGTGAGGTTCTCATGCGTGCACTTCCAAAAGCGATTTCACTGTGTATAGCTTCATCGGCTCCGTTTTTCCTCTGACCGGTACTTCACCTACGTACGCATATAAGGTGTCACTTCCGGTCCCGGACATTTCAAGCGTCTCCCGACTTAGAAGCAGTTTTGTTTTCTGCTCCTTATTCAGACTTTCCAGGCGCGACGCCAGATTTACGGTATCGCCGAGAACCGTGAACTCCATTTTGTCAGATGAGCCTACGTTTCCGATAACCACCTCGCCGGAATGGATGCCCGCTCCGGTTTTAAAATCGCCAGCCGGGGCGGTGACCATTTCGGTGGCACAGGCGACGGCGCGGGCGGCGTGATCGCCCGGTTTGGCGCCTTCGTCGTCGTCCGAGAAGACGGCCAGGATCCCGTCGCCGATGAATTTATTGACGTGGCCGGCATGCCTCACGATGATGGAGACCATGGTTTGCATGTAGGTATTGAGAAGATCGACCACGAGGGCGGGGTCTTTGGACTCGCAAAAAGCCGTGAAACCGCGAATATCGGTGAAGAGGATGGTGACGGTCTGGCGCTTACCGGTGAGCGCGATTGTCTGCGATTTTTCGAGCGATTGGGCTACTTGTTTGCCGACGAACAGGGCGACCGCGCCACGAAAAAAGCTGCTTTTTCGTTCGGCGGTGGCGAAGCGGTAGATGAGGCCGCCGAGCAGGGCGATCGAGAAGGCAAGCAGGACCTCGAATGAGGAGAGGATCCAGCCCATGCGGAACAGAGCGTAGGTGGCGACGAGGCTCAATATCAGGGCGAGGGTCGACCAGAGGGCGGTTAACGAGGCGGCGAAGGAGGCGGCCATGGTCACGCTGAGTCCGGCGGCTACCGTGAGGGCGAGGATTTGCGCCCAGCCGGGGACAGGTTGCAGAAAGTTGCCCCTGAGCAGGGTGTTGAGAGTGTTGGCGTGGATTTCGACGCCGGGAGTAATGGCCTGCTTGCCCGAGAGAATGGTGTAGAACGGGGTCTCATGCCGGTCGCCCACGAAATTATCCGGGCCGAGCATGACCACCTTGCCCGCTACCCAGTTGCGAATCGCGGCGGTGTCATTCCTGTGAATGGCATCGAGGAACTTCCACAGCGGAATCATGGGAACAGTGCCTGGGGGGCCGGCGAAGTTGATGGTGAGCTTGCGGTTCACGGTGGGGATGAGGCGTTTTCCGAGGTAGAGCTGGTCGCCGTGAAATTGTGCATCGACTCCGAGGAATTCTTCGGCGGCGCGCAGGGATTCTCCGCGGATGAGGGGACGATCGGGATCTGCAGCCCCGTCGGGAGTTGTTTTCGGCGCGTTCGGATCCCGCGGTTCCTCGATCAGTTCCTGTGTGCGTACAAAGGCGTCGTCATCGTCGGTCAGGTTGGCGTAGGCGGCCATCCCTGTCATGCCAGCCATCATATTTAACGGGACGGCGAACGCGGTTTCTTTCTGCTGAACGCCCATGGCGTCCGGGACGAACGCACAGACAATGGGCATCTTCTGCGACGCGGCTCCATAAGCGGCGGCCAGGTAGGAATCGTTATCGGGCGCATACTGAGTGACGGGAATAGGGAAGAAGACGTCGAGGACGAACACTTTTGCGCCAGCATCGGCGGCGGCAGTGATGGCGTCGGCGTAGTATTTTTGCCAGAGGAAGGTGGGTTCGGGGATGCGGCTAAGCGTGTCGTCGTCGATGCCGATGATGACGATATCTTTGACGGGCTCAGTGCCGCGAAGGACAAAATGGACGTCCTGCGCTTTGAGACTGAGGAGCTGGAAGAAGCGGAGATGGCTGAGCCCGATGGTGGCTGCGACGCTCGCGATGGCGATGGCGGCGATGGCGGCGGCTTTTTTCAGGCGCTGGGTCATGGGGGCAGGGGCACTTCGAATCTTAGCGTGGCGGAAGAACCGGGATTTTTCAGGATCGTTTCGGGGCGAGTCCGCGTCGCGAGAGCTCGTCGTTATAGGAGGTAACCACGCGTTCGATTCTGTCGAACAGCCCGCAGAAAATCTCTTTGGGTTCAGCGTCGCTCAGTTCCTGGTCGGTGAGCATTTCCAGGTGGGTTCGCCAGATTGCTTCGAATTCATCGTTGAAAATATCGCGATCGAGGATGCTGGTGGCCCGCATACTAAGCCGGCCCGGGACGCTGACGCGCCATCGGTGCACAGCCCCGCTGGCAACTTCGTCAGGAGGGTCCTCGCAAACATCGACATAGCAGGGAATCCCGGCGGCTTGAAGGACACTACGGACTTTGTCCGCATCTTTTCCTGCGTCTGTGCCAACGATGCTGTTGGCTGAGTAGACCTCAGCCGCTTCGTTGATCCATTCGGGCTTTTCTTCGTGGGAAGAGGAGAATATCGACTTTTCGTCCGGCAGATCCAATTGACGACGGCCGAGTTCCTTGTCGTAACACTTCTGCGCCGCCTCAACGAGATCGGCGCGATCAATCTCGCTGAATCCCTCGTCAGACAGCGAGGAATAATAGCGCTGCAGGTATTCGGTATCGACTTCCATGTATCTCACCTTACAACGGGTTCCGGGCGTGTCAGACTTGAGGGAGGAGGCAAATATGAGCGATGGTCGCGAAGAGCGCGAGGAACGCGAGAAGCGTATCGATCTGGAGAGGCTGGCAGATCGGGAGAGTCCGAGAGAGCGGGACGACGCCGATGAGTGGGAACCGGAACGGGCGGATTCGTGAGATCAGGCACGCAATGAGACGACGCCGTTGGCGCGCGGCGCGGTCTTTCGTTTGTATGTGTTGGTGAAGCGAAGGCGCAGCAGCCAGAAAATCATCAGAGGCAGGGGCAGAATACCGGCGATGAGAATAACGTCGGTCCTGCGTAAGATCTCGGGGAACAGCTGCGGTCTGGCGAGGAAGATGGAACCCGTGGCGATGAACAGCGCGAAGCACATGCGCCAGAGGTGTCGCGAGATACGCTGAGTACCGAAGACGCCGCCGCGCACCAGCATGCGGATATCGCCTGCTGCCGCAAGAGTTGCCACCGAAGCGAGCACAAAGTACATGGGAGCGGGCACGCCGTCTTTGGATCCTGACGGGTTGTGCAGGGCTTCCACTCCGAACGTGGCGATGACGACGCCGACCGTCAGGGCGACCAGAAGCGCCATCCAATCGAAAATGCCGGTGACACCTTCGCGGCGTTTGGCCGTGGCCCAGGCGGTGGCAACCAGGTAGAACGTGAGGGAGCCGCCGAAGACGTTGCTCATCTGGGATTTCATGAGGGCGAGGGTCACTCCGGCGGCGGACATGCAGAGCATGGAGACGAAGAAGACGTTGCCGGCTACGCGGTGACCGCGCGAGCCTTTGCGGAAAGACATGGAGACGGTGCCGGAGAGCAGGCCCGTGGTCCCGGCGCAGATGTGAAACAGCAGCAGGGGCGAATATGTCACTGTTCGCAGGATACGGGAATATTCGGGCGGAAGTTCCAGTTTTTTCCGAGTCAGCTGTGCCTACTCCCGATCTTGCCGCTCGCGTGGAAGCCAATAGTCCTTGTTTCCCAGCGTGGTTTGCAACCGTGATGGCTCCGGCAGTGCCTCGGCATGCGGTAAGCGGGCAAGCTTGTGCGTTGCGAAATCGCCGGTAAATTCGATGTTGGTCTCGTCGACTTTCCAGTAGCTTCCGTCGAGATAAACAATCGTGTCTCCAACGTCGAAGCGATCGACGGCTTCGGACATTCCCTGCGCCCACTCCGCTATTTCGTCTTCGCTGACGTTGGTCAGGCCTCGCGCCGTTGACTCACGTCGGCCCAGTTCCAGAAGCGACAGATCGGTTTCGCGTACTTCCGCAAAGGTGAAGGCTCTTGTGCATTTGGAGCAGCTAATGAGCCAGCCACAGTCGCACCAGGGGCAATCGAGCTGAAAGGAGGACATGGCAGGTTCGTTGGCACATGTGCAATATGACAAAACCCTGTCGTTTTTCTTGAAGAAGAACTTAGGCATCAGTCGGCGTCCCCGTTTCGAAGCTCCAATAGTGTCATGTTCAAGGCGATGATGCCAAAGATCTGTTATTACGACATCAAATGAGGACCACACTGAACATCGACGATGAGGCGCTATTGATGATAAAAAAATATGCCGAACAACGGGATATTTCCCTCGGGCAGGCGACGTCAGATCTTGTTCAGCGGGGGGCCGAGAGCCTTCCTGAGTTAAAAATGAAAAATGGGTGGGTGCAATTCGAACTGCCTGCGGGAACGCCGCCCCTAACCAACGAGATGCTGGATGAGTGGGAGCAAGCGGACTATGACGAGGAGTTCCGGCGTGCGTTTTCTTCTCGACGTTAACGTTCTGGTCGCGCTGGCGTTTCCCGATCATCAGTTGAATACACGAGCCCATGCGTGGTTCCGGCGCGAGTCCGGCCGCGAGTGGGCCACGTGCGCTTTGACCCAGGCAGGATTTCTGCGCCAGGCATGCCGCGTACTTGGCGGCTCGCGCGCGGCCATCCGGGAGGCGCTGGCCGGACTGGAGCGAGATTGCCAGAATTCGTATCACGAATACTGGCCTGTAGATACGGATCTCAGGGAGCTGAGCGCTTCGGTCCGTTCGCGCCTGATCGGGCCGAATCAAACTACGGACATGCAGTTGCTAATGCTGGCTCATCGGCAAAAGGGACAATTGGCTACGTTTGATAGGGGCTTGCGCGAACTTGCCGCCGGTACGCGGTACTCGAATTCGTTGCTTGTGCTGTAGCGAATCCAGCCACGTGTTTCTGATAGAGTTTTTGGTCAGATGACACGACGCGATGCGATTGCCGTGATGACTGCCGCCGGAGTGGCGCCTTTGTTTGGGGCGGCGGCCGACGAAATACCGTGGTACGCCACGATGCGGCGGTGCGGGCAGACCAATTTCAACGAGCGCGATCCGATCGAGCTGGATATCGACTGGTGGATTCGCTTCTGGAAGTCGATGCGGCTGGATGCGGTGCTAATCAATGGCGGCGGCATCATGGCGTTTTATCCGACGCAGATTCCTTATCACCATCGCAGCCAGTTTCTGGGGAACAAGGATTTGTTCGGCGATTTTCTGAAGGCGGCGAAGACGGCCGGAATGCGTGTGGTGGCGCGCATGGATTGTAACTACGTTTATGAGGATGCATGGAAGGCGCATCCGGAGTGGGTGGTGCGTAACCGGGCGGGCGCCGCGGTTACGCATGCGGAATCGCCGTGGCTTTATCAGACGTGCATGCATACCTCGTATTTCACGGAGCAGATGCCGGCGATATATCGCGAGATGAATTCGCTTTATGACGTGGATGGTTACTTTACCAACGGCTGGCCGAGTACGGGGCGTCCGACGGCGTGTTTCTGCGATGCGTGCAAAGGCGCGCCGGATGTGAATTCATCGGCTGGATATCAACGTCATCTGGATCGAACGCTCGAAGTCTGGAAGCTGTGGGATGGCGTGGCGAAACAGAAGAAGGCCGACAGCGTATATGCGGGGAATCTGGGCGGCGGCATTCGCGCGGTGCTGAATCTGAATAAGGTCGCCGGGATTGCGGGGTGGTTCAATGCCGATCACCAGGGCAGGTCGGGCACGACGCCGATCTGGGATTGCGCGCAGCAGGGACGTGTGGCGCAATCGGTGATGGGCGGCCGCACGATTACGAATGTGACGGGCGGATATGCGAATTCGGCGCCGCTTTGGCGGCATACGTCGAAGGCTCCGGAAGAGACGACGATGTGGATGGCGCAAACGACTGCGAGCGGGATGACGCCGTGGTTCCACTGGCTGGGCGGCGTTCCGGAAGATACGCGATGGACGGAGACGGCGCGGAAGTTCTATCAGTGGATCGCGGCGAATGAGAAGCATTTCGTGAATCGGAAATCGGTGGCGAAGCTGGGTGTGGTGTTTTCCGAGCAGACGAATGCGTTCTATCACGCGCCGGGCGGGACCGATAACACCGAGTTCATGGAGGGTATGTACAAGGCGCTGCTCGATGGGCGGTTCGTCTTCGATTTCGTGCATGAGGGCAAGCTGGATGCGGCGGCGCTGAGCCAATACAGCGCGTTGATTCTGCCGAATGCGGCGTGTTTGAGCGACGGGCAGTGCGAGGCGCTGCGGGCTTATGCAGCGGGCGGAGGGTCGCTGCTCGCGACGTTTGAAACGGCGATGTACGACGAACATGGGCAGGCGCGCGCGGACTCGGGACTGGCGGACGTGTTCGGGATTCAGCGGGCGGGGGCGCGTGTGGCTCCGAATGGCAATTCGGCTTATGCGCGGATTGAGCGGGAGCACCCGATTCTGGAGGGTTTTGCCGGTACGAAACTGCTGCCCCTTGCGGAATACTATATTCCGCTGAAGGCGGTGGCGAATCCGGTATTGACGGTGTTGCCACCCTATCCGGCCTTTCCACCGGAGATGGTTTATGCGCGTGAGACGCACACGGATCAGCCGGCTGTTGTGTTATCCGAGAGCGGGAAGGGCCGGCTCGCTTATCTCGCGGGAGATACGGATCGGTCGTATTGGAGATCGCAGGATGGCGACTTGAGCCGGCTGCTGGGGAACACGATTCGGTGGGTACTCAATGGCAGTTCGCCGGTGACGGTGGATGGCGATGGCGTTGCGGAACTGTTTGCGTGGAAGACGGAGGCAGGACACGCGCTGCATGTGCTGAATTACACGAATCCGAATATGCTGCGCGGGTGGATGACGCACAATTATCCGATTGGCGCGCAGAAGGTGCGGTTCACGGTGCCTGCGGGGACGCGGGTGATGCAGGTTCAGTTGCTGCGGGCGGGGAAGGCCGCGGCGTTCGTGCGCAAGGGGAGCGTGGTGGAGTTTGCTATTCCGCAGGTGGTGGATTATGAGGTGGCAGCGATTACGTAGTCGATCTGCTATGGATAAAGCTCGCTCATGCGAATCAGGCAAATGTCCGGGAGTACTTTCCATCCTTACGTTGTGTCCAGGGGGAATTTCGGATTTTCGTGAACTGTAGTCCGGCCAGTGCTGATAATCTGAGGCGTCAGGAACATTACATATGAATACGCGGCGTGAATTTCTTCAGCAGTCTGGCGCAGTCGCCGGGACCACCCTGGTGGCAGGCGCGGCGCTGGCGCAGGTGGTGCAGCAGTCGGCTGTTGGATCGAAAGACTGGTATGACCGGCCGATGCGCTGGATGCAACTGGCGTTCGTGGAAGACGATCCGGGCCAGTACGATCCGAAGTTCTGGCTGGATTACTTCGGGCGCTGTCATGCCGATGCCGCATGTATTTCGGCGGGCGGCTGCATGGCGTTTTATCCCACGAAGATTCCGCTGCACTATCGCAGCAGGTTCCTCGCGGGCCACGATCCTTTCGGCGAAATGGTGAAAGGGTGCCGCGGTCTGGGGATGAACGTGATCGCGCGAACCGATCCGCATGCGCTGCACCAGGATGCCGTGGACGCACATCCGGAGTGGGTTGCGGTGCAGGCCGATGGCACGCCGCGGCGGCACTGGGCCGATCCCTCGCTATGGGTTTCGTGCGCGCTGGGCAGTTATAACTTCAGCTTCATGACCGACGTCACGATCGAGATCATGGAGACTTACCAGGTGGATGGCGTGTTCAGTAATCGGTGGTCCGGCAGCGGCATGTGTTACTGCAAGAGCTGCCAGCAGTTGTTCCACGATTATTCCGGCCATGAGCTACCGCGCACGACTAACTCGCTGGATCCGGTTCGCAGGCAGTATCTGTTATGGCGCGACAGCCGTCTGTTCGATCTCTGGCGGCTGTGGGATACGGAGATTAAGAAGCGCAATCCGAACGCGGCGTTTCTGGCGAATTCCGGCGGTGGCGCGCTGAGCGATCTGGATATGGTGTCGATCGGCAATCTGGCACCGACCCTGTTTGCCGACCGGCAGGCGCGGCATGGCGTGATGGCTCCATGGAGCAACGGCAAGAATGCCAAAGAATATGCGGCGACGCTGGGCAACAAGGCTATCGCGGGCATCACGAGCGTGGGCGTGGAGGAAGCTTATCGCTGGAAAGATTCGGTGCAGACGGGCGATGAGATCCGGCTGTGGATGGCGGATGGCGTGGCTCACAATCTGCGGCCATGGGTGGTGAAGTTCAACGCGAAGCCGATCGACAGGCGCTGGATGCCGGTGGTGGAGAAATTTTACGGCTGGCACTATCGCAATCGGAAGTATCTGCGGAATGAGAAGTCGCTGGCCGAGGTTGCGATGGTCTATTCGCAGCAGTCCGCGGCTTATTACGGCGGCGATCAGGCCGCGGCGAAGGTGGAGAATGCTTCGCTGGGATATTACCAGGCACTGGTGGAGGCGCGCATTCCGTTCGATATGGTGCACGATCAGCTGCTCGATGAGGAGAAGATCGACCGTTACCGCGTGCTGATTCTGCCGAATATCGCGGCGCTTTCCGACCGGCAGTGCCAGAAGCTGACGGAGTACGTGACGCGCGGCGGCAGTATCGTGGCGACGCATGAGACTTCGCTCTATGACGAATGGGGCAAGCGGCGGAACGATTTCGGGCTGGCTGCGTTGTTCGGCGTTTCCTATGACGGTAAGGTCGATGCGCAGGTGCATAATTCGTATCTGAATGTGGAGAAAGATCCGCGCGATGGCAGTTATCATCCGCTGGTGCGCGGCCTCGAAAATGCGACGCGCATTATCAATGGCGTGAATTGGGTACATGTGAAGACGACGGCGCCGCAGCGATATTCACCGCTCACGCTGGTGCCGCAATATCCGGATCTGCCGATGGAAGAGGTTTACGCGACCGTGCCGCGTACGGATATTCCTGGCGTGTATGTGCGCGATAGCGGCAAAGGGCGCGTGGTGTATTTGCCGTTCGACATCGATCGCACGTTTTGGGAAGTGCTGGCGAACGATCACGGGACTGTGATGAAGAATGCGGTGGCGTGGGCGTTTAAAGGCGAGCAACCGCTGACGGTGGCGGGGCCGGGGATGATCGATGTGTCGCTGTGGGCGCAGAAGGGGTCGGTGACGGCGCACCTGGTGAATCTGACGAATCCGATGACGATGAAGGGGCCGGTACGGGAGCTGGTGCCGTCGCCGCCACAGAAGGTGCGGGTGCGGGTGCCGAAGGGGAAGACGGTGAAGGATGTGAAGTTTCTGGTGAATTCCGGGGCGCCGCGGTCGAGTGTGGTGAATGGGGTGGTGGAGGTGGAGGTGCCGCCGTTTGAGCTGAATGAGGTGGTGGTTATTGAGTGGGTGTAGGTGCCCAGAAAATTGAGGGTGGGTTGGCGCAGATAATTAAGTTCGCGAAAGACGTTGACTGTGCGTAATATTAATCGCATTATGGTTCCGGGTTATACCGATTCTGCTGACTTTGTAATTTAATGAAAATATTTATACCTTGATTAGTGTGAATCCCCCCCCGGCGAGGGAAATTAAACAGCTACCGGCTGAAAGCCGGTAGCTGTTTAACCTGATTGATGGCGGCACGGAAGGAAACTACCCGCGGTCCGGTCCGTACACGCCGGGTTTGGTCTATGATTCTGACGCTCAGGGCTACGGCGTAACGATTTTTGATACATTTACAGAGCGTACCCGCGCGAATTTCCTGGAATACGTAGTTTTGGGAACACAGACTAGCGATGTCATGGTAGGAAATTCCATTCAATGGTGGTCCCGGAGCTCGTGTGTCGTCAACTCGCTCGGAGTAGTCTCTTTCTCAGGCGGAGTTGCCAACGATAACCAATCAGGCACCGGAACCACAGCTACGACGTGGAACCTTGAAATGATTTTATGGTGCAGTATAGAAAGAGGATGGCAATGCCGACA
>Ga0302320_10000953_pt1 | contig 69410 bp, 52 predicted proteins | sample Bog_T0_3_FD_202130 | JGI IMG/M metagenome (GOLD analysis project Ga0302320, IMG submission 202130) | Peat permafrost microbial communities from Stordalen Mire near Abisko, Sweden - Bog_T0_3 | ecosystem: Environmental > Terrestrial > Soil > Wetlands > Peat | place: Sweden: Abisko, Stordalen Mire...
GAGCGGAAGACCAGCACGGTCTTCGAGTTCGAACCGGACCCCGCCCAGATATTGGACCGCCTGCTGCCCCGTTGGCTCGAAGCCGAGGTTTACCTCGCCCTCCTCGAATCGGCCGCCTCTTTCCATGTGGCCCAGCAAAGAGCCATGAAAGCGGCTACCGACAACGCCGACGACCTCATCAAGGCCTTGAGTAGGGCTATGAACCGTGCCCGCCAGGATTCCATCACGACCGAGATCATGGAGATCGTCGGCGGCGCCGAGGCACTTCGCCAGACCGGCCGGGGCGACGAGATCGCTGGCCGGCCCGATATATACGTCTTTCCCGAGGCAAGTTGACAGGAGCGAACGTGAGCAGCACCAGCACTGAGAGCGCAACCAAGGCACCGGACGTTTCTGCGGAGAAGGAGACGCGTAGCGGCCGGGTCGTCGCCATCTCCGGGCCCGTGGTCGACGTCGAGTTCCCGCCCGACTGCCTGCCCGACATCAACAGCGCGGTCGAGATGGACATCGAGCTCGAAGGTCAGCGCACCACGATCATGGCCGAGGTGGCGCTCCAGATCGGCGAGGGACGGGCGCGCTGCATCTGCCTCAAGCCCACGGACGGCCTGCGCCGGGGCACCACCGTCCGCAACCTCGGCCGGGGCATTACGGTCCCTGTGGGCGACGCCGTGCTGGGCCACGTCTTCAACGTGGTGGGCGACGTGCTGGACTCGGACCCGCTGGGCGATATCGACGACCGGTGGGAAATCCACCGACCGCCGCCCGACTTTGACACCCTGGAGCCCAAATCCGAAATGTTCGAGACCGGGATCAAGGTCATCGACCTCCTGGAGCCCTACGTGCAGGGTGGCAAGATCGGCTTGTTCGGCGGGGCCGGCGTGGGCAAGACGGTCCTCATCCTGGAGCTGATCCACCGGGTGGCCGAGCAGCACGGTGGGGTGTCGGTTTTCGGTGGCGTGGGCGAGCGCACCCGTGAAGGCAACGACCTCTGGCTGGAGATGAAAGAGTCCGGCGTCATCAAGCGGGCGGCTTTGGTTTACGGCCAGATGGACGAGCCGCCGGGGGTGCGCCTTCGGGTCGGCCTGTCCGCCCTCACCATGGCCGAGTACTTCCGCGACGTCCGCAACCAGGACGTACTGCTGTTCATCGACAACATTTTCCGTTTCGTGCAGGCCGGCTCGGAAGTGTCCACCCTGCTCGGCCGCATGCCTTCGGCTGTGGGCTACCAGCCGACCCTGGCCGATGAAATGGGCGAGCTCCAAGAGCGGATCACTTCTACCCGGGGCCACTCGATCACCTCGGTACAAGCCGTTTATGTACCGGCCGACGACTACACCGACCCGGCGCCGTTCACCACCTTCACTCACCTCGACGCCACCACCGAGCTTTCCCGGGAGATAGCGGCCATCGGCATCTACCCAGCCGTCGACCCCCTTTCCTCCACGTCCAATATCTTGTCCCCGGAGGTCGTGGGAGAGCGCCACTACCAGGTGGCCCGGCGCGTGCAGCAGGTGTTGCAGCGCAACCGAGAGCTCCAGGACATCATTGCCATCCTCGGGATGGACGAGCTCTCCGAAGAGGACCGTACAACGGTCCTGCGGGCGCGCAAGATCCAGCGCTTCTTTTCTCAGCCCTTCTTCGTGGCCGAGGTCTTCACAGGTATTAAAGGCGTGTACACGCCGATCGCCGAGACCGTGGACTCTTTCGAAGCCCTGGTCAACGGAGATCTCGACGACCTGCCCGAGCAGGCGTTCCTCAACGTGGGCGGCGCTGAGAGCGCCAAAGCAAAAGCTCGCGAACTGGAAAAAGGAGCCTGAGCAACTTTGGCTACGACGCAGGTGGAGCTGGTCACGCCGAGCGGGATGCTGTACTCGGGGCAAGCCGACATGGTGGTGTGCCGCACGGCCGGCGGGGACATAGCTTTCCTCGCCAACCACATGCCCTATGTGGGGGCCCTGGAGCCCCATCCCCTGCGTATAGTGCACCCCGGGGGGGGTGCCGACGAGCTTCGGTTCGAGGTGGAGGGCGGCTTCGTCGAGGTCAACGACAACCGCGTCATCATCCTTTGCGACGCCGCTGAGCCCAGCTAGTGCCACCTCTGCCCCGGCCGGGCCCAGCGGGGCCCGCCGCCACCGCCTGGGGGTAGCTCTTGTCCTGGACGCCCCCCTCGCGTACGAAGTGCAAGGTCTGCGCCGGGCCCTCGGGGACGGGTCGCTCCAGCGCATCGCTCCGCACCTGACCCTGGTGCCGCCGGTCAATGTTCGTGCCGGCGCACTGGACGAGGCCGTGGCCGTGCTGCGCGCGGCCGCCTCGGACCAGGGAGGCACGCTCGAGCTCGACCTCGGACCGGCCGGCACCTTCCTGCCGTTGAACCCGGTGGTTTTCCTGGACGTCAACGGGCCCGGGCTCGCTGATCTGGCTCGGCTCCACCGGGCCGTCCGGGCCGGCCCTCTGCTGCGTGAGGAGCGTTGGCCCTGGAAGCCGCACGTCACTCTCTGCGACGAAGCACCGGTCGAGCGCGCCGTCGCTGCTGCCGCCGCCCTGAGCGAGTACCGGGCGGCGCTGTCTTTCGACCGCGTCGTGCTCCTGCAGGAGACCGAGAGGCGCTGGCTGCCTGTCGCCGATGCCTGCCTGGGCCGGGCGGCGGTCGTAGGGCGGGGCGGGCTCGAACTCGAGATCACCGCGGGCCGTCTTCTAGGCCCGGACGCCAGGGCCATGCTCGAGCGTCAAGATGAGGCCCTAGGGGTCGTCGGGGCCTTGCCGGCGGCAGGCCAGCCCGGTGCTGTTCAGAGCGATGGCCCCGGACAGGTTGTGCTCACCGGCCGCCGGGACGGAGCTGTGGTGGGCGTGGCGGTGTCATGGGCCGAGCCGGGCCCCGGCGGCCGGGTGCACGTCCTCGTGCTGGTCGACGCGGCGAGCCGGCGTCAGGGTGCGGGCCGTGCCCTGCTGCTCGCTCTGGAGGCCGGCCTGCGCCACCGTGGCTGGGCCATGGGCCGGGCCCGGGGCCACGGACCTGCGGCGTTCTTCGCCGCTTGCTGCGCCTGGGGCAGCCACTTCGAGCCCGCCGGCTGAAGCCCTTAGGCGGCGCCGGCTGCACTCGCCAGCGGTGCCGATGCCCGGCGTGAAGGGGGCCTCCGCCCGGGCTCGGCCCCTGTGGGCGAACACCAGGGGCCCTGTACTGTGTCCACAGTGGCGACCGCAGTTACGCCCGCTCCCAGTGTCCTCGCGCCGGGAAAGCCGCAGCCCGGGGCCGGTTGGCGCCAGTGGCGGCCTCGGCTTCCCGAGCGGGGCTTGGCGCGCCTGGGCATGCTGGTGGCGGGGGCCGTGGTGGCGGCCGGTGTAGTGCTCAGGTTCATCGCCCCCAACGGCCTCTGGCTGGACGAGGCGCTGTCGGTCAACATCTCCCGGTTGCCCCTCCAACAGATACCGGGAGCGCTGGTCCAGGACGGCTCGCCGCCCCTCTACTACTTGATGCTCCACTACTGGATGCTCGCTTTCGGCCAGGGCGAGGTGGCGGTGCGGGCGCTGTCGGGCATCACCTCTGTCGTCACACTGCCCTTCCTGTGGGCGGCCGGCAAGCGAGTGGGCGGGAGGCCGGTGGCGTGGGCGGCACTACTGCTGGGGGCCAGCTCGCCGTGGGCGGTCTACTACGGCACCGACACCCGCATGTACTCGCTCATGGCCCTGGAGGCGCTTCTTTGGTACCTCTCCATCCGCCGGGCGGTGGAGCTCCCGAGCCGGGGCCGCCTGATCTGCGTGCTCGTCCTCACGGCGGCGTTGATGTACACCCACTACTGGGATCTCTACCTCGTGGGCATCGGCGCCTTATGGGCGTTGTGGCGCGCCGTGGTCGAGGCCCGCCGGGGCGTCGTGCCGCCGGGTGCCTACCCCCGGGCGGCCCGCAAGGTGCTGCTCGCCATGGTGGCAGGCGGCGTGCTGTGGTTGCCGTGGTCACCGGTGTTCATCTTTCAGGCCCTGCACACCGGCACGCCGTGGACGAGCCCTCCCGGGCCTCAGGACCTGCTCTTGGTGTTCGGCTACTTCGGCGGCGTGGGGGGTTGGGGCGAGCTCCTCACCTTCATTCTCTTTGCCCTGGTCGGCTTGGCCCTGCTGGCGCGGCCCGGTCCGAGGTCGACCAGCGTGGTCCTGGAAATGAAGGTGCAGCCCCGGTCGGCGCTGGTGGCGTGGTTGGTCATGGGGGCCCTCGGCGTGGCCGTGGTCGCCGGCCTGTTGACCGGGGCGGCGTTCGACAGCCGTTACATAGGCGTGGTTTTCCCCCTCTTCGTGCTGCTCTGCGCACTGGGCCTGACGGCGTTCAGCTCCCGCGCCGTCACCTCGGTCGTGCTCGCCGTCGCCTGTGTGGCCGGCCTCTTGTCCGCCCAGTCGTGGAACTCCCAGCCCCGCACCCAGGCTGTACAGGTAGCCGCCGTGCTCAACGCCCAGGCGCAGCCGGGCGACATGATCGTCTACTGCCCGGACCAATTAGGCCCGGCGGTAGACCGCCTCCTCACCGTGCCCGACGTCACCGAGCTGACCTATCCCCGCATGATGGGACCGCAGCGCATCGACTGGATCGACTACGCCGCCACTATCCAGAACACCTCCCCCGCCACGGTGGCGCGAGAGACCGTGTCCCAGCTCAACCCCGGGAGCACGCTGTGGCTGGTGTGGCGCAACGGCTACAAGGTGTTCGGGAGCAGCTGCGGAGACCTGGCCAACTGGTTGGAGATGTACCACCCCGGCGGTGAGACGGTCATGAGCCAGAACCTTAACTACTACGAGCCGGAAAACCTCGTACGCTTCCCGAGCTGAAACCCGACTGAGTAATCCGGTGCCACCTGGCCCGCGGCCCTGCTGAAGCGGCAGAATGGGTGGTCGGCCCGGCCGGCCGCGCGCTGGTGCCCGAACCGTAACCTTGCAGGAGCGAACCCTTGCCCGTTTCATCTCAGCCCGAGAACCCGCCTGAGCCGCCCGAGCCCCTCGGTGACGCGCCGAGCAGGCAGGCGGACGACGTCGTCATCATCGGAGCGGGACCGGCCGGTCTCACCGCCGCCTACGAGCTGGGCCGCCTGGGCAAGATCTGCACCGTCCTGGAGGCCGACGACGAGGTTGGCGGCATATCCCGCACGACCGAGCGCGATGGCTGGCGGTTCGACATCGGGGGTCACCGCTTCTTCACCAAGGTCAAGGTCGTCGAGGATTTCTGGCACGAGATCCTGCCCGGGGAGGAGTTCATGCTCCGGCCCCGCCTGTCACGCATCTACTACCGGGGCAAGTACTACGACTACCCGCTCAAACCGTTCAATGCGCTGCGCAACTTGGGCCTGGTGGAGTCTTTGCGCTGCGCCGGCTCCTACGCATGGGCCCGAGCCCACCCGCCCAAGGACCAGGGCACTTTCGAGGGCTGGGTGGCGGCGAGGTTTGGGTGGAGGCTCTACCGGCACTTCTTCAAGACCTATACCGAGAAGGTGTGGGGTTACCCCGGCTCGCAGCTCCAAGCCGACTGGGCCGCGCAACGCATCAAGAACCTCAACCTCTTCACCGCCGTGAAGAGCGCCCTTTTCCCGAAGAAAGGCCAGCGCGAGATCACCACCCTCATCGACCAGTTCGAGTACCCCCGCCTCGGTCCGGGCATGATGTGGGAGCGCTGCCGGGACAGGGTCGAAGCGGCCGGCTCGAAGGTGCACATGCGGGCCATGGTCAACCGCGTCCGCCACGAAGGCGGTCGTGCCGTCGCCGTCAGCTCCGTGACCGACGGGGCGGTCACGGAGCACCAGGCCAGCGCCGTGATCTCTTCCATGCCGCTTTCGGCGCTGGTGAGGGCGTTGGACCCTCCGGCTCCCCCGGAGATCCTGGCCGCCGCCGACGACCTCAATTACCGGGACCACATGACGGTTGCATTGGTGGTGCCCGAGATGGCGAGCTTTCCCGACAACTGGGTCTACGTGCACGATCCCACGGTGCGCATGGGACGGATCCAGAACTTCGGCCGCTGGTCCCCCTACATGGTGAAAGACGGCCGCACCTGCCTGGGCCTCGAGTACTTCGTTTTTGAGGGCGACGACCTCTGGTCGATGGCGGACGACGACCTGGTCGAGATGGGCAAGCGCGAGATCGGCGCCCTCGGGCTAGTGGACCCGGCCACCGTCGAGGCCGGTTACGTGGTGCGCATGCCCAAGGCGTACCCCTACTACGACGCGGACTACAAACGGAACGTCGAGACTTTGCGCGCCTGGTTGGATGCCAACGTGGCCAATGTTTATCCTGTTGGACGCAATGGGATGCACCGCTACAACAACCAGGACCACTCCATGTACACAGCCATGCTGACGGTCGAGAACCTCATGGGAGCGTCCCATGACGTATGGTCGGTCAACGTCGAAGAGGAGTACCACGAAGAGATGAAGGCCACCGGGCCGGGTGCCCCGCAGGGCCCCGCCGGCGCGGGTTCGGGCCGCGATGCTCCCGTACTGCCCAAGAGAGCGAAGGCGGGAGCGGCGTGAGCAATAAGGTCTGGTTCTGCGCTAGGTGCGGGTACGAGGTCAATAGCCGGGGCCGCTGTCACAGCTGCGGAGAGAGGTTGGTAGCCTCGCCCTTGCCCGAGCTCGAGTCCGGGCCCGAGGACGACGAAGTCGGTTACCGGCTCGACCTATGGGACGACGAGACCCGGGGCCGCCTCATCCAGGTGCTCATTTCTGCCGGTACCCGTCATCGCTTCGAAGAGGAAGAGCTTGTCATTCTGGCTGCCGACGAAGCCAGGGTCGACAGGATCGTGGCCCAAGTCACGGGCGCGTTGGCGGACGACGACGAGGATGAGGACGACGAGGGACTGGGCCGGGGGGGCACGAACACGGGCGAGAATGTCGCCCGAGACCTTTACGACGCGGCAAAGGTGCTGCGTGATGACCCCACGGACATGCAGGCTGACGTGGCCCTGGGGGAGTCTTCGGCCGCCGTTTTCGCGGCTGATTCCCTTCCTGACCTCGACGAGGACCAACTCGCCGCCGTGGGCCGCGTCACCCGTCGGTTGCTCGGGGCCCTTGGGGCCGACGAGGCCCTAGAGGACGAGATACGCCACCAGGCTGAGGTCCTGTGCCGGCTGCTCGCCCCCGCCGCGGGCGAGGCCGAGCTGGCCGCGGAGATCGAGCGGGCGCGGCAGCGGCTCGAGGCCGGGGCCAAGCAAAAGAGAAGGCCGGTCGCCCTCCCTCGGTCCCCGGTCACCCCGGGCGGGGAGATGGGCGAGGCGGCGCTTGTCGCCACGACGGTGCCTGGCGAGACGGTGCTTGGCGCGACGGTGCCCGGCGGTGAGGTGGACGGCGGCACGGACGGGGGCGTCGGCACGGACGGGGGCGTCGACAACATTGCCGTCCCGGCGCAAGCCGCGGACCTGCCGGCGGGAGCTGTCATCGCGGCGGCGTCTGCGCCGCCGCTGGACCTGGCCTCCGGCGCCGACGACAACTCCGAGGACGGGTCGTTCGACGCGGGGACGGACGGGGAGGAGAGCGAAGTCGAGGAAGACGAGGAGGAGGAGGATACTGGAGAGCTCGTCTACGAGCTGGTAGAGTGGCTGCCCGAACAGAGGGTCGAGCTGTCCGCCCTGCTTGAGGGGGCGGGCATCGCCTATTCCTGGGACGGGGCCGACCTCACCATCGCCGAAGAGCACGAGGCTGAGGTCGATGGGCTCTTCGAGCAGGTCCATGGGGCGCTGGACGACGATGACGAAGCCCGTTACCGGTCCATCGAGGAACTTTTCGGAGCTGTGGACCGCTTGGCCAACGACCCCGGCAGTGAGGAGCGTCGCACTGGCTTTCTCGAGGCCGTGGGAGCGGTGGAGCTGCCCACACCGGTGGGGGTGGACGACGCGTACTGGTGGCGGGTCCGGAGCCAGGGCCACGTCGTGGTCGCCGCCCTGGACCACCAGGCCCGCAACGAGGAGATTTCGAGAGAGGCGGCCCTGTTGGCCGAGATGCTTCACGAGATGGTCTGACGCTTGAGCCGGTGGGGCTTACTGCTCGCCCCGGGAGCGTCTGCCGGCCGGGACCAACCTGGGCTGGTGGCCATCGACGACGCGGTTGCCGCCCTCGGCGCGACAGTGCGCCGGATCGATTTTCCTTACCGGCTGGCGGGCCGGCGTGCTCCTGACCGACCGGATGTCCTCGTAGCCACCGTGGTAAGGGAGGCGAGGTCTCTGGCCGACGAGGCCGGCATTGCCCCGGGGCGGATTTTCGTGGGCGGAAGGTCCATGGGCGGGCGCATCTGCTCGATGGCCGTGGCGGCAGGGATGTCGGCCGCCGGCTTGGTGTTGGTTAGCTACCCTTTGCACCCCCCCGGCCGGCCCGACCGGCTGCGCACCGAGCACTTCGGGTCCCTCGACGTGCCGTGCCTGTTCGTGTCCGGTACGTCCGACGCTTTTGCCCCGCCGACGGAGCTGGAAGCGGCTCTGGCCGCCATTCCCGGGCCGGTAACGGTGCGATGGCTGGAGGGTGGGGACCATGGGCTCCGTCGCCGTGACGGCGAGGCGGCCGAGGCTGTGGCGTCCTGGTTGGCGGGGCAACCTCTGACCAGCTCGGCGCCCTGACGGGCCGGTCGAAAATGCTCTGTCGAAGGTATTAAGTGGAGGGCTGAGCGGGCTCGGCGCCGAAGGAGCGGTAGAGGTCGGCGTAGGCGGCGGTGGCCTCCACGAGCTGGCTGACGGCGGCCCACTCGTCAATCCCGTGAGCCTGAGCTATGTCGCCAGGGCCGCAGACCACGGCGGGGATGCCGCCCTGGTTGCGGACGAACCGGGCGTCCGTGGTGAACGACATCCCGATGGTGGGCGTGGGGCGGCCGGTCACGCCGGTTACGCACTGCCTGACCAGCGTCGCGAAGGGGTGGTCGGCGCTCATCTCGCTGCCCTCGCCGTAATCATGGACCACGATGTCGTACTGGCCCGCGCCCAATCCGAGGCTGTCAATGCGTTGGCGCAACCCGTCGACGGCCTCGTCGAGGCTTATCCCGGGAAGTAGCCGGCGGTCAAAACCGAGGCGGGCTTGCTCGGCGACGACGTTGAAGGCGCTGCCACCCTGAAAGGTGCCTACATTGGCCGTCGGCTGGCCCAGGAGAGGATGGTCCGGGCCGCCGAAATCGGCCGCGTGCAGGGCGAGAGCAATCTGAGCACCGATCTCGACGGCAGAGACGCCTTCCCGGGGCCGGCTGCCGTGCGCCGGCTGACCCTTGATGAGGATCTCCCCCTGCAAGAGCCCCCGCTCGGCCACGCAGACGGCGAGAGAGGTGGGTTCGGGGACCAGGCAGGCGTCGCCCTGGATGAGCCCTGACTCAAGCAGGACGCGGGTGCCGAGCGCCCCGCCCCGTTCCTCGTCGGCCACGAACTGGAACACGATGTCGCAGGCCGGCTCATGGCCCGCGGCCTTGAGGGTGGCCAGCGCGCAAATGGCCGCCGCCAGCCCCCCTTTCATGTCGGCGCTGCCCCGCCCGTAGAGCCGACCGTCGACCACCGAGGGCCGGAACGGGTCGGAGGACCAGCGCTCGGGCACGGCCGGCACCACGTCGGTATGGCCGTTGACGATCAGGGTAGGACGGGCCCCGCGGTCCCCCCCGTCGGGCAGCCGGGCTACGAGGGACAGCCGCCCCGGGGCGGGCTCGACCTCCGTCCAGGACGGCTTCCAGGGGGCCAGGGCGCCCCGCAGGACAGCAGCAACGGCCGCCTCGTTGCCCGGGGGGTTGGGGGTGCCCACCGCGATCAGGGCGCGGGCCAGGTCGATGAGCCGCTCGACGTCGACATGTTCCTGCACCCAACCGAGACTAGGCCGAACTTACGGCGGTTGGACTAAGGGCTGGCTGCGCCGCTTAGGTGCGGGGAAGACGTCGAACGGGCCGAGCTCTACCCGGTGTTGTTCATTCGCGGCGAAGGGCGGAGGCGGCGGGAGTACGTGCAGCCACGACCGCAGGAAGACCGGCCAGGGCCGTCCCGGCGACCAGCAGCGCGAACAGCCCCCCGGCCAGGCCCGCCAGCGGCACTACCGTCACTGGTACGACGCCGATCGACGACGCGAAGCCGTTCCAGGCCCAACGGCCCGTGGCCGCCCCAAGCGGCAAGCCGACCACAACGGCGATCACCAAGAGCGTGACTGTCTGCCAGGCCACGACGCTCGTCGTCTGCCGCCGGGTGAGGCCTAAGGACTTGAGAACGGCCAGTTCGCGGCGTCGCCGGTGGGCGCTCGCGGTCACGGCGGCGCCCAATGAGATGAGCACGGCGACGCCCAGCACCACCGCCAGGGCCACAGGCTGCCCGCTCATCTGCCCGGCGTTGACGACGGCAGCCCCGAGCACCCGCTGGACCTGGTAGATCGCTCCTGGTTCGTTGCCGGGGTGAGCGGCCACGATCCTGTTCACGAGAGGGCCGGCCGGGAGGCCCGGGCCGAGGTCGATCGCCAATGTGGACGGAAGAGCGGAAAAGGCCTCGGCGGCGTTGGGGTTGACCGCGCTGAGGTTTTCGATGCCCAGCAGCGTGCTCTCCGGGAGCATCGCACCCCGGCCGAGCGACACGTGGTCGGACAACGTCACCCCGATGGACGGCAAGGTGACGACCCCGACGATGGTCAGCCGACGGGCGGTCGCCCCCGTTCCCACGAGGACGCTGTCTCCGACGGTTCAGGAGCCGGCCCAAGCCACGCAGCCCATCTCCAGGGGTACGGGGAGATCGGGGTGGGCGGGCACGACACGGACGGTGAAGCCGTGGCGTCCGGCGACGTCGCAGACGAAGCTGCCCCGCCAAAGGGTGGTGCCGGGGTTGGTCCCGGGCCCTTCCATCTCCATGGGGACGGTCTGCCAGTCCTCGATCTCGTCGGGGCCCCGCACCGGGCCGTGGAGCAGTTCGACAGCCACCTCCGTCGGCTTCAGGTCGCCCAGGGAAACCTCGGCAGTGGCCTGCCTGGTGGCGCCCAGGTCGGTCACCAGCGCCGCCGAGTCGACGTCGACGGAGACGACCGCGACCTTGTCCCACACCCCGACCAGGTTGGCCTTCCACGCCGCCAGGACCTTGGCCCGGGCGAAGTTGTTGGCGGTGAGGACGTCGGCCCGCTTGGCCATGGGCTCGTACATTTGCCTGGTGTAGTCCCGCACCATTCGCGACGCTTGGACACGGGGCCCGAGAGAACTGAGCGAGTCCTTGATACGGGCCACCCATTGGCGGGGGAAGCGGTCCCCGCCACGGTCGTAATAGAGCGGGACGACCTGGCGCTCCAAGATTTCGAAGAGGCTGTTGGCCTCGACCTCATCGCGCCGCTGCAGGTCGGTGTACGTCTCGGCCGAGGCGATCTGCCAGCCGTTCTTGCCGTCGAACATCTCGTCCCACCAGCCATCGAGCACCGACAGGTTGAGAGCACCGTTGAGGGCTGCCTTCTGGCCGCTGGTACCGCTGGCCTCCATTGGCCGGCGGGGGTTGTTGAGCCAGACGTCGCTGCCCTGGAGCAGGGTCCGGGCCACGGCGATGTCGTAGTCCTCGACGAAGGCGATCCGGTGGCGGACCTCCGGGCCCCGAGCGAACTGGACCAAATGGCGGATCATTTCCTTGCCCAGGTCGTCAGCCGGGTGGGCCTTACCGGCGAATATGAACTGGACGGGCCGTTTGGGGTCGAGGAGCAGCGCCTTCAGCCGGTCGGGCTGGGAAAGCAGGAGCGTAGCCCGCTTGTAGGAGGCGAACCGGCGGGCGAAACCGATGGTGAGGAGGGTCGGGTCCAGGGCCTCGTCCGCCCAGGCGGCGTCGACAGGGGACGCGCCCTTTTCCACGAGCGACGACTTCAATTGTGAGCGGACAAAACCGATCAGGGCCTCTTTACCCTGTTCGCGCGCCCTCCACAGCTCGTCGTCCCGGGCCTCGCCGATACGCGCCCAGTCCGCCGGGCCGGCATCCTCCCATGACGGGTTGATGTACTTGCTGAACAGGTCGTTCATGGCCGATGAGACCCACGTCCGCCCATGGACGCCGTTGGTTACCGATCCGATGGGCACCTCGTCTACCGGCACCGCCCGGTAAAGCTGCTGGAACATGAGGCGGCTTGTCTTGCCATGCAGCTTGGAGACCCCGTTGGCCATGCTGGCCAGGCGCAGGCCCATAACGGCCATGTTGAACGGGGCCGACGCAGGCTCGCCCGGGGCGTGGCCGAGCGCCATCAGGTCGGTGATGTCCACACCGCATTCGTCCGCCCACCCGGAGAAGTACTTCTCCATCAGGTCGGCTGGGAACCTGTCGATCCCGGCCGGCACGGGGGTGTGCGTGGTGAAGATCGTCCCCGCCCGGGCCGCCTCCACCGCCTCGGTGAAGGACAGGCCCTTCTGGGTGACCAGTTGGCGGATGCGCTCGAGGCCCAGGAACCCGGCGTGGCCCTCGTTGGAATGGAAGATCTGGGGCTGCTCGTCCAGTGCCTCGAGGGCGCGCACCCCGCCGATGCCGAGCAGGATTTCCTGGCGGAGGCGGTGCTCAGTGCCGCCGCCGTAAAGCCGGTCGGTGACTTCACGCAGGTCATCGGTGTTATCGTCGATGTTGGCGTCCAGAAGGTACAACTTCACCCGGCCGACGTACGCCACCCAGATGCGGGCCGTCAGGACCTGCCCGCCGAGGTCGACGGTGACCCGGGTGCCTTCGACCGGGGCCAAGGCCATGGCATGGGGGTCCATGCCCGGGTAGCGCTCCTCCTGCCACCCGTCGGCGTTGAGGCGCTGGCGGAAGTAACCTTCCCGGTAGAGAAGGCCGACGCCGACCATCGGGACCCCGAGGCTGCTGGCGGCCTTTAGGTGGTCCCCGGCCAGTATCCCGAGGCCCCCCGAGTACTGCGGGAGAGCCTCGGCGATGCCGAACTCGGGGGAGAAGTATGCCACCTTGACCAGGGCCGAGCGCCCACGGTTCTGGAACCAGCGGTGGACGTTCATGTAGCGGCGCAGGTCGGCATGTATCTCGCCCAGGAACGACATGAAGGCATTGTCCTTGGACAGGGCCTCGAGGCGTTCCCGGGCCACCAGGGACAGGACCCTGACCGGGTCGTGCTGGGTACGTTCCCACAGGTTGGGGTCGACCCAGCGAAAAACGTCGCGGGTACGTTCGTCCCACGACCACCTCAGGTTGAAGGCCAGCTCCTGCAGGGGGGCCAATGGTTCGGGGAGCCTGGCCCTGACGGTGAAGCTTCTGTACGCTTTCATCTCCGGCCAACGTACCAAGACCAGCGGACCTCGTTAGGTTGGGGGGCCATGACCACCGAGGCTGCTCACCCCAGGACCGGTCGCCGGGCCCGGATGCCGTCCCGTACCGAGGCGCAAAAGCCGCAAGCGGTTTCGCCGAGTACGCTCCTCCACATCGTTGTGCAGGACCTGCGCCCGTCGACTCCCCATGGCTACCCGGCGAAGGCCGTCGTGGGCGAGGCAGTACCGGTGCGGGTGAACATCTTCAAAGACGGCCATGACGTCCTCGCCGCGCGCGTCCTGTTGCGCAAGGACGGTGAAGTGGTCGATGCCTGCGCCCTTGTCCACACCGGCAACGACGAATGGTCGGGCACGGTACGGCCGGCCGAGATGGGCCTTCACGAACTGGTCGTGCAGGCCTGGACGGACCGTTACGCCACTTGGGCCCATCGGGCGGCGGTCAAATTGGCGGCGCGCCAGGATGTGCACAACGAGATTGCGGAGGCCGTAGCCCTCCTGTCCGAATGGTGGGGCCCGGATGGGGAAGTGGGCGCCGACGGGCCGATCGCCCAGGCCCTGGCCGCATTGCGCGATGAAGCCCTCGACGACGCCGCTCGTATAAACCGTGCCCTGTCCGCACCCGTGGCCGAGGCTCTGGCGGGCGAAAAGTTTGCCACCGACTTGACTATTGCGCCCCCCGGCTCCATCTGGGCCGATCGTCCCCTCGCCGCCGTCGGGGCCTGGTACGAGCTGTTCCCTCGCAGCTTCGGGGGCTTGCGGGGTGCGGCCGGGCAGGTCCCCCGGCTGGCCGGGCTGGGTTTTGACGTCCTGTACCTTCCGCCCGTCCACCCGATCGGCCACACTTTCCGCAAGGGAAGGGACAATTCCCTCACCGCCGGGCCAGGGGACCCCGGGAGCCCCTGGGCCATCGGGTCGGAGGAGGGAGGCCACACCGCCCTGCACCCTGACCTCGGCACGTTCGACGACTTCGACCACCTGGTCCGGACAGCGGCCGCTCACGGCATGGAAGTGGCCCTGGACTACGCGCTCAACTGCACGCCGGACCATCCCTGGGTCAAGGAGCACCCCGAGTGGTTCTATCACCGCCCGGACGGTTCGATCGCCTATGCCGAGAACCCGCCGAAGAAGTACCAGGACATTTACCCGCTAAATTTTTGGCCGCGGTCCGAGACGGCCCGGTTGGCGCTCTGGGAAGCATGCAAGGGGATCATCGACTTCTGGGCCGACCGGGGCGTACGCGTTTTCAGGGTGGACAACCCCCATACCAAACCGTTCGCCTTCTGGGAATGGCTGGTGAGCGCGCTGCGCCGGGAGCGCCCTGACATCGTCCTGCTGGCCGAAGCCTTTACCCGCCCCAAAGTGATGGCCCGCCTGGCCGAGGTGGGCTTTTCCCAGGGATATACGTACTTCACCTGGCGGACCGTCCAGTACGGGCCCGAAGGTTTGCGTACCTACGTGGAAGAGCTCGCCCACGGCCCGCTGGCCGACTACATGAGGCCCAACTTCTGGCCCACCACACCCGACATCCTGTCGGGCCCGCTGCGGGGAGGCCCTCCCGGCGTTTTCGCCTTGCGCTTCGTCCTGGCCGCCACCTTGTCGCCGTCCTACGGCATCTACAGCGGGTACGAGTTGTGCGAGAACCTGCCTGCATCTGCGGACAACGAGGAGTACCTGGCCTCGGAGAAGTTCGAGCTGAAACAGAGGGACTTCTCCCAAGCCGGCCTGACCCCGCTCATAAAGGCGGTCAACGACGCCCGGCGTCGCCACCGCGCCTTTGCCAATCTCCGCGGCGTGCGCTTCCATGCTTCGGACAACCCCGACATCATGGTCTACTCGAGGATCTCGGACGACGGCGGAGATGTTGTGGTGGTCGTCGTGACCCTCAACCCGTACGCGGTCGGGGAGGCTACCCTGCACCTCGACACGGAGGCCCTCGGGCTGGGCTCGGCGACTTCTTTCGAGGTGTACGACGAGCTATCCGGGGAACGTTATATGTGGAGCGCCGGTCCTTATGTGAGGCTCGACCCCCTTTACCGTGTGGCCCATATCCTTCACGTGCGCAACCAGGTCTGAAGATGAGCATGCCCAGGCCCCCCGGAGGAGGGGTCGCGCCCGTCTCGGGCACAGCCAGCCAGGACGTCCGCTGGTACCAGCGGGCGGTTTTCTACGAGGTCCTGGTACGCGGTTTCTACGATGCCAACAACGACGGGACGGGCGACATCCCGGGCCTCATGAACAAGTTGGACTACCTGCAGTGGCTGGGGGTCGATTGTCTCTGGCTGTTGCCCTTCTACCAGTCGCCCTTGCGGGACGGCGGTTACGACATATCGGACTACTGGACCGTGCTGCCCGAGTACGGGCAGGTGGCTGACGTGGCGCAGTTGGTCGATGACGCCCACCGTCGGGGGATCCGGGTCATCGCCGACCTGGTAATGAACCATACGAGCGACCAGCACCCATGGTTCCGGGAGTCCCGCCAGGACCGGACCAACCCCAAGGCCGATTGGTACGTCTGGAACGACGACGACCAGCGTTACGGGGAAGCTCGCATAATTTTCGTTGACACCGAGAAGTCGAACTGGGAGTGGGACCCTCAGCGGGGCCAGTACTACTGGCACCGCTTCTTCTCGCATCAACCGGACCTCAATTTTGACAACCCCGAAGTCGCCGACACGATGCTGGACGTGGTCCGCTATTGGCTCGACATCGGCCTCGACGGTTTCCGCCTCGACGCCGTGCCGTACATGTTCGAACGCGACGGCACCGAGGGCGAGAACTTGCCCGAAACTCATGCCTACCTGAGGAGGCTGCGCAAGGAAGTCGACTCCCTTTACCCGGGTAAAGTCCTGCTGGCCGAGGCAAACCAATGGCCTGAGGACGTCGTCGAGTACTTCGGCGGGGGCGAGGAATGCCACATGTGCTTCCACTTCCCTCTGATGCCCCGCATGTTCATGGCTGTCCGGCGCGAACAGCGTTTTCCCATAACCGAAATACTGGCCCGGACCCCGGCCATCCCCGACGGCTGCAGTTGGGGAATATTCCTGCGCAACCACGACGAGCTCACGCTGGAGATGGTGACCGACGAAGAGCGGGACTACATGTGGTCGGAGTACGCCAAGGACCCCCGCATGAAGCGCAACATCGGGATCGGGCGTCGCCTGGCCACCTTGGTCGACAACGACCGGCGGGTGGCCGAGCTCCTGCACTCGTTGTTGTTCAGCCTGCCCGGGTCCCCCGTGCTCTATTACGGGGACGAGATCGGGATGGGGGACAATATCTATCTCGGCGACCGCGACGGTGTGCGGACACCTATGCAGTGGGCCCCCGACCGTAACGGAGGTTTTTCCCGGGCCGACTTCGCCCAGCTCTACCTCCCGCCCCTCATGGACCCGGTGTACGGCTATCAGGCCGTAAATGTCGAAGCCCAGATGCGCAACCCGAGCTCTCTTTTGCACTGGATGCGCAGCATGCTCGAGGTACGCCGGGCGCACCCGGTGTTCGGTACGGGGAGCATGGAAGTCGTCTCGACCGACAACCCTTCGGTCCTCGCCTACGTACGCTCCTCGGGCGCCCCGGTGCCCGCCCCGGGCGCCGGCCCGGCTGCTCCCGGTGCGCCCGCCGCTCCCGGTGCGCCCGCTGCTACCGAGGCGCCCGCCGCTCCCGGTGCGGCCGCTACGCCGGACCCGGGGGCGGCCCACGGCGACTGCGTGCTGTGCGTGAGCAACCTCTCACGTTTCGCCCAGCCCGCCCAGCTCCCCCTCCAGCGGTGGGAGGGCCTGACCCCGGTGGAGCTTCTCGGCCGCATCCCTTTCCCCCCTATAGGCGAGCTGCCTTATTTCATAACGCTCCCGCCTTACGGCTTCTACTGGTTCGGGTTGGTCGACCGTCACCCGAGCCCGACTGGAGGTTGACATGGACAAGGGGCTGACCGAGCGGATGGAGCTGCCGGGCGAACTTTTCGAGGCCGTAGGGCCGTACCTGGCCCGCCAAAGGTGGTACGCAGGCGAGGGCCCGCCGGTGTCGATGAACGTGGTTGAGGCCCGCGTGCTGGCCGAGCTGAAGGACGGCCCGAGCCGGCTGCTGTGGGCCGTTGTCGAGGCTGAAGGCGCTGATTACCAGCTCGTCATTGCGGAGAGGCCGGTCGCTGGCGACCGCCTGCGAGGCCACGAGGAAGCTTTCATAGCCGGGTTCGGGGACCGCGTTTACTACGACGCCACCGTGGACTCGGAGATGGCCCTTGAGCTCCTGGGCGTGGCCAGTGGCGGTGCCGAGCACGCTGAACGTGCCCGGCCGCTCGGTGTCGAGCAGTCCAATACCTCCTTGGTGTACGACGACCGCGTGATCCTCAAGTTGTTCCGCCGCCTCTCAGTGGGCCCGAACCCGGACGCCGACGTGACCGCTGCCCTGGCTGCCACCGGCTTCAAGCATGTAGCGCTGCCGGTGTTGCGGTGGCAACGCGACGGCCGGGACCTGGCTTTCGGCCAGCAGTACCTGGCTGGCGGGACCGACGGCTGGGCCATGGCGCTCACCTCGCTGCGGGATTATTACGGGGCGGCCACCTCCCATGCTCCGGTCCATCCGGCCCTCTCGGGCGGGGACTTCGCCGCCGAGGTGTGCCGCCTAGGACAAGTGACCGGTGAGATGCACCTGGCCATGGCCGAAGCCTTCGGGGTGTCCGAGCAAGGCCTGGGCGAGCAGTGGGGCGCCCTGGTCGCTTCGATCGAAGCCAGGGCCCGTCACCTCGTCCCCGAACTAGTGGAGGCGGCCCAGCCCCTCCTCCAGCGGTTAGGTGCTGTTCAGGACTTCGGGCCCGCCGTGAGGGCTCACGGTGATTATCACCTGGGCCAGGTGATGCGCACGGACCTGGGCTGGTACGTCCTTGATTTCGAGGGCGAGCCCAGCCGGCCCTTGGAGGAGCGCCAGCGTCACACTTCGGTGCTGAAAGACGTTGCCGGGATGCTGCGCTCGCTCAATTACGCCACCCAGTTCGCCGTGGGGGACCGGGCCGAGAGCGACACCGAGCTGTTGCAACCCTTTGCCCAGGCGTGGGAGGACCGCAACCGGTCGGCTTTCGTGCGCGGCTACAAGGACTGCAAGGGCACAGAGGAGCTGCTGCCACCCGCACCCGACGACCGCGGCGCAGTGCGTGTGGCCTTTGAGGTAGACAAGGCCTTGTACGAGCTGGCCTATGAACAGGACTTCCGACCGGACTGGGTGCGCATACCCCGTTTGGCGCTACAACGCCTGTTGTCTGCCCCGGTGGCCGAACTGATCGCCGGGCCGGTCGACCTGCGCGACCCGGCCGAAGCCGGGGATGAGGACCGCGAGATCTAGGAGGGTATTACAACCGCTATGACTACCACCTCCATCCAAGGGCCCAAGAAGCCTGGGCCCGGGCTCCAGAAGAGCGGCCCACCAGAGCAAGGTCCGGCCAGCATCCCTGAGTTCGAGGTGCTGGTCCAGGGCCGCCACTATGACCCGCATTCGCTCCTCGGCCGCCATGACGGGCTGGTACGGGCGCTGCGGCCCGGAGCGAGCGAGATGTACCTGCTGGTAAAGGGCCCGGATGCCGACAGCGACGTTGTGGCCAGGGCCCCTATGGCCTTGGTGCACCCAGGAGGCCTGTGGGAAGCGCCCCTCGACCCGACGGCGCCCGGGTACCGTTTGGAAGCGCTCTATGGCGGGCCGGGTTCGCCCGGCTTCGTCTTCGATGACCCCTACCGCCACTGGCCCACCCTTGGGGACCTTGACCTGCACCTCTTCAACGAGGGACGCCACCGGCGCCTCTGGGAAGTGCTCGGTGCGCACCCCCGGACGCACGAGGGAGTGGCCGGGACGGCGTTTGCCGTTTGGGCACCCAACGCGAAGGGGGTCAGGGTCGTCGGGGACTGGAACTTCTGGGACGGCCGCGTCCATCCCATGCGCTCTCTCGGCAGCTCGGGCGTCTGGGAGCTCTTTATCCCCGGCGTCGAGCCCGGTGCGCGCTACAAGTACGAGATCGTGGCCGCCGACGAACGGCTGACGCTCAAAGCCGACCCGTTCGCTTTTGCCACCGAGGTGCCGCCGGGCACGGCGTCAGTCGTAGCAGAGCCCTCCCACCACCGCTGGGAAGATGCCGGCTGGGCAGCCAAGAAGTTGGAGGGAGATCCTCTCGAGCGGCCGATGTCGGTGTACGAGGTCCATGTCGGTTCCTGGCGCTGGACTGACGATGGTGCCGGAGGCGCCCGTCCCCTCACCTACCTCGAGCTCGCCGAACAGTTGCCTGCCTACGTGGAGGAAATGGGCTTTACCCACGTCGAGTTCCTGCCTATAGCCGAGCACCCTTTCGGGGGTTCCTGGGGTTACCAGGTGAGCGCGTACTACGCCCCGACGGCCCGCTTCGGTAGCCCCGACGACTTCCGCGCCCTGGTCGAGGCGTTGCACCGTAAGGACATCGGCGTCATCGTGGACTGGGTGCCCGCCCATTTCCCGCGGGACGACTTCGCTTTGGCGACCTTCGACGGGACGCACCTTTACGAGCACTCCGGCCTCATGGGCTCCCAACCTGACTGGGGCACGCTGGTTTTCAACCTGGGCCGCCACGAGGTAAGGAATTTCCTCATTGCCAACGCCCTTTTCTGGGTGGACCAGTACCACGTGGACGCCCTAAGGGTCGACGCCGTGGCTTCGATGCTCTATCTCGACTATTCGCGCCAGGCGGGCGAATGGGTGCCTAACGAGTTCGGGGGAAATGAGAACCTCGAAGCCGTTTCGTTCTTAAAGGAGTTGAACGAAACGATGTTCTCCATTTACCCGGGGGCCACGACGATCGCGGAAGAATCGACGTCATGGCCGGGAGTTTCCCGGCCCACCTATCTTGGAGGGCTTGGTTTCGGGTTCAAATGGAACATGGGCTGGATGCACGACACGCTCCAGTACTTCGAAGTCGACCCCCTTTTCCGCCGCTACCACCAAAACGACCTGACTTTCGGCCTTCTTTACGCCTGGCACGAAAACTTCCTGCTGCCGCTCTCTCATGACGAGGTCGTGCACGGCAAGCGCTCGATGCTCAACAAGATGCCCGGGGACCGTTGGTCCCAGCTCGCCAACCTGCGCGCCCTGTACGCCTGGATGTGGGCCCACCCAGGCAAGAAGCTGCTCTTCATGGGGGGGGAGCTGGCTCAGGAACGGGAGTGGTCCAACGAGCGGTCACTGGACTGGTGGGTGTTGGACGAATGGGCCGACCACGCCCGGCTGCACAATATGGTGTCCGAGCTGAACAAGCTTTACCGGGCCCAGCCGGCCCTGTGGGAGAGGGACTTCAGCCCGCTGGGGTTCCGCTGGATCGACGCCAGCGATTCGGACCACAACGTGTTCTCCTTCTACCGTTCGCGCCGGCACCTCTCGAATGGCCAGGCCGACCAGGGCGAGCGTCCCGGAGGCGGGCCCGTCGCGCCGGGGAGCGACATCGTCGTCTGCTTGGCCAACCTGTCGCCCGTACCCCAGATCAGGTACCGGGTCGGGTTGCCTAGGCCCGGGCGCTGGGCTGAGCTGTTGAACACTGATGCCCACGACTGGGGCGGGAGCGGGCTCGGCAACATGGGCGAGGTTTCGGCCTCGGGCACGCCATGGCACGGCCAACCTAATTCGGCAGAGGTGGTCCTTCCCCCGCTCGGCGTCGTATGGCTGGCCCCGGTACCCTGATCCATAACGGGCGGGACACTGGGCTAGGACGCTGGGCTAGGACACTGGGCTAGGACACTGGGCTAGGGAGGACGAGGTAGCCCTCCCTAGGGACTAGGAGCATCTATGCGGCCATCGTGGGGGCGTTTGCCTCTAGCCTGCTAGGTGTGGCCAGAAAGGTCTGGCGGCGTCCTAGCCGCCAAGAAGGTTTCAGCGCGGGCGGGACCGCCATACTTGTGGGCGGGGTCGCTGTCGTGGGCACCCTCCTGGCGGTGGCGATCGTCGGCGGCTTCTCGACGGCGTCGCATTCTGGCACGCACGGGGCTGGTGCCGTCGTCCAGCACACCACCGGTCCGGCCAAGACCGCGGCCAGTACGACCAGTACCACGACGCACCAGATGGCCATCGACCACCTGCTGTCTGAGGTAGTCGTTTCGCCGGCGGACGGGGCCACACGCCAGAAGCTCAGCACCGTGGTGACACTTCTTGCCCGCACCGGACGGCTGGCAGACGTGCACGTCTCGGCGAGTACGGACGCCACCGTGCTGCGGGGCAGGTTCAACTCCGCCGCCGAGGAGTGGCGGTCGACGAGCCCGCTCTGGCCCGGGACCACGTACACAGTCAGCTACGTGGTGAGCGACGGTACCGGGCTGAGGGCGCAAGGTTGGGAAAGTTTCGCGACTGCCGCCGCGCCACAGTCCGTCACAACCAGTGTCTTCCCGAGCCCGGGCATTTCCGTCGGCGTGGGCCAGCCCATCGTTTTCACCTTCTCTCAGCCCGTGGGCACCTATGCCGCCCAGCAGGCCGTACTTTCCCGCCTGCACATCGCCATGAGCCAGCCGGTGCCCGGCGGTTGGCACTGGTTCAGCGCCGTGGAGCTGCACTTTCGTCCCACCTCCTACTGGCCCGTCGGCGAGCAGGTGGAGGTTTCGGGCGACCTCAACGGCTGGGACATCGGCGGGGGCGAATGGGGGCAGGGCACCGTTTCCACCGCCTTCATCGTCGGCGACAGCCACATCTCGACCGTGAACCTCCTCACCCATGAGATGACGGTCACCGACAACGGCCAGGTCCTCTACGACTGGCCTGTAAGCGCCGGCTCCGAAGTGTGGCCGACCATGGACGGTACTCACATCGTCCTGGACCGGGAGTCCGTCGTCCACATGATCTCGTCGAGCGTGGGCATACCCCTCAACTCCCCCGAGGGGTACAACGAGTTCGTTTACTGGGACGTCCACATCTCCGACAGCGGGGAGTACGTGCACGCGGCTCCCTGGGACATCTCCGAGCAGGGCGTCGAAAACGTCTCGCACGGTTGCGTCAACCTGAGCCCGGCCCGAGCCGAGACCTTCTTCCATTTCAGCCGGGTCGGTGACGTCATCCAGATAGTTGACGGTCCGCGGTCACCCGCACAGGGCGACCACGGCGTGATGGACTGGTCGTTCGACGGTCCCACGGTCAGCTGGACGCCGGCCACCGTCACCCAGCTCATCACGACCGTCACCACCTTGCCGACCACGACACTGCCCCCGCCCCCCGGGGCACCCACCAGCCCGCCCGTGCCGGCTAACGGGCCCAGCAGCACAACAGCCAGTACGGCACCGGCTCCCGGCACCACGAGGCCTGTGCCACCAACGTCGGTCCCCAGCACCGCTCCCTCCTCCAGTACGACAACCACCAGGCCGACAACCACCTTGGCGCCCACCACGACCAAGCCGGCTCCGACAACCACTCGACCGCTGCCGACCACGACCCGACCGCTGCCGACCACCACCCGACCGCTGCCGACCACCACCCGACCGCTACCGACCACCACGAGGCCCGCTCTCACCACCACCAAACCGGTGTTGACCACGTCGACGAAGGCGGCGAAGGCGGCGGTAGTCGGCTCGACCACCACCAGGACGGCCCCGAGCACAACAAGGCCGGCGCCGACGACTGCCCCGACCACCACGACCACCAGGCCCCCGACAACGACCACGAAACCGACCACGACGACCACGAAACCGCCGACGACTACCACCGCGAAGGCGACCACCACGACCACGACCAGGCCGACCACGACCACCACCAGGCCGACCACGACCACCACCAGGCCGACCACGACCACCACCAGGCCGACCACGACCACGACCAGGCCGACCACGACCACCACCAGGCCGACCACGACCACCACCAGGCCGACCACGACCACCACCAGGCCGACCACGACCACCACCAGGCCGACCACGACCACCACCAGCTCGACCACGACCACTTTGCCCATCACAACGACGACGGCCGGTGCCAGCGCGACCTCGAGCACCACGACGACGGCATGATCCGGTGGGCCGCTACGGTGGGAAGCCGTGCCGGCCTATCTCGACCATGCCGCCACGTCCCCGCTGCTAACCGAGGCGAAGGAGGCCATGGGGCCATGGCTGGCGGGCGGTTTCGGTAACCCTTCCGGTTCGCACTCCATAGCCCGGGCGGCGCGCAAAGCCATCGAGGAGGCTCGCGACACGGTGGCCGACTGCCTGGGAGTTCTTCCCGGGAACGTGGTATTTACCGGGGGAGGCACCGAGAGCGACAACCTGGCCGTGCTGGGCCGGGCTCGGGCCGTCCCTGGGCCATTGGCGGTAAGTGCCATCGAGCACCACGCCGTGCTCCACGCTGCCCATGCAGCCGAGCGCCTCGCCGGTACGCCCTTGCGGACCATCGGCTGCAGTACTGACGGCATCGTCGACTTGGACGCCCTGGGCTCCGCTCTGGACGACAGCGTGAGCTTGGTCTCCGTTCAGCTGGTCAACAACGAGGTGGGGACCCTGCAACCTTTGGCCGAGGTCGCTCGCATAGTGCGCCGACGCGCCCCGGGTGCGGCATTGCACACAGACGCCGTCCAGGCCGCGCCCTGGTACGACGTCGCCCAGTTGGGGGCGGGTGCTGACCTGGTGAGCGTCAGTGCCCACAAGTTCGGCGGGCCGCAAGGTGTGGGCGCCCTGGCTTTCCGGCGGCCCGTGGAGCTGGAGCCGCTCCTTTACGGCGGTCCTCAGGAACGAGAGCGAAGGGCGGGCACGCATAATGTCGCCGGGATCGTCGGCATGGCGGCCGCTCTCGAAGTTACGGCGCGGCAGCGCGACGCGGCGTGCCGCCGCGTCCGGGCCCTGCGGGACCGGCTGTTGGCTGGATTGCTCGTCCGCACAGCTTCGACGTACGAGACGGCGGCGGGACGGGAAAAGGCGCCCGGCCACTGTCACGTAACGATTGACGGCGTTGAGAGCGAAGCGTTGCTCGTACTGCTGGATGGTTACGGTGTCTGCGCCTCGGCCGGTTCGGCGTGCGCCAGCGGGGCCATGGAGCCGAGCCACGTCCTGACGGCCATGGGCTATAGCGCTGAGCAGGCGCTCGGCGCGCTCCGCCTCACGCTCGGCCACGCCTCCACGGAAGCAGACGTCGATCTGGCGCTGCGGGCCGTCCCCGCCGCGGTCGCCCAGCTGCGCGGCTTCTCGCCTCGGGGCGCCGGGGCGCCGGCCCCAATCTCGTGGACGCCTGGCCAAACTGCGGGAGCTTTGGCGTAATGCGTGTGCTGGTGGCCATGTCGGGCGGTGTCGACTCCTCGGTGGCTGCTGCTCTCATGCTCGAGCAGGGCCATGAGGTGGTAGGGGCCACCATGAAGCTGTGGGGCGGCCCGTCCGATTCCGGTTGCTGCTCGGTGGCTGACGTGGAGGACGCCCGTCGGGTCTGCCAGCAACTCGGTGTAGACCACCACGTTTTCAACTTCACGAGCGAGTTCGAGCGCCAGGTCGTGGCGCCTTATGTCGCCGCTCACGGGGAGGCCAGGACACCGAACCCCTGCATCGCCTGCAACGCCCACCTGAAGTTCGACCGCTTCTTGCAGCGCGCCGCGCAACTCGGCTTCGACGCCATTGCCACCGGCCACCACGCTCGGGTGGCGTGTACGGCAGGGTACTGGGAGCTCCGCCGGGGCCGCGACGACGCCAAGGACCAGTCGTATGTGCTCTACATGTTGGGCCAGGCGGAGCTGGGCCGGCTGTGCCTTCCGATCGGGGAGCTGACCAAGACCGAAGTGAGGCAGCTGGCCGGTGTGCACGGCCTGCGCACAGCCACAAAGCCCGACAGCCAGGACGTCTGCTTCATCTCCAGGGTCGGGGGGAGGGAGAGCTTCATCTCCGAGCGGATCCCGGTCCGCCAGGGCCGGCTGGTGGCGAGGGACGGTGAGCAGCTAGGGACTGTCGACGCTCTGGAGCTGGTGACCGTCGGGCAGCGCCGTGGCCTCGGGCTCGTCACCCGCTCGCGGCCCGAGCGCCGTTACGTCCTCGATGTCGACTTGCTCAGCCGCACGGCGACGGTGGGGACCCTGGACGACCTACTGGTCGACCGGGTGGAGGTCGACCAGCTGTCCTGGTGTGCCGGACCGGTCGCCGCCGGCACCGTGGTCCAGGCCCAGTTCAGCGCGCATGGGAGCCCGGTCACGGCGCAGTGGGACGGTGACGACCGGGCCGGCGCGGTAGCCCTGGCCCGCCCAGTACGTCGGGTCGCCCCCGGCCAGGCGGTGGTCCTGTACCGCCAGGGCCAGGACGGGGACGTGGTGCTGGGCGGCGGGACGGCGGCGTAGGCCAGCGCGGAGCCGCGGCCCGGGGCGCTGGAGCGTCACTGGGGCTGTGTACCCTTTAGGACCATGGCTGAGGGAGCTGGCGAACGAGCCGAGAAGCTGCGCGGGCTCATCGTGTACCACAACCGCCGCTATTTCGACTTGGACGACCCCGAGATCAGCGACGCCGAGTACGACGAACTGGTGAGGGAGCTGGCCACGCTGGAGGGGGAGCACCCGGAGCTAGTGACGGCCGAGTCTCCCACCCAGCAGGTCGGCGGCGCCCCCGTGGGCTTGTTCGCCGAGGTGCGGCACCGGACGCCGATGATGTCCCTGGACAAGACGACGAGCTATGAGGAGCTACTGGCCTGGGGCAAGCGGATGGAGCGTTACATATCAGGCGAAGTCGTCTTTACCTGTGAGCTCAAAGTTGACGGCCTGGCCATGTCGCTGCTTTACGAGGACGGCCGCCTCAGCCGGGCGGCGACGAGGGGCAACGGCGAGCTGGGAGAAGACGTGACCGCCAACGTGGGCACGATCGCGGCGGTGCCCTCCCGGCTCGGGCCCGGTCACCCCGAAGTGGTCGAAGTGCGGGGCGAGATCTATATGACGGTCGGCGCCTTCGACGAGCTCAATGACCGGCAGGTGCGGGCCGGCGGGCGGACGTTCATAAACCCGCGCAATGCCGCCGCCGGGTCCCTGCGCCAGAAGGACCCTGCGGTGACGGCGGAAAGAGAGCTTTCGTTCTCCGCTTATCAATTGGGCGAAGTGGTCGGCGGCCCTGCCTTCAAGTACCACCACGAGACTCTGGAGTGGATGAGCCGGCTCGGGTTCCCTGTAAGTGGCTACGTTCAGACGGTCGGGACGCTGGAGGAGGTCGACCGCTACTGCACCGAGTGGCTCGAGAGGCGCCACGGCATTGACTTCGAGATCGACGGTGTGGTGGTCAAGGTGGACGACCTTGCCCAGCGGCGCGAGCTCGGGGCGACGTCGAAAGCCCCGCGTTGGGCCATCGCCTACAAGTTCCCGCCTGAGGAGCGCACGACGCTCCTCAAGGACATCATGGTGTCCATCGGTCGCACCGGTAAAGCGACGCCATTCGCGGTCCTGGAGCCCGTAGTGGTGGGGGGTGCCCGGGTGAGCCTGGCCACGTTGCACAACGAGGACCAGGTCAGGGCCAAGGACGTCAGGCCGGGTGACACCGTTGTCGTGCGCCGAGCGGGCGATGTCATCCCCGAAGTCCGTGGGCCGGTCCTGCCTCTGCGCCCAGAGGGCCTGGCGCCCTGGTCCTTCCCGTCCAACTGCCCGGTCTGCGCCGCGCCCCTGCAACGCCTGGCGGACGAAGCGGACACCTACTGCATAAATGTCGACTGCCCGGGCCAGCAGGTGCAGCGCATAAGCCACTTTGCGTCCCGCGGAGCGATGGACATCGAGGGCCTCGGCGAGCGCACGGTGGCACTGTTTTGCAAGGAGGGACTGCTCGTTGACGCGGCCGACATCTATACCGTTGACTTCGAGCGGGCCCAGGCCTTCGAGGGCTTCGGTCCCACCTCGGTCGCCAATCTCGCCGGGGCGATAGAAGCGTCCAAATCACGTCCTCTGGCCAACCTTTTCGTCGGCTTGTCCATCCGTCACCTCGGTACCAACGGGAGCCAGGTCCTGGCTCGTGCGATGGGGCATATGGACCGGGTCATCGACGCACCGGAGGACGAGGTCGCCGCCGTCGAGGGTATCGGGCCGGTGATCGCCGCCAGCATCAAGCGATTTTTTTCCTTGCCCCGCAACCGCCAGGTCGTGGAGCGTTTACGCGCCGCGGGGGTCAACTTCGAGGGACCGAGCGCTCCGGCGGCGGCCCAGACCCTCATGGGCAAGTCGATAGTGGTCACGGGCACGTTGGAACGTTGGTCGCGCGAAGACGCCGAGGCAGCTATAAAGGCCCGGGGCGGAAAGGCGCCTGGCAGCGTTTCCCAGAAGACGACGGCGCTCGTGCAGGGGAGCGACCCCGGGGGGGCCAAACTCGCCAAGGCGACTGAGCTCGGCGTGCCCGTGCTCGACGAAGCCGGCTTCGAACACTTGCTGGAGACGGGCGAGCTTCCTTGAGCACGGGGCAGGACCGTCCTCGACCAGCTCCATAGGCGCCGGAGCGAGGGTCCACCTGGGCCACGTCCCTCGTAGTTAGCCTCGTTAGATGGCCGTGTCGCGCAGCTCGGAGCTCGTGGGCCGGGTCGTGGGCGGCCGGTACCGTCTCTTACGCCCTGTCGGCAGTGGCGCCTCCGCCCACGTGTACGTGGCCGAGGACGTGCGCCTAAAACGCAGGGTCGCCCTCAAGCTGCTCCACCCGGCTCTGGCCACCGACGCTGCCTTCCTGCGCCGCTTCCAGGCCGAGGCCCAGACGGTGGCGGCGCTTCGTCACCAGGGCATTGTGCGGGTCTACGACTGGGGCGAAGACGCCGGGAACGCCTATCTGACCATGGAACTGCTGGAGGGGGGCAGCCTGCGTTCCCTACTGGACAGCGGTCGTCGCCTCAGTGTCTCGCAGGTGGCCGCGCTGGCGCTCGACGTCGCCTCGGCCCTGGCCTACGCCCATGCCCGGGGCCTGGTCCATCGTGACGTGAAGCCGGCCAACCTGCTGTTTGACGAAGACGGCCATGTGAGCGTGGCCGATTTTGGTATCGCCCGAGCACTGGCCGAGGCGAGCTGGACCGAGCCCCTCGGCGCCATGCTGGGCACGGCCCGTTATGCCGCTCCCGAACAGCTGAAGGGAGCCCCTCTTGACGGGCGCGCCGACGTTTATTCGCTGGCCGTCGTGGCGGTGGAGTCGGTCACCGGCGATGTGCCCTTCAGCCGCGACACGGCCTTAGGTGCCCTCATGGCCCGGGCCGGGCAACCCCTCTCAGTGCCGGGAGAACTGGGCCCGCTGGCACCGGTCCTCGAAAGAGCCGGGACTGTCTCGCCCGAGGACCGCCTGAGCGCCGAGGCCTTCGCTCAGGGGATAGCGATGGTGGCTCGCCAGCTGCGGGCGCCGGCGCCCTTGCCGTTGCCGGGCATCGCCGCCAGTTCGGAGGGCGTTTTCGGCCGGGAGCCGACGGAGCTCGCGGGAGGGCATCGTCGGCCCCATGACGCCGGGATCACCATCTTGGTGGACGACCTAGAGATCATGGCGCCGGCTCCCGGCGCCGGCTCGCCCAGTACCCACTGGCCCGAGAGTGGCCCGCCCGAGAATGGCCCGCCTGAGAATGGCCCGCCTGAGAATGGCCCGCCTGAGAATGGCGCACGGGCGGCCACGGCGACCGGGCCTCCCGTGCGGGCCACCGCTGCCGAGCCCGTCGCGGGCACCGTCGCACTTCACAGGGCAGGGAGGGGAGGACGCCGGCGCTGGCTACAGCGGTCCCTCGTCGTTGCGGTCGCCGTAGTCCTCCTCGGCGGTGCCGCCAGCGCGGTATTGGTGCTGAAGCGGCCGGCACCGACCTACGCCGTGCCCCGGTTGGGCGGGGAGGCTCTCGGGGACGCCCGCGCAGTGTTGGCGGGCGACCACCTGCTACTTGCCGTAGTCGGTACGCAATGGGACACCGCCGCCAAGGGCTCGGTGATCACCCAATACCCACTGGCCGGGACGAGCCTTCGCGCCCATTCGACCGTCGGGGTGACGGTCTCTCTTGGCCCCGAGCCCGTCGCCGTGCCCGATCTGTCCACCCTCGACCTGGCCCAGGCCATTTCGGAGCTGCGATCGGACCGGCTGAGGCTGGGCCGGGTGGCGCGCCGCACGAGCATGACGGTCCCTGACGGGAGCGTGATCTCATGGTCGCCGCGGGGCCGGCGCGTGCTGCCGGGAACGGCCGTCCAACTGGTGGTCTCCGAAGGCAGGCCCATGGCCGTCGTGCCACCGGAGGCGGCGAGCACGAGCTTCGCCGCCCTGCAGGCGGCGCTAAGAGGAGCCGGCTTCAAAGTGGCCGAGCTCACCGCGTACAGCGATGGTGTGCCCGCGGGCGATGTGGTTTCGGTGAGCCCGTCAGCGGGGACCAGGGAGGTTGTCGGGAGCACCGTGACCGTCATCGTCTCGATCGGGCCTCATACGGTGACGATCCCCGCCGGCATCGTCGGTTTGTCCGCCGACCAGGCCGGAAAGGTCCTGTTGAGGCTGGGCCTGTACGTCTACGAGGTCCAGGGGAGCCCGCTGGCCCCAGTCACCGGTTCCCAACCGGCGGTGGGCACGGCCGTGCTCTACGGGAAATCGGTGGTCCTCGTTACGCGCTGATCCCGGCTGGACCGCCTACTGCTGGCGCGCCCGGTCGAGTTGACGACGCTCGCGTTTGGTCGGCCTCCCGGTCCCCCTGTCCCGGGCGAAGTTGGGCGAACCGACCTCCTCTTTGGTGGGGGGAGGAGGACTGTGGTCCACATAGCAAGCGGCGGCGATGGCCGCTCCCGCCCGCTTCTCGATCAGGGCGGTCACTTCGAGGGCCCGCAGGCGGTCGCCGGTCCTCGTTTCGATGTGGTCACCGGGCTTGACCACCGACGCCGCCTTGCCCGCTATCCCGTTCAGCTTCACGTGGCCGGCGCGGCAGGCGTCCGTGGCCGCGGTGCGGGTCTTATAGAGGCGGGCTCCCCACAGCCACTTGTCCAGGCGGGCCCCGGCCGGCGCGGCCGGTGGGCCGTTGTCAGCGCCTCCCGTCACGCCCGCTCATTCCGTTATCTCCTTCAGGCGCGTGGCCAGGGCGAGTGCCTGCACCCCCGGTAAGCCGAGCTCCGGCTGAGGCCGGCCATTGCCACCGTTGTCCGAGGCACCTGGCGGGCCCCCGGCGGGACCACTGAGGCCTTCGCCGGCACCCCCGGCACCCCCGACGCCGGGCTGGGCCGGCGGCGCCCAGCTGGTCGGTGCCGTGGGCCAGATGCCGCTGCGGGGGTCCAAGAGCTTGCTGAGATCCCCGTCGACCCTGATCCGTCCTCCCAGAAATGCCTGCATAACGGTCTGCACGTCGCCGGCGACGAACAGCGCCCGGGCCGTGCCGTAACCCATGGAAACGGTGACGTCCGGGCTCGGCAGGTGCCCCGTGCTTATGGTCACGCCACCGGACGACGTGTCGACATGGGCGTCGATGGGGCGGTCGGAGAAGGGTGCGTCAGTGATGACCAGGTTGACCCGCACGGGCGAGAACGAGGCTCCCGCCAAGCCACCCGACGCCTCGACCTCGGCGTATATCCGCTGGGCCTCGACGACCCACTCATCGCTCAAGAAAGGGTACTTCGGCATGTTCCCCTCGACCTGGCAGGCCCACCGCCCGCTCGTGATAGATGTGCCCTCCGAAGATAGCGCTTCCTCACCGGGCCCCCGACTGTAGTTACGATGGCCGGGTGGCCCAGCCCCTTTCCAAAGATGATGTAGCCCATGTCGCCCGGCTGGCGCGCCTGTCCCTGTCAAGCGAGGAACTCGAGCGCTACACGACCCAACTGGCCAGCGTCCTCGAGCATGCCGCAGATATCGGTGCTCTTGACATAGAGGGTGTCCCGCCTACGGCGCACCCCTTCCCATTGGTGAACGTCTTCCGCCAGGACGTACCGCGACCGTGCCTGGACAGGGACGAGGTGCTCTCCCAGGCACCCGAGGTCGAGGACGACAGGTTCCGCATCCCCCGGATCCTGGGGGAGGCACTATGACGTCGGTGGTGGAGATGGCGGCGGCGGTCCGGCGGGGCGAGCTTTCGGCCGTAGCGATTATTGAGCAACACCTCTCTCGCATCGATCAGGACGAGGCCGACATCCATGCCTTCAACCTGGTGATGGCGGACCACGCCCGAGCCCGGGCGGCGGAGGTCGATGGGATGGTCGCCAGGGGCGAGGACCCCGGTGCCCTGGCGGGCGTACCGGTCGCCTTGAAGGACCTCATTTGCACCCGAGGGACGCCGACTACGTGTTCGTCGCGCATCCTCGAGGGCTGGGTGCCCCCTTATGACGCCACCGTGGTCAGCAGGCTGACCGAGGCCGGGGCGGTCTTCGTGGGCAAGACCAACATGGACGAGTTCGCCATGGGCTCGTCGACGGAGAACTCGGCTTTCGGGCCTACGCGCAACCCCCGTGACCTGAGCCGCGTCCCCGGGGGATCCTCCGGGGGCAGCGCCGCGGCGGTGGCAGCAGGGTTTGCCGCGATCGCCCTGGGGAGCGACACCGGAGGCTCCATCCGTCAACCCGCCGCGCTCTGCGGCGTCGTGGGCGTCAAGCCCACCTATGGGATGGTCTCCCGGTACGGCCTGGTTGCTTTCGCCAGCTCGCTCGACCAGATCGGGCCGTTCGCCACCAGCGTGGCCGATGCGGCCCTGGCCCTGGACACCATTTCCGGCCACGACGAAGCCGACTCCACCAGCCTCCCGACCGACAGCGCACGGGCCCGGGAAAACCTCGGCCGCGGTGTCGAGGGTTTGCGCGTGGGGGTGATAGCCGAACTCGCCGGGGCCGAGGGCATAGCCCCGGACGTGGCCGCCCGTATCAGGGAGGCAGCCGAAGCCCTGGCCGCCTCCGGGGCCAAGGTGGAGGAGACGAGCGTGCCCGCCGTGCGTTACGGCCTTTCCGCCTACTACATGATCGCTCCGGCGGAGGCCTCGTCCAACCTCGCCCGTTACGACGGCGTCCGCTACGGCCTGCGCAAGCCCGGGGCGGACATCACCGAGATGTACATGGCCACCCGCTCGGCCGGCTTCGGGCCGGAAGTGAAGAGGCGCATAATGTTGGGCACGTACGTCCTTTCGGCCGGTTATTACGACGCCTACTACGGCAAGTCGCAGAAGGTGCGCACCCTGATAATCCGGGACTTCGAAGAGGCTTACCGGTCCTTCGACGTCCTGTTGTCGCCGACGGCACCGACGACGGCGTTCGAACTGGGCACAAAGACATCCGACCCGCTCACCATGTACCTGAGCGACATCTGTACGATCCCCTCAAATCTGGCCGGGCACCCCGCCATCAGCGTGCCTTTCGGCACCGGTGACGACGGTCTGCCGGTGGGGGCGCAGGTCCTGGCGCCGGCCGCTGGAGAGCCAGTCATGTTCCAGGTGGCCGAAGTCCTCGAAGCGGCGGCTGCCGCGAAGGGTGGTGGGAGATGAGCCAGTCAGGCCAAGCAATCCAATCGAGCGATTGGGAAACCGTTGTGGGTTTAGAGGTGCACTGTGAACTGCGGACGCAGACCAAGTTGTTTTGCGGGTGCCGCAACGCCTTTGGCGACGAGCCCAATACCAACGTGTGCCCCGTGTGCCTGGGCCTGCCCGGTTCTTTGCCGGTGCTGAACGAGCAGGCGGTCGAGTACGCACTGCGCATCGGTGCCGCGCTGCGTTGCCGCGCCCAGCGATCGCTTTTTCACCGGAAAAACTATTTTTACCCTGACATGCCCAAGGACTACCAGATAAGCCAGTACGACGTACCGATAAATATCGGCGGCTGGTTGGAGCTGCCCTCAGGCAAAAGGATAGGGATAGTACGCGCCCACATGGAGGAGGACACGGGCAAGACCACTCATATCGGTGGCGGCGGCCGTATTCACCAGGCGGGTCATTCACTGGTCGATTACAACCGGGCCGGCGTCCCACTCGTCGAGATCGTTTCCGAGCCCGACATGCGCAGCGCCGACGAGGCTCGTGAGTATGTCGAAGAGCTGCGGGCCGTGCTCGTTGCCGCCGGGGCCACCGACGGGAAGATGGAAGAGGGCTCTCTGCGCGTCGACTGCAACGTGTCGGTCCGTCCTCAGGGATCGACCGATCTCGGCACGCGCTGCGAGATCAAAAACATGAACTCCCTGCGCAGCTTGGCCCGGGCCGTGGCCTACGAAGCCGAGCGCCAGATCGAGCTGATCTCCAACGGTGGCCGGGTGGACCAGGAGACGAGGCACTGGGACGAGGCCGACGCCCGGACCCACTCGATGCGGTCCAAGGAAGAGGCGTTCGACTACCGCTACTTCCCCGAGCCCGACCTCGTGGTCCTCGACCCGGGGCCCGAGTGGGTGGCGGCGGTGGCCGCCAGCCAGCCCATCCTCCCGGCGGAAAGACGGGCGCGAGTGGCCGGCGCCGCCGGTGTCCCCGCTTCCTCCGAAGCGGTGGCGACGGTTGTCCGCCTGGAACTGGACGGGATCATCGGTGCCGCCGTGATGGCTAACGCGGACGCCGCCCTGGCCCTTCGCCGGCTGGCCAACGAAGTCGCCGGGGAGCTGGCGGAGGGCGACAAGGGGGCTCTCGACGCCGATGCGTTCATCGGCCTGGTGCTGATGGAGCAGCAGGGCGAGCTCACCTCCGCCCAGGCCCGGACGGTGTTGAAGGTCCTGGTGGCCGAGGGCGGTGACCCCAAAGTCATAGCGGTGCGCCTCGGTTTCGAGGTGATGGCGGCCGGCGCCCTGGCCGAGGTGGTGGACCAGGTCATCGCGGCCAACCAGCGCGAATGGGCCCGCTACGCCGGGGGCGACGACAAGCTGGCCGGGTTCTTCATAGGCAAGATAAAGGCGGCGACGGGTGGCAATGCCGACCTGCGCGCCGCTACGCAGCTATTGCAGCAGCGCCGGGCGGCCCAAGAGGCTTAGCGCCACCCTGGCCCAGAAAGTGGGCTCGGCAGTTCGGGCTTTTCCCGCAGCTCTGACTGGTCGACTTCGCCAGCTTGGCCAGCCCGTATGTCTACACCGTGACGATCGATGTTGCCGGTGACGGCCCGTCGACCTGGAACCGTAGGACTGGGTGATTTCTCTTTATCCAGTCCCCCGAAGACGGCGACACAGCCAAGAACCGTTGCGCCCGTTTGTTTTCGGCGTCCTTGCAGATGCAGCCTCGGAGGGCGATGAGATCTTTGGTGACCTTCCCGTTGCCATTGCCGCTGGCGCCGGCCACGTCACTGACCTCGAAGACCATCTTCCCGCCCGGCCCGGTTACCACTAGGTCATGCGAGCAACTGCCCTTTCGCCCTCCGCTGGTAGCCGGGTGGCACTGCTCAACAGTGTCCATTTGCTGGCCCACAGCCCAGTCCAGGGCGTCGATGAGCCGTTCGACCGTGGCTAGTTGGTTCACCACTTCACTGAACGGCTGGGACTCGACGCCCTCGGGCACCATGGGGACGCCACCCACGTCTACCGGGCTGCGCTTGATCTGGACCACCCAGTGAGCGGCACCTAGCGGGGGAGGGGTTACCTTCCCCGCCGTCGTGACCAGCCGGGCCGTGAGGGCGGCATGAGCCGCGCTTAGCCCCGACCTATATGCCGAGAGCGCCTCGGGCTCGGTGACCGGCGCAAGTAGGTGCATCCGGGCCATTTGCCGATAGTACCGGGCCTAAAGGGGGGCCACGAACAGCGTCCGTCCGCCCCGGTCTTCAACGACCAGGACCTCGCAGCCGACCGTCACCGGGCCGTCGGAGACGGCCATGTAGGTCTCGCCGCCGCCCCGGACCTGGACCACGACCTCGCCCCGCCGCGGTCCGCCCGGGACGAACGTGGTGACCGTTGCCAACCTTCCGGCCAGCCCGGCTGGCACCCCGTCGTTGTCGGGCTTGGCCCGCCTCAGGCTCATTTCGCGCTCCTTGGACGATGTGGGCACCTACAAGCCGAGTTCAGGCCGGGCCGTAGGGGAGCAGGCGGACCTGGAGCGTGCCGGCGGTAGAGGTGATTGTCACCACCACCTCGCGCTGCACGCCGCCCACTTCCGCGCCGCACCTGAATGTGCGCCCGGGCGGCGCGACCAGCAGAGCCGGGCCCGCGCAGGCCACCGCGACCTTCATGCCCGAGGCCCGGGCGAGGTCACGACTGATCTGCGCCCGGGCGTCGGCCAGCACGACCACGGCCGTAGCCGGTTTGACGGCGACGGCCCCTCGGGGGCCAGCGACCTCTCCCGAGACGGTCAGCGGCTGCCCGTCGAGCATGGTGGTACAGGAGAACTTGGAGCCGACGGTGGCGGGCACGGCGGCCGGGCAATGGACCTGAGGGAGGGTGACGGTGTAGCTGTCCGCCAGTTGGGTGGAAATCTTGGCCTCGAGGCTGGCGGCCGAGAGCAGGTCCTTGGCCTTGACCGAGCACCCGGCCACAGTGCTGAGGGCGACCACGGCGGCCAGGCAGCTCAGCGCGGCGTGCAGGCCCGAGCGCGTGCGGAAGACCATTCCTACCTATCGGAGGGCCGCGACCCCGGGTTGACTGGAGCACAACAGCCGGGCTCAGGGCCGTTCACTAAGGTGGCCGTATGCCGAGCGAGATCAAGCCCCGAAGCCACGAAGTCACCGACGGCCGGGAGCGGGCGCCGGCGCGGGCCATGCTCAGGGCCGTTGGGATGACCGACGCCGACTGGGACAAACCCCAGGTCGGCGTGGCCTCGTCCTGGAACGAGGTCACCCCGTGCAACCTGCCTCTGGACCGTTTGGCCAAGCGGGCCAAGCAGGGCGTGCGGGACGCCGGCGGGTTCCCGCTCGAGTTCGTGACCATTGCTGTTTCCGACGGCATTTCCATGGGCACCGAGGGCATGAGGGCGTCCCTGGTGAGCCGTGAGATCATCGCCGACTCGGTGGAAGCGATGATGCATGCGGAGCGCTTCGACGGCCTGGCCACCTTCGCGGGGTGCGACAAATCGCTGCCAGGGATGCTCATGGCCGCCGCCCGCCTCAACCTTCCTGCCGTTTTTCTCTACGGGGGCACGATCCTGCCCGGCCGGGGAGCAGGGGGCGAGGCGTTGGACATCGTGAGCGTGTTCGAGGCCGTGGGGGCCAATGCCGCCGGCACCCTCAGCGATGACGAACTGGCGCTCATAGAGCGGAGGGCGTGCCCCACCGAGGGCAGTTGCGCCGGGATGTTCACCGCCAACACGATGGCGTGCGCGGCCGAAGCCCTAGGGATGGCGCTCCCGGGCAGTTCCACGGCACCGGCAGTGGACCGCCGGCGAGACGACTTCGCCTACGAGTCGGGAAGGGCGGTGGTCCGGTTGCTCAAGACGGGGACTCGCCCCCGCCAGATCCTGACCAAGGAGGCATTCGAAAACGCTATCGCCGTAGTAATGGCCCTCGGTGGTTCTACCAACGCCGTCCTGCACCTTCTCGCCATCGCCCACGAGGCGCGCGTGGACCTGACGCTGGACGACTTCGACCGGGTCGGCAAAAGAGTCCCGCACCTGGCGGACATGAAACCCCACGGCCGCTACCACATGGTCGACCTGGACCGCATCGGCGGGTTGCCTGTCGTCATGCAAGAGCTGCTGGACGCCGGTCTGCTCCACGGCGGGTGCCTGACGGTCTCGGGCCTGACGCTGGCCGAGAACCTCGCCGCGGCGCGCCCACCGGCACCGGAAGGCCAAGTCGTCCACCGGCTCTCCGAACCCATCCATGCGGATGGTGGGTTGGCCATCCTCCGGGGCTCGCTCGCCCCGGCGGGCGCCGTGGTCAAGGTGGCGGGCCTGGATTTTGCCCGCTTTGAGGGAGTGGCCCGGGTCTTCGACGGTGAGCAGCCGGCACTGGAGGCGATCCTGGCCGGTGCCATCGAGCCGGGCACGGTGGTCGTCATACGTTATGAGGGCCCGAAGGGGGGCCCGGGCATGCGTGAGATGCTGGCGGTGACGGGGGCGATGAAGGGTGCCGGGCGGGGCGGCGACTGCGCCCTGGTGACCGACGGGCGCTTCAGCGGCGGCACGCACGGTTTTTGCATAGGCCACGTGGCCCCGGAAGCCGTTGACGGCGGCCCGATCGCCTTCCTGGCCGACGGGGACCGGATAATCATCGATGTGACCAAGCGCAGCATCGACGTCGCCCTGAGCCCTTCCGAGCTGGCCGCCCGCAAGACAGGCTGGAAGCTCCCCGAGCCCCGCTACCGCCACGGGGTACTGGCCAAGTACGCACGCCTCGTGACCGGGGCCGACCAGGGCGCGGTCACCGAGCCCTGAGGCCGGTGGCCGTCCTGTGGGACCTGGGCGGCGTCCTGTTGGACTGGGACCCGCGCCACCTCTACCGCAAACTGTTCGGCGACGACGAGGCCGCCATGGACGACTTCTTGGCTCGCGTCTGCAGCCCGCAGTGGCACGCGCAGCAGGACTTGGGCAAAGCGACCGCCGAGGCATGCGCCGAACTGGCGGCGGAACACCCGGGTCAAGCCGAGATGATCAACGCCTGGGCCGAGCGAAATGAGGAGATGGTGGCCGGGGTCATTAGCGGCAGCGTCGAGGTCCTGGCCGAGCTACGGGCAGCCGGGACGGCTTGCTACGCGCTGAGCAACATGGAGAAGGAGAGCTTCCAGCGCCGGCTCCAGCTGTACGACTTCCTGAGCTGGTTCGACGGCTGCTTTATATCCTCCTTCGAGGGCGTCATGAAGCCGGACCTCGAGTATTTCGAGCGCGCCTTGGCCCGGTTCGGGCTGAGCCCGGCTGACTGCCTTTTCATCGACGACCGGGCCCAGAACATCGAGGCGGCCCGGTCGCTGGGCATCCCGGCCGTCCTGTTCGGGTCCCCCGAGCAGCTGCGAGCGGAACTCGAGGGCAGGGGCCTGCTCGCCTGAGCCCGGTTAGGCGTCCACCCCGGCCACCCCGGCCACCCCCGGCCCGGCGCGGCGATCCAGGGCGCGGCTGGCCAGGGCGCGGCTGGCCAGGGCGCGACCGGCCAGGGCGGCGGAGATGCGGCTGAGGATCTCCCGGAGCAGTCCCGGGCTGGTGGCGAAATTGAGACGGGCAAAGCCCGGTCCGCCCGGCCCGAAGCTGAGCCCCGAGCTCAGCATCACCCTGGCTTCCTCCAGCAACCAGGCGGCGGGGTCGTCGCCGAGCCCGGCGGGGCGGAAATCGAGCCAGGAGAGGTAAGTCGCCTCGGGAGGGTACCCGTGCACACCGGACGCGGCGCCTTCTCCCGCCAGCCAGTCGCCCAGGATCCGGCGGTTGTCCTGCAACCGGGCCACACAGCGCTCCAGCCAAGCGTCGCCCTCTGCGGACCAGGACGCCAGAGTGGCGGCCACGGCGGCGACTCCGGCTCCTCCGAGCAGGTGAGAGGGCAAGTCGGCGAGTTGACGCTCGATGCCGGTGTGCCCCACGTGGGCGACCGCACAACCCATGCCCCCAAGGTTGTGGGACTTGCTGGCTGAATAGAGCGTAAGCGTGCGTTGGGCCAGTTCCTCTGACAGCGAGGCGAACGGGACATGGTCCCCGGGACCAGCCAGCCCCAGGTCGGCATGGATCTCGTCCGAGATGACGATGAGGTTGTGCCGCAGGACGATGTCGCCCAGGGCCAGGAGCTCAGTGCGAGCCAGTCGGCGGCCTGTCGGGTTGTGGGGGTTGACGAGGAGAAGGACCTTGGCCTGCGCCGCCAGGTCGGCGGCCGTCTCCATATCGAACGACCATCCCGTCCCGTCGTCGACGACAGGCGCGGCCAGGAGGCGGCGCCCCATGCTCTCGACCGTGTGGGGGAACGGGGGATAGGCGGGGGCAAAGAGCAGGACGCCGTCGCCGGGCGAAGTGGCCAGGTGCGTAACGATCTGGACTATCTGGATCAGGTCGAAGAAGACGCGCAGGTGGCCGGGGGCGGGGGACCAGGCGTAGCGTTGCGCCATGCGAGCAGCCCATTTCTCTTCCAACAGGGCGGCCCGGTCGTTACGGGGGTAGCCGAGGTCCCCGCTCTCGGCCAGCTGGCTTAGGGCGTCGCGAACAGGCCTGGGAGCGGGGTAGTCCATGTCGGCGACCCAGCACGGCAGGACATCGGGGGCGGCGAGGCCCCATTTGATCCCGGGCTTGGAGCGCAGCCATTTCTCATCGAGATCGTCGAACCCCTCATCGGCCCAGGTGCCGGGCCCATCTATCGCGGACAGTGCCACAGCGCATGTTAAGGCACGAGGGACGCCCGCCCAAGTCCTGGGGCCTTGCAGCACCCAGTGAGCTGTGGCATTATGACGAGATGGCAGGCGCACACAAGGGCACGGCTAGTCCCAGTGCTCCTGCCGGTATGGCCTTTTCCGGCCTTGTAGTACTTACCTGACGCACGCGGCCATCAACGCGTGCGTCCAACGACCTCCCTAACGGGAGGTCGTTTTGTTTTGCGAGCCAGCCCGACGACAGCGAGGCGCCGAAAATGCAACTGACCGGGGCGCAAGCCCTAATAAAGAGCCTGGAGATGGAGCATACGGAGGTCATTTTCGGCCTGCCGGGCGGTGCCATCCTGCCTGCCTATGACCCCCTGCTCGATTCGCCCATACGCCACGTGCTCGTGCGCCACGAACAGGGCGCCGGGCACATGGCCGAGGGGTATGCCGATGTGACCGGCCGCCCCGGCGTGGCCATGGTGACGAGCGGCCCGGGGGCCACCAACCTGGTCACCCCTCTTTGTGATGCCTACATGGACTCCGTGCCCATGGTGGCCATCACCGGGCAGGTGGCGAGGCCCATCATCGGGACCGACGCCTTCCAGGAGGGCGACACCGTCGGCATCACCCGTTCGGTCACCAAGCACAACGAGCTCGTGATGCGGGCCGAGGACATCGCCCTGTCAGTGCGCCAAGCTTTCCTATTGGCTACGACGGGCCGGCCCGGGCCCGTGCTGCTGGACATCCCCAAGGACATCCTCCAGGCTCAGACCGAGTGGTACTGGCCGAACGACGATGAAGTCGCCGCCTCTCTGCCCGGCTACCGGCCCAACACCAAAGGCCACCCCCGCATGGTGAGGGAGGCGGTACGGCTGATAACCGCCTCGCAGCGGCCGGTAATTTATGCCGGCGGCGGGATCTTGAAGGCCCGGGCCTCCGAGGCCCTCATGAAACTGGCCGAGCTTATAAATGCGCCCGTCGTGACCACCTTGATGGCTCGGGGCGCTTTCCCTGACAGCCACCGCCAGTGCCTGGGGATGCCGGGCATGCACGGCAATTACACAGCAATTACGGCCATGCAGGAGGCGGACCTGCTCATAGCTCTGGGTACCCGTTTTGACGACCGGGTCACGGGGCGGGTGAGCTCGTTCGCCCCTGGTGCCAAGGTGGTCCACGTCGACATCGACCCCGCTGAGCTCGGCAAGATCCGCCGTCCGGAGGTCCCCATAGTCGGCGATTGTCGTCTGGTCATCGAAGAGCTGGTGCGCGTGCTGGCGGCCAGTGGGGACGTTCAGCCGGACCGGGCGCCGTGGTGGGGGCGACTGAAGGAGTGGGCCTTGCGGTTCCCCCTGCATTACGAGCCACAAGCCGAGGGCGACCCGCTCAAGCCACAGGCCGTCATAGAAGCGATCCGGGACGCCAGCCCGGCCGACACCACCGTCGTGTCGGGGGTCGGCCAGCACCAGATGTGGGCCAGCCAGTACTGGCGTTTCGATTACCCGTACACCTGGGTCAATTCTGGCGGCCTGGGGACGATGGGCTTCGCCGTGCCCGCCGCCATAGGGGCTAAGGTCGGGCGTCCCGACCGCACGGTGTGGGCCATTGACGGTGACGGCTGTTTCCAGATGACAGCGCAGGAACTGGTCACCGCGTCAAGCGAGCGCATACCGATAAAGGTGGCCATCCTCAACAATGCCTACCTCGGCATGGTCCGCCAATGGCAGGAAATGTTCTACCAAGAGCGTTATTCCGAGGTGTACCTCTCGCCGGACCTACCCGATTACGTCAAGTGGGCCGAAGCCATGGGCTGCGTCGCCTTCCGGGTCGAGCACCCCTCCGACGTCGGTCCCGTGATCGACAAGGCCAACGCCATCGACGACCGCCCGGTCGTCATCGATTTTCGGACCGACTCGCAAGAGAAAGTCTTCCCGATGGTCCCGGCCGGCGCCTCCAACAGCGATGTTGTCGTGCACCCGGCCCTGCGCCCGGGCGGGGAAAGGGTGGTCCAGTGATGTCGCTTTCCAGTACGGGGGCCACCTGGGCCTCGGGCAGCGGGCGCGTGCGCCACCAGACAATTTCTGTGATCGTCGAGAACCGGGCCGGCGTGCTGGCCCGCGTATCGGCACTTTTTGCCCGCCGGGGCTTCAACATAATCTCTCTGGCCGTCGCTCCGAGCGATGACGATTCGTTCAGCCGGATCACGATCGTCGTGGACCTGGACGAAACGTCGGTGGAGCAGTTGACCAAGCAGCTTTTCAAGCTCGTCAACGTAGTGAAGATTACCGAGATGACGCCGGGCGAAGCCATAGAGCGCGAACTGGCCCTTCTCTCTGTACGCTGTGCCCCTCCCGGGGGGGCCGGGCCCTCCCGGGGCGAGGTGGGCGACTTGGTCCGCATTTTCGGTGCCACCATCGTGGACGTGGGCCAGGAGGCGCTTACGGTTATGCTGGCCGGGCAGCCTTCGCTGCTGGACGATTTCGAGGAACTGCTGCGCCCGTACGGGATAATCGAGATCCAGCGCACTGGGCGGGTGGCGTTGCCGAAGTTGGAACGCCCGCCCGTCCATCACAAGAACCGCAACTGAAAGGCAGGCAATGGCCACCATTTACTACGAGCACGACGCCGACCCCTCTGTCATCACGTCTCGGAAGGTAGCCATAATCGGCTATGGCTCCCAGGGCCACGCCCATGCCCTCAACCTCCGGGACTCTGGGGTGGACGTGAGGGTGGGGCTGCGCCCGGGCTCGTCCTCGCGGGCCAAGGCCGAGGCGGCCGGCCTTCGGGCCCTGAGCTCGGCCGAGGCCGCGGCCGAGGCAGACGTGATAATGATGCTGGCACCCGATACCGCCCAACAGGAGATTTACAAACAGGACATAGAGACCAACCTGCGCCCGGGTGACGTCTTGATGTTCGCTCACGGTTTCAATATCCGCTTCGGCCTCATCGACCCCCCCGAAGGAGTCGACGTGGCCATGGTGGCCCCCAAGGGGCCAGGGCACCTCGTCAGGCGCACCTATGAGGGCGGGGGCGGCGTACCCGCGCTGCTGGCTGTGGAGCGCGACGCCACCGGCAAGGCCAAGGCGCTGGGGCTCTCATATGCCTGGGGCATAGGCGCCACCAGGGCGGGCGTGCTGGAGACGACGTTCAAAGAAGAGACTGAGACCGACCTCTTCGGTGAGCAGGTGGTCCTGTGCGGCGGGCTCACGTCGTTGATAAAAGCAGGCTTCGACACCCTGGTCGAGGCCGGTTACCAGCCCGAGTCCGCCTATTTCGAGTGCCTGCACGAGGTGAAGCTCATAGTCGACCTCATTTATGAGCACGGCATCACCGGGATGCGGTACTCGATCTCGACCACGGCCGAGTACGGCGACATGACGCGTGGCCCCAGGCTCATCAACGGCTCGGTCCGGGCCGAGATGAAGCAGATCCTGGCCGACATCCAGTCCGGGGCGTTCGCGCAGGAGTGGGTGAAGGAGAACCGTGACGGCCTGCCTAATTACCACCGGCTGCAAAAGGAGGGCGCCGAGCACCCCGTCGAAAAGGTGGGCGCGCAATTGCGGTCCATGATGCCCTTCTTGGCCTCGGGAAGCCCGCGGCCCCAGGACGTCTCTGGAGGTTGACGTCGGCTTCGACTATGACGTCGTAGTTGTCGGGTCGGGCTTCGGTGGCTCGGTCGCGGCCCTGCGCCTATCCGAGAAGGGTTACCGGGTGGCGGTGTTGGAAGCCGGCCTCCGTTTTGGTGCGTCGAGCCTGCCGCGTACCTCCTGGGACATCAGGCGTTTCCTGTGGGCGCCACTACTCGGGTGCTTCGGCATACAGCGCGTGCACTTCCTGCGCCACGTCGTCGTCCTGGCCGGAGCAGGCGTAGGTGGTGGCTCGCTCAATTATGCCAACACCCTTTGCGAGCCCATGGAAGCGAGCTTCTATGACGACCCCCAGTGGGCCGCACTGGCCGACTGGCGCTCAGAGCTGGCGCCTTATTACGACCAGGCCAAGCGGATGTTGGGGGCGACCGAGAACCCGACTATGACCCCGTCCGACGAGGCCATGCTCGAGGTGGCAAGCGAAATGGGCGTGGCGGGCAGCTTCCAGATGGCGTCTGTCGGGGTGACGTTCGGGCCCCCGGGCACCCCGCCGGGCGCACCGCTGGCCGACCCGTACTTCGCCGGGGCCGGCCCGTCCCGTCGGTCCTGCCTGGAGTGTGGGGAGTGCATGACCGGCTGCCGGCATGGGGCCAAGAACACCCTGCCGACCAACTACCTGTACCTGGCGGAGCGGGCGGGAGCGGTGATCATGCCCCTGACAACGGTCCGGTCTGTGCAACCGGGCGCCGAAGGGGGCTGGGAGGTGGGCACGGTTGCCACCGGGTGGTCGGGGGCCTGGCGCCGGCGGCGCCTATTGCGCTCCCAGCATGTTGTGCTGGCCGCAGGGGCCTTTGGGACCCAGCAGCTGCTGCATGCCATGGCCATGGAGGCCAAGCTCCCCGACTTGTCATCCCGGCTCGGGCAGTTGACCCGCACTAATTCCGAGTCGTTGCTGGGGGCCGTTGTCGGCCGGGGCCGGCCGCACCCGGATTTCAGCCGTGGCGTAGCCATAACTTCGTCCTTTAGCCCCGAGCCCGGTACGCACGTCGAGCCCGTCCGCTACGGGCGGGGCTCCAACATGATGGGTCTTTTCGGTACTTTGTTGGTGGACGGCCCTGACGGTCAGCGGACGCGGCCGCCGGGATGGTGGCGGTTCCTGCGAGCGGTCGTTCGCCAACCGGGGGCTTTCTTTCGCCAGTTCGACCTCCGGGCCTGGTCCGAGCGCACCGTTATCGCCCTGATCATGCAGTCCCGGGACAACTCCCTCACCGTGTCGGCGCGACGGCGCTTCCTGGGCGGCTGCCGGCTTACGACCCGCCAGGGGCACGGCCGTCCCAACCCGGCCTGGCTTCCCGTAGGCCATGATGTGGCCCGTCGCCTGGCGGGTAGGAACGGGGGTAGCCCGTCGGGTACCTGGGGCGAGATATTCGGGGTCCCCATGACGGCGCATTTCCTCGGAGGATGTGCTATCGGCGCCTCGGCTGCCGATGGCGTTATCGACCAGTGGCACCGGGTGTTCGGCTACGAGGGCCTCCATGTGGTGGACGGGTCGGCAATGCCCGCCAACCCCGGGGTCAACCCGTCCCTGACCATCACGGCCATGGCCGAGAGAGCATTTGCCTACTGGCCCAACCGTGGTCAGGCGGACCCGAGGCCGGCGCCGGTACGGGGCCGCTTAGCAACGCAGACCGTGCCCTCGGCCACGTCGGCCTGGCCCCAGCCTGTGTTCCCGCATCGACCGGTCGTGCCGGCGGGAGCCGCCGGCGAGCTCCGCCAGGCTCGCGGGCTCACGGCCGTCTCCTAGCTGCGGGTGAGCACGATCTTGCCGAACTTCCCGCCTACGGCGAACCGCTCGTAGGCCTCCTGCGCCTGCTCGAAGGGGAAGGCGGCCTCCACGACCACCTTTACGCGGCCTTGGTCGACAAAGGGCAGGACATGGTGCTGGACGGCGATGGTGACCAGCGCCTTGTCTTCCAGTGGGCGGGCTCGGAGGGTGGATCCCATGACCTTCGCCCGGCGGCTCATAAGCCGGGACATGTCGAGCTCGCAACGAGACCCCGCCCCGGTCCCGATCACCACGACACGGCCCCGGGGGGCGAGCCCGGCCAGTGCCCGAGGCAGGCTGTCGCCGCCCACAAGCTCGAGCACGACGTCGAAGGGCCCGAGCCCGAACGCATCGACCGGTCCGGCGCTGGTCGCGCCTAACGCCGTCAGGCGGTCGTGGACGCCACTGTCGCGGGCGCTGGCTACGACGCTGGCACCGGCGCACAGGCCGAGCTGGATGCCTGCCATGCCCACGCCCCCTGCCGCCCCCGTCACCAGGAGCCGCTCGCCCATAGCCAGGCCAGCCTGGGAGAACAAAGCGTCGTAGGCGGTATAGAACACCTCGGGGAAGCCGCCCGCTTCGGTCATCGACATGGCGGGCGGGACGGGCAGGGTGAGACGCTCGTGCAGAAGGGCGAGCTCAGCCTGGGCCGCCCCGCCAAGTAGGCCCATCACCCGGTCCCCGGGCGCGAACGCCCGCACCCGGTCGCCCACCTCCTGCACGACGCCGGCACATTCCATTCCGGGTTGGTCAAGGGGGAGCCCCGGCGGTGGCGGGTAAAGCCCGGCCCTTTGCAACAAGTCGGCGCGGTTGATGCCGGCTGCCTCTACCCGCACGAGTAGTTCGTCGGGACCGGGCACGGGCGAGGGGCGCTCGTCCCAGAAGACGGCACCGTCGGAGATGACGACTGCTCTCATCTTCACGACCCTAACGAGGCGGGCGAGGCTTCGGGCCAACGGCAGGGCCGGGCCCACCTATAGGGTTTGTGGCCGTGGCTGCGGCTGAAAAGACCTTGTTGGTGGATTGCGACACGGGGGTGGACGATGCCATCGCCCTGCTCTACCTGCTGGCTGACCCGAAGGTTGAGGTGTGCGGGATCACCACTGTTTTCGGCAACATCTCCGCCACCATGGCGGCCCGCAACACGCTGTGCGTGCTCGATGTCGCCGGGCGGACCGGCTCTGTGCCCGTCGCCGTCGGCTCCGAGGTGACCTTGACGGGCGAGGCGCCGGTCCACGGCACCCACGTCCACGGCAGCAACGGTCTTGGCGGCGTGAAGTTGAGCGCGCCGGCGGGCCGGCCGGAGACCGTGAGCGCGGCCGAGATGATCGTCCGCACCGCCAGGGAGCGTCCCGGAAAGGTCCACATGTTGGCCACGGGGCCCCTTACCAATTTGGCGGTGGCGCTCAGGTTGGAGCCCAAGCTCCCCCAGCTGATCGCGGGCGTGACCATCATGGGCGGGGCGGCGTCGGCCCCCGGCAACGTCACGCCGGCGGCGGAGGCCAACGTCTGGCATGACCCCGAGGCTGCTCAGGCCGTTTTCAGCGCGCCCTGGGCGACGACGCTCGTACCCCTCGATGCCACCATGGGAGAGGTGATGAGCGAGCAGCAACGCCTCTCGCTGGCGGCATCGAGGTCACCGACGGCGCGGTTCGCCGCCGCCATCCTCGACCACTACTTCGACTTCTATACCCCGATCTTCGGCCGCAGGAGCTGCCCCTGCCATGACGCGCTGGCGGCCGGCGTCGCCACCGGCGAGGTGGTGCCCCAACGGGCCATGACTGTCGGCATCACCGTGGAAACCGGCTGCGGCCCGGCCCGGGGGGCCACCATTTGCGACCTCAGGGGCAGCTATAGAGGGGAGCAACGCCAGCCCGGCGCCACGTGCACGGTCGTGCTGGAGACAAGCGGCCGGTTTGCCGAAGACATCGTTAGAAGGCTGGTGGGCGGGCCCGGCGCGTGAAGTTCAGGGGTGCTCGTGGGGTCGGTAGGAAGCCATGAGCTGCTCCCTTCGTCGCCTGGCTCCGGCAATGCTGCTCATCGGCCCCGGCCTCGTAGTCGCCGGTCTCATCGGCGCCGAGCTCATGGGCCCCGGCCCCGGCCGGGAGGGCCCATGAGTACGCCGGCCCTGACCGTAGACCTGTTGCAGGGACCACAGTTCCCACAACGCGAACAAGGCAGCGACCGCCGCCAGGTACAGGAGCACCTGGGCGGGCCATGCCGCGAGCACCGAGCTCAGGCCGTGCCTCGATGGTGCGGCCGCCCCGCTGCCGACGGCTCCGGCTCCCGAGCCCAGCGCTACCGGCCCGGCCCGGCGCGGGGACTGTGGTTCCCGCGCTGCGCCCAGATTGGTGCCTGCCCGGGCCCGAGGGTGATGGGCCGGGCGCACATGATGACTAGAGACGTGGTGTAAGGACAACTTGCTCAGGGCGACCGGGCCGGGCAGAGCCGGTGGCGGTAGACGATCGTTAGTGGGCTCGGACCCTACCCGGGTCTGAAAGCCCTGGTTGAGCAGGTCGATAGCGCTCTGGGTGGGGTTGTAGCCGTTCATCACGACCGCCAGCATCGTGCGTCCCTGGCGCCGGGCCGCCGCCATGATGCAGCTCCCGGCCTTGTCCGTGAACCCCGTCTTTATGCCGATGGCACCGGGATAGCTCTCCAGGAACAGGTTGTTCATGCTCGGGAGGTAGTGGGCGGCACCGGTGGGGTCGACGAAGTGGTAGCTGTCCTGGACGACGATGCGGGCGAGCTCGGGGACGTCGAGGAAGTCGCGTCCGACGATGGCCAGGTCGCGGGCGCTCACCAGGTTGCCGCCCTCGAACCCCTCGGTCCCGTCCAGGCCGGCAGGGTCATGGAAGACGGGTGAATCGGTCATCCCGACCTGCTTCGCCGATCGTTGCATGACCGAGGCGAAGGTGGCCAACGAGCCGCTTATCCGTTGCGCCAGCGCATAGGCGGCGTCATTTGCCGACAGGACCAGAAGCGACTCGAGCACGTCATGGAGGGGCCAGGCCACGCCCTTTTCGATGCCCACATCGTTCGGGTAGGCCTCTAACGACTCTTTGGTGCCGCGGACCCCGGCGCCCGCGCGCAGGTAATCGACGGCTATGAGGGCCGTCAGCACCTTTGTGAGACTGGCGGGTGGGAGCCGAAGGTGTTCGTTGTCGGCAGCGAGCACATTTCCGGTGTTGACGTCGACCAGTACATACGCGGCCGAGGGGGGCAGCGCCACGGTGGCCTGAGGGGCGATAGGTTTACCAGGCCCCCGAACGGGGGATGTCAACACCGCCGGCGCGTGGCGCGAAGGCGGCAACGCTGCGGCCGTGGCGGGTGTGGACCAAAGCGTCAGAAACGCGAGCAACAACAAAAAACCGGCCACACGCGGGACCCGTTTGGTCCGAGACGGCGCCGTGCAGGCCGTCGAAGCCCAGGCACAAGCGCCCGCGCCCGCGTTACTGCCCATTGACCGAGGATAGTGGACCACTGCCGCCGGGCTCGTTTATCTACCCGTCCTCGAGGGCTTTTTAAAGGGTGCGGACGAACGGCGTGCTGCGCGAGCATGTTCGTATGGCCCCTGCTCCTCGACAACGCGTTTCCGCTCGTATCGCCGCCGTTTCCGAGTCCGCCACCCTCGCCGTGGACGCCAAGGCCAAAGCCTTGAAGGCCCAGGGCGAGGATGTGATCGGTTTCGGGGCCGGGGAGCCGGACTTCCCCACTCCCGCCCATATCGTGGAGGCAGCCGCGGCGGCGTGCCGTGAGCCGCGCAACCACCATTATACGCCGGCCGCGGGCCTGCCCGAGCTGCGGGACGCCATTGCCACGAAAACGGCCCGAGACAGCCAGTTCGACGTGACGGCGGCGCAGGTGCTGGTGACCAACGGCGGCAAGCAGGCGGTCGAGGAAGCGTTCGCTAGCTTGCTCGACCCGGGGGACGAGGTGCTGCTCCCGGCGCCCTATTGGACCACCTACCCCGAGGTGGTGCGCCTGGCCGGCGGGGTGCCCGTCGAGGTCCAAACCACGCCGGAAAGTGGCTACAAGGTGACCGTCGAGCAACTTGAGAGGGCTCTCACGCCCCGGACCAAAGTGCTTTTGTTTGTCTCGCCCTCCAACCCGACGGGCGCCGTCTATGGCGAGGACGAGATGCGTGCCCTGGCCACTTGGGCGGACGAGCGCGGGCTGTGGGTGGTGACCGACGAGATCTACGAGCATCTCGTGTACGGCTCGGCCCGGTTCCACTCGATGCCCGTGCTGGTGCCGGAACTAGCCGAGCGTTGCATCATCGTCAACGGTGTGGCCAAGACCTATGCCATGACCGGCTGGCGGGTGGGATGGCTGATCGGTCCCCTGGACGTCGTTAAGGCGGCCGCCAACCTTCAGAGCCATTCCACTTCCAATGTCTGCAACGTCGCCCAGATGGCGGCCTTGGCCGCCCTCTCCGGGGGCCTCGAAGACGTCAAGGAGATGCGCTCGGTCTACGACCGGCGCCGCCGGGCCATCGTTGCCGCCCTATCAGACCTTCCCGGTGTACTGTGCCCCGAGCCCGAAGGCGCCTTTTATGCTTTCCCCAGCTTCGCAGGGGTACTCGGCCGTCCCTTCGCCGGTCTGGGAAAGGCGCCCACGACCACCCTTGAGCTGGCCGAGCTCGTTTTGGAGGAGGCGAAGGTGGCGTTTGTGCCCGGTGAAGCGTTCGGAGCGCCGGGGTGCGGACGGTTTTCCTATGCCCTGGCCGACGATGACCTCGCCGAGGGTATGGCCCGACTGGCCAAGTTGTTCGGCTAGCCGGCCCCTGTCAGACGGGCCCCTGTCAGACTGGCCGCTCTCAGACTGGCCGCTCTCAGACTGGCCGCTCTCAGACTGGCCGGGCTAGAAGGTCCACGTGGTCTCGGCCCGGAGCGGCCGCCAGGGCGAGGATCTTGCTGTCGTCGCAGTCGCCCTCTCCCTCGTGCCCGATCACCGACAGGCGGTAACCGAAGGCGCGCAGGGTGCTGAGGTAGCTCTGGGCACTCCCCCATGGCGAACTGTCCAGGGCGAGGGGGAAGAACTCGCTGATCAGGACGGGTGGCCCGGTGCTGAAAGTAGCCCTAGCGCCTTGCAGGACGAGTGGCTCGGCTCCTTCGACATCCATCTTTACGACATCGGCTCGCCCGATGTCGGCCGAGGCGAGCACATCGTCCAGCGGGTAGCTTGCCACCACGAACTCGGCCTCCACCGGCGTCGCCGGAGGCCCGTCGACGGGGATGATCCGCCCGTTGCTCCCGTCTGTCTCCAAGGCCACGGCGCCCGGGCGCTCGGACAGGGCGACCGCTATCACCTCGATGTTGTCGAACCCGTTGTCCTTGGCGCTCTGGCGCAGCAGGGCAACGTTGCGCGGGTTGGGCTCGATGGCGACGACGCGGCCGGCGGCGCCCACCAGTGAGGCTCCGAGCAGGCTGAACCATCCGATGTTGGCCCCGATGTCGACAAAGGTCGCGCCCTGGCCGAGCACGGAGCGCAACGTGGCTGAGACATCAGGTTCGTAGCTACCGGTCCGGGCCAATGTGTGGCCGACGGCATAATCGGTGGGGTCGACGTGGATGCGAAAGCCTTCGCACGTGTTGACCACCTCGTGGGCCCTGCGGTCGCCCGGCCGGCCTAAAGCGTGCGCCCGGGCGAACTCCACACTTCCGAGGAACTCTTCGACCAGCTCGTGCACGCTGACGTTGTCCGAGCTCAGGCGCCGGTCGTAGTGAGCAAAGCCCTCGGCGTCTGGGAGGCGCTCCAAGAGCAGTCGGTAACAGGCGGTGACGTCCGCGAAGGTGGCGAGGTCGCTCCAATCGCCCCGTCCGGGACGGCTTGCTGGCACTGGCGCTATGCTACCGCCCGGAATGGACAGCTTAACTGGGGGCCCTTCATGTCCGAACAGCTGAAGCGGCGGGTCGCCTTCGTCAGCCCTCGCTTCGGTGCCGAGATAATCGGGGGCGCCGAAGCCGTGGTACGTGACATCGCGCTGGGCCTGGTGGAGCGGGACTGGTCGGTGGAAGTGCTTACGACCTGTGCCGTCAACCCCTACACGTGGGCCAACGAACTGCCGGAGTCGTCCGAGGTGCACGACGGCATCTTGGTGAGGCGCTTCGAAAACGTGCTGGCGGCGTCGGCCAGCAAGGAGCACGCCGTCCACGGGCGGATTTACGCCGGGGAGGTGCCGTCCCTGGACGACCAGGTCACCTGGCTCAACGCCCTGTTCCGCACGCCGGGGCTGTTCGAGGCCCTGCTCAGGGAGAAGGACACTTTCGACGCCGTCATCTTCGCCCCCTATTTGTTCTGGACCACGACGGTCTGCATGCCCGCGGTGGCCGACCGCGCCGTCGTCATGCCCTGCCTGCACGACGAGGTCTACGCCTACCTGGACGTAATGCGCCACGTCCTGTCTTTGCCGGCATCGGTGTGGTTCCTTTCCGGCCCCGAGCACGACCTGGCCCACCGGATGGGGCCTGTCACGCCCAATCACAGCGTTATCGGATCGGGCATGGAGGTCCCCAAGATTTACCGGCCCGACAAGTTCCGCTCGGAGTACGGTATCGATTCCCCGTTCCTGCTCTATGTAGGGCGCCGTGAGGCCGACAAGGGGTGGCCGTGGCTGGTCGACCTGTTCTCCCGCACCGAGTTGCCGGTCAAGCTGGTGTGCGCCGGGGCGGGGGACGCCGAGGTGCCTCCCCGGTTGCGGGGAAGGGTCATAGACGTCGGCTTGCTGAGCATCGACCAGCGCAACAATGCCCTGGCCGCGGCGCTCGCCTATGTCCAGCCGAGCCTCAACGAGAGCTACTCGCGCACAGTGATGGAGTCATGGCTGGCGTCCCGTCCTGTGCTGGCCCGCAAGGGCAGCACCGTCGTCGAGTGGCACTGCGCCCGCAGCGGGGGTGGGACCGCCTTCGGGACGCCGCGCGAACTGGCCGGTCATGCCGAGCGGCTGCTGGCGGACACCGCCCGGGCCAAGGAGATGGGCGAGCGGGGGCGGGCGTACGTGCTTGAGAACTATCAGTGGCCGCACGTCCTCGACCTCATCGAGGCCGATCTTTTCTCATTGAAGGCCAACTCTCGCTGACGGGCGCCCGCCCGATGACCGGCGCCTGTTGACCGGCGCCCGTTAGAGCCGGGGCATTAGGGCTCCCAGCCGGCCCAGCGGTCCCACACGTCTTGGGGGCGGACCGTCCACTGCCGGGACAGGCGGGCGCGCGTAGCCAATGCCCAGGGCAGTAACGCGGCGGTCCCGGCCCGCACCCCGCCGTCCGGTCCCTCGGAGAGCCGTTGGCGCAATGCGTCGAGCACCAAGCGGGACGGCCCGTTGCGCACCATGGAAAGGGTACGGTTGCGCTCGGCCATCACTCTCACCCAGGGCTCGTGCTCGCCCCCGGAACTGGCCGAGCGGCGGTGCACCACCGTCCCGGCCGGGTCGTACCACACCTTCATCCCGGCCAGGTGCGCCCGCCAGCACCAGTCGATGTCCTCGTAGTAGGCGAAGTAGCGGCGGGCGAATGGCCCGAGCCGGCGCCACGTACCCCGCCGGGTCACGAAGGCGGCCCCGGATACGGCAAAGCGTTCGCTGGGCTCATCGAACCGGCCGTCATCTCTGGTGTCAGCACCGATGTCGCCGGCGTACCCGCGCTTGTCCAGGAACGCACCGGCGCCGTTGAGCAGGCGGACCACCCGGCCGGGCGGGGCGGGCCGGCCGTTTATGACTAGCTTCGTGCCCTCCCCGTCCCCGGTCAGAGGCACGTACCAGGGCTCTGGCCCCGACGTCCAGCGCCATCGGTCGTCACCGTCGTGCTCGAGCCGGTACAGGCCGGGCCCGGAGGCGACCTCCAGCATCTCTATCCCGTCAACCCTCACCGAGCGCACCTGGCGCCCCAGCGGACGGCCGTCGCCCGGGGCTACCCACGGCTGGTCGTCCAGCACCACCTCCCGGAAGCGGGCCGAGAGGACGATCTTGGGCCCAACGACAGCGATCGAGGGATCCTCCAAGGCTCGCTCCGCCGAGGGCAACCAAGACGGCGTAGCTACGGCGTCGTCGTTGAGCAGGGCCAAGACGGTGCCCTTGGCGATCCCGGTGCCGAGATTGACGGCGGGAGCGAAGCCGGTATTGACCGGACAGCGGACCACAGTCGCGCCAGCTTCCCGACCGATACGTGAGGCGGCGGCATCCTCTGACCCGTTGTCGATGAGCACGACCTGGTCGGCTTGGCCGGCCACAGAGGCCAGGCAGGGGCCCAGCCAAGCGCCGGGCCGGTAAGAGACGACTACGACGGAGACTGTCATTTCGGTTCAGGCGACGAGGTTGGACCAGGCTCTTCGGGCTAAGACCGCGGCCGTCCTCTCCCAGCCCGGACCGGCGGCGAAGGCGACGATCTTGAGGCCTGCGGCCTCCCACTCGGAAATGACTTCCCGCCGCTCCAGCGCCACGTCCCGGTCGACCAGGACGATGGCGCGGTCGGGCCAGTTGCGGGCCACCTCCTCCACGACGTCCAGCTCTGGCCCCTCAGCGCCGGGCGCCCACGCCACGACGGCGTCGTAGCCACCCCGCCACGAATCGAGCTTGGGCAGGGTGCTGTAGGCCAGGGCCAACCGTTCCCGGACGGCACCGTGCCGTCTTTCCGGACGCTGTCCCGAACCACAGAACCAGTCGTAAGAGGCGAAGGGGCGCATGGCGTCGCCCAGTTCGGGCGGGGTCCCGACCAGAGCCAGATAGGGACGGCGACGCCACAAAGGCCGCGATGTGCCCCATCGCCGGGCCAGCTCCTCGAACGCAGTCGCCGCCTTGTCGGCGACGGAGTCCCAGGATGGCGGCTCTTGGCGGGCGATCTCGGCCAGGCGGGCCCGGAACGCGGTGTCGGTCAACCCTCGGACCATGGCCTGGGCGATGGCCTCCGGGTCGCTTGGTTCGAAGCGCGCCTCGCGCGGGAGGATTTCCCTCAGCGAAGAATTGTCCCCGGCAATTGTGGGCGCCCCGCAGGCCATGGACTCGATCACCGGCAGTCCGAAACCTTCGTAGAGCGAAGGGTAGACGGCCAGGTCGGTGCTCTGGTACAGGCTCACGAGGACCTCCTCAGGCACGTACCCCGGGATCAGGACCCGTCCCTCCACGTCCAAGCGCTCTGCCATGACCAGGTAGTGGTTGCGGGTCAGGGGGGCGACGTCACAGGCGATGACCAACTGGTGGCGGTCTACGAGCGTCCGCGGCAGTTGTGCGTAGGCCTCGAGCAGGCCGTCCACGTTTTTGCGGCGGTTGAAGGCGCCCTGGTAGAAGACGAAGCCCGGCTCAAGGCCCTCGACGCCACGGCGAGCGGTCTCGAACGCGACCAGGCGGGACTCGGGGAGGCGGAAGGCTTCGGAGATGCCGCTGCCGATGACCGAGACGCGTCTCTCGGGGACGCCGAGCAGCGCCACCGTGTCCTGTCTGGCCGATTCCGACAGGGTCAGCACGGCGTCGGCGGCGCGCACAACTTCCCTGCAGCTCCGCCAACGACGGCGGAGCCCCGGATCTTCGAGGTACCAGCCCGGGAAGACGTCGGGGATGAGGTCGTAGACGGTAACCGCGGTAAGCACACCGTGCGCCGTGGCTTGGCGGGGCCAGAAGGCACGGACCGGGACCTCGGGCTCGAACACCGAGCTCAAATGCAGCACCGAGGCCGAAGCCCAGTCCGGGCTGGTCGTCACCCAGCTCTTCAGGTCGTCCACGCCCTCGAGGGGCCCGAGCTCGGGGTGTACAGCTATCGAGCTCACCATTTCGGGGTGCCGTCTGACCATGGCCCGAGCGAAATCGGCACTGTAGCGGGCTATCCCTCGGCCCTTGTAGCTGGGGCTCTGGACGGCCACAAGGTCGAGGATGACTCTCGGGCCTGTCATTCGGGCGATGGCGCCTCGTCGACAACGGGCACGCGAGCGCCGTTGCCTTCCACCCCGGCCCTGGACCGGGCCCCGCTGCGCCGTGTGGCCTTACGGTGGCCCGGACCGGCTGTCCCGCTGGCGGGAGCGGGCTCGGGGAGCTCCGTCCCCAGGCTTGTCCCGGACCCGTCTTGGGAGCCTTCGTCGAGGCTCTCCCGCGGCCCGGTCCCGGCCCCTTCGGCCTGAACACCTTCGCTGCCCGCAGGCCAGCCCCCGGTCCGGTCGCCCCACAGGCCGAGCGAGACCACCCTGGCCTCCTCTTGGGCCTCTTGGGCCTCTTCTTCGGCGCTGAGGGCGGGCCATAGCTCGGCGCCTCGGGCCGGCGAGCCTCCCAGGGCGGCGTTGAGGTCCTCGACCTCGACCGACAGTCGGATGAGGGTGCGCCCGAGCGCCTCGGCCACCTGGTCGGCGGCATCGGCCTGCATGCGCAGCATGCGGGTCAGCTCGACGATGTCCGACTGCAAAGAGGCGACGTCATCGCGCAGGGCACCGGTGAGCGAACCCGTCTCGGCGGTAGTATCACGCAGGCTGGCGACCTCGGCGTCCACCGAGCCCAGGCGGGGTGACAGGCGGTCCGCGACGGTGTCCGCGACATGGCCCTGGAGCCGGGACAGGAAGCCGTCCAGATGGTCGTTGATCTGGTCGCGCAGCTGGTCCTGGAGCTGGAGGCCGAGCAGCGCCCGGAACCCCTCGAGGTGATCGTTGATCTGGTCGCGCAGCTGGTCCTGGAGCTGGAGACCGAGCAGCGCCCGGAACCCCTCCAGGTGGCTGTTGAGCTGGTCGCGTGCCTGGTCTTGCAGTTGCAGGCCCAACTGGGCCCGGAACCCCTCGAGGTGGTCGTTGATCTGGTCGCGCAGCTGGTCTTGCAGTTGCAGGCCGAGCAGCGCCCGGAACCCGTCCAGGTGGCTGTTGAGCTGGTCGCGTGCCTGGTCTTGCAGTTGCAGGCCCAACTGGGCCCGGAACCCCTCCAGGTGGTTGTTGAGCTGGTCGCGTGCCTGGTCTTGCAGTTGCAGGCCCAACTGGGCCCGGAACCCCTCCAGGTGGTTGTTGAGCTGGTCGCGGATCTGGTCCTGGAGTTGGAGGCCCAACTGCGCCCGGAACCCCTCGAGGTGGCTGTTGAGCTGGTCGCGCACCTGGTCCTGGAGCTGGATGCCGAGCAGCGCCCGGAACCCCTCCAGGTGGTCGTTGAGCTGGTCGCGCACCTGGTCCTGGAGCCGGCCCGGCTGGCTCTCGACCCGAGCCTTCAGATCCTGGACCTGAGCCTCGAGATCCTGGAAGTAGGACTGCAGGACGGGAGCGGTGGCCTTGCGTAGGCGTGCTTTCCAGGGGTTCACAGCGTCCGAGCCTACTTGCGCCGACTTTGGGACTGGTAAGTTCACCAAGATGCCGGTTTGTGACGTCGTGGTAGTCGGCAGTTATCCTCCCCTCCCCGGTCCGGCGACCGAAGCCACCCTGAGCGCAGTGCGGCGGGCCTGGGACAGCGGGTCGACAGTCGGTATGGCTTCCTACCGGACCGGTGCCGCCTCGGTCCGCGTGCCCGTGGCCGGCCCCCTGGCCGGGTGGCGCCTCGAGCAGGTGCGCCGGCACTTCGGCCGGCCTGCGCAGCTGGTCCTCACCGTCCAGCGCGGTGTGCCTTTTTCCGACGACCGCCTGTGGCCGCAACTGGCGACGGCGGCCGGGCTGGCCGTCGCCATCCGTCGCTTCAGGCAGGCCACGGTGATCGTGGCCGAAGATCCGGGGATAATGCCGGCGTGCCTCAGGGCCGTCGTCTTCAGTTCTCGCCAATGCACCGTCACCACCGACGCAGATGCCAGATCGCTCATCGCTCGCTACGGGCTGCGCCCTGGGGCGGTGGCCGTGACCGAAATGGACCCGTACCCCCCCAGGCCCGAAGGGGTGGCGCCCGAGGACGCCGGTTTGTACCGGCCCGGTGCCGTGGCCGGGCTCACGGTGGTCGAACTACCGACCACGACATTGGCGCAGCGAGCGCGTGGCCGTGCCCTCCGGGCCAGAGCACGGCTGTTGCGACAACTGCTGGGTCGTTGATCGGCCCTTTCCTCGCAGAGGGGCCCGGCGTGGCCCGTCCGGCGGCGGGGAGCGGGCAAACCGGCGACGCTGGGCGCCGGCGTCTGTCGACAGCCGGCGAGGAACCGAGGAGGGTGGTGCCTTGGCGAAGGTCCTGAGGGGGTGGGCACGCCGCCGCTGGCCCGCAGGAGCCGGCATCATGGCTGGCGTCGTCTGGTCCGCATGGCCCGCCCCGGCCGGAGCTTCGGCGTACATCGTGGTCACCGAACGGCTGGTGGTGCAGTTGAGCGCAGCCGCGCAAACCCACCCGGCCTCATTGCTCGGGAGCCTCCCGGGCGCAGTGCCGCAACGGTTGCCGGGGCGGCGCTGGACAACCGACCTGCCCGTCGTCGAGGCCGGACTGGTCCAGGGCGCGCTGACGGGGTCGAAGGGGGTGGAATATGTATCGCCGGTGGAGGCCGTGCAGTCTTCCGCCGTGGAGCCTTCTGACGTGGTCCCCGACGACCCCTGTTATTCGGCATCGTGCGGGCCCACGACCCCGGTAAAGGTCGAGAACCCCTCCGCCGGTCCGGGAGCGACGGTTGTGCACCCTGACGGCCAGTCCGACTTGTGGGCCGTCAATGCCTCCCAGGCTTGGGGCATAACCCGGGGCAGCCCCAACGTCTTGGTCGCAGTGCTCGACACAGGCGTCGATGTTTCCCAGGCACAGCTGGTAGGCAAAGTCATCGTCGGGCCGGATGTCTGTGCCGACGACCGGCCGTTGTGCGCCTCGCCCGGGGACAACAACGGCCACGGCACCTTCGTGGCCGGTCTGATCGCGGCCGACACCGACGATGGCATAGGGATGGCCAGCCTCGGCTGGGAGACAAGGGCGCTCGACATCAAGGTCCTTGACGACCAGGGAAAAGGCAACACCATGGACGAGGCGACCGGGATCTACGACGCCGTTGCGGCCGGCGCCCGGGTCATCAACCTGTCCCTTACCAACGAGCCTTGCAGTATGGCAGCCACAGACTGCGGCCCGGACCCCGACTCCGAAGCGGCCGTCGAGTACGCCATAGCCCACGGTGTAGTGGTGGTGTCGGCGGCGGGCAACTTCGACTCGACCGAGCCGGTGTACCCAGCTTCGTACCCCGGAGTCCTCTCGGTCGCCGCCGGGACCGACCAGGCCCTGGTAGACCCCTCCGGTGGTGACGCTTACCTCGACTTCTCCGAGTACGGCCAGGCGGCCGACATCGCCGCGCCCGGTATAGACGTGCTCTCGACGTGGAACGACGGGAACTACGCGGTGGAGAGCGGCACCTCCATGGCGGCGCCACACGTGGCGGCCGCGGCGGCGCTTGTCATCGCCGCCGACCCTGCACTGTCCGGACCGCAGGTGACCACCATCCTGCGCCAGACGGCGTCGCCCCTGGGCGCAGGGAGCAGTCCCATCGACGGTGGTTTCCTCAACGCCGGTGCCGCTGTCCAAGCGGCGGCATCCCACGACCTCCCGGGCACGCTGGACGGTTACCAGCTCATCGGTGCCGACGGGAGCGTCTACAACTCTGGCGTGACCGGTGCACTGGGCTCGCTGGCCGGGCACCACTTGGCCAAGCCGGTGGTGGGCGGGGCCGAAAGGAGCAACGGGCTCGGCTACTGGCTGGTCGCCTCCGACGGTGGTGTGTTCGCCTTCGGTGACGCCCGTTTCTACGGGTCGACGGGCAATTCCCATCTGAACAAACCGATAGTCGCCATGGCGGCCACGCCTGACGGGCTCGGCTACTGGCTGGTCGCCTCCGACGGTGGTGTGTTCGCCTTCGGTGACGCCCGTTTCTACGGGTCGACGGGCAATTCCCATCTGAACAAACCGATAGTCGCCATGGCGGCCACGCCTGACGGGCTCGGCTACTGGCTGGTCGCCTCCGACGGTGGTGTGTTCGCCTTCGGTGACGCCCGTTTCTACGGCCGCGAAGCGACCGGCAAAACGGCGCAGACCATAGTTGGCATAGCCCCGAGCCCATACGGAAGGGGGTACTGGCTCGCCGGCGCGCAAGGTCAAGTGTACGGTTTCGGGTCGGCCCCTTACGAAGCCCCTTCGAGCACGAAAGCGCCGGCGGCACCGATAGTGGCCATATCCGCCTGACGCCAGTCGACCAGCTCCAGGCAGCCAACACGGCCGGGCCCGCCACACCGGGCGGGGGCCCGGGAAAGGCGGCGCGGGCTCCGGGTCCCCCTTTTTGGTGCCCCCGCCGGTTAAGCTCCACTCAATTTTGGTACGCGCGCGCCGACCCATTTGTCAGGACCGGGCCCTGGGTAGGAGCGGGCCGGGCCTGTGTAATGCGGACCGGTGCAATACAGAGCGGGAGACATATTGCCGTACAAACTCACGGGGCCCACGAGCCGTCGGCCGGGGCCCTGTGCCGGTCGAAAAGCCGTCAGCGGGGCCGTTGTCCGCGGGTTGGTGGCAGGCGCGCTGCTTGGCGCGTCGTTCGCCATGGTCGGTCCCGGTCCGGCGCAAGCAGCGAAAATCGACGCGCCCCTCTCCGTCCAGATCTCGGGCTACGGCTTCGGCCATGGGCGGGGGATGGGCCAATGGGGCGCTTTCGGGTACGCCTCTGAGTACGGCTGGGGTTACAAGCAAATCCTGAGCCACTATTACGGCGGTACGACGCTGGGGACGTTGGCCGCGCCGGGACCGGACATTACGGTTCATCTGGTCGAATTGGACGGTCACAACACGATCGCGTCGGCCGTCGACGGCGGCGCGCTGGTGGCCACCTGGACGGGCGGCACGCCGATCAGCGCCGCCGCCTTCGAGGTGGCAACGTCAGGGGGCACGCACGACATCTTTTCCGGGCCCGGTTGCGCCGGGCCCTGGCAGCAGGTTGCGACCACTGCGACCGCCGTGACCATCGTGAGTGCCCAGGCTGGCTCGGTGGCTTCGTCGGAGCTCGAGGCCTGCATCCCCGGCATCGGGGCCCGCACCTACCAGGGGTCCCTAGTCACCCAGCCAGGCGGCGGTACGGACAACGTCCTGCCGCTGGAGGACTACGTAGACGGCGTGGTGCCCGCCGAGTCCCCGGTGATCTGGGCGAGCCTGGGAGGCCAGGCCGAGCTCGAGGCCCAAGCCGTGGCCGCCCGCAGCTACGCTCTTGCCTTCGTCGCTTCCAGCGGCGAAATCTGCGACACGATTGCGTGCCAGATGTACACCGGCCTTCCCGACCAGTACGGCCCTACGGCAGACGCCGAGGTGGCGGCCACGGCCGGCCAGGTGCTCTACTGCGAGGCGGGGACAAGCTGCGGTCCGGCCGGGAGCATCGCGCTGACCGAGTACTCGGCCTCCACCGGCGGTTATACCGCCGGTGGTGCCTTCCCGGCCGTGCCCGACCTCGGCGACTCGGTGGCCACCAACCCCGTCCACTCCTGGACTGTCGACGTCACTGTGACCACCCTCGAGTCGGCCTTCCCGTCCATTGGCAGTTTCCTGGGGGCCGACGTCACCAAGCGCAACGGGCTGGGCCCGATCGGAGGCCGCGTGGAAGACCTGACCGTGGTCGGCAGTGCCGGCTCGGTCGACCTGACCGGTGACCAGTTCGTCGCCGACCTGGGCCTGCGCAGCAACTGGTTCGAGGTGGGCGGCTCGGTCCCTGTCCCCACCACCAGCCCGACCACGGTCCCGACCACGACCCCGCCGGCGGCGACCACTACAACGGTCACCACTACCCCGCCGGCCGCGACCACGACGGTGCCGGCGCCCGGCGGCACAGGGGCGCCGGGGGGCCCGGGGGAGCCGACCGGGGCCGACGACGGCTACTGGGTGGCGAGTTCCAAAGGCGACGTCACCGCTTACGGTGACGCCTCCTCTTACGGGACCGCCTTCGGCACCTCCCTGGCCGGCCAGGTCCGGGGCATGGCGGCCACGCCGGACTACCGGGGCTACTGGTTGGTGGGCAGCAAGGGCGGCGTCTTGGCCTTCGGGGACGCCACCTGGTACGGCTCGGCCAGCAAACTGCACCTGCACCGGCCCGTCGTCGGGATGGCGTCCACACCGGACGGCGGGGGTTATTGGCTCGTCTCCAGCGACGGTGGTGTCTTTGCCTACGGGGACGCCGGCTACTACGGATCTGCCGGGCATTTTCACATACGTTCGTCGATCGTCGGCATCGCTGCTAGTCCCGATGGGACGGGCTACTGGCTGGTCTCTCGCGGTGGTGGCGTCTTTGCCTTCGGGGACGCCGGTTTCTATGGGTCGACGGCCACGATGCGCCTTCGCAAGCCGATTGTGGCGATAGTGCCCAGCGTCGACGGACGCGGTTATTTCCTGGTGGCCAAAGACGGTGGTGTTTTCGCTTTCGGTGACGCCAGTTTCGCCGGTTCATTGCCCGATGAGCGCATAAAGGACACGGTGGTCGCCGTGGCCCCCACCTATGACGGCGGCGGTTACTACGTGCTCGCCTCCAGTGGAAAGGTGTACGCGTTTGGCGACGCCGCCGCGCCCCGCGGTGTGGGCCCGGCGGGCGTGGTCCTACCCGGCAACGCCGTGGCAATTGTCGGCTATCGGTCCCCGAGGGCCAGGGTCAGTGACCGCCGGCGCCCGGCGGGGCCCCGGTGAAGCGAAAGTAGTACGGCTCTTAGTAGTACGGCTCTTAGCTGAGGGCGGCGAGGTCGGCGTCCACCATCATGCACACCAGTTCCTCGAAGCTCACCTCAGGTTTCCAGCCGAGGATAGTACGCGCCCGCGTGGCGTCCCCTATCAAAAGGTCCACCTCGGCGGGGCGGAAATGGGCCTCGTCGACCCGGACATAGCGCTCCCAGTCCAGGCCGGCATGGCCGAACGCGACCTGGCAGAACTCACGGACCGAGTGCGTCTCGCCCGTGGCCACCACGAAGTCGCCGGGCTCGTCTTGTTGGAGCATCATCCACATGGCCCGCACGAAATCGGGCGCGTAGCCCCAGTCGCGCTGAGAATCCAGGTTGCCGAGCTTTACGTGGTCGGCCAGGCCCACTTTTATACGGGCCACGGCGTTGGTGACCTTGCGGGTGACGAACTCGAGGCCGCGTCGGGGGCTCTCATGGTTGAAGAGGATCCCCGAGCTGGCGTGGAGCTGGTAGCTCTCCCGGTAGTTGACCGTTGCCCAGTGCCCATAGACCTTGGCCACGCCGTAAGGGCTGCGGGGGTAGAAGGGCGTGCGCTCGCTTTGGGGGACCTCTACCACCTTGCCGAACATCTCCGAGGAGCTGGCCTGGTAGAACCGGATGGTCGGGTCCACGTTGAGGATGGCATCGAGCAGCCGGGTCACGCCGAGGGCGGTGACTTCGCCGGTCAGTACCGGCTGTGCCCACGACGTCATGACGAAGGACTGGGCCGCCAGGTTGTAGACCTCCGAGGGCCGGTGGTCGCGCAGCACCCTCATGAGCGAGGACTCGTCCAGTAGGTCGGCGGAGGCCAGGGTGATCTTGTCCATCAGGTGCGAGATCCGCTCGAAGGTCACAGTGCTGCTGCGGCGGTGGGCACCCACCACGTCGTACCCCTTGGTGAGCAGCAGCTCTGCCAGGTACGAGCCGTCCTGTCCCGTAATGCCAGTTATCAAGGCTTTCGGCATCCACCCAGCATTGCCGCCCCGCCCGTAATCGGCAAGACAGCCTGTCTAGACCGGTGGAGCGACCTGAGGGACAGCTTGGGGGGCGGTGAGCGCCCGCACCGCCTCTTCCACGCTGGGGAACAAGCGGTCCGTCCCGATGACCTCGATGAGCCCGGCGTGCTTCAAGTCGTGATGGACTAGGTGGGAGGCCCGGGCCAGCGCGAAGGTGACGCCCTGGTCCTTCAGCTCCGCGATCAGCTCGCCGAACGCCTTGGCGCCGGTGTAGTCGACGTCGGCAATGCCATTGGCGTCGACGACCAGGGTGTGGACGATCGTGGGCGCCGACGTCAGCGCCCCGCGCAGCCGCAGGACAACGAAGTCGGCATTGCCGTAGAACACAGGGGCGTAGAGGAGGTAGACGAGGACGCCCGGCAACTGTTCGGTAGGCCGCCCGACGTCGGTCTCGATCCAGTGGGAGGTGCCAGGTTCGCGCCCGAGGACGGCCCCCCGAGGCCGGGCTGTAAGCCGGGCCCGATAGGCCAGGGCTATCAGGGCCGCCGCCACGACGCCCTGTTCGATGCCGACGAGCGCCACGATGGCGAGCGTTACCAGGGCCAGGGCGAACTCGAACCAGCCGAAGTGCATGATGCGGCGCAGCTCGGGCAGGTGGAACAGGCGGGAGGCGACGAAGATCAGGATCGCGCCCAGGGCCGCTTCCGGGAGTTCCTTCAACAGGCTCGTGGCCAGGGCCAGGACCGCCACTATGGCGCCCACGGCCACCAGGCTCGTCACCTGGGTCCTGCCCCCGGCCGACCCGACGACGGCGGTGCGAGGTGGGCTGGCGTTGACGGCAAAGGATCCCCCCAAGCCGGCCAGAATGCTCCCCACCCCCACGGCGGCAAGATCGACGTTGAAGTCAGTGGCCCGGGGGGTCGGCCCGCTCGGGTTGGAGCGCACTGTGGCCGAGATCTGCACGATGCACAAAAAGGCGACCGTAACTGCCGTGAGCACCAGCTGGCCGATCTGGTGCCAGGTGGCGCTCGGTAGTCCCAGTGCGGGCAGGTTGGCGTGGACGGGCCCGAGCACGTGCACCCCGTGGTGGGTCAAGCCGCCCGCCCCGACGAGCACCGTCGCCCCTATGACACCGAGGAGGGCACCGGGGATCCGGTGGTCCAGCTTCTCGCCCGCGACCACTATGGCGAGGACCCCGGCAGCGATGGCCAGGGCCCAGCCGTTGAGCTGGCCGAACTGGTCGACGACGGCCCGGGCCCGGCCGATCGTCGTCGTGCCTCCACCGGGCAGCCCGAGGACGGTAGGGAGCTGCTTGACCAGGATCTCGATCCCGATACCGGCCAGGAGCCCGTCGATAACGGGCAGAGGGAGGAAGTCAGCGATCCAGCCTAAACGGAGCAGCCCGGCCCCCACGAGTAGCGCCCCGACCATCAGGGCCACCGCGCTCACCAGGTGGGTGTAGTCCCGGCTGCCGGTGGCTGCCACCGCCACGACCCCGGCGGCGAACACGGGCGCGATCGTGGAGTCGGCCCCGACCGACAACCGCGGGTGCCGCCCGAAAAGGGCAAAGACGAGGGAGCCGGCGATGAAGGCGTAAAAGCCGGCCACGGCCGGCATGTTGGCGAGGTGGGCGGTCGCCATCTGCTCGGGGATGGCGATGGCGACGAGAGTGAGGCCGGCCGCCACGTCGGCTACCAACCATGACTTCTGGTAACCCTTCAGCGTCGGCAGTACCGGCAGTACCCGCGGGCGGGCCGAAGGCCCTGCACCGCCCTGGGCCCCGCTTTTCGTCTTGCTCTCGATGGCGCTCGATTTTGGCACGTCAGCGGCACCGGGGTGCTATCTCGCAGTCCGCGGGACGCCCCGGTAGTCTTGTGCGGTCTAAACCCCGGCAAGGAGCGTGAGTGGACCTCTTCGAATACCAGGGCAAGCAGTACTTCGCCCGTTTTGGTGTCCCCGTCTCGCCCGGAGGCATCGCCACCACCCCGGACGAAGTCGTTGAGCTCGCTGAAGGCCTCGGCTACCCGGTGGTGGTGAAGGCCCAGGTACAGGTCGGGGGCCGGGGCAAGGCCGGTGGGATCAAACTGGCGGGGGACGCCCAGCAGGCCCGGGCCCACGCCGCGTCGATCCTCGGCATGGACATCCGTGGGCACGTCGTACGCCGGGTCTGGGTCGAGCACGCTTCCGACATCGAGCGCGAGTACTACGCCAGCTTCACCCTCGACCGGGGGGCCAAGGACCACCTGGCCATGGTGTCCGCCAAGGGCGGGGTAGAGATAGAACAGGTGGCGGCGGACGACCCGGACGCTATAGTCCGCCTCCACATCGACCCGTACGTCGGCTTCAGCCAGGCTCAGGCGGACCAGTTGGTGGCCGAAGCGGAGCTTGACCAACAGGCCAGGCCGGAGGCGGCCCAGGTGTTGCTGAGCCTTTACCGCTGCTTTACCGAGGGCGACGCCGACCTGGTCGAGGTCAACCCTCTCGTCCTTACCACCGATGGTCGGGTGCACGCCCTCGACGCCAAGGTCACCCTGGACGACAACGCCGCCTTCCGCCATCCCGAATGGGAGGAGTACGCGGCGACCACCGAGCTCGACGAGCGCGAACGACGGGCCCGCCAAGCAGGTCTTCAGTACGTGGGCTTGGACGGCTTTGTGGGCATAATCGCCAACGGGGCCGGGCTGGCCATGAGCACATGCGACGTCGTGAACCAGGTCGGTGGGCGCCCGGCCAATTTCTTGGACATCGGCGGCGGTGCCAGTGCCGAGGTGATGGCCGGGGCGCTGGAGGTCATTTCCTCTGACACAAGCGTGCGCTCCATTTTCATAAATATCTTCGGCGGCATAACTCGGGGCGAGGACATCGCCAACGGCATCGTGACGGCGCTGGCGCGGGTGGACATAAAGGTGCCGATGGTGGTCCGCCTGGACGGCACCAACGCCGATCAGGGCCGGGAGATCCTCCGGACGGTGGAGTCCGAAATGGTTATCAGTTCTCCCAACATGATGGACGCCGCCCGGCGCGCCGTCGAGCTGGCAGGTGGTGAAAAGTGAGCGTTTTCGTCGATGAGACCACCAAGGTGGTCGTCCACGGTCTGACCGGTGGGCAGGCCCGTTTCCACGGGTTGCGCAACCGGGACTACGGGACCCAGGTGGTGGCGGGCGTCAACCCGGCCAAGGGCGGGCAGTACGTCGAAGGTATACCCGTGTTCGCCACCGCCGCCGAGGCCCGGGAGGCAACCGGGGCCAACGCCAGCTTTGTGGCTGTCCCGGCCAAGGTGGCGCCGGGGTCGGTGCTCGAGGCGGCCGCGGCCGGCATCGAACTGATCGTTTGCATAACCGAGGGCATCCCGGCCCAGGACGAAGCCAAGGTGTACAGCGAACTGCGCCAGGTGTACCCGTCGGTCCGTCTCATCGGGCCCAACTGCCCGGGGATAATCAGTCCCGGTAAATGCAACATCGGCATCACTGCGGGCGAGATCGCTCTGGCCGGCGGTCCTGTCGGCATCGTCAGCCGCAGTGGCACACTGACTTATCAAGCGCTCTACGAGCTGAAGCAGATGGGCATCGGCGTCACCACCTGCGTCGGCATCGGCGGCGACCCCGTCCCGGGCACGACTTTTGTCGACTGCCTGGCCGCCTTCGAGGCGGACCCGGACACCCAGGCCGTGATGCTGATCGGCGAGATCGGGGGCACGGAAGAAGAGAAGGCGGCGACCTTTATCGCCGAACGGCTCACCAAGCCCGTGGTGTCCTACATCGCCGGGGTGACGGCGCCCCCGGGCCGGCGTATGGGCCACGCGGGCGCCATCATCTCGGGGAACAAAGGGACGGCCCAGGCCAAGATGGAGGCACTGGCCGGGGCCGGAGCGAGAGTGGCGCAGAACCCGACGGAGGCCGGCGAGCTCATGGCGCAACTCGTGCGGTCCCTGTAGGGCTCGTATGCCGGCACGGTCCCCAAAGCTGGAAGAGGCGCAACGCCTCGCGCTGGGGGCCGCGTTGTCGGGGGCGTTGCGCGGCGAGGTGCGCTTCGACACCACGGTCAGGGCCGCCTACGCCAGCGACTCGTCCAACTATCGCCACGTACCTCTCGGGGTCGTGTTCCCCGCCGACCACGACGACGTCCGGGCCGCGGCTCGGCTGGCCGCCGAGGCGGGCGCGGCGCTCCTGGCCCGGGGTGCCGGCACCAGCCTGGCCGGGCAGGCGTGCAACGAGGCCGTGGTGCTCGACATGTCGCGCCACATGACGCGGATCGTCGAGATCGACCCCGACCGACGGGTGGCCCGGGCCGAACCGGGCGTGGTCCTGGACGATCTCCGCCGGGCGGCGGAGCGCCACGGGCTCACCTTCGGGCCGGATCCCGCCACCCATGCCTGGTGCACCCTCGGTGGCATGATCGGCAACAACTCGTGCGGGACCCACGGGCTTTACGCCGGCAAGACGTCCGACAACGTCGAGAGCCTCCGGGTCGTGCGGGCGGGTGGCGAAGAGCTCGAAGTGGGCGCCTATACGCCCGAGGACGTGCAGGCGGCCATGGCCGGGGGAGGCCGGCTCTCCGGCTTGCTGGCGGGTTTGACGGGCCTCCAGGCCCGGTACGGGGCGCTGGTGGCGGAACGCTTCCCGGACATCCCCCGCCGCGTGAGCGGGTTCAACCTGGACGAGCTGGCGCCGGGACGGGGCCACGTCGCCCGCGCCCTGGTGGGCACGGAGTCCACATGCGCTTTCACCACCGAGGCCACCCTCCATCTGGTCACCAGTCCTCCCCGGAGGTGCCTCGTCGCCATCGGGTACCCGGACATATTCATCGCCGCCGAGGCCGTCCCGGCGCTCCTCGACTATCCCTTGCTGGCGCTGGAGGGCTTCGACCGGACCCTCGTCGACCAGATGGAGGCCCACGGCCTCAATCGCAGTGGCGTCGCCCTGCTCCCCGCCGGGAACGGGTGGTTGTTGGCGGAGCTGGGCGGGGACAGCATGGAAGAGGCGAACTCCAAAGCGTCCGATCTCATCGCCGGCCTGCCCCATGGTGTGAGCTCGAGGCTGGTCGACGACGACGGGGCGCAGAAGCGGTTATGGGCGGTACGCGAGTCGGGCCTGGGCGCTACGGCCATCCGCATCGACGGGCACCATAACTACGAGGGGTGGGAGGACGGCGCGGTGGCGCCGGCACGCCTGGCCGACTACCTGCGGGGCATCACCGCGCTGTGGGCCGAGCACGGTTATTCAGGTGCCTGGTATGGGCACTTCGGCCAGGGGTGCGTCCACACGCGCAACAACTACGATCTTTCGAGCCGCGATGGCCTGGCCAACTACCGCAGGTACATCAACGCCGCCGCCGATCTCGTCGTCTCCATGGGAGGTTCCCTCTCGGGCGAGCATGGCGACGGCCAAAGCCGCGGTGAGCTGCTGGAGAAAATGTTCGGCCCCGAGCTTGTCGGGGCCTTCCGGGAGTTCAAGGCCCTCTGGGACCCGGACGGCCTGATGAACCCGGGCAAGGTGGTCGACGCCTACCCTCTCGACGCCAACATCCGCTACATGACCTTGAGCGAGCCGGCCCACCTGAGGCCCACGAGGTACTCCTTCGCCGATGACGACGGCTCGCTCTTGCATGCCTCCCTGCGTTGCGTCGGGGTCGGTCGCTGCCGGCGTGACGACACGGCCACCATGTGCCCCTCCTACCGGGCCACCCGTGACGAGGTGCACTCGACCCGGGGACGGGCGAGGTTGCTGGGCGAGATGTTCCAGGGGGAGCCGGTGCCGGCGTCCTGGCGCAGCGAGGAGGTGCGGGAGGCCCTCGAGCTCTGCCTTTCGTGCAAGGGGTGCGCTTCGGACTGCCCGACCCATGTCGACATGGCGACCTACAAGTCGGAGTTCCTCTTCCACTATTACAGGGGCAGGCGCCGGCCGGCTGCCATGTACGCGATGGGCTTCATGCCCTGGGCAGGCCGCCTGACCGCGTCCTGGCCGTCGGCGGCGAGATTGGCCAATACCGCCCTTGGCGCCCCGGCCGTCGGGCGCGCCCTCAAAGGCATGGCGGGCATCGCCACCAACCGTCCGGCGCCCCGCTTTTCTACTGCCGGCGGGCTGCGCACGTCCACGCGGCGGGAGCTCCCCGAGGCGATAGACCGGGCCCCCCGGGACACCTCGGTGGTGATCTGGCCGGACACCTTCACCGACGCCTTCCGGCCCGAGGTCGGCAACGACCTGGTGGTAGCGATGGAGGCTCTCGGCGAACGGGTAGCGGTCCCATCCGGCTGGGCGTGTTGCGGGCGGACTCTGTACGACTTCGGGATGCTCGACGTGGCCAGGCATTCTCTCCGGCGCCTGCTGAAGGTCCTCGGGCCATGGGTCACGGCCGGTGTGCCCGTGGTGGTGGCCGAACCGAGCTGCCTGGCCGCCTTCCGGGACGAGCTGCCCCACTTGTTGGCCGACGACCCGAGGAGCGCGAAGCTGGCGTCCCTCGCCCGTAGCCCCGCGGAGCACTTGGTGGCCAACGGGCATACGGCCCGGTTGGCGGCCGACGGCCCCGGGACGGACGTTGGCCGGGCCGTGGTGCACGCTCACTGTCACCAGCGGGCGGTGGTTGGGACCGACGCGGACCAGGCCGTTCTCGCCGCCCTCGGCTACGAGGTCGAGGTCCTCGACGCGGGCTGCTGCGGCTTGGCCGGCTCGTTCGGGTTCGACGCCCACCACGAGCCGGTGTCCCGCACCATCGGGGAGGACCTGTGGCTGCCCAAGGTGCGAGCCGCCCTCGGCAATGGCGACGGCCGCAGGGCCCAGCTCGTCGTGGACGGTTTCAGCTGTCACACCCAGCTCGAGCACCTCGGTCCCGAGCTGCTCCCCCAGGCCACGACCATCCCTGCGCTCGTCCGGTCCCGTCAAACCGGTCTCATCGAGCCGAGCTCGGCGTAAGCCACAGGCCCAGGCGAGCCCCGGCGTTGCCTCAGCCGCCGCTGCACGACTACAGGCGCAAGAGAGACTTTGCGGCCACCCCCGAACCTGTGGGCCCGAGCGAGGGGCCCGGACCGGACGACGACGGGGATGGCAACAGATGGGTCGTCCAGCAACACGCGGCGCGCCGTCTGCACTACGACTTTCGGCTGGAGGCGAACGGCGTACTTGTTTCCTGGGCCGTGCCGAAGGGCCCTTCTTATGACCCGGGCGTGAAGCGATTGGCGGTCAAGGTCGAGGACCACCCGTTCGACTACCGGGACTTCGAGGGGACGATACCCGGCGGCAACTACGGGGCGGGCGCGGTGATCGTCTGGGACGAGGGG
>Ga0302320_10000955_pt1 | contig 69342 bp, 67 predicted proteins | sample Bog_T0_3_FD_202130 | JGI IMG/M metagenome (GOLD analysis project Ga0302320, IMG submission 202130) | Peat permafrost microbial communities from Stordalen Mire near Abisko, Sweden - Bog_T0_3 | ecosystem: Environmental > Terrestrial > Soil > Wetlands > Peat | place: Sweden: Abisko, Stordalen Mire...
GCGAAAGACGGCCGGCGCCGCCTCGCCATCGATCAGGATGCGCCGCCCGGTCAGCGTGTCATTATTGGCGAACAATTCGATGTCATTGATCAGGGTCGTCTTGCCCGATCCCGTCGGCCCGACGATGCTGACGACCTGGCCCATGGTGAGATCGAGTCGGGCGACGCTGTCGGCAGAGCCGTCGCGGCCATGTCCGGCAAGAATGGAGATTTGTGTGACCATGTCGACCCCAAGAAAGTATTCTACTTTCCTAATAGGAAATAGAATACTTTCGCAATCGGGTCAAGCCGATTTTTCGCCCCGGCATGAGCCTCCGTATGATGATTTTTTATAAGCAATTTCCAATGGATATACAGACATGCTATCCAACAAGGCGCGCTACGGCCTCAAGGCTCTGCTCTATCTCGCCGAACATCCAGACCGGCCCTCGCGGGTGTCCGATATCGCACAATCCAACCGGATACCGCGCAAATTCCTCGATGTAATCCTGCTGGAAATGAAGCATGCCGGGCTGCTGCAGGCGAAGAAAGGCACCGGCGGCGGCTATCAGTTAATCGTCCGTGCCGAGGACATCACGGTCGGCAATGTGATCCGCCTGTTGGACGGTCCATTGGCACCGGTCGCCTGCGCCAGCCGCACCGCCTTTCGCGCCTGTCCCGACTGCGACGACATCGAAAGCTGTCGCGTCCGCGCCTTGATGGTGGACGCCCGCGATGCGATCGCCCGGGTGCTGGATGGCGCCAGTCTGGCCGACATGAAAAACCGCAGCGGCGCCGCTTTGTTCGTCGATGTAGTGGCACTCGTGTGATCGTCGCGCCACTCAGGCCGAGAATTTGCGGTTGGCTGGTCGCCTTGTCCCTCGCGCTTACAGCTTGCTCCGCCATCGAACTTGATGTTTTCAATCTGCCGGTGCCGCGACAAGGCTACCGGCGGGTAAGCGACCTCGCCTACGGTCCGCTGGCCGAGCAGCACCTCGATGTCTATCTGCCGCAGCCGGTGCCGGAAGCTGCGCCCGTGGTGGTATTTCTGCATGGCGGCAGCTGGACCTACGGCGACAAGGGTGGCTACCGATTTGTCGGCCAGGCGCTGACCGCGCGTGGCTTTGTCGTGATGGTCGCCGATTTTCGTCAATATCCCCTCGTCAGATTTCCCCTATTCCTGGAGGATGCCGCTCGCGCCCTGGCTTTCGCGTACCACCATGCCGCCGATTATGGCGGTGATCCGGCCCGACTGTTCGTGATGGGCCATTCCAGCGGCGCCCACATGGCGGCGATGCTGGCGCTGGATCCGCATTATCTGGCGGCGCTGGGCCTCAGTCCTGCCATCCTGCGGGGTGTCGTCGGGCTGGCCGGACCCTATGATTTTCTCCCCTTCACGGCAGACAATGTGAAAGACATCTTCTCGCCGGCCAATGAAGATTTGGCGCAAACGCAGCCGATCACCTTCGTGTCAAGGCAAGCGCCGGATTTTCTCCTGCTGCACGGCGCCGACGATATCGACGTAAGCCCCAAGAACAGCAACCATTTGGCGGCCCGATTGCGGGAGGCGGGCGCATTGGTGCAGGAACATGTCTACCCGCACATGGCGCATCTTGGCGTATTGCTGGATCTGTCGCCACTGCTGCAGGGTCGCGCGAGTGTGATGGACGATATCGCGAATTTTATCGCCCAACGCAGCTGAACACCGAATCGGCGGCGCCCACATCGCCGAAGATCTTGGCATCAAGCTGGAAAATGTGAAACTGGCGACGCTGGGCCAAGCCAAGTCGGTTGTGATCCATTTCCGGACATTCGGCCTCCCTAAATTATTGCCGATCAGCCTTCACATCATTACGATTTCCACTTCGCAGCAGTTGCGAGGAGGCGAGAGTGGAGCGAAGGGCAATGATAGGGGCCGTTCTCGGCACTGTCACCGCCGCATTGGTCAGCCGGGACGGAGAGGCAATGCCTGCAGACAATTCCGAGACCAACAAGCTGGTCATCCAAAACTTGATCGAAAGAGTATGGCGCAACGGCAGTATAGACGAGCTTCCGACCTTCTGGACGGTTGACTGCATCAATCATGCCGATTCCGCCCCTCAGAACCTGGGCCTCGACGCCTTGCGGCGGTATCACGAGGGGTTTGCCCAGTGGTTCCTCGATTTCGTAAACGTCGAGATCGACGTGCAGCAGCAAATTTCCGAGAACGACCGTGTCGTAACTCAGATGCTCCTGCGGGCGGTCCATGTTGCTACGCGCCGAAATATATCGCTTGCCACCATTCGCATTGACCGCATTTTTGCCAACAAAATTGCCGAGCATTGGTCTGTCGCCGATTTGGCCGGTCTCATGAAGCAATTAGCCTAACCAGTCCAATGAAAGGCCGGTTGCGGTCTGCAGTGCGCTTTCCGGGTCAAGGCGACGTTTAGCGATCTTCAATCGATTTGATCCTGCGGTGCAGCTCAATGATGACCCACCAAAGGGATATCCAGAAAAAGAACACATTAACGCCGGGGGCCGCCCCAAGGGCGAACCAAAGCAGCTTACTTTTTCCGAGCTTGAAAGCGACCAAAGCCATGAAACCGCCATAGATCGCTGAAATTAACAGTAACGGGATGAATTGCTGCAGCAGATCCATGGTCAGATTTGCTTAGCCGCCAGGAGGCGGTACCACGTTACAGCGCGGTGTGGCGAGCGGAGACGCTACCAAAAGGGGGAAAGGTTGTCGACAGAGCATCCAGATTGCGAAGGACCCTGAAAGGCCGGTTTGGGTCGAGACCGTGTCAAAGCAGAAATGGGGTCCTATTCATGAGGTGCACCCCCGTGCCACCGTGACGACAGCTTATGGTCTTGCCACGAGATTGGATCTGAAAAGGCCCCTCATTGTGCATCGGGCCGCTCGTGACGGCGCGTGGCTATGGCTGAGCCTTGTGCAGGATGGTCCGGTCAATATGGTCGATGGCGGCGCAACCGCATAGTTGCAGGGCTCTGACGAATTCGGCTCTCAGAATATCGAGCGCCTTGCCGACTCCCTTTTCTCCGCCCGCGGCCAGCCCATAGAGATAGGGACGGCCGATGCTGCAGGCGCGGGCGCCGAGCGCCAGCGCTTTCAAGACATGGCTGCCGCGGCGGATGCCGCCATCGAGAATGATTTCGGCCCGATCGCCGACCGCGGCGACGATATCCGGCAATGCCTCGATCGCCGCCGCGGCGCCGTCCAGCTGGCGGCCACCATGGTTCGAGACGATGATCGCGCTGGCGCCGGCATCGACGGCCGCCCGGGCGTCATCGGCGGCCATGACACCCTTGATGGCAAATGGACCGCCCCATAAATCGATGATGGCGCGGACATCCTTCCAGGTCACGCCGGGATCGAGCTGTGCGCCGATATAGCGCATCTGATCGGCAATGCCGGTATTGCCGGAGATCTCGGCAATGGTCGCAATCGACAGCGGACCACCTCCCAGCAGCCCGAGCAGCCAGACTGGATGGCAGGCGAAGCTGAGCATGCTTTTTGCCGACAGGTTGATCGGGATGCCCCAGCCGGACCGCAGGTCGCGTTCACGCTTGCCGACCACCGCGGTATCGATGGTCAGGCACAAAGCGCCGTAGCCGGATTGCCGGCAACGTCTGACCAGCTCGTGGGTCACCGAGCGATCCTTGAAGATATAAAGCTGGAACATTTTTGCCCCGTCGCTTACCGCCGCAACCTCCTCAAGCCGTTGGGTCGCGGCGATCGAAAGCCCGTAAAGCGTGCCTGCCTTGGCGGCGGCGCGGGCGACCGCCAGCTCGCCTTCGGGATGAAAGAACCGGCTGGTTCCGGTGGGGCCGCAGAATACCGGCCAATCGAGCTGCTGCCCCAAAACGCGGGTCGTGGTCGTCACCGCCGACACGTCGACCAGACCTCTGGGAATCAGGGCCAGAGTTTCAAAGGCGGCGCTGTTGCGCCTGAGGGTGGTTTCGTCCTCGGCACCGCCGTCGAGAAACTGAAAAATCGGGTCCGGCAGTCGCCGCCGGGCCAAGGCGCGCAAATCCGCGATATTGTGGCAGCGCGCGAGCCGCGCCGACGCACTCAACGCCGGCACGGCAGATCGGCTAAATTGACCGTGGTGTCCGGCACCTGTCGCCTCCGTGACATCATGTGCGCAGCGTCAGGCAGGAATTTTTGCGCTCGGCACGATGGTGGCGAAATAGTCCGCCATCGCCGCCAGCGCCGCCGCCTGCACCTGCGACGCGGTCAGATCGCGACCGCCGCCGGCAGCAGGCAGGGCGCGGGTGGCGGTGGCGTCCGAGGCGACGGTAATGCGGTAATCGAGATCGAAACCGGCGCGTACCGTCGAACTGACGCACATATGCGTCATGAAGCCGGCGATGATCAGGTTCTTGCGGCCGACTCCGGACAAATGCTCCTGCAGACCGGTGCGGGCGAAACTGTTGGGCAACGGCTTTTCGATGACAAACTCGCCCTCAAGCGGCGCGACCTCGCTGATGAATTGACCGCGCTCGCCGGTACGGTCGAACATATCGCCGGGATCGCCGATCTGCGCGACATGGATGATCGGTATGCCGCTGGCACGGGCTCGTTGCAGCAAGCTGGCGAGATGCGCAATCGCGCTCTCCATCCTGTCGAGGGTCAAGGGGCCGCCACGGTATTCGTTCTGCGCATCGATCAGGACCAGGACCGATTCCGACAGCTTTGCCGGCACCGATTCAACCTTGGCCATTCCGAGCAGGGTGGTCGCCCGCTCTTTCGCCGTCGCCTGCACATGACCCGCGACCAGTCCGACCCCGGCAAGGCCCGCCTGCAGGATGAGTCGACGGGTCGGGTTCGGCATAGTGGGGCTCCGAGGTTTGCGCTTGCGCCAACTTTAGCCGGATTGCAGTCCCTTCGGAATAGCGTAGTGAAGGCCGGTAATGCCGTTCGAGGCGCAAAGGCTTGGCCGACAGGGATTTACCCGGCTTCCCAGCGACGGGTAAAACCGGCCGCCGCCATCACCCGTTCGGCGGCCAGCGCAATCGACAGCACCTCTTCGTCGGCGAAGCGAGGCGCGACGATCTGCAGCCCGACCGGCAATCCGGCTGCCGACAGTCCCACCGGCAGCGACAAGGCCGGGCATTGCGGCACCAAATTGAAGGCGCAGGTCATATCGACGGCGGCCAGCTTGCCATCGGCGCGTGTGCCGCCAAAATCATGCTCGGTGGCGGAAATATCCGGCGCGACAACCGCGCAGGTCGGGCACAGCAGCGCGTCGAAGCCGCGAAACAGCCGGGCCATGTCCTGCCACAGCGCGGTACGCATGATTTCGATGCGCTTGTAGCGCGTCGCATCGAGGCCAAGGCCGCGCTCGATCAGCGACACCACGAAAGGGTCGAGCCGCTCCCGCTGGTCGGGCAGCAGATCGCCGTGGAAGGCCGCCATGAACACGCACCAGAGGTCCAAAAACCCGTCATCGATGGCGCGCGTCCAGTCCAACGCCACCTCCTCGACGATGGCTCCCGCCGCCTGTAATTGCGCCGCTGCCCGCCTTACCAGGCGTTCGACTTCGGGTAGGACGGCGTAATGGCCGAGATCGGTCGACAGGGCAAAACGCTTGCCGGCCAGCTGTGGACGGCGCGCCCGCGCGGCGTTGAAGCTCAGCGGCGACGAGGAGATATCCTCATCGCTGGGACCGGCGGTGGCCTGCAGAAAGGCGATGGCGTCTTCGACCGAACGGGCCAGCGGTCCGAAATGCGAGATATTATCGAACTGGCTGGGCAGAATGGTCATCGGAATACGGCCCAGACTGGGCTTCAGCCCGACCACGCCGCACAATGCAGCGGGACAGCGGATCGAGCCGCCCATGTCGGTACCTTCGGCGAAAGGAACCACGCCGCAGGCCACCGCCACCGCTGAGCCGCCCGACGATCCACCGCTGGTGCGGTCCCGGTCCCACGGATTGCGGGTGACGCCCCAGCGCGGGCTGACCGTGAAGCTGGAATGGGCGAATTCCGGCGTGGTGGTTTTCGCCACCAGAATGGCGCCGGCCTGCTGCAGCCGGCGCACGCAAAGAGCGCTTTCACGCGGGTGCCAGTCGTCCGTGGTCCACGAGCCGAGCGTCGTAAGATCGCCTGCGGTCGGGGTAAAATCCTTTGCGGCAAAGGGTACGCCATGCAGCGGACCGAGATCGTCGCCGCGCGCGGCGGCAGCATCGGCGGCTGCGGCGGCAGCCATCGCCGGTTCGGCGCGAATCACGGTAAAGGGATTGAAAGGCGCTACAATCGCCTCGGCCCGCCGCAAAGACTCGGCGATGACATCCTGAGCGCGCTCGCGGCCGCTCCGCAGGACGCGCGCCATCAAGGTTGCCGGCAGATCGAGGGGATGGACGTGACGCGAAGCAACCATGCGATGACTGACCCCCGGTGGCGCCGCAGCGCAGCATAAAAAGTCGATGACTGGATTTCGTCATCATTGCCAAAAGCAACCAGCGTCTGTACGTGGACTCAATTAAGTGGGCAAACCGGCCCTGAAACCCGCAGACGTCCGTCGACCGCCGTAGGAGTAATCCGGGCTGCCGGACTCAGATAGGCGGGCTGGAGGCATCTGTGGACTCTATTATCCGGGCCGGAATCATAAGGCATTGATTTCTAACTTTTTCGTGATGGTGTCGACGATAGCCTGTCCATGTCCCTGCTGTAGCGTATCACGCCATCGGCGAAAGGCGGAAATTGTCCGAAGCCTGCCCCACCGCTCGATCATGATGTCTGCCGCTTCAGAGAAGCCGTCTGGCCAGCGGTGTATCGCTCCGAGGGCCTCCTTCAAGGCGATATGCGCGTCGAGCACCAAGTTCCCCGGGTGTTCGACGGAGAATATCTTTGGCCGTGGGCCGATCAATTCGAGACCCAGTCGCCATAAAAATTCAACGATCTCCCCGTCGGTCATGTCGCTGAGGTGTGGTTGACAACGGACCGCAACTGCTTGGGCTTCGAAGCGAGAATCGCCCAATAGTCCTTGGATCGTTGCCGATCCGCCGATCTCGGTCACGCTGAGCGGACGAGTTTGCAGGTCTTGGAGGACGGCGCCGCATTTACAGGCCGCAATATCCCGCCCAGTCCATCGGAGATCATCTCCGCATCTGCCGCATGAATTGATGAGATAGACGTTATGGATCGGGCAAGCGGTTATCGGAACGATATCCCACCATGCTCTGTAGTATGCGGCCTCAGAGAGACAATGGGGGCAGATGGTCCTGGTGCTGTAAGTGGCCGTTCCGCGAAACATCGCGTTCTGTAAAATGCGACCCCGAAAAATTCCTCGTTTGCGATCTGGCGGTCCCCAGCCGAGCGCTTCCAAATCGGCCACCGGCACCTTTGAAAGCGCTGAATATACTTCGAGGAGGGATAGTTCCGGACGATTGGTCGGAATTCTCCGGGCATTCGCCAATGCCAACATACCTCCAGCCGTCCCGTATCCCACTCGTTTCGCGAGACGGAATATGAAGCCGACCAATGACTCGTCGGTATAGGGCGTGATCCCAATAGCGGGAGACGGGGTAGGTAAGGACATCGGCATCCAGAACAAGGAAAAGATAGGCTATCTCCTTGTCCGGGACGGGTCCAGGGCGTTGCTAGGGCCGATGTGTGTAATGACTTATGGCTTCGTCGATCTTCTCGATCTCTCTGCCCGCCCTGCGCCGATCGCTGGGTGCCAGATCCAGCAGACGACTGAAAGCGTTGCGGGCGCCTTCCAGATCGCCTTGCTCAAGCAGTTCATCGCCGAGAAATCTGTATGCGTCCAAAAGGGGCTCGATCGCCTCGACGTTCTCCCAATCGAAGCCTGGGCCGACCTCCTCGATAACAGGACCCCAGATCGTCTCCCCACCGGTGATGGCGGCGCGCATATGATACTCGGCGTCGAGGCCATCGATATAGATGCTCATTTCGAGATGGGCGGCAACGTTCAGCGGGTCATGACGCAGGGCTAGAGCCGCGAGGATCATCTTGTCCCGGATGCGGGTAGTCCTCTCGATTTTTTCGAGGAATGGATCGGCCGGACTCACGACCCTGAAGTCGGTACCGTCGCGCACGACCTTAGAGGTCGTCAGCAGCGAAATTGGATCGAAACCCTCTGTCATGGCGCACTCCCTGTTGAACGACTATCTTACCCAGGCTTGAAGCAAGCGACGTTGTCGCGGGTCATGCTCGGTCATCCCTGCCATGTCTCTGGAGAGAACCATCCCGAGCCGCATTCTTGGCCCATTTTCCGTTTCCCGCTTACATGTGCGTTTCTTAAAGTGAGGGTTCCGATGGACGCATTGCACAACTGACGGAACCGATGATCGAACTGGGACCCAAGCACGAATGGCTCGTCCTGAAAAAGGTTGATACGGATGAGAACGAACCGTGCCTATCCGATTAACGCCAACTGACATCAGAGATATGGTATTTCACTTCCTGCCCTGCGATGGATATCGGGCATCCCCATATTCAGGTTGAGAAGACGGTGAACCCATCGGCAGGGCCGTGCTTTGTGGCTATGGCCACAGGCTTGATACGGCACTCTGACTTGCGTTTCATCGTTGAGTAGCGCATATTCTACCGTGGAGAAAGTGATGAAGACAGCTTACGTCAATGACGGCATGATCGAGATGCCCAGCCAACGGACCGCCCAAGAACGCCGTGACGGTCGGGCGCGTGCCACGCGGATCATCGCACTGGCTGAGGCGGCTATCTCGGGGGAAAGCGGTCGGACCGATATCACCAATATTCCCGACGATGAACTGTTAGCGCGCTATCGGCGCATGAAGCTTGGGTGAAAAGCGGGACCGCTGGGTTCCTCTGAACCTCCGTGAAATCGAACAGAAGCCGAAAGAAATTTCCGAAGACATCGGTTTCTACGTCGCCGACAGCATCCCTGACTCACACCTCCGCGACCTTGTGGCCATTCGCAACCGTATCCGGTTGGGGCAAGATTTAGGCCCTTTTTACCGGCAGAGTGGTGACCAGAAGGGAGACAGGCTGTTGGTTGATCGTGGCATCATGCATCTGCACCTTGGCGGCCCGCACTCCAATTCCATCCTGTATCTCGTCCAGTTCCCGGAAGATGTCTTGTTCCTTTGCGTGGATACGCACATCCACTTGGAAGACATTCCACCGGGCAAAAAGCTTCCCGACTTTCCAATTCGCGCCTTCGCTAGGCGCCTGCAAGAGAAAATTGAAACAAGGGCCTCAATGCTCCGGGCGAGTTTAAGGAAGTTCCGAGCAAAAGAAGGGGAATGAGTACACGCCTTGATGGCGTGTACATCTGGTTGGCTTCCCACTGACACCAGATGTGGGGTGTTCCTACTCGCCGGAAATTAGCGGTGTACCGCGCTCAAGCTGCGGCGGGCGGCAAGGGCGAAGGCGGCCGCTTGTCGTCGGCGGCGCGATAAGTTAAGCCTCTCTAACGCAGCGGTTATCAGGCCGTCTGAAACGGCTCTTCCTCATCCTCCGCAGGCACATCGATGCGGGCTACTTGCGCGGTTTGGTAAACGCGGACGGCGACACTCCGGTACCGGATTTTCAGCTTGCCGTTATCCTTAGGGCTCCACTCTTTCTCGTATACCCACCACCAGCTTCCGAACACGATATACCGGCCATTTTTCTCGACCAGCCCTTTGAGCTTCGCCGGGAGATAGACGTATGGAGTGATTCGGATCGAGTCGGACCGTGGCGAACGTTCGGAGGAGCACTCGCACTTCAAATCTCCACTCGGCATCTCGTGGACCTTTTGAATGACGACGACGGCGGCGGCTGGATGATTGAGATTGTTTTCCCTGATGCGGTTCGCCAGGGAAGCGTATCGCTTATGGGAAAAGAAGAAGTCCTCCCAAGGAATTATTTGATCCAGATGAGTTATGGTGACCGCGTTCCTTAGCTCAGCGCGTCCATCGGGGCCTTCCAGCGCAGCCCATAACTTGGCGAGTCCGACCGCCGACCGGCAATAGCTTGCGATCCGCTGTCCGGTCCAAACGCGTTCGATCCGTTGTTTAAATTCTTTCTTCGGATCGGTTTCGCCGTCAGGTCGTCCGAGAGCTTGGACTTCCTCATTGGGAATATTGATCCGAAACGAAAGATCATTGTTGGGTTGCCGCTCGAAGGGGTTTACGGAATCCTCGACGGCCGCGGCAGCCGCGACCAATTCCTCCACTTGGCCTAGAGGTGTGTAAGAACAGCCTTTCTGGTGATCCTTATGCTTAGCCAACCGGTAGTAGGAAGGAATGTATCGATGGAGCCGGGCATCGTCCTGCCGATAGTGGTATCCAGATACATGGTCTACGTCTTGGCTGCAATCGTGACAGGCAAATGGACCAGCCTTACCCTTTTTAACCTTTGATGCGTATTGACTCGTGTTGCTGGCGCGGTCCAACGCCAGTTCCATCCTCAGTCCCTTGCCCATTGGTTCCCCGCGGATTGTGACGGGAGATTACAACTCTGACAGACCGAATTCGCAAATCTTTTCCATCGCCTCCGCGGCAAACGAGGAGCGGTATTGGACCACAATGCTTCGGCACCGGAGGGCGAGCGAGAAAAAGCCGGGGCTCAGATTCCCGAGTTGCGTGGTGTGACCGGATGCCCATCGGAGGACCGCCCCGCTGCCGTCCTCCTCGGCTTCCAATCGCAGCGGAACGTCGGAAGGAGACAGGGACGCGCCGACAACCCGGATCCGTGTTTGATCGCCATTGCTTCCCCATGTCGAAGCTTGGAAACCGCCCCACGAACATAGGTCCATAGGCGTAGCCGCATCGTTCTCGTCGAGCCAAATCGCGCACGTCATGATCACCCTCCTTCAACGCTCTTTCACAAGGATAGTGGGCGTTGGACGCAAGGGACCAAACAGTCCTTCATCTAGCCAATCTGGACAGCGGAGGGCGCGTTCGCGAAACAGGAGAAGTCATGTGGAGATGTAGGGTCAGGCCGGAAGCCATTGGGCAACACGATCTTGCCGGTCGCCGCGTCTTTGGTGATGTACTCCTCCATGAATCCGCGGAGAAGTTGGGTTTTCCCGGTGCGGGTCTTGCCGATCAGCGCGTGGATGTCGCTCTCCGCCCCAGAGGTGCCGCAGGCGACGAGGTCGTGTAGATCCTCCTTGATCAGGGCGATGTGGTCGAACTCCACGAACAGGGAGCGGATCTCGCCGACCTTCTCGGTCAGGCGTGTGGTTTCGGTACGGTCACTCATCGTCGTATTCCTCTTGCTGGACAGGATATTTGCGGACTCTGGTCACCTTGAACTTTTGCGCGGCGGCATCCGCAGAAGGCGCAGCAGGGCGAACGTCGGGCACCTCAGCGGGCGTGGTCTCGGCACCAATTGCGAGGTGGCGGGCCACCGCCTTGATGGAGCGGCCGCGCGGCCCATTGGCTTGGCGCAGGCCCTCGGCCTCGGCGTGCAGCTTCGCCTTTCGCCCGCGCGGCTTCGATATTCGGACGCGCCATCTTGAAGTTGACCAGATATGGCGGACCGGCGTCGGACAAGTCGTCGCGGTTCGCCTGCTTCAGGAAAAACTCCACCAACTCGGCCATCTACGCTGCCCCCTGGTCCAGCCCGGATTATTCCGCTTTTGCCCGCTTAATTGAGTCCGCGCACAGCGTCTCAAATATCGAGATCAACCACGAATTGCGCGCGTTCCTGGATGAACTGAAAGCGCAGCTCCGGCCGTTTGCCCATCAGGCTGTCGACCAGCCGGGCGGTCTCTTTGGCCTCCTCATGTTCCTCCTCGGTGCGCCCGGCCGGAATCACCACGCGCAGCAGTTGTCGGCTGGCGGGGTCCATGGTGGTTTCCTTGAGCTGGTGCGGCGGCATTTCGCCCAGACCCTTGAATCGGCTGATCTCGACCTTTTTGCCGGCATAGGGCCCCGCCAGCAGGGCATCCTTGTGGGCATCGTCGCGGGCATAGACGCTGGCTTGGCCCTGGGTGATGCGGTAGAGCGGCGGGCAGGCAAGATAGAGATGGCCGTTTTCGATCAGCCCGCGCATCTCCTGATAAAAGAACGTCATCAGCAGCGAGGCAATGTGGGCACCATCGACATCGGCGTCGGTCATGATGATGACTTTTTCATAGCGCAGCTTGTCGTCGTCATAGTGATCGCGAATGCCGCAGCCAAGCGCCTCGGTCAGATCGCGAATCTCCTGGTTGGCGCGCATCTTGTCGATGCTCGCCGATGCGACATTGAGAATCTTGCCGCGCAACGGCAGCACCGCCTGGGTTTCACGCTTACGCCCCTGCTTGGCGGAGCCGCCCGCCGAATCACCCTCGACCAGAAACAATTCTGACCCTTTCGCCTCGGTTCGGCTGCAATCGGCCAGTTTGCCAGGCAGCCGCAGGCGCTTGGTGGCGGTCTTGCGCGACATCTCCTTGGCCTGGCGTCGCCGCGCGCGGTCCTCGGCGCGTTCGATCAGGCGCTCGAGCAGGGCACGCGCGGCGTTGGGATCGGCTGACAGCCAATGATCGAAATGGTCCTTGACGGCATTCTCGACCAGCCGGGTTGCCTCCACCGACGCCAGTTTTTCCTTGGTCTGACCTTGGAATTGCGGCTCGCGCAGGAACAGCGACAGCAGCAGGCAGGCGCCGGCCGTCACATCTTCGGCAGAGATGGCGGCGGCGCGTCGGTTATTGACCATCTCGCCATAGTTCCGCACGCCGCGCAGCAAGGCGTTGCGGAGACCGGCTTCGTGGGTACCGCCTTCCGGCGTTGGGATGGTGTTGCAATAGGAATTGCAGAAGCCTTCCTCGTCCTCGGGCCAGGCGACCGCCCACTCGACCGAGCCCAAATCATCGGCGAAGCTGGCAGATCCGGCGAACAGCTGGCCGCCCAGCAAGGAGCGCTGCTCGATCATCGAATCGAGAAAATCCTTCAGTCCATTGGGAAATTTCAGGGTCTCCCGCGCCGGCGTGGGATCACCCTCTTTCAGCAGGGCCGGGTCGCACGACCAGCGGATCTCGACACCCCGGAACAAATAGGCTTTCGAGCGCGCCATCCGGTAGAGGGGGGCTGCGCGTAGCTGCGCGCGTGGGCCGAAGATTTCGGCATCAGGATGAAAAGTGACCGAAGTACCGCGCCGATTCTGCACCGCACCGATCCGCTGCAGCGGGCCGAGCGGTACGCCGCGGCAATAGCTTTGCGACCATGACTGGCGGTCGCGCGCCACTTCAACAATCAGGCTGTCGGACAACGCGTTCACCACCGACAGGCCAACCCCGTGCAGACCGCCGGAAACCTTGTAGGAATCGCCGCCGAACTTGCCGCCCGAATGCAAGGTCGTCAAAATCACTTCGAGCGCCGATTTTTCCGGAAATTTCGGGTGCGGATCGACCGGAATGCCGCGGCCATTGTCGCGCACCACGGCGCAGCCATCGGCCCGCAGTTCGAGATCGATCCAGCTGGCATGGCCGGCGACCGCCTCATCCATGGCGTTGTCGACCACTTCCGCGACGAGATGATGCAGCGCCTTGTCATCGGTGCCGCCAATATACATGCCCGGGCGCCGCCGTACCGGCTCCAGACCCTCGAGAACTTCGATATCCTTGGCGGAATAGTCGCTGGGTTTAGCAGCGAGCTGCTGAAAAAGATCGGCCATGGCCAGCATTATAGGCAGGGACGCCGGCGGGAGCAAGATATGCTGTGGGTACGCCTCATCATACCTACAACATATTGTTATATCTGCACTGCCGGCGACAGCAGGCAATGTTAATTTGACGAGGTGCCGCGCTGCCGTCATTCTGCGCTGTTTTTCAAGCGCCCGCGAGATTTGATGCAGATCGCCGTTCTTATTCCCTGTTTCAATGAAGAAAAAGCCATCGCCATGGTGGTGGACGGATTTCGCGCCGTGCTGCCCGATGCGGCGATTTATGTCTATGACAATAATTCGACCGACCAGACCTGCGCGGTGGCGCTGGCGGCTGGCGCTACGGTGCGGGCGGAGCCACTGCAGGGTAAAGGCAATGTGCTGCGGCGGATGTTCGCCGACGTCGAAGCCGATCTCTATCTGCTGGTCGACGGAGACGGCACTTACGATGCCGCCAGTGCGCCGCAGATGATCGAAAAACTGATCGCCGAGCGGCTTGACATGGTGGTGGGCAGCCGGCTCGCCAGCAAGAGCGAGGACGCCTTCCGCACCGGCCATCATTTCGGCAACCGCCTGCTGACCGGCACGGTGTCGACCATCTTCGGCAACCGTTTTCACGATATGCTGTCGGGCTATCGGGTGTTCTCCCGTCGCTTCGTAAAATCATTTCCGGCGGTTTCCAGAGGTTTCGAAACCGAAACGGAATTGGCGGTGCATGCTTTGAGCCTGCGCCTGCCGGTCGCCGAACTGGAGACTCCCTATGGTGCCCGCCCAATGGGCTCGGTCAGCAAACTGCACACTTATCGCGATGGCGTGCGCATTTCCTGGATGATCGTCCAGCTGTTCCGCGAAGAACGGCCGATGGCGTTTTTCAGCCTGCTGTTCGTGCTGTTGTTCACCGCCAGTCTGCTGCTCGGCATACCGCTGCTGGTGGAGTTCTACAAGACCGGCCTGGTGCCTCGGCTGCCGACCGCGCTGCTGGCGACCGGCATCATGCTGCTGGCCTTTCTCAGCCTGGCGGCCGGCCTGATCCTCGACAGCGTCACCCGCGGCCGGCAGGAGAACAAGAGACTGGCCTATCTTGCACAGCCGCCGCTGCCGGACCCTCCGCGGTGAACCGCCGCGGTCCGATTTTCGACGACCTCGCCCGCTTGGCTTTGTTGGCGGTGGTGGTAATGGTGCTGCTCACCTTTCAGGATTACGGCATTACCAACGACGAAGAAGTCCAGAACATCTATGGCATCAAGCTATTGGCCTTTTATACCTCGTTTTTCACCGATCGCTCGGCATTCGATTATCTTGATCTGTACCGCTATGGCGGGTTGTTCGATCTGGTGGCGGCGCTGCTCAATCTGGTGTCGCCGCTCGGCGAATATGAGACCCGCCATCTTCTCGGCGGATTGGTTGGGGTGCTCGGCCTGGCGGGCACCTGGCGGCTGGGGAGGCTCCTTGGAGGGCAGCGGGCGGGTCTGTTGTCGCTGCTGCTGTTGTTGTTGACTCCGGCCTATTACGGTCACAGTTTCAACAATCCCAAGGATGCGCCGTTCGCCGCCGCGATGGTGTGGGTGCTGTTCTATCTGTGCCGCGCCTTCATGACATTGCCGGCGCTGTCGCGCCGCCTGGTGATGAAATTCGGCCTCAGCCTGGGCTTGGCGCTTGGGATCCGGGTCGGCGCGCTGCTGGTGGGGCCTTATCTGCTGGTAGGCCTCGGCTTGAGTCTGATCAGCGAATGGCGGGCGCAGCACGATGCGAGGACGCTGCGGCAGCATGCCTGGTCGATGGCGGTCAGTCTGGCGCCCAGTCTGCCGATCGCCTATGCGGTGATGGCGATCTGCTGGCCCTGGGGGGTAATGCGGCCGCTCAATCCGCTCAAAGCCTTGCATGACTTTTCCACCTATCCGATCAATCTCGATACCCTGGTGGCCGGCGAATGGGTCAAGGCCAGCCACCTGCCGCGCGACTATCTGCCGGATTACCTGCTGGTCAATCTGCCCGAGCTGGTGCTGCTCGGGCTGCTGCTGGCGATGCTGTCCGCACTGCTCTGGCTGACCGGCCGGCTGCGCGCCGGGCCGCCGCTGCTGTCCAGCCGGACCAATACCGACCGGCGGCATATCTGCCTGGCACTGGTGTCGTTGGCGGCCTCATTCCCGGTGGTCTTCTTCATCCTCGATCAACCCACCGCCTATAACGGTATCCGCCATTTTCTCTTCGTGCTGCCGCCGATGGCGGTGTTGGCCGCACTCGGGATCGATCGGCTGTGGAGCTGGCTGGCGACGTTCGACCTCAGACTCGGCAAACTTTGGGCGGCCTTGCTGACCGGCGCCATGGTGGCGCAGATCTGGGTAATGGGGCAGCTGCATCCCGACGAATATGTCTATTACAATCTGCTGACCGGTGGAGTAAAAGGCGCGGCCGGTGCCTACGAGCTCGATTACTGGGGCAATTCCTTGCTCGAGGCGACCAAGGACCTCGCCGAATATATCGCTCTCGAATATGGCGACAAGCCGATCACCAAGGTGTTCAAGGTGGCGGTGTGCGGCCATCGCCTGTCAGCGGCCTATTTCTTCCCTGATTATATGGAATTTACCAAAAAGCTGGATGAAGCAGACTTCCTCGTTGCTTTTACCCAGGGCAATTGTCAGCGTAATTTCGAGGGCCGGCAGATCATTTCCGTCGAGCGGTTCGGGGTCGCCCTTTCGGTGGTGAAGGACCGCCGCTATTTGAAGAACCGCAGCAAATAGGGAGGGTAGCATGCAGAGCAGGGTCGGTGTGTCGTCGTTGGCCGTCGCAGCACTCCTCTGGCTGTCCGCCGTCGCCGCTGCCGACAGGATCAGCGTGGGCGTCATGGCCGGCGCCGAGGAGGAAATGGCTGAAATCGCCGCCAAGGTGGCAGCAGAGCATGGCCTCGCCGTCAAACTGGTGGTGTTCCAGGATTATGTCCTGCCCAACGCCGCGCTCGAGGCCGGCGAGCTTGATGCCAACGCCTTCCAGCACAAACCCTATCTCGATGCCCAAACGGCGGCGCACCACTATCACATCGTACCGATCGGCTACACCATCGTCGAACCGATCGGGCTCTATTCGCGCAAGATCAGGAAGCTCGAGGACTTGCCGGAGGGTGCCAAAATCGGCATTCCCAACGATCCCAGCAATGGCGGGCGCGCCCTCAATCTGCTGGCCGCGCACGGACTTCTGACCCTTGCGGCGGGGCATGGCCTGACGCCGTCGCTGCTCGACATCAGCGCTAACCCGCGAAAATTGCGGCTGATCGAACTCGACGCCGCCCAGTTGCCGCGCTCGCTCGACGATTTCGCCGCCGCGGTGATCAATACCAACCATGCGCTGAACGGCGGTCTCGATCCGCGCAAGGATGTGCTGTTCCAGGAACCGCGGCAAAACAATCCTTATGGCAATTTCATCGCGGTGCGGGCCCAGGACCGCGACCGGCCGGAGTTCAAGATTCTGGTCGCAGCCTTCGAATCGCCGGAAGTGGCAATGTTTCTGGAAACCCGTTTCAAGGGAGCGATCCTGCCGGCGTGGTAGAAGTGCGGACCGGATGGCTGGGTGTTGGCAATAGTAGGGCGAGCCGGTAGTTGGTGTGCGTTTATCTTATCGAGAGGGATCCGATGAAAATGCCTGCATGCCCTTGACACAACAGACGACGAGGAAAATCGGCTGGCCTAAGATTCGCCTTTGACAACAAAATAAACCTCCCTGATTTTCAATCAGCGGCGGCGTTTATTTTAGAGTCACTCTAAAGATAACGCGCAATTTATGTTCAAGAAGTGTGATATTTATAGGGTCGCTGGCCTATCGATTCGAACTTCATTATTTTGCGGTGACGATACCGGTTCGCTCATTGCGTTATCCAGGAGAACCGCATGTTCGTCTCGTCGCCCCTACTGTCGCATAATCCGACTCCTGGACGCAGAGGCTGGACCACATTGTTCAAGCGCAAAGTAGCTTTCCGCGTCTGGGTGGCGATCGCGCTGCCGACCTTGGTGGCGGTCGGTGCCCTGATTGATCTGAACAGCGCGCTGGTGGTCAGCTCGCATTCGGCGCATCTGATGTCGCGTGCCGCCGATCTGATCGTGGAAGCCAACGCCACCATGGCGGAAATGCAGACCGAGCGCGGCCTGACTCTGCGTGGTCTGGGAACCGGTGACGCGGATTTGTTGTCCAAGCGGCGGGAGCAACGCCAAATGACCGACCGGCAGCGGATATCGTTGCAGACGGCGATCGGCAAAATGCTGCCCGAACTCCCGGGCGAGACGGCAGGCCGCTGGCAGATTTTGCAAAGCGGGATGGCGGCAATCGACGAATTGCGTGCGGCCATCGATTCAGGTGCGGCGACGCTCGAATTTGTCACAGAGACCTACAGCAAACAGGTGCAGCAACTCATCTCGGCTCAGGAAAGCCTGCAAAAGCTTGCGGTTACGCCCGACGTGTCGCGTGGCTTCGTCGAATTGATCAGAGCGGTCAGAATGCGCGAGTCGGCTGGGCTGGAACGGGCGCTCGGCGCCCGGGCGCTGGCCTCCGGTGATGTGTCGGCGGCAACTCGGCAGCGACTGACGGAGCTGGCGGTCGATCAGGACGTCCGCTTTGGCGTTTACAAGGATCTGGCGACTCCGCCGCAGCTCGCCTCGGCCAACCAATTCGACGAATCTTCGGCCAATCAGGCGTTTCTCAAGCTTCGTTCCGCACTGGCTCTGGGACAGGGCAACGGTATAACCGGCGACGCCTGGTTCGCTGCCGCCACAGCGCGACTGGTTCTGGTGCGCCAATTGGAAAACGAGCAGATCGGCGCCATCCGCACGAGCTCGATCGCAGACGCAGCTCACGCCGATCAGCAATTGATATTGGTGACGGGAATGACGATCCTGGCGCTGATCGTCGGCGGCATCGTTGTGGCGCTGCTGGCGCGTTCGATCACCAACCCGATCCGTCTGCTTACCCAATCGATGAACAAACTCGCCTCCGGCGACACGACGATCACCGTACCGGCGACCGGGCGCGCCGATGAAATCGGCGATATGGGGCGGTCGGTTCTGGTCTTTCTGCAACAAGCCATCGCGGTTGGGCAACTGACCAGGGACGCCGAGGAGCAGCGCTTGAAAGGCGAAGTCGAGCGTCGCATCGCCCTGTTGGCGATGGCGGAAAAAGTGGAGGACGAGACCCGCCACGTCGTGACCAGTGTCAAGGCGGAGGCAGTCCGCGTCAACGAGACCGCCGGCCTGATGGCGGGATCGGCGATGCTGGTGCAGCAGAACGCGCAAATGGTGGCGGCGGCTGCAGAACAGAGCCTCGCCAATGCCCAGGCGGTGGCGAGCGCTTCCGAGCAATTGTCCGCATCGATCCGCGAGATCGCCTCCCAGGTGGCGCGCTCGAGCGACATCGTCGGCACCACGGTGCAGGCGGCCGGCAACGCGTCAGCTACCGTGACCGACCTGGCAATCTCGATGGCGGCGATCGATCAAGTGGTGCAGCTGATCGCCAATATCGCCAGCCAGACCAATCTTCTGGCACTGAACGCCACCATCGAGGCGGCTCGCGCCGGCGATGCCGGCAAAGGTTTCGCCGTGGTAGCCAATGAGGTCAAGAATCTGGCCAATCAGACCGCGCATCAAACCGGAGACATCACCCAGCGGATCAACACGCTGAAAGAGATGGCCGGCAAGGTGTCGTCGGCGATCGCCGATGTGGTCACGCAAATCGGCGGCGTCGAAGAGATCGCTGGATCGGTCGCCGCCGCCGTCGAACAGCAGGATGCCGCGACCCGAGAAATTGCGCGTAACGTTCAGGAATCCTCGAAGGCTGCCAAGGAAGTCAGCGAACGGATCGTCGAAGTGGCGGCCGAAGCCAAGTCGAGCGGCGAACAGGCGCATCTGGTCGAGGCCATGCTGGGCACCATGTCGGAAAACGTCTCCGAGCTGGAGCACGCGCTCAGCCGCGTCGTGCGCACTGCGACACCGGACGTCGATCGCCGCACCAGCGTGAGAATCAAGATCACGGCCCATGGAAGCCTGGCGGTGGGGGGCGTGGAGAGTCCCTTCGATCTGGCCAATATCTCGGAAGGGGGCGCCGCGCTGTTGGGGCTGCCGGCCATCGTCGCCGGACAATCCTGCCAGCTTAAGTTGGGCGCAATGCAGTTGTCGGCAACCGTGCTGGGACGCGCCGGCCTGTCGACGCGCTTGCAGTTTGCGCCGCAACATTCTGCTCTGGTCAAGCAATGGATCGATCAGCAGCAGAGCCAGACTCTGGCCGCCTGACCTCCCCCTGGATCACGGCGCGGCGCTGCCGTCCTTCAGGCTCTGCGCCAGCGCATAGGCTTGCGCCCGGCCCATGCCGCTCCGGCGCAGCGCCTTCGCGAGCGTCGATGCCGGCACGCCTTCCGCCAGCAGCGCCTGCAACAAAGCAGGCGGCGGCGGCTGTTGATCGATATCGGCGTGAACGGCGCCCAGCACCAGGGTGAATTCGCCGCTCAGTTCCGCACTCTTTGCCAGCGCGGCCGCTATCTCCGCCACAGTCCCGCGCCAGACGAATTCGCTCTGCTTGGTCAGGTCGCGGCACAGCGCCAAGGACCGCTCGGGGACCGAATCCGCCAAACGCGCCAGCAAATCGGTCAGGCGATGCGGACTTTCAAACAGAATCTGAGTCTCTTCCGCCCGGCACAGCGCTTGCAGCCATGTCCTCCGCGGCGTGCCCTGGCGCGGCGGAAAGCCGGCAAAACGGAAGCTGGGCGCGTCCATGCCGGACAGCGCCAGCGCCGCAAGCACCGCGCTGGGCCCAGGAATGACACGGATCTCGGCGCCGGCGGCGAGCGCGGCGGTGATGATCGCCTGGCCCGGGTCCGATACCACTGGCATGCCGGCATCGCTGACCAGCGCCAAACGCTGGCCCTGTGCCAATCTTCGCGCAACCAGCGCCGCACGGCTCTTCTCATTATGGGCGAAACAGCTCTGCAGTTTGGTGCGAATGCCGCGCCATGCCAGGGCGTCGTGAGCGATGCGCGTGTCCTCGGCCAGGATCAGGTCGACGGAAGACAGGATGTCGATGGCGCGCGGGCTGAGATCACCTTGATGGCCGATCGGCATCGCCACCAGATAGAGCGTGCCGGGCGGTACCGGGTCGGAGAGCAGAGTCAGGCTGATCTCCAGGCTGGCCGCAGGACTCCGCAGCGCCTCGATCAGCGGGCGCGACAAATCGGCCGCCGCCTTGCTGGCGAGAAAGGCGAAACTACGGGATTTGACGGCGGAGTCGCGGCGAAACAACAGAGGCTGGCCGCGATGGAACAAGGGCGAGATGCTGGCGTCGAAGCAGTCGATGTGATCGCCCGAGCGCAAATGCACCCGCACGCGGCCGCGCAGGCGATCCAGCGCCGCCGGGTCGAAGCGGGCGTCATAGCCGATCGCGCCGTCGCGATTGACCCATTCGGGCCCGATGATCAGTTCGAGTCCACGTCCGTCGCTCGCCTGGATGGCGGCATGGCCCCGGCAGCGGATGACAACCGGATCGGTCGGCAGGGGGGGGGCGGGGGGATCGGCCATTTTTCGATCCCAGCATAGAGGAATTTCCGGCGCGACGGAATTGCCGGTCGGGCTTCGGGTCGATATAGTCCTGATATGCGCTGGATCAGTCTCTTGGCGGCGCTCGCTTTGTCCGCCGCCGCCGCCGCAGCGGCCTGGTGGGTTGCCGATCGGCCGGTACCGGTCGCGGCGGAATGGCGCCAGCCTTTGGCCAGCGTCTCCTTCGCGCCGTTTCGTCGCGGCGAAAGTCCACTCACCAAGATGTATCCGACCAGGCAACAGATCGAACGGGATCTGGCCGCCCTGGTCGGCCGCGCCGCCGGTCTGCGCACCTATACGGCGCGGGAAGGCCTCGAGGTGGTGCCCGAACTGGCCGCCCGGCTCGGACTCAAAGTGACGTTCAGCGCCTGGCTGGGCGGTGAAGCGGCGACAAATGACGCCGAATTGACGGCGCTGATCACGGCGGCCAACAAATACCCCGAGGCCATCCAGCGCGTGATCGTCGGCAATGAGGTGCTGTTGCGCCGCGATCTGCCGCCCGACAAGCTGATCGCTGCGATCAGGCGCGTCAAGGCGGCAGTCCGACAACCGGTTTCCACCGCCGATGTCTGGGCCTATTACCTGAAATATCCCGAGGTCGCACGCGAAGTCGATTTTCTGACCATCCATATTCTGCCGTTTTGGGAGGACCAACCGGTCGCCGTCGACCGCATCGAGCCCTATGTGGTCGGCATCGTCGCGCAATTGCGCCAGGCGTTTCCCGGCAAACCCATCCTGATCGGCGAGTCCGGTTGGCCGTCTTTGGGCCGCGACCGCGGGTCGGCGGTGGTCGACGTCGTCAATGAAGCCAGTTTCGTCCGACAAATGGCCAACATCGCCGCCCGCCATGGCTTCGACTACAACATCGTCGAAGCTTTCGACCAGCCTTGGAAATCGGCGCTGGAAGGAACCGTCGGGGCCGCCTGGGGCATCCTCGACGAAGCGCGCCATCCCAAATTCGCCATGACCGGACCGGTCCCGATGGTCGCCGATTGGCCGCTCCGGGCTGGCTATGCCATCGCACTCGGCGTGCTGGCCAGCCTGGCCTTGAGCTGGCGCCTGAGCGGCTTCCGGCAATGTCTGACGCTGGCGCTGGCCGCCCAGATCCTCGCCTGGCTCCTGGTGACCACTCTTTTTCACGTCGAGGCGGTGAGCTTTGGCCCCAAAGATTATGCCTGGGCGGTTCTTCGCATCGGCCTGCCGGCAGTATTATTCATCGCCATGCTGACGCGCTGCCGCGATTGGCTGGCCAAGCCGGATCTGGCGCTGCAGGGAGCGCTTGCTTCAGCCGAGGGCGCACCGTTCGCCATTAACCCCTGGCGAGGTCAGGGGTTGATGCTGTTTTGCGCGCTTTACGCCATGGTCTGGACCGCGCTTCTGCTGTTTGATGGACGCTATCGCGATATTCCAGAATTCGATTTTGCGGTGCCGGTGGGCGGATTGGCGGTGATGCTGGGACTGCGCCTGACCCTGACGCTGGGACAGGGCGGGCAAGCCATAGCTGCGCTATGCTGGGACGGCCTGTTTCCCGGTTCTCACCGCAGGGCGATCAGGCTGTTGGCCTGGTGCCTGCCGCTGGCGGCGCTGGCGGCGCTGACGAGCGAGGGCGTGGCGGTAATCGGCGAAGACTTCCGGTCGATTTACCCCGCTCTTGCCGATCGCCTACCGGTCGTTCTCACGGCGATGATAGCAAATCGGGAAATGAATCTGTGGGCGGCCATGCTGATGCTGTGGGGGCTTCCTTTTGCGCTGGCGCGACGGACCCTGGCCCGAGAAGCTGCAATGCCTGCTTGAACACGCTGATGCTGGCGCCGGGCAAGGCGATAAAGGGCTTATTCCAGCGCCGGCACAGCCGCTTGATTTCGGTCTGGGCTGCATGACTGACGCAATCGACGGGGAACAGGACGCAATCGGCGCGCCCAAACAATTTTGCCAGGCGATTGATATTGTCTTCCATGCCCCCGTCGTGATGCGCAAAGCGACCGTGATATTGCTCGACATAACGTCGCATATGCGGCAGTTGCTGTTTGAGTCCGCCGACGAACAGCAGCGATCGGCCGGTCAGGTCGAGGCGGTCGAGGCGGTCGCTGAGCAATTGGCGGCGCATCCCATTATCCGCCGCCTGCCGCTCGACCAGGCAACGGCCGCGCCAGACTTAGAAAGGAAAAAATTGACGGTTCAGGCGGCAAGGCAACAAAGACTCCTCCGCAATGGAGCCTGCGCGGCGGCGATCACCCGACGCAGATCCTCGAGAGTGAGTCCGTCCCTTTTCAGCAGCAGATGCAGGCAAGGGTCGGACAACAGCTCGTGGAGCGGCGGTTCGCCGCGGATACGATTCCGCCAGTCGCCGGCGGAAAGACGGGGGGGTGACGCAGTTGCCATCTTTTGTCTCCCGCACCGAGGAAAAACAGATAATCGACGTGTTAGAAATAAACATTATATTAAATAAGTCAATTAAAGAATAATAAACATTATTTTAATGTTATTTAGGGGTCACGCGCCACCAGTTGTGCGGACAACCGATTGAAGCGCCAGCTGAGCAGCAGCGAGACCACCACCAGCCCCACCACGAAACCCCACCACAAGCCCGCCGGTCCCCACTTCAAGCCGAAGGCAAGGAACACGCCGAGGCTCAGTCCGATCGCCCAATAGCCGAGAATCGAGGCATAGAGCGGTACTCGAGTGTCCTTCAAGCCGCGCAGCGACCCAGAGGCCACCACCTGCGCACCGTCGAACAGCTGGAACAGGGCGGCCAGTCCGATCAGCTTTTTGCCGATTTGCAGAATCTCCGGCAATTGCGGGTCGGTCTCATCGATATAGAGATGGACGATCGAGCCCGCCTCGAGTTCCAGCACCAATGTCGCCATCGCCATGAACAGAGTGCCCAGACCCAAGGCGATGAAACCGGCCTGACGCGCCAGCAATGGCTGGCCGGCGCCGATGTGGAAGCCGACCCGGACGGTACTGGCTTGCCCCAATGCCTGGGGCACCATGAAGGTAAGGCTGGCGATGCCGAGGCAGATTTGATTGGCCGCCACCGGTGCCGGGCCGAACCGCGACATCAAAAGGGTCGAGGCGGAAAACAGGCCGACCTCGACGATGATGCTGCCGGCGATGGCCCAGCCCAGCGTCACCAGTTCCGCCACACCATGTCGCAAGTCCGGCCAGCGCACCCTGAAGATGCCGGGGGGAAACAGGCGCAGTTTGAAGCCGTAAGCGGTCAAAGCGATCGCCATTCCCCAACAGGAGAGCGACGTGGCGTAGGCCGAGCCGCGCAGTCCGCAGGCTGGCAAGCCCAAATGGCCATAGATCAGCAGCCAGTTGAGCGCGGCATTGGCGAAACAGGCGACGGTGATGGTGACCAGGATCACCCGCGGCCGCTCCAGCGACGACAGATAGAGCCGACCGACCATCTGCCACAAAATCGCCGGCACGCCCCACACATAACCCCATTCGTAGTCGAGCGCCATCGCCGCCAAGGTGGCGTCGGCGCCGACCACAAGCAGCAGGCGGTCGATCTGAGTCAGCATCAGGATGATCGGCAGGGCGCACAGCAGCGCCAGACAGTAGGCGGCCGCCAGCGTGCGCGCAAAGGGGGCGAAATCGGCGGCGCCGCGCAATTGCGCCAGAATGGGTTGCATGGCGTAGAGCAAGCCTTGCGGCATAATGACCAGGGTGAAGGCGACATTGACCGCCAGCCCGCCGGCCGCCAGCGCCTCGGTCGACAGTCGTCCCATCATCAGCGCGTCGGTGATGCTCATCAGGATGAGGCCGACCTGCGACAAAGCGAGCGGAACCGCCAGCAGCAGCAAGTCGCGCAATTCCAGCCGCCAGGACAAGGCCGGCAGGCGGAACAGGGGCAGCATCATGGGCGCAGCACCGGGCACAAGGCGTAGTCAGCGGCGCCGATCGGCGATGTGACCGCGGCACAGCCGTCTTGCGCAAGCACCAGTCCGTCATCGCCAAGTCGTTTGACCACGTCATGGCGCTCGCTTGGGATGTAGAGCGCGAGCAGGGGGCCTCGATGACGCAGGATTCTCTCTCGCATGACGCGATTGAAGGGAACATCGGTCTGGTCGGGATTGGTAAAGGTGCTGTCGATGCGCAGAAAAACCATGCCGACGGGAAAGGCGGGCAGCAGGAAAGACAGCGGTTCATGGCCGGCCAGCAGCACCAGGCTATTCTCAGGATCGGCAATAGCAGGCAGCGTCACCTCGACGGCCCGCGGCCGGAACGGCACCCGGATCCATTCCGCCGGCCGGGTGGTGACCAGCAGCGCTACCATCGTCAGAAAAATTGCCTGCCACCGCCAGACCGGCAACCAGGATTGCAGAATCAGCGCCAGCAATAGCGGCGCCAGCATCTCGAGACCCACCAGATAGCGATAGATGTCGAACAGCAACAGCCAGACCAAATAGGAGACTGCGCTGCTCACCAACAGCAGAGCGACGCCGGGCCGCAACGGCGCGCGCATCGCCAGCGTCACCGGCAGCGTCACGAACAGCGCGGCGAGACGGAAATCGCGGAAATCGACTTCACTTGCCAACCGGCTGTCGAACGCCACATAAAGCGGGAACAATAGCCAATGTGTCATTCCATGCGGCGCAAAGTGGACGTCGCGGTAATCGCCCGCCTGCCCCCAGGAGGAGTGGAAGATCTGATTGAAATAAGGAAACAGCGGATTGCCGTAGAGTTGCCAAAGATGCAGCATCCAAAAGCCGCCGCCGGCGGCGGTGGCGACGGTAACGCCGAGCGCGAACGCCAGACAAATTTTCAGGCGCGACTGGGGCCGGCCCGGCGCGGTCAGCAGCAGGCCGACGGCAAGGCCAAACGGAAAGGGAATCATGGTCTGCTTCAGACCGAAGGCGAGGCCGACAGGCAAACCGGCCATGATCGTCCGCCAGGTTCCGCCGCCGGTGGCATGAAGCGGCCGAGTCCGCACCAGCATAAGCAGGCTGGCGAACAGACCCAGGCTTGTGACATTGTCGTAGAAAACGGTGCCGATTTCCGACAGCGCCACGGCGCCACAGCAGCCGGTGGCGGCCAGCAGCAGCGCCAGCCGCGAGGCGCACCGCGGCGGAAAATCGAGCAGCCTCTCGCCCAACAAGGTAAGCAAAATGAAATTGCCGCCTTGCAGGCCGCCGAGCAGGAAGGCCAAGACGCGGGCATCGAGGTGCTCGGCTGCCCAGGCAAAGGGAAGGTCGAGCAAGGGATTGTAAAAGCTGGGAGTCTGGGCGACCAGCAGATCGCGATCGACATGGCCGTGCAGCAGCGCCCAGCCATTATAGTAGTGATAGTTGCGAAGATCCCAGCTGGCGTCCATGCCAAGACCCAGCGCGATCGCGCCGCTGATCAGCGGCGCGACCAGAAACAGGATCGAACGCAAGGAGACATTGGTGGAGAGCATGGCGCGAAATCAGCCGCTTCAGAGTTCGATCAGGGTACAGAAATTATTAGACCGTTAACGTCTCGAAGTTATTTTGATTCTGCAAGTGTCTAAATATTTATCAAGCTAACGGGAAAACTAATATATACAGGAGGCTTGCTGCGGAGGCGGTACATGGCCGTGAAGGTCAAGTTTTGGGGAGTCCGGGGAAGTATTGCTTGCCCCATTGCCGACTACATGATTTATGGCGGCAACACCAGCTGTATTGAAGTATCGGATGGAGAAAATAGAATAATTCTTGATGCTGGTACTGGAATACGGGCGTTGGGGCAAGACATATTGGCGCATGGCCACACCTCGGGTATTCTACTTTTTACCCATGTGCATTGGGATCATATTTGCGGATTCCCATTTTTTGCGCCCCTTTATTTTCCAGGACGACATTTTCGTGTATTGGCCGGTCATCTTGGCGACCGCGGCGGCATTCGCTCGGTGCTGGCCAGCCAGATGGCGACGCCGACATTTCCGGTCCCGTTGGCGGCGCTCAAAGCACATATGCATTACGAAGATTTCCGATGTGGCGACACGCTCGACGATTTGTTTCCCGGTCTGATCGTCCGGACCGGCAAGCTAAACCATCCCGACGGCGCCACCGGCTATCGACTCGAGTGGCACGGCAAGGTGATTTGCTATATCACCGACGTCGAGCACCGGCCGGGCGTGCTGGACCAGGGCGTGCTCGCCATGATCGAGAACGCCGATCTGGTGATCTATGACTGCACCTATTGCGACGACGAATTCGACCAGCATGTCGGCTGGGGCCATTCGACCTGGCAGCAGGGGGTGCGGCTTTGCCGATCGGCCAATGTCAAGCAGCTGGCGATTTTCCACCACAACCCCGAGCATAACGACACCGTCATGGCGCAGATCGAAGCGGAGGCCAAAGCCGTCTGGTCGGGCACCATCGTTGCCCGCGACCTGATGGAACTGGAGATCACTTGATATTTGTGGCGTGCGGCAAAGCGAAGTGCGGCCATGCCGGATGAAGACCTGGTCGGTCGGCTGCTCTATCGCGACGCCTTGATGCTGATCATCGACAAGCCGGCCGGCCTTTCGGTGCATGAGGGCGGGCAGGGCGGCGCCAGCCTGCGGACGATGCTGCCGGCACTCCGTTTCGGGCTGCCGCGCACGCCGGAATTGGCGCATCGGCTCGATCGTGACACTTCGGGCTGCCTGGTGCTGGGCCGCCATCGGCGCGCCTTGGCCCGGCTGGGCCGGCTTTTTGCCGAAGGTCGGGTTGACAAGGTCTATTGGGCGCTGACGGTGGGTGCCCCGGCGCAAGCACAAGGGGTGATCGACCGGCCCTTGCTCAAGACCGGGCCCGGCCGCATGGCGGTGCATCGGCGCGGCCAGCCCTCGCAGACTTCTTGGCGGCTGCTGGGCAGCATGGGCCGCATCGCCTGGCTGGAGCTGCGGCCGCTGACCGGCCGCATGCATCAGATCCGCGTCCACCTGGCCGCGCTTGGCTGTCCGGTTTTGGGCGATCATCTCTACGGGCAGGGAACCGCCAGTCTGCTGGCCGACCGGCTGCAGTTGCATGCCCGCGCCGTCAGCCTGCCGCTTTACCCGGAAAAGCCGCCGGTCCGCGCCGAAGCGTCGCCGCCCGCGGCAATGACGCCCGGGCTGATCGCCTGCGGTTGGACTATTCCAGCATCTTGAGCATCACATCGGCGAGGGTCCGCTCGGCGGCGTCGCCCTCACGGCCCAGTCCGGCGATCACGCCCTGCCGGTCGGCCATGCTGCGGTTCTGGCTCACTTTCCATTTCCCTTCCAGTCGGGCGATCACCAGCTTGAAGCCGACGATGCCCTGCAATTGCTTTTCGATATAATCGGCCGGCGCATCCGACACTGCCCAAGGTTCGGTCCGGCGCCCTTCATGCAGGTCGGTCAGTTTGGCGACCAGCGCCAGCAGTCGCGCCCGGTCATCATAAAACTCGATTGTGCCGCCGGCATGCACGGCGACATAATTCCAGGTCGGCACCACCTTGCCGGTTTCCGCTTTGCTGGCATACCAGGACGGCGACACATAGGCCTCCGGTCCCGGAAAGATCGCCAGGGCCGGGACAGTGGCGGAATGGCGCCGCCATTGCGGATTGGCCCGCGCTATATGCCCGTGCAGACTGCCGAAGGCGCCGTCCAGGGCGTCCAGCATGATCGGCACATGGCTGGCCTCCAACCCGTCGCTGCCGATCGTCACCAGCGCCGCCAGGCGGGCGCACCTGATCGCGTCATGCAATACCGGCAGGCGATCTTCCTGGAAATGCGCAGGCGTGTACATCGGTCCTGTTCCTTTCCTCACTGTGGCGGCGAAACCCGCGATGCGGCAATTCCGGCCAGGCTGATCAGCCCGGCCAGGCTCAGGTAAAGCCCGACATAGGGCAATCCGCCAAAACTGGCCAGGGCTTGCGCCGCCACCGGCGCCAGACCGCCACCGAGTATGCCGCCCAAATTAAAGGCGACTGACACGCCGGTATAGCGTACTCGGGTGGGGAACAACCCGGGCAGGAAGGCGCCCAAGGGGCCATAAACGAAACCCATCACCAGCAGGGCAAGCGACAGGAATGCCCATACCAGCGGCAGTGAGCCGCTGCCAAGCAGCGGCGCCAAGGCGGCGCCGACCGCGATGGTCATCAGGCAGCCGATCATCAGCACCCGACGCGCCGTATGGCGGTCCGACCAGATGCCGGCGGCGGCGATGCCAAAGCCCAGAAACGGAATGGCAGCCAATTGCAGCGACAGAAAGGTCTGGCGGTCATAGCCCAGCTGGGTGGTGCCATATCCCAGCGCAAAGGCTGTGCTCAGGTAGAAAAGCGCGAAGCAGGCGACCACGGTGAAGGTGGCGGCGATGGTTTCGCGCGCGTGCAGCCGCAGCAGTTCCGCCACCGGTACGGGGGCCGGACCTTCGCGGGCCAGCACCGCGGCGAAGGCCGGCGTCTCGCGCAGCCTGAGGCGCACCCAAAGCCCGACCGCGATCAGGATGGCGCTGGCCAGAAACGGAAGCCGCCAGCCCCACGCGCGGAATTGCGCGCCGGGCAGCAGCCAGCCCAGCAGCAGGAACAGGCCGTTGGCGCCGATGAAGCCGACCGGCGCGCCCAGCTGCGGCACCATCCCGAATCGCGCACGATAGCCGGGCGGCGCGTTTTCGACCGCCAAAAGCGCGGCGCCGCCCCACTCGCCGCCCAATCCGAGGCCTTGGCCGAAGCGCAACAGACAGAGCGCTGCCGGCGCCCACCAGCCGATCATGGCAAAGGTCGGCAGCAGTCCGATCACGACGGTCGAACAGCCCATCAGCAGAAGCGATGCCACCAGGGTCGATTTGCGCCCGATCCGATCGCCGTAATGGCCGAACAGGATGGCACCGACCGGGCGGGCGAAAAAAGCCACTGCAAAAGTGCCATAGGCCGCCAGCAACTGCAGCGACGGCGTGCTGGCGGGGAAGAACAGGCCGCCGAACACCAGCGATGCGGCGGTGGCATAGACATAGAAGTCATAGAACTCGACCGAGGTGCCGACCAGGCTGGCCACCAGCACCCGGCCATGCGCGACGGTGACGGAGTCCCTCTTCATCCGGTGCTAATCCCACCGGCCGGTAATACCCATCCGCGCCGCCGCAACAATGCCGCCACCCGCTCGGCGACCAAGCCGCTATCGTCGAACCGCGGCGCCTGCCAGTGCTCGAGCCGGCCGCCAAACGGGCGGGTAATTCCGTCACACTGCAAATCGGCGTGAAAGCGGCGGAATTTGGCGGAACCGCCCTCGAGTGGAACGACCTGCACCGGTACGCCGGCGGCGGCGGCCTCGCACACCATATTGATGCTGTCGGCGGTGACCAGGATATGGTCGGCAAAGGCGAGATAGCCGAGATAGGGGTTGTCGCCGACACCGTCCCAGATTTCTCCGGCGACATCGGCCAAACTGTGGCGAAAGATCGCCAGGGTGGACGCGCCGGTGCGGCGCGACGGCGTCAGCAGCAGCGACCCGCCGCTGCCGCGCACCAGCGTCGACAGGCAGATCGCCAGCGCCTGCGCAGTGTCTTCGCCGAAGCGGTAGGCACCGTTGTCGCCACCCAGCAGCACGGCGATGCGCGGGCGTGGCAAGGCAGCCAGGCGCGACGCGAAGCGCTCGCGGGCGGCCGCCAGCGCCGCCGTCGAGATTGCATGCGGCGCGCCGCGGGTGACCACGACATTGGCGCCAATCAGGCGGTCATGACGCGGCGCCGCCACCAGATCGAAATATCGGGCGGAAATACCAGGATTTTGAATCTGCAGGCGCAGACAGCGTTGGCCGGTCAGCGCCGCCACCGCGCGCGAGGCGGCGACGCTGTGACGCCCGCTGGCGATCAGCAAATCGGGCAGCGGCTCCCGCAATTGGTCGCCATCGGGGGACAGCGCCCAACGATTGCCGAGACGCAGCGCCCACGGACTGAAAAGTCGCCAAGGCGCGCGCAATTTCACGCGTTTGATCAGCGGCGTCAGGCCGAGCCGGCATGCTACCGCCAGGCATTGGCTTTCCATGCCGGCCTTGCCGTCGGTAATCACCCAGGTGAGCGGCAGCCGTTCCTCCGCTTCGATAATGCCCATGTTTACCTTTCCATGACGCCCTGTTTATGCCGGCTTTATGGCGCCCACGCAATTCCGCATAGACCTGGCGCGCCCGGCTGGACTATCTGTTGCCGCCTAGATCATTCCAGGGAACCGCCATGTTGGACGTGCTTTTTGTCATTGCCGCCATTGCCTTTTTCGCACTCGGCAGCTGGTTTGTGCGGGGGTGCGAAGAGCTGTGAGCTTCGATTTCATCCTGGGTGGCGTGGTGGCCGCCTGTCTGCTGGTGTATCTCGGCTACGCCCTGATACGCCCTGAAAAATTCTAGTGGGCCGACCATGAACGCTGTGCTGCAGATTGTGGTGTTTTGTGCGTTGCTGGCCGTCACCGCCGTCCCGCTCGGTCTTTATATGGCCTGGATTTATGAGGGCGGCCGCAGCTGGCTGTCGCCGGTCGAGCAGTTGCTGTGCCGGCTTTGCGCGGTCAAGCCCGACGTCGAACAGCATTGGTCGAGCTATGCCCGCTCGCTGTTGATGTTCAATCTTGTCGGACTTCTGACGCTGTATGCGATCCTGCGGCTGCAGGCCGCTCTGCCCTTCAATCCGGCCGGGATGGCGGCGGTGCCCGCCGATCTCGCTTTCAATACCGCGGTAAGTTTCACCACCAACACCAACTGGCAGAATTACGGCGGCGAAAGCACGCTGTCCTATTTTTCGCAGATGGTGGGGCTCACCGTCCACAATTTCACCTCGGCCGCGACCGGCCTGGCGGTGGCGGTGGCGCTGATGCGCGCTTTCGCGCGCCGATCGATCAAGACTGTGGGTAATTTCTACCAGGACGCGATCCGGTCGATCGTGCATCTGCTGCTGCCGCTGGCGATTCTGTTCACGCTGTTCCTGGTTTGGCAGGGCGTGCCGCAAAATTTCGACGCCTATGTCCCCAGTACCGGGTTGCAAGGCGGCGCACAGCTGATCGCGCTCGGACCGGTGGCTTCGCAGGAAGCGATCAAGCTGCTGGGCACCAATGGCGGCGGCTTCTTCAACGCCAATTCCGCCCACCCGTTCGAGAACCCCACGCCGCTTGCGAATTTCGCGGAGATCTGGGCGCTGGTGGTGCTGTCGGCGGCGCTGGTGTTCGCGTTCGGCAAACTGGTCAAGGATTTCCGGCAAGGCCGCGCCTTGTTCATCGCCATGGGGTTGATGATGCTGGCCGGCGTCGCCGTCGCGATTTGGGCGGAAGCGCAGGGCAACCCGCTGTTGACCGCACTGGGCGTCGACCAGCTGGCCAGCGACAGCAATCCGGGCGGCAATCTGGAAGGCAAGGAATTGCGCTTCGGTGTCACCGGTTCGGCGCTGTTCAGTGTGCTTACCACCGATACCTCCTGTGGCGCCGTCAACGCGTCGCTCGATAGCTTCACCCCGATCGGCGGCCTGGTGCCGCTGGTCGATCTGATGCTGAACGAGGTGATATTCGGGGGCGTCGGCGCCGGACTGCACGGTATGATCGTCTTCGTCATCATCACGGTCTTCATTGCCGGACTAATGGTCGGCCGCACGCCGGAATATCTCGGCAAAAAGATGGAAGCCCGCGAGATCAAGCTGGCGGTGCTGGCAATCCTGGTATTTCCGCTGTCGGTGCTGGGTCTGGGCGCGCTCTCCGTGCTGCTGCCGGCTGGCGTGGCGGCGATCTCCGCGGCCGGCCCGCACGGTCTGACCGAGGCGATCTATGCCTACGCTTCGACCAGCGCCAATAATGGTTCGGCGTTCGCGGGATTTTCCGGCAACAGCCTCTACCAGAATACCATGTTGTCGCTGGCGATGCTGCTCGGACGTTTCATTGTCATCATTCCCACCCTGGCGATCGCCGGCGCGGTAGCGGCAAAAAAGCTGGTACCGGCGTCTGTCGGCACTTTCCCGACCCATGGCAGCTTGTTCATCGGCCTGCTGATCGCCGTGGTGGTGGTGGTGGGCGGCCTTACCTTCTTTCCGATCATTGCGCTCGGCCCGCTGGTCGAGCATTTGCTGATCGCCGCCGGCACCAGTTTCTGAAGAGGGGTGATGTTTGAGCGTTCATAGACCTGATTCGATCGATTTGCTCGATCCGGCCATCCTGCGGGAGGCCGTGCTTTCGGCGTTGCGCAAACTCGATCCGCGCCAACTGGTGCGCAACCCGGTGATGTTTACCACCGGCGCGGTGGCATTGCTGTCGAGTGTGATATTCCTGCGCGACGTGGCGCTTGGCCTGCACGATTATCTGTCGGTGATCGGCCAGATCGCCGCCTGGCTGTGGTTCACCGTGCTGTTCGCCAATTTTGCCGAAGCGGTGGCGGAAGGGCGCGGCAAGGCGCAGGCAGACAGTCTCCGCAAGACCAAGGCCGACACGCTGGCCAAGAAGCTGACGAGCATAGAGGACAGCCAATGGCATGACACCCCGGCGGCGGACTTGCGGGCTGGCGATCTGGTGCTGGTGGAGACCGGCGACGTCATCCCCGGCGATGGCGATGTGGCGATGGGGATTGCCACCGTCGACGAATCGGCGATTACCGGCGAATCGGCGCCGGTGATTCGCGAATCCGGCGGCGATCGGTCGGCGGTCACCGGCGGCACCCGAGTCATGTCTGACCGCATCGTCGTTCGTATTACCGCCAATCCCGGGGAGTCCTTCCTCGATCGCATGATCGCCCTGGTGGAAGGTGCCAAGCGCCAGAAAACACCGAATGAAATCGCGCTCACCATCTTGTTGGTGGGGCTGACCGTGATCTTTCTGATCGTTTGCGTCACGCTGCCGGCGTTTGCCTTCTATGCCGGCGCCAATCTGCCGGTGGTCTTCCTGATCGCCTTGCTGGTGTCCCTGATTCCAACCACCATCGGCGGCCTGTTGTCGGCGATCGGCATCGCCGGCATGGACCGACTGGTAAAATTCAATGTGATCGCCAAATCAGGCCGCGCCGTCGAAGCGGCCGGGGATATCGACGTGTTGCTGCTCGATAAGACCGGCACCATCACGCTGGGCAATCGCCAGGCTGCCGAATTCATCCCGCTCCCCGCCGTGAATGAGCGCGAATTGGCGGAGGCGGCCTTTCTCGCGTCGCAGTCGGACGATACGCCGGAAGGCAAATCGATCGTCGCCCTGGCGCGCGAGAGGTTCGGCTTTTCCGAAGCACTCGTTCCGGCCGTCATGAATTTCCTGACCTTCTCGGCCTATACCCGCATGAGCGGAGTCGATTTTGACGACACCGTGATCCGCAAGGGTGCCTCCGACGCCTTGCTGAAATGGGTCAATGAGTGGCCCGGCAACAACGCCATGGCGACTCCGCGCGAACTCAATCTGGCGGTGGAGCGGGTCGGAAAGGCGGGAGGTACGCCGTTGGTGGTGGCCAAGAACGGCCGTCTGCTGGGCGTGATCTATCTCAAGGATATCATCAAGCCCGGTATCCATGCGCGTTTTCAGACCTTGCGGCAAATGGGCATCCGCACGGTGATGATCACCGGCGACAATCCTTTGACGGCCGCCGCGATTGCCGCCGAGGCCGGAGTCGATGATTTTCTCGCCGAGGCGACGCCGGAGCGCAAGCTTGGGCTGATCCGCGAGGAACAGGCCAAAGGTCGATTGGTGGCGATGTGCGGCGACGGCTCCAACGATGCGCCGGCGCTGGCGCAGGCCGATGTGGGCGTGGCGATGAACACCGGCACCCAGGCGGCGCGGGAAGCCGGCAATATGGTCGATCTCGAATCCGACCCGACCAAGCTGATCGAAATCGTCATGATCGGCAAGCAATTGCTGATGAGTCGCGGCTCGCTTACGACATTTTCGATCGCCAATGATGTGGCCAAATATTTTGCCATCATCCCGGCTTTGTTCATCGCCAGCTACCCGCAACTGCAAAGCCTCAATATCATGCGGCTGAACAGCCCGCAAAGTGCCGTGCTGTCGGCCATTATCTTCAACGCCCTGATCATCATCGCGCTGATTCCCCTGGCACTCAAAGGTGTGGCCTACCGTCCCGCCAGCGCCGAGGTGCTGTTGCGCCGCAATCTGGTGATCTATGGGTTGGGTGGGCTGATCGTGCCATTCATCGGCATCAAGCTGGTCGATCTGCTGGTTGGGTTGTTGGGGCTGGCGTGAGGGCGCATCCATGGTAAAGCATCTGAAACAGGCGGTGCTGGCGACGATCACCCTGACCTTGCTGTTGGGGCTGGGCTACCCGCTGGCGATGACCGGACTTGCGCAATTGCTGTTTCCGCGCCAGGCGCATGGCAGCCTGCTGTCGCGGGACGGCCATGTGATCGGCTCCGAACTGATTGGCCAGAATTTTAGCGGTGCCGGTTTCTTCCATGGGCGGCCATCGGCCACCACCGACACCGATCCGGCCGATCCGAGCAAGACGGTGGCAGCGCCGTACAACGCCGCCGCATCGGGCGCCAGCAACGCCGCCCCCAGTGCCAAAGCGCTGGCGGCCGACGTCACTGCCCGCATCAATATCCTGCGGGCTGAAAATCCTGACGTGGCTGGGCCCGTGCCGGTCGATCTGGTCACGGCGTCGGCCAGCGGACTGGATCCCCATATTTCCCTGGCGGCAGCGCTCTATCAGGTGCCCCGCGTGGCAGCGGCACGCAGTATCGCCGCCGGCGATCTGGTCGCATTGGTGCAACAGACCAGCGAAGGGCGCAGCCTGGGCCTGTTTGGCGAGCCGCGGGTCAATGTGCTGCGACTTAATCTCGCATTGGAGCAGGTCCCCCCGAAATGAGGGGTGGCGACCCGCTATTTGTCGAAGTGCAGCCCCCAGGCATCGAAACTCATACGCCCATCGCTCATTTTTTCGTTCTTGAGCATATAAGTTTTGGCGCCCCAGACCAGAATGATCATTTCGTCATTCATCGGGTGAGCGCCTTTCAACATCATCTCAACCTTGCCGGGATCCGGCATCGGCATCGTCGCCGTCTTGCCATCCGGCATGACCATGATCATTGAACCGCTCGGCATTGGGTCGGCAGCCATGGCGACCGAGCAGCAAGCGACAATCACGGCGCCGGCCAGCGCGGCGCGGGCTGTGCTGAGGTTTTGCATCGAATTCCTCCCTAATATTTTGAATTGATGAATAGGTTAAAATAAAAGCGGCGCATTAAAAATTGGCCTTAGGTACTGTTATCGTCGCGATTTTTTCGCCGTACCAGTCAGCGCAGGGTATAAACATTTAGGGGTGCGTTGGCGAGCCAAACGGGGTGGGCGCGCAGACGGCACGCCAGCACGCCAATATTGACTAATATCTGCGCATCGACCTAAAAATCTTATCTTTCGTGATTTTCATCGATTTCCGCCTGCGATGTCCACAAGTGCGGATAGTCTGTCCGTCGCGCAACTGATTCACTGACGACCAGCGCCAATGCAAGAGACTCTCTTTCATGAACGATGACAGACCTGCCAATCAGCTTCCGCGTCACCATGTCGGCACCATCGCGTTCGTCTCCCTGCTGGCGGTCATTGTTTTGCTGTTCGCCTATTTAAGTCTCGATGGCTATCGCACTGCGCAGCGCGAATCGCACGGCAGCGCCGTCAATCTGGTGGGCATCCTGGGTGCCGGCTTCGAGAACACATTGGACCGCACGGTTGGCGACCTGCAAGGACTGGCGAGGCAAGTCAGAGCGGGTGATCTTTCCGGCTCGATGTCGGAGGTGCGCCGATCGGATCTGGTGACCGCCATGGACGATTCGCTGCGCCGTTTCCCGCAGGTGACCGCCTATCAGCTGGTCGATGCCGCCGGCCGACTCTTTTTCGCTGCTGGCGCGGCCGCGCCGCGCTCGGCCGCCTTTGTCGTTGATAGCCCGTGGTTTCAGCGATTGCGCGACGATCAGGACCAATCCCTGGTGCTGTCCGGGGTGCTGGCCGGTAACGACGCGACCGACGAGACGCTGATCATGGCAATTCCGATCCGTGACGGGCAGGGCCGCTTTCTCGGCGCCGCCAATGCGGTTATCGATCTCGGCTATTTCCAGCATTTGGTCGATGGACTCAGCATCGGCGCGCATGGTTTGGTGGCGGTTCGGCGCACGGACGATTTTACGCTGATTCTGCGTCACCCGCGTCGGGCCGAACTGGTGAACCGGCCGCCGCAATCCGTCAGCACGGTATTCGGCATGGTCCGCGCCGGCCAAACCGCCGGCGCGATAAATCATGAGTCGGCGGTCGACGGCGTCACGCGCGTGGTGGCGTTTCGGTCGCTGGCCGATTATCCGCTTACCGTGATCGTCGGTTTGGCCGCCAGGGATTATCTGGTGCCGTGGCTCAAGCAGACGGTGTCGAGCGGGGTCGCCACCTTGGCGCTGATTCTGGCGATCGTCCTCTTGCATCGCCGCCAGCAGGCGCTGTCGGCACTGCAGGCCAGCGAGATTTTCAAGAGCGCCATCCTGAATAGCTCGTCGTCACAGATCGCCGTGCTGGATCGCCAGGGTGCAATCGTCGATTGCAACGACGCTTGGCGCCGCTTCGCCACGGAAAACGGCCTGGCGCCGACACAATTCGCTCTGGACTCCGATATCGGCGCCGGTTATGTCGGCATCGACCCAAATTCGGGCGCCACCGCCCACCAGACTGCGCTCGACGCCTATCGCGGCGTATCGGCGGTGCTGGAGGGCCGATCGACCAACTACAACCTGGAATATCCCTGTCATTCGGCGGCCGAGAATCGCTGGTTTTCGATGGTGGTCACGCCATTAGGGTCAGGCAGGATCGAGGGTGCGGTGATCACACGGACCGATGTAAGCCGTTTCCAACTGGTCACCGAACAGCTGCGTATCGCCGCCACAACCTTCGAGTCGCAGGAAGAAAAGATCCAGCTGCTGGCGTTTTTCGACCAATTGACCGGATTGCCCAATCGCACACTGCTCGAAGATCGCCTCAAACAGGCGATCAACACCAGTTCCCGCAACAGTACCTATGCGGCGCTGCTGCTGATCGACATCGATAACTTCAAGACGATCAACGACACATTGGGACATGACAAGGGTGATCTCTTGTTGAAGCAGGTGGCGCAACGTCTCACCCTGTGCGTACGCGAAGACGATACCGTGTCACGATTGGGCGGCGACGAATTTCTTTTAGTGCTGGTCGGTCTCAGCCCGACCGAATCGGAAGCCGCCAACCAGGTCGAAGTGATCGGCGAAGCGATCCTGGAATCGCTCAACAATTCCTATCTTATCAATGACGCTCCGTATTACTGCACGCCGAGCATCGGCGCCACCGTGTTCGAAGGACCGATCGCCTGGGAAGACCTGCTGAAACAGGCGGATCTCGCCATGTACAAGGCCAAAGCGGCGGGACGCAACGCCTTGCGATTTTTTGATCCCGAGCTGGAAACGGCCGTGATGGCGCGCGCCTGGATGGAGACCGATCTGCGCGGCGCGCTCCGGCAAAAGCAGTTCATCATCCATTATCAGCCGCAGATCCTTGCCACCGGACTGGTTACCGGGGTGGAAGCCCTGACGCGGTGGCGGCATCCGCATCGCGGCATGGTGTCGCCCGCCGACTTCATCCCGCTGGCAGAAGAGACCGGTCTCATTCTGCCTTTGGGCAATTGGGTGCTGGACACAGCCTGCCGGCAATTGGCCGAATGGGCCAAGAAGCCGTCGATGGCCCACCTAACCGTCGCCGTCAATGTCAGCGCGCGGCAGTTCCACCAGCCGGACTTCGTCGATCAGGTGCTGGCGGCTCTTAAGCGCAGCGGCGCCAATCCGCTAAAATTGAAACTCGAACTGACCGAGAGCCTGTTGGTGGAAAATCTGCAGGATATCGTCGCGAAAATGTCGGACCTGCAGAGCGTGGGCGTAGGATTTTCGCTCGATGATTTTGGCACCGGCTATTCGTCCTTGTCCTATTTGCAGCGCTTGCCACTCGACCAATTAAAGATCGACCAGTCCTTCGTGCGTGACGTGCTGACCGATCCCAACAATGCGGCGATCGCCCGCACCATCGTCGCTTTGGCCCAGAGCCTGGGTTTGGGGGTGATCGCCGAAGGCGTTGAGACCGCGGAACAGCGCGACTTTTTGGCCAATTGCGGGTGCAACGCCTATCAGGGCTTTTTCTTCAGCCGACCTCTGCCGGCCGAGGAATTTGCCAAGTACCATGCCGAAATCGTCCGTCAGAACAGTCCTGCGACCGAGCCTGCGCCGCCGCGACGCCGTCCGGCGCGACGGCGCTGATCTGGGTATATTCCGACAGCAGACGACCGAGCGCCGCGCACTTATCCTGGGCCGCCAAACAGGAGGCCCCGATGATCAAAACTGCCGTCAATCCTTTTCCTGAAAGTCCATCCCGTTGGCGCCGGGTGCGGCTTCTGCTGGTTGCCCTGCTGGCGGGCAGTTTGGCCGCGACGGCGGGCGCGGACGACCGCGACCATCGCGATCACCATGATCGCTACCGACATGATCGCGACCATCGCTACTATGACGGCGGGTATTATAACCAGCCGCCGCCCGTCGTCTACGGATCGCCTTATTATGCGCCGCCGCCGGTCGTCTACGGCCCTGGTATCGGCTTTGTCGCACCTGGCCTTACTATTCGCATCCACTGAGCGGCCGGTTTTGAAGGTCCGAAGATCGCGTTCGTCCAAATTGCCGGAACTTCAAAAACGCACTACTCGTCACCTCGCGCCGGGGAGGCGCGGCTCATGCGTCGGCGCTTACTCGTTCAAGGTTTCGTCTTGCTGCTGGCAACCAGCCTCGGCGTGCCCGGCGGCGCCGTCGACATGCGACTTGGACCGAGCGCTTTCGTGGCCGATCTTGCGCAGCATGCGACCCGCATCGTTCCCTCGGCGACGCTGTCCGCCGCCGACCGTCAGCGGCAATTGGAGGGTTTTGTCGACAAAAATTTCGATATGCCTGGCATTGCCCGTTTCGTCATCGGGCAATATTGGAACAAGGCGACCGTCGCCGACCGTTTGGCTTTTTCCGACGCATTCCGCAATTTCATGGTCCAGCTCTATGCCGAGCGCTTCAACGGGTTGTCGGGTGCCTCGTTCAAGGTACTCGAAGAACGGGTGGACAATGACAGCAGCATCGTCGTCTATACCGAAATGACCCAGCCACCATCGACAAAATCATTTCAGGTGCAATGGCGCGTCGTCGATTCGGGCGGCTATCGCATCGCCGATATCAGCATCGCCGGAATCAGTATGGCGCAGGTGCAACGCGAAGACTTCGAAGCCTTTCTTCAACAGAATGGCGGCGACCTGCCAGACCTGACCCGGCAGTTAGGGGCCAAATTAACCTTGTCGGTAGCGGAGTAACCATCCTTGGCGAGAGCGCGGCCAGCGTGTGGCAGCGTGATGGCGCTGCTGCTGTTGCTTGGCAGCTGTGCCGAGGTGCCGACCGATCCGGATGGGCGGGCCATCTACGACCGGGTGAACGACCCGCTTGAGCCGATGAACCGCAGCGTCTTCGCCGTCAACAACTTCCTCGACGACAATCTCATGGTGCCGGTCGCCCAATTCTACCGCGACTTCGTGCCCAAGTCGCTGCGCGACGGCATTCATAATTTTCTCGTCAATTTGAACGCACCTTTCGTCGCCGGCAATGAGATCCTGCAAGGCCGCCCGGCCAAGGCGGCCGCAGATCTCGGGAGATTCGTCATCAATTCGACCTTCGGCGTCGCCGGCTTTTGGGATGTGGTCGCCGACCATGGCGGCCCGCTCGCCAACGATACCGATATCGGTCTGACCTTCGGCATCTGGGGACTTGACGCCGGACCCTATCTGGTTTTGCCGCTGCTGGGGCCGTCCGACCCGCGCGACCTGGCCGGGGTCGTCGCGCATATCTGGAGCGATCCGGTCAATAGTGTGATCACCATGCAGGACGGCTACCGATGGGCGGTCGATACGCGCACGGGATTTACCCTGCTCGACACGCGCACCCAATATCTTGATGCGATCGCCAATTTGCAGCGTACCTCGCTCGATTATTACGCGGCGTTGCGCAGCGCCTACCGGCAAACCCGCCAGGCCGGCATCACCAAACCTTGAAGCAAAAGCGCGGTCCTGGCGCCGGTGCGATGCATTGGCTATCATGCGGCATGGACATGCCTGATGTGCCGCCCGACAGAACCACCAACAAGCTGCTGGGACCCTGGATGTGTCTGACCCTGGTGGTCGGCAATATGATCGGATCGGGGGTGTTCCTGCTGCCGGCCAGTCTGGCGCCTTTGGGGTGGAACGCGGTATTCGGCTGGATCGTCACCATACTCGGTGGCATGGCCCTGGCCTGGGTGTTCGCCTCGCTCGCCGGCGCGGTGCCGGCGGCCGGCGGCCCATACGCCTATACCCGCGCCGCCTTCGGCCCCGCCGCAGCCTTTGTGGTGGCTTGGAGCTACTGGGTCTCGCTGTGGATCGGCAATGCCGCCATCGCCGTGGCGGGGGTAAGCTATCTCGGCATGTTCGCTCCCGAGCTGATGGCGCGGCCGGGTATGCCGGTCATCCTCACCGCGCTCAGTCTTTGGACTCTGACAGGGGTCAATTGCTGGGGCGTGCGCGCCGCCGGTGGCGTGCAGCTGGTCACCACGCTGCTCAAACTGTTGCCGCTGGTGGCGGTGATCCTGCTGGGCGCGTTGCTGCTGTGGCGCGGCGGCAGCGGCGCGCTGCTGCCCTTCCAGGCGGACAGCATCAGCGCGGGGGCGATCGGTGCCGCCACCACGCTGACCTTGTGGGGGTTATTGGGGCTGGAATCGGCAACCGTGCCCGCCACCAAGGTGGAAAATCCCGGGCGCAATATTCCCCGTGCCACTCTGGTTGGCACGGCGCTGACCGGGCTGATCTATCTGCTGGCATGTTCGGCGGTGACTCTGCTCAGCGATCCGATCGCCACGGCTCGCTCCGATGCGCCGATCGCCGATTTCGTTGCCGCCTCGCTGGGACCGGGCGCCGGCATCGCGGTGGCGCTGTTCGCCGCCATCAGCGCCTTCGGCGCCCTGAATGGCTGGATCTTGCTGCAAGGGGAAATGCCTTGGGCGATGGCCAGCGACGGCGTGTTCCCGCGCTGGTTGGCCCGCCTGTCGCGACGCGGCACGCCGGTAAGGGCGCATCTTCTCTCCAGTGTCCTGGCTACGCTGGTGCTGCTCAGCAATTACAGCAGCACCGCCGGCGAGTTTTTTACCTTTGCGGTGCTGCTGGCCACGACCGCGGTGCTGGTCGCCTATGCCACCTGCGCTGCCGCTCTGCTGCGTCTGGCGGCGGAAGGCCGCATGAAAGCGGGCGCCGGGCTTTGTCTGGTCACGCTGTTGGCAGGATTCTATGCGTTATGGGCGATCGCCGGGGCCGGCCGCAGTGCCATCCTGTGGGGACTGCTGCTGCTGGTGATCGGCCTGCCGGTGCATCTGGCGATGCGTCGACTGGCGCCTGAGCAAGTGCCCGAATAAGGAGCGGTCGGACAAGATCTCGCGTGCCGCATTATGACCGGGCGCGCCGGTGACTCCGCCGCCGGGATGGCAACCGGCGCCGCACATGTAAAGACCGGTCAGCGGACCGCGATAGGCGGCGTTGCCCAGTATCGGGCGCGCCGCCCACAGCTGGTCGAGCGTCATGCGGCCATGCATGATGTCGCCACCTGACAAACCGAACGTTCGTTCGAGATCGAGAGGCGAGAGAATCTGCCGTCCGATCACACTGGCGCGGAAGCCCGGCGCATAGTTATCCACCGTGTTGATGATCAAATCGGCCGCTTTTTCGCGTTCCGCGTCCCAGCTGCGCCCCTGCGGTAAAGTGGGGGCGAATTGCTGGCAGAACAGGCTGGCGACATGCGTGCCGCGCGGCGCCAGACTGTCATCGACGGTCGAGGGAATCAGCATCTCGACGATCGGCGCCGCCGACATGCCGGTGGCGCGCGCGTCAGTGAAGGCCCGGTCCATGTAGTCGAGGGTTGGCGCGATGATGATCCCCGATTGGTGGTGTTCGCCCGGGGTCGGCAGGCAGCTGAAACGGGGCAATTCGGAGAGCGCCACATTCATCCGAAAGGTCCCGGAGCCGACTTGATAGCCGGCGATGCGACGCTGGAAATCGGCGGGCAAATCGCAAGGCGCCATCATCTGCTGATAGAGCAGCTTGGGGCCGACATTGGCCACGATCAGGGCCGCCAGACATTCGACGCCTGACTCCAGCCGCACGCCCTGGACCTGGCCCCGATCCACCAATATGCGGGTGACGGCGGCATTGGTGACGATCTCGACGCCCTGTTCGAGACAGGCCGCCTGCATCGCCTGGGTGATGGCACCCATGCCGCCGATGGCATGGCCCCAGGCGCCTTTTTTGCCGTTGACCTCACCGAACACATGGTGAAGCAGGACATAGGCCGAGCCTGGTGTATCCGGGCTGGCATAATTGCCGACCACGGCATCGAAGCCGAAGGCCGCCTTGATGGCCTCGCTTTCGAACCAGCCATTCAGGAAGGCGCGCGCGCTTTTATTGAACAGATCGAGCAGATCGCGTTGCGCCACAAGGCCAAGACGCGCCAGCAGACGACCTTGGGCAATGGCGGGCCACAGACCTCCAGCGCCGGCGCCGAGATTGGGGGGCGTCTTCAAGGCCAGATCGCGCAACAGATCGGCAATATGGTCCAGCATTCGGTAATAGTCCGGCAGGCGGGCGGCATCGGCCTTGGAAAAGCGGGCGAATTCCGCCTGAGTGCGCGCCAACCCGCCTCCCAGCTTGAGAAAGCCGCCATCCGCTTGCGGCAGAAAATTGGCGATCGGCCGCTCCACCACCCTTAAGCCGCGGGCCGCCAGTTTCATATCGGCGATCACCTTGGGATTGAGCAGGCTGACGGTGTAGCTGGCCACCGAGTTCTTGAAGCCGGGATGGAACTCCTCGGTCACGGCCGTGCCACCGACCGTGCCGCGCCGCTCATAGACGCGCACCTTGAGACCGGCGCGGGCCAGATAAAAGGCGCACACCAGTCCGTTATGGCCGGCGCCGATGACGATCGCGTCAAAAGGCCGGACCTCGGCGCTCATGACGGCGTCGTGAAGGCGCTGCGGCTCCAGCCCGCTGCCGGCGGCTGCGCCAGGCGCGCTTCGGGAATCAGACGGCGCACCCGGGCCGCGAAGCGGCGCAAAGCCACTTCCTCGGTGGAGAGTGGACCGGCGCCGCAGCGGCTCGACGCCATGCCCTGTTGCACGCGGGCAATGAGCATTGTGTCTTCGCGATTGACCTGACGGTTTATGCGCCAATTGAGATAGCGCGCCGCCTGCATGGTCCGGCGCGGGTCGGGCAGCGCGTAATTGATCTCGCGGATCAGCGTCTGATCCGGGGAGATCGGCAGGAACTGCATGAAATCGATCTGGTCTGGATAGATATCGAAGGCCAGGTTGGGCCACAGCTTGAAATAGCACCAAAGCCGTTGCCGGTCCGGCGGCAGATGCTCGACCGTCGGCAGGAAATGCTGATAGGCCCGCTCCGAGAGGGCGCTGGACGGCTTGGCGGTAATCGGGCCCCACATTTTGTCGACATAAGACGCCGACTCGACGCAATAGCCGTCGCCCATCAGCCGCGTCAAGCCAGGGTGGGCGACCCCGATATGCAGGGCGTCGGCATAATTGTCGCCGATATTTTTCCAATTGACCGGCCGTGGCCGCAGCGTGACTCGCCCCAGCGCGCGCAGTTCGGGAAAGCGATAGGGCAAAAGCTCTTCGACATAGGGCGCCATCATGGCGCCTACCCCGGGTCCGCCGTCATCCTCGAGGCGGATGAACAGAAATCCCAGAAAGTTTTCCAGCGCGATGGGCGCCAGACCGAGGGTGGCTTCGTCGAGAGCGGGGTAGCTGGCGCGCCGCGGCACACCGATCAGCCTGCCGTCGAGATCGTAGCTCCAGGCGTGATAAGGGCAAGTGATCCGGGCCACATGACCGCTGGGTCCCTCCAGCAGCTGCGATCCGCGATGGCGGCAGACATTGGCGAAGGCGCGCAGGCCGCCGTCGCGCCCGCGGATCACAACGATGCTCTCGCCCAAAAACTCGAGCAGATGATAGTCGCCGGTCGCCGGCAGATCGCTTTCATGGCAGACAATTTGCCAGGATGGCCGCAGCAACCGCCGCTGTTCTACGGCAAAATAGTCGGGATCGCGATAGATCCAGGCCGGCAGGCTCCAATCTTCGTCGGCATCGATGTTGCGCGTCGGCGCACCAGACATTGTTTCCGTTCTCCAGGATTGCGAGCCAGCACAATAATCGCCCGGGCGCGGCAATCAACCCTGGACAATCAGCTGTCGCCGTATGAGCCTGGGCAGACTTCGTCTGGATTGGGAGTCCAGCCTTGACCGCCAACGCGTCCGTCAATCGCCGTATCCTGCTCAAGGCGCGTCCCAAAGGCGCGCCCAAGCCCGATGATTTTCTGCTGGAAACCGTGCCGCGACCCGACCCCGGTGCCGGACAGATGCTGCTCAAGACCCTGTTTCTTTCGCTTGACCCCTATATGCGCGGCCGCATGAGCGACGCGCCATCCTATGCACCGCCGGTCGGGCTCGGCGAGGTGATGGTCGGCGGCACCATCGCGCGGGTGGAAACCGCTGGAGCGGCAGGCTTCAAGCCCGGCGATCTGGTGGTCAGCATGAATGGTTGGCAGGACTATGCCTTGTCTGACGGCAAGGGGGTCAGCCGGCTGCCCGATTCGCTCGGGCAGCCTTCGCTGGCGTTGGGTGTGCTCGGCATGCCGGGATTCACCGCCATGATGGGGCTGCTCGATATCGGCCAGCCGGTGTCGGGCGAAACCTTGGTGGTGGGCGCCGCCACCGGCGCGGTTGGCTCGGTGGTCGGCCAAATCGGCAAGATCAAAGCCTGCCGCGTCGTCGGCGTCGCCGGCGGTTCCGACAAATGCCGCTATGCCGTCGAAACACTGGGGTTCGACGCCTGTGTCGACCATCGCGCTGCCGATTTGCCGGCCCGCTTGGCAGCTGCCTGTCCAGCTGGCATCGATATCTATTTCGAAAATGTCGGTGGTACCGTGTTCGATGCGGTGATGAGCCTGCTCAACCCGCGGGCGCGAATACCGGTTTGCGGGCTGGTTGCCGCCTATAACAGCACCGAACTGCCTCCCGGTCCCGATCGCCTCGCCGCATTGAGCCGTCTGATCTTGACCAAACGTTTGAAGATGCAAGGGTTCATCATCTACGAAGACTATGGCAGAAGATTTCCCGAGTTTCGTACCCAGATGCAGGCCTGGCTCGATGCCGGCGCCATCGTCGCCCGCGAGGACATCGTCGATGGTTTGGAGAATGCGCCGCAAGCCTTCATCGGATTGCTGCAGGGAAAGAATTTCGGCAAACTGGTGGTGCGAGTCTCCTAACCCTAGAAATCATAGCGACCGCCGCGGTCCAGCGCCCGGCGATAGCCCGGCCGCTGCTGTGCGCGCTGCAGAAAATCCTCCAGTCGAGGGCGCGCGCCGAGGCCGCCCCGCGCCCGGCCGACTTCGAGCGCAAAGCTCAGCATGATGTCGGCGGCCGAGAAGGCGTCGCTGGTGAACCAGTCGCTCGCCGCCAATTGGCTCTCCAGAAAGTCGAGATGCAGCGCGATCTGACGATTGACGAAGCCCAGTGCCGGCCAGCCGAGCGGACCCATTTTAGTAAGCACCAGTTTGAGCAGCAAAGGCGGCATCACCGAACCTTCGGCATAATGCAGCCAGGTGATATAGCGCCAATGAAGTTCCGATCCCGGTGCCGGTGCCAGACCTGGACCATAGCGGGTCACCAGATAGTCGACGATCGCGCCGGTCTCCGCCATGATACGGCCCTGGTCATCGATCACCGGCGACTTGCCAAGCGGATGGATATTTTTCAAGGAGGCTGGCGCCAGCAGGGTCTTGGGATCGCGCCGATAGGGCACGATCTCGTAGTCGAGCCCGATTTCCTCGAGGAGCCAGAGTACGCGTTGCGAACGCGAATTGTTGAGATGGTGAACCTTGATCATGGATGTCCTAGCTGTCTGTCCCGGGGAGTGCGAAGGACCGGCAAAGCGGGTCGGTGAGCGCGATATTTGGAAATACTTAACCAATATGTCTTGAAATAATTAGAATTGACACTAACTTGGGGACCAACAGCGTTGCCGCCTGTCAGCGCCAGGCGGCGACGCCGTTGGCATAAGGCAGGAGAACTCTCATGGCCAAAGGTCAAAAAAAGAGCGGGCGCGAGCCAAAAAAACCCAAGGCGGCCAAAAAAGCCGCCGCTGCACCGGTATCGGTCTTCACCGAACCGCCCTCGACAAAGAAGAAACCCTCGGCCTAGCGATTTGCAGGCTGTCAATTTTATCAGAGGAGCTCTGCAGTGACCGGAAAGCGTCAGACGTCCGACTTGTATAAGAATGCGGCCTTGGGCCGCCATGCCGTCGGCGTGCCGCCAAATCGGCGCGAGCGGGGTCACCCGCCGGCAGCGCATAAATTCAAGGTCGGGCAGACCCTGCAATTCGCCCCGAGCATCTTTGAATCGGCCGCCCGCAAAGGCAGTTACACGGTAGTCAGTCTGTTGCCACCGGAAGGCGGGCAGAACCAATACCGTTTGAAAAGCGATAGCGACGGCCATGAACGCGTGGTCCATGAGGGACAGCTGTCGGTCTGACATCTCCTGTCACAGGTAAGGCAGGCAGTCTGCCACCACGCGGTCGAACATCGCCGCCGTCAGTCGTCCGGTGTTGGTGTTGAGCCTTGAGCAATGATAGCTGTCGGCCAGCAACATTGCCGGGGTCAGCGCGTGCATGGCGCCATGGGCAAACGGAAAGGCGCTTTGACGCGCGCCCAATGCGGCGATGACCTGCCGATGCGCGAAGCCGCCGATCGCCAGAATTGCCCGCAGGTTTGTCATCATTGCCAGCTCAGTGGCGAGGTAGGGTAGGCACGCCAAGGCTTCAGCACCGGTCGGGCGGTTTCCCGGCGGCACGCAGCGCACCGCGTTGGTGATGCGGCAATTTTTCAGTGTGAGTCCGTCATCGCGCCGTTCGCCATAGTGACCCTCGGCCAAGCCGTGCCGCAGCAGCGTGGCGTAAAGCAGGTCGCCGGCCCAGTCGCCGGTAAAGGGACGGCCAGTGGCATTGGCGCCGCGCAAACCGGGCGCCAAGCCGACAATCAGCAGGCGCGCGGTCACCGCTCCGAACGCGGGCACCGGCGCGTTATGCCAATCGGGATGGGTCAGGCGCCCGGCGTTTCGCACCGCCACCAGACGCGGACACAGCGGACAGTCGCGGTCGGGCGTCAATCCAGGTGATCTGGCTCGAGTCGCTCGTCGCGATGCGGCGCCGTACGGGCGATATGTTTTTCGAGATCCTGCAATTCCACGAAGCTGTCGGCTTGACGCCGCAACTCATCGGCGACCATCGGCGGCTGCGAGCGCACCGTGCTGACCACGGTGACCCGAACGCCTTTGCGCTGCACCGCTTCGACCAGACGGCGGAAGTCGCCATCGCCGGAAAACAACACGACATGGTCGAGATACTGCGCCATTTCCATGACATCAATGGCGAGTTCGATGTCCATATTGCCTTTGATCTTGCGGCGGCCGGCGGCGTCGGTGAATTCCTTGGTCGGTTTGGTGACCATGGTATAGCCGTTATAATCCAGCCAATCGACCAGGGGTCTGATCGGCGAATATTCCTGATCTTCCATCAGCGCGGTATAATAGAAGGCGCGAATCAGGCGGCCGCGCGCGGCAAACAGGTCAAGAAGCCGCTTGTAATCGATGTCGAAACCTAGCGCGCGCGCCGCGGCGTAAAGGTTCGACCCGTCAATGAACAGGCCGACGCGTTCCTGCGGATAGACCACCACGTCCATTTAAAATCTCTTTACTATAATGAATTTTTTAAATCTCTTTAGATGTGGGGCCAGGGTGTCAGCGAAGCAAGAGGAAACTGCCGACCGTTCGCTGATTCTGATCGGTCTGGGGGCAAATCTGCCCAGCCGATTCGGGGCGCCGCGGCAAACCATCGAGGCGGCGCTGGCGCATTTGCAGGCGGAAGGTGTCGCGGTGATACGGCAGTCCGGCTTTTGGCACAGCCCGCCGCAACCGATCTCGTCGCAGCCCTGGTTCATCAATGCCGTCGCAGCGGTCGCCACCCGTCGCGGGCCGGCGTCCTTGCTGGCCCTGTTGCATCACCTCGAGGCAGAGTTCGGCCGCATCCGCCGCCAGACCAACGCCGCCCGCCCGCTCGATCTGGACCTGTTGGCCTATCGCAACAAGATCAGCCATGAGGGCGTTCCGGTGCTGCCGCATCCGCGGCTGACCGAGCGCGCCTTTGTGCTTATGCCACTGGCGGAGATCGCCCCACGATGGTGTCATCCGGTGTCGGGAGAGAGCATCGGCACTCTGGTTGGTGCGCTGCCACCCGACCATCGGGCGCAGCGCCTCTCCGAGGGTCCGAATTTTTGCTCTCACTATCCGTAACCCGCAGATGCGCCTTGTCTAGAACAACTCGACCTCGCCCATTTCCATGTCGCGCCGCAGATTGAAATGGATGGTCTCGCTGCCCGCACGCTCGACGCTGATCGGCACGTCAGGCACGGTCAGGGCCATGGCACGCCCGAAATCGAGCAGAAACTTGCTTTGGCGCGGTGCCGCATTGTGATTCGGCGTCACCGTGACCGAAAAATTGTCGGCCGCGGCAGGACTCTCACTGGCCTGACGCAGCAGGCCTTCCTGGAAAAGTGCCAGAATCTGGGAGACTTCGGACCCGTCGAGATGAAATTCCTCGCGGGACAGAGCATAATCGAGAAAGCCCTCGCAGCTGGCAGCCTGGTCCCCGGGGGTCCGGCTGAAGGCCATCGCCCAATCACCGAATTCACGTTCGGTCACCGGCTTCATCGACAGCAGGCGGATGCGCTCATGCCGCAGATCGGCGAGAATTCGGGTATATAGCGCGGTCACCGCCTTGTCCGGCCCTTCGATCACCTGCAGGAAGGAGCCTGCGTCGTAGAGCAGAAATCCGGTAATCCCGACTTTCTCGTTGTTCTCTCGTGCAGCGCGCAACAGGCCAGTCAGTTTGGCTGCATCTTTTTTGTGGGTCGCCGCACTGCCATAGATGATCTGCAACATGATCCGTTCCCGTTTTGAGGTGAGATCGACAAGGTGAACGAAAAAATAGCCGATGACAGCGGCGCGGACACATCCTCATTTGTGGACAATTTTGAGAGCACGGCGCGGTTCAATAAAGTTTAGGGCCCCTCCCTTTGGCGCTTACGCAATTTGAGCCACCCCTGCTCAGTGGAATTGAGCTGCTGAGTTGATTTCCAACGACATCGAGTGTTGGTGTGTCGGCCATTGGCGCCGGTTGCCGACCGCGGCCTCGCTTTTTTCATCGTTATGGTGGGGAGGCGGGTCTATGGAATGCCGACGGTGCGCCGGGTGTGGCCGGCGCTTTCGGCCGTGTTCGCAGGTGACGGAGCAGCGCTACTGCGGTCTGCCTGGGTGTCAGCGGCAGCGACGATGACGGTGGACGTGGACTCGGCGGCAAAGTGACGAAGCTATCTCGCCACCGCCACCGTCGGATCGGTTATGCGGGTGCTGCAGACAAAAAAATCGAACTGAGGGTTTAAGCCCGGGCCGCAGCGTCCCGTTGCCGGATGAACAAGGCGGCGATCGCGGCCGCCAGCAGCGCCGCGACAAAACCATGGAACACCAGGGTGAAATCGTCGGAGGTGAGAGTCAGGACGGTGCCGACCAGCAGCGGTGACAGGAAGCCGGCCAGCTGCGCCGCGCTGTTGATCAGGCCGAAGGCGGCGCCGACCGCGGCCAAGGGGACTATCACCATCGGCAGGGTATTGATGCCGGCATCGGCGATCGCGAGGAACAGGAATGCCGGCGCCAGCCAGGTGACGGCGATGTCGCCGCTGGTTGCCGAAGCCGCCGCCAGGGTGCTGAGTGCGCTGAGGATCAGCCCAGCCGGCACCACCAGATGCCGACGGCGGCGGAAATAGCGGTCGGACAGCTGGCCGCTGAGAAAATAGCCCAGCGCACCGGCGAGATAGGGCAGGGCGCCATACAGCGCCAGTTTCTCGACGCCGAAACCGCGCGCCCGCAACAGATAGGTGGGCAGCCAGGAAAACAGCCCCCAGGCCGCCAGATTGCTGAAGAACGCCGCGAGAAAGCACCAAAGCACCGCCGGATTGCGCAGCGCACTGATGACGGTCGCGCTGTCGGCGGTTGGCGCCCGGCCGGCGTCGGGCCGATCGGTGACGCGGTGGCGGATCAGCCAGGCCAGCAACATTCCCGGAAGCAGCAGGCTGAGGAAGGCCGAGCGCCAGCCCCACACGATGACCATGCCGGCGACGATGACGGGCGCCAGTGACGCCCCCAGTTGCGTCGAGGCCAGCATGACGCCATTGGCACGACCCAGCTGGTGCGGCGGGAACCAGATGGTCAACGCTTTGGCGGCGGCGGCCGGAAATGGAGCTTCGGCGGCGCCGAACAGGGCGCGCAACGCCAACATCGGCAGCAGTGCGGTGGCCAGCGCGGTGGCGGCGCTGAGCAGCGACCAGAGGGCGATCGCCAGTGTCAGCACCCGGTTGGGACCGAAGCGGTCGGTCAGCAGGCCGCCGGGAATCTGCATCATTGAATAGCCGGCGAAAAAGGCGCTCAACACACCGCCCATCGCCAGTGGCGACAGTTGCAAGTCTTGCGCAATGAAGGGAATCGCGCTGGCCATCGCCATGCGCGCCAGATAGCAAAGAAAATAGGCCAGCGACAGGATGGCGAGCACATGATAGCGCGGCGCCCCGATCATGACGCCGGGCGGCAGGGTTGAAACTGCAGGGCGCCACAAGGCGGCGGCGGCAGCGCGGTTTCGTTGGGCACCAGCGGCAGCACCAGTTGCGACGGATAGGCAGGTGCGTGATAAACCTTGTTGAGCGAGGGCAGTCCGACCGCTACGCCACCCATCACTGGCGCCGGGATCGCGCTCGGCGCCAGGATCGACAGTTCGAGGCGATGACCCTGCCGCACCACATGGCCGATTGCCGGAATCGACAGACTTATTTCGGTGATCTGCCCCGGCACCAGCGGCTCCGGGTGATCGAAAGACTGGATGATCTGGTCGGGTGACGAGCGTGCGCTGTCGACCGCCCGCATCGAGCCGCGCAGAAAGCCGCGCTGCAGGAAAAGGGTGGTGCCGCCGGCGTCGATATCCTTTAGCGTTACCATGAAATCGGTGTCGGTCTGTTCCGAACTGACCCAGAAGCGCAACAGCGGCAGACCCAGCAGCGTCATGTCGGCGGCCAGCGGTTCGGTGCGGTAATTGAGGCTGCCGGCGGGGTAGGGCGGCACGGCAAATTGTGTGGCGTCGCCGATCAGCTCGGTCCCGGTCGGATAAAGGTAGCCGCGTTCGCCGTGATCGGTGCTGTCGGCCGGCGGCTCCAGACTGAGGCGGCCGTCCTGGGTGAGATAGCGGGTCGACCAATGTAAGCCGGGCACCGGCCAGTCGGCATAGACGCTGCGCCAGCCCGGCCGCGCCTGGCTGCCATCGGCGGGCGGCGCCTGGGTGACCTCCCAATAGACGGTGACCCGCGGCTCACTCTCGACGCCGTTGTGCTCCCCCTTAAGCCAGCGATCGAGCCAGCGCATCGCCTCGGCATGATCGAAGCCGTAGCCGCGCAACTCCGGCGCGCCGACTCCATGTCCGCCATTCTGCAGGATCAGACGCTTGGCGGGCGCCCGCAACTGCCGGAACAGCACGGTGCCGGCATTGAGATTCCATTCATCCTGCCAGCCCATCATCACCAGGGTCGGCACCGTGACGTCGCCCGCCATGCTTTCGGCGTCACGTTCGACCCACCAGCTGTCATGCAGCGGATGCTCGCGCATATCCCAATAAGCGCGCTGTGGCGCCTGATGGGCGATGATGGCGGCGCATTCGTTGTCGCCGGCGTCGATGCGCGCCTGTTCGGCCGGCTGCGCCAGACTGGCCTGGGTCGACAGCGTCCAGGCGGCAACGCCGAAATGTTCCATGCCGCCCGGCTTGTAGGATTCGCGATAGTCGCTGGCGGAAATACCGGAGGGGATGATCGCCCGCAGATGCGGTGGATGATTGGCGGCGGTGGCCAATTGCAGGCCGCCGGCATAGGAATTGCCGATCATGCCGATATTGCCGCTGCTCCAGGTTTGCCGCGCCGCCCACTCGACCACCACAGCGCCGTCGCGCCCGACGGTTGCCGGACGGGCGCCGCCGCCCTCGACATCGACGCCTTCGGAGCAGCCGGTGCCGCGCATATTGACGCCCAGATAGGCATAGCCGGCCTCGAGAAAACGTTGCGCCAGCGCGAACGGCGCGGCACTGGTGCCATAGGGGCTGTAATGCAGCACGGTGGGATAATGTCCGGGCTGGCGCGGCGCCCACACCACATAGGCCAGCCGGACCCCGTCGGCCATCGTTACATAGCCGAACTGGCGGCTGGCCTGTTGTTCGCTGAGCTCGGCGGCATTTGCCCACCCCAGCAGCGTCAGCAGCGTCAACGTGAACTTGCGTAAAACCGTCATCGGCTGTTCTCCCTCCGCCAAGCAGGTAGACCGCATTCGGCGACCATGCTATGCCGAAAAGAAGGTCCGACAGAAGCTTCCATTCGGGCAGGAGCACAGGCGACAGGTGAACGACACTTTGTATCTCGATGCCACGGCGCCACTGCTACAGCCGCACGATCTCGGAAGGCGGCTGCCCGATCTGCGGCGCGGCGGCATCGACGCGGCGCTGACCACGGCGGCCTCGATCGAGGAATTCACCGATGCCATGACGGTGATCGGGCAGTGGCTGGAAATCGAGCGGTCGCGCCGCCACCCCGTGCGCATCGGCCGCAGCGTCGCTGCGCTGCGCGCCGCCAAGGCGGAAGGCGACATCGGCATCGTGCTACATTTCCAGGGTGCCGATCCGATCGGCGACCAGCTGGATCGACTGAATCTGTTTCATGCCAGCGGCTTGCGGGTCATGCAGCTTACCTACAATGCCCGCAACCGGCTGGGTGACGGCTGCTTCGAGGAAAGCGACGCCGGGCTCAGCAAATTCGGCCGCGCCGCTCTGGCGCGCATGGAAGCGCTCGGTATCGCCGTCGATCTGTCGCATGCCGGGCAGCGAACGGCGCTTCAAGTGACCGAGGCGGCGACCCGACCGCTGGTGGTCACCCATGCCAACGCCCGCGCCCTGTTCGATACGCCGCGCAACCTGCCGGACGACCTGATCCGTCAGGTGGCGGCGTCGGGTGGTGTCATCGGAGTTTGCGCCGCGCCGTTCTTCCTCACACGCGGCCGCCCAGCCACGCGCGACATGCTGATCGATCATATCGCCTATATCGCCGCTTTGGTGGGGGTGGCACATGTCGGGGTGGGTTTCGACTTCGCCGAAGAGGACGCGGACGATTATGTCTATTATGGCTATGACGAACGCTATATCCCGAAGCCGCCGTGGATCTGGCCGAGCGGCATTGCCGGTCATGCCGAGGCTGGCGGCATGGCGGCGGCGCTGCTCGCCCACGGCTTTGACGACGGCGAGATCACAGACATCCTGGGGGAGAATTTTCTGCGCGTGTTCGCGCGGCTGTGGGGCGGCTGAGCAATGATCGCCAAGGTCGGCGGCAATGACGATCGCGGAGGTTTGCGGGAAATCAAGGTGATCGGTCAGGAACACCAGAGTTTTTCCCGTTTCGGCGTCCTTGAACCGGACCCGTCGCAGATATTCCCCTTCCTATCGGTCCGCATAGCTTTATCGTCCGCCAATTCAGCGTCTCTCATGCCGCTCAAGTCGGTTGGCCGTCCTTTTGCCCCCCAACCCCTGGCCCGACTCGACATCGGTGATCTGGTTGGGAATAGCGCGGCAAGAGACCGATTTCTGCCGGAAAGCCTTGCTTTGCAGGCGCCAAATCAATATCTATCGGTATGGCGATGACGACCTGGAAAGGCATATAGATGGCGCGCGTAACCGTTGAAGACTGCGTGATGAAGATTCCCAACCGCTTCGAGCTGGTATTGCTGGCCGGACAGCGGGCACGTGACATTTCCGCCGGTGGCCGTCTTACCATCGAACGCGACAACGACAAGAATCCAGTGGTGGCGCTGCGTGAGATCGCCGAAGAAACCATTCATCTCGATAGCCTCAAGGCGGCGCTGGTGCAAAGCCTGCAGAAACAAGTCGATGTCGATGAGCCGGAGGATGAGGAAATCGACGTGCTGGCGGCGCGCGAATTGGCGATGGACGTGAACAACACGGTGCTCGACGACGATTCCGGCGAAGATGGCCTGACCATTCTCGACAATGACGAACTGGACGGCGAGCTCGGCCCCGAGGACGAATGAGCGGCGGCGGGACCGCCAGTGCATTCTTAAGCCAGCGCCCGTTCGGTTGGTGACCCGCCATGATGCGCCAATTCGAGTTGGTCGAGCGGGTTAAATCTTACGATCCCTCGGTCGACGAGGACGCCGTCAACCGCGCTTATGTTTTCGCCATGAAACAGCATGGCTCGCAGTTGCGCGCCTCGGGCGATCCCTATTTCTCGCATCCGATCGAAGTGGCGGGCATTCTGACCCGCTATAAGCTCGACAGCGCCTCGATTATCACCGCTTTGCTGCACGACACCATCGAAGATACCGGAGCCACGCCGGATCAGGTCAAGCGCCTGTTCGGCGCCGAGATCGCTCGCCTGGTCGACGGCGTCACAAAATTGTCGCGGCTCGAGCTGCAATCCGACCAAACCAAGCAGGCCGAGAATTTTCGTAAACTTGTGCTCGCAATGTCGGAAGACATTCGCGTCCTGCTGGTGAAGCTGGCCGACCGGCTCCACAATATGCGCACGCTCAATTTCATCAAAAGCCCGGAGAAACGCCGCCGCATTGCCTCCGAAACACTGGACATCTATGCGCCGCTGGCCGGCCGAATCGGCATTTCCGAGATCAAGGAGGAACTGGAAGACCTGTCCTTTGCCGAATTGCATGGCGACGTGCGCCAGAGCCTGGTTGCCCGGTTGAACTTTCTGCGCGAGCAGGGCGGCGGGCTGATCGGCCGCATCCTCGAAGAACTGCGTGCCACCCTGGCCGATGCCGGCGTGGCGGCGGTGGTAACCGGACGCGAAAAGACCCCCTATTCGATCTGGCGCAAGATGCAGACCAAGAATGTCGCCTTCGAACAGCTGTCCGATATCATGGCCTTCCGCGTCCAGGTCGAAAGCATCGAGGATTGCTATCGGGCGCTCGGCGTCATCCACAGCCGCTATCCGATGGTGCCCAATCGATTCAAGGACTATATTTCGACGCCCAAACCGAACGGCTACCGCAGCCTGCATACCGGCGTGTTCGGCCCGGAAAGGCATCGTATCGAGGTGCAGATCCGCACCAAGGAAATGCATGATGTTGCCGAGTTGGGCGTTGCCGCGCACTGGTCCTACAAGCAGGCGCGGCCATCCGCCGAAGGCAGCCAATATCGCTGGCTGCGCGAACTGCTCGACATCATGGAGCATGCGTCGAATCCCGAAGAATTCCTGGAACATACCAAGCTCGAAATGTTCCAGGACCAGGTGTTCTGCTTCACCCCGAAAGGCGATTTGATCGCGTTGCCGCGCGGTGCCTGTCCAGTCGATTTCGCCTATGCAGTGCATTCGGCGGTGGGCGATCATTGCGTCGGCGCCAAGATCAACGGCCGCATGATGCCGCTCAGGACGCCGCTCAACAACGGCGATCAGGTTGAAATCGTCACCTCGAAGGCGCAGACGCCAAACCCCACCTGGGATCGCTTCGTGGTGACCGGGCGGGCGCGGGCGCGCATCAGACGATTCGTCCGCTCTCAGCAACGCCTGCAATATGTCGACCTCGGTCGCGCCATCCTGACCCGCGCCTTCAAGCATGAGGGGTATGATTTCACCGAAAAGGGGCTGGAAGGGGTATTGAAGATTTTCAAGGTGGCCAGCCTGGAAGATCTGCTGATCCTGGTTGGCGAGGGCAATCTGACCGGCCGCGAGGTGGTGGTGGCGGTCTATCCGGAACTGAAAACGCTGCCCGCCAAGGACAAGGCCGACAATGTCGTCGCGCTGAAGCGCGGCAAAAAAGCACAGTCCGCACCTCGTGTCCCGATCAAGGGGTTGATTCCCGGAATGGCGATGCATTACGCCGGCTGCTGCCACCCGCTGCCGGGCGACCGCATCGTCGGCATCGTGACCACCGGCAAGGGGGTCAGCATCCATACCATCGATTGCGATATGCTGGAACAATATGCCGAAACGCCGGAGCGCTGGCTCGATCTGTCGTGGAATCAGGACGGGCAGGACACGCAAGTGGGCCGGGTCAATCTGGTGGTCGCCAACGAAACCGGCAGTCTGGGCAATCTGTCGACCGTGATCGCCAAGAATCAGGGCAATATTTCCAACCTCAAGATCACCAACCGCAATGCCGATTTCTTCGAAATGATGGTCGATATCGAAGTGCGCGACGTCAAGCATTTGACCAACATCATGGCGGCGCTGAGGGCCACGCCGGAGATCAACTCGGTCGAGCGTGCCCGCAATTGAGGCTCGGATTCAACATCGATCATGTCGCTACGCTCCGCAATGCGCGCGGCGGCCGCCACCCCGATCCGATCCGGGCCGCGCTGATGGCGACCGAGGCCGGCGTCGATGGCATCACCGCGCATCTGCGCGAGGATCGCCGCCACATTACCGATGAGGATCTTGCCTATCTATTGGACAGCATCGCTCTGCCCCTCAATCTGGAAATGGCGGCCACGCCCGAGATGCTGTCGATCGCGCTCGATTTTCGGCCGCATGCGGTGTGCATCGTCCCGGAACACCGACAAGAGCGCACCACCGAGGGAGGATTGCAGGTTGTCGGCCAGGTCGAACGATTGCAGCCGATGATCGGCGCGTTGAGCGCGGCCGGCATCCGTGTCTCGCTTTTCATCGAGCCCGACCCGGCTCAACTCGACGCCGCCCGCCGCGCCGGCGCGCCGGTCGTCGAACTGCATACCGGTGCTTACGGCGAGGCCGGGGGTACCGCCAAGGCGCGGCAATTGCAGCGGCTGGAGGAGGCCGCGCGGCACGCCGCCGCGATCGGTTTGGAATGCCATGCCGGCCACGGCCTGACCTTCGCCAATGTCAAGCCGATCGCTGCGATCGCCACGATCGCCGAACTCAATATCGGGCATTTCCTGGTCGGTGAGGCGCTGTTCGAAGGGTTGGTGCCGACGCTGCGGCGGATGCGCCTCCTGATGGACGAGGCGCAGCCGGAAGACTAACCATCTACATTAGTCCGATGGCAGGCTTCAACACGCCAGAGCCATAGCGGTCGTTCCATCTAGGGGCCCGAGGCGGGGGTCCGCGACGAACGGCTGTACCCGTTTTCGCAGTGACAGGGCCAACCGGCGAGGTTGCCGCAACCAGTCCAGCGACCCCCCAAACATCCATCTGCCACCTTCAGGGACACACCCTGGCTTGGGTACGGGAAACCGCAACTTTAGCAGAAATGGTGTGCAACATGAGCTATCGCGACATCCCCATTCCAAGAGAACGTCGCTGCTGGCAAGTGAATGCACCGGGCACCTCACCGCACTCAACGGGCTCCCGTTTTTGAACGCTGTTGGCGACGCCGGGGGTTGGTTGGATCAATCGCCCTTTTTACCATAATTTTATTTAGAAAGTGGAGCCGTTACTATAATGGTGATGGGCCAAATAGGGCATCAAATGGTCGACTTGATCGATGTGGCGGGCTCACTATGACGGTCGCGCCGCCGATTGCGGCGCCTTCTGCTGCGACGCTCATTTTGATGGCTTGTGCGGTTTTGACAGGCGTCGCAGTGTCGGGCCTACAAGGTGCTTTCGCGCAAAGCGATCCGTTCGCAGCGGCAGCGCAGTACGCCTTGCGCGATCTGCTGGTGCCGACGACGGCGATTGGTCGAGCGGATGTCTCGGATGCCATTACCACCAGCCCCGATGCCAAGCAGGGGCAGTCATCGTCTCGCGAAGAACGAGGCGCTGATCCGATACCAAAGGCATATATCCTTGGTCTTCGCGGCGGCGCCGCGCGGGCCGGGGAAAAACTGAACCTCAGGATCAATACGCTTCCCGTTGTGCAAGGCGGCGACCTCGGCTCCACCCGCGGCGCCAACGACACACTCAATCCAACCTCGATGGACCATGGATTTAGTCCTCATCCCGGACAGATGCTTACGCAAGAAGCAGCGATTCTCAGCAAAACCTCCAAACTGATGCAAGACACCCATTCGACGATGGTCGGTTCCAGCGATACCGCGATCGCATCCACACCGTCGTCTGCGTCGACAACGGTCGGACAGGTAACCATCAACGTCGACGGGGTCGCTATGTCATGGCAATCGAGTTCGGGTGAAACTTGGGCAACATTCGAGAAGGAGGTTGGACAAATCTCTCTATCCCGCGGACCAAGGATCGCTGTGCCCCTAAAGAAGTGATCACCTGGGCGCTCGCGGTATTTGCTCGGCCTGCATTCGCCTGATCCGACCCTCTCAATTGATTGCCGCCGGTGACCAAGCAACAAACGGTACAGGGTCCTGGCGGCGCCGGAGACCCGTCAGGAACGGATCTCCGGCCACCGATCACACGCTGTAATACATCTGGAATTCGACGGGATGCGGCGTGTGCTCGAGCTTATAGACTTCTTCCCAGCGCAATTCGCTATAGCTTTCGATGAAATCTTGCGAGAAGACATCGCCTTTGAGCAGGAAATCATGATCTTTTTCAAGACTTTGTAGCGCTTCGCGGAGGGAGCCGCAGACGGTCGGCACCTGGGACAGTTCCTCGGGCGGCAAGTCATAGAGATTCTTGTCCATCGCGTCGCCGGGATGGATCTTGTTGGCGATGCCGTCAAGACCGGCCATCAGCATCGCCGAAAAGGCCAGATAGGGGTTGGCCGCAGGGTCGGGGAAGCGCACCTCGACCCGCTTGCCCTTGGGGCTGGCGGAATAGGGGATACGACAGGAGGCCGAACGGTTGCGCGCCGAATAGGCCAACAGCACTGGCGCTTCGAATCCCGGGATCAGCCGCTTATAGCTGTTGGTGGTGGGGTTGGTGAAGGCGTTCAAGGCCTTGGCGTGCTTGATGATGCCGCCGATGTAATAGAGCGCCGTTTCCGACAGATCGGCATAGCCGCTGCCGGCGAACAGCGGCTTGCCAGCCTTCCAGATAGATTGATGCACATGCATGCCCGACCCGTTGTCGCCGAAGATCGGCTTGGGCATGAAGGTCGCTGTCTTGCCATAGGAATGAGCGACATTGTGCACGACATATTTGTAGATTTGCATACCGTCGGCCGACTTTACCAAGGTATTGAAAGTGACCCCCAATTCGCTCTGGCTGGGAGCCACTTCGTGGTGGTGCTTTTCAACCGGCAGCCCCATGTCATACATCACGGTCAGCATTTCGGCGCGCATATCGACCTGGCTGTCGAGCGGCGGCACCGGAAAATAGCCGCCCTTGATCGGAATGCGATGGCCGTGATTGCCCTCGGCGAATTCCTTGCCGGTGACATAGGGGGCCTCTTCGGAATCGAGTTTGTAGAACACCGAGTTCATTTTCACTTCGTAGCGTACGTCGTCGAACACGAAGAATTCGGCTTCGGGTCCGAAATAGGCGGTGTCGCCGAAACCGGCCGACGCCATGTGCTTTTCCGCACGCTTGGCGATCGAGCGCGGGTCGCGGTCGTAGAGTTGGCCGGTGGAAGGTTCGATGACGTCGCAGAACAGGATCAACTGGGTCTGGGCGGCGAAGGGGTCGAGCACAGCAGTCGACAGATCCGGCTTCAAGATCATGTCGGATTCATTGATGCTCTTCCAGCCGGCAATCGACGACCCGTCGAACATGATGCCGTCGGTTAACAGGTCCTCATCCACGGTAATGAAATGCTGCGCGGTGTGCTGCCATTTGCCGCGCGGGTCGGTAAAGCGGAAATCAACGTATTTTACGTCATGTTCCTTAATCAGCTCGAGAACTTTCTTCACTTCCGACATGATCTCTTTCCCAGTTATTTGAGACGAATTTTTGCCCCTCAGATGGCGTCGACGCCGCGTTCCCCGGTACGGATACGGATCGCTTCCTCGACCGGCATGATGAAAATCTTGCCGTCGCCGATGCGGCCGGTATGCGCAGCCTGCTGGATCGCCTCGACGGCGCGGTCGACCAGATTGTCGTCAACCACCAGTTCGATTTTTACCTTCGGCAGGAAGTCGACGACGTATTCGGCGCCGCGATAGAGCTCGGTGTGGCCCTTTTGACGGCCAAAGCCCTTGGCTTCGGTGACGGTGATGCCCTGCAGGCCGATCTCGTGCAGCGCCTCCTTTACCTCATCGAGCTTGAAGGGTTTGATGATGGCTTCGATCTTCTTCATAGGCTCGGGAACTCTTTATGCATGGATCGCCCGTTCGCAGATGCGTAAATTGGGGCCCGATCCCCATTTAACACGCCCCACCACGTCGCGGCTATGATGAAATTATCCGAAAGACAAAGGTAAACCGGCAAACACCGAGGCGTCCGACAGGAATGCCAATTTAATGCCCAACCTTCGGGCAATATTGCCTTTTTTGAGTGCAAACCTTATGCAGGACGCCCCCATCGCCGCCAACCCGGTGTTTGCCGCCTGTGGCACCACCATTTTCGAAGTGATGTCGCGGCTTGCCGCCGACCACGGCGCCGTCAATCTCGGCCAAGGTTACCCTGAGGGACTGGAGCCGGCCTTCCTGATCGAGGCCGCCGTCGAAGCGCTCACCACGGGCGGACAGCAATATCCACCGATGATGGGTCTGCCGGTGCTGCGCCAGGCGGTGGCAGCGCACGACCGGCGCTTCTACGGTCTCGACCTCGATTGGCAGAACGAGGTGATGGTGACGTCGGGTGCCACCGAAGCGTTGGCCGATTGTCTGTTCGGGTTGATCCGCCCGGGCGATGGCGTGGTGGTGCTGGAACCGATGTATGACAGCTATCTGCCGATCATCCGGCGCGCCGGCGGCGTGCCTCGCCTGATCCGCTTGGCGCCGCCCGACTGGCGTTTGCCGCGGGAGGCGCTGGCAGCCGCCTTTACCCCCGACACCAGACTTCTGCTGTTGAATTCACCGATGAACCCGACCGGCAAAGTGTTTGATCTCGATGATTTATCCTTCATCGCCACTCTGCTTGTGCGGCATCGCGCCATCGCCGTGTGCGACGAGGTCTATGAACATCTCGTCTATCAAGGCCATCGCCATATTCCGCTGATCAGCCTGCCCGGCATGCGGCATTGCTGTCTGCGGATCGGCTCGGCCGGCAAGAGCTTCTCGGTCACCGGCTGGAAGGTCGGCTATGTGGTGGCGGCACCGCCTCTGTTGCAGCCGGTGGCGCGCGCCCACCAATACATCACCTTTACCACGCCGCCGGCCTTGCAGCAGGCGGTGGCGGTAGGTTTGGCAAGCGGCGACGACTATTATCTCGGTCTGATCCGCGACCTATCGCAAAAGCGCGACTTCCTGGCCGCCGGCCTGGACGAGATCGGCCTAACGGTGCATGCCTGCCATGGCAGTTATTTTCTGATTGCTGATATCAGTGCCACCGGATTCACCGATGACTTTGAATTCTGCCGCCATCTTACTGTCGCGGCGGGTGTCGCGGCGGTGCCGGTCAGTGCCTTTTTCGAGGCAGACGGCCCCCGCCATTACGCCCGATTTTGTTTTGCCAAACGCCAGCAAACCCTCGACCAGGCGATGCAGCGACTGCGCCATGCCGCGGCAGTCGGCGTGCTGCGGCCGCCGGCTTGACGGCGAGGGGTGCGATGCGCTAGACAACCCTTCCTCCCTGTGGCGGGTGTAGCTCAGTTGGTTAGAGCGCCAGGTTGTGGTCCTGGATGTCGTCGGTTCGATCCCGATCACTCGCCCCATTCCCTGGCGTGAGTTGGCAGCTCCTCCAGCTCGGTGTTTTGCATTTTCCGGCAGGGGTGTTTTGCACTTTGGTACAGCGCCATTGCGGAAAGTGGGGGCCAACGGCTAATCTGTGACGAATAAAATTGGAGTGGAAAGTCATGGGTTTTACCCAATTGCTTGATGTCATTCGTGCACTACCACCAGAGCGGCAGTCGGAGGTTTTCGATTTTGTCGAATTTCTTGCTGCACGCTATGGCACCGGTCAACAGTCGTCGTCGACCGATTGGGCGGAAGCGGTATTTTCGGAACTGGCACTCGTTCATGCCCAGCGGGGAACCGAAGACGAAGAGCCAATCTGCTGTCCGGATGACAACAAAAAGCCCTGGCAATGAATTTGAGAACAGCGTGACGTTTGGTTGCGGCAGTGTTTTGTCGCCTGACAAAATTGGGGACGGCGCGTCTTGATTCCGTATGTCGATGTCTTTTACACCGCGCCGGATGGGCTGACCCTTCATGCGCGTGACTACAACAGCGCGGCAAGGGAACTGGCGCCGATTGTCTGCCTGCCGGGCTTGACCCGCAATGCCCGGGATTTCGAGGATCTGGCAAATCGGCTGGCGCCGACGCGCCGTGTCATCGTCGCCGAGCAGCGCGGGCGCGGCCAGTCGGCCTATGACCCAAATCCGGAAAATTATCAGCCCACGATCTATGTCGGGGATATGATCGCGCTGCTCGATCATTTGGCCCTGCCGCTTGTCGCCATCATCGGCACGTCGCTGGGCGGGCTGATGGCGATGCTGATGGCGGCCAGTTGGCCAGATCGGTTCGCCGGCATTTTTCTCAAAGATATCGGCCCGCAAGTCGCCCCGGAAGGCATTGCGCGCATTCGCGACTATATCGATCGGGTGCCGCAGGTGAGCGGCTGGGACGATGCCGCGCGCGATGTGCAATCCCTGTTTGGCGGCAGTTTCCCGCTCTATAAGGCTGCCGAATGGCAAAAAATGGCGCGCGCGCTCTATCGCGAATCGGCCGACGGCGTACCTATGCTGGACTACGACCCGGCGATTGCGGTCGTCGTGAAAGGCAGTGCCAGCGCTGCGCCCGATCTGTGGCCGGTCTTCGATCGCCTGCCGCCTTTGCCTTTGGCGGTGGCGCGTGGCGCCTTGTCGAATATCCTGGCGGCGGACACGCTCGCCGAAATGCGGCGCCGGCGACCAGATTTGATGGTCGCCGAAATCGCCGATGTCGGGCATGTGCCGATGCTTGATGAAGCGCCGGCGCGGCAGTTGATCGAACGCTTCCTGGCCGCTATCGACGCGAAAAAATAACAAATATGTCACACGCGTCGTAAAGGCGACGCCAATTGACCTGAGTCAAAGTCCATACATTTTTTATGGTTATGTTCCCGGTATTTGCAGCCTCCTGCCGCCGACTCCCACACAGGGACAGGCGCTTCGCTGCCTCAGAACGGGAATTTTGCAAATGCGCCATTCACCCTTGTTGCTGACTACCGCCCTGCTGGCTTTGGTCGCGCCGCAGGTTCGGGCCGATGATGCCGCCGGATTACAGGCCGGCAGTATCCTGGTGCGGTTGCGCGGCCTGGATGTCGATCCGCAGGTCAGTTCGAGCGTATCCGTCGTGCAGGGTTCGGTGCATGCCAGCAACAATCTGGTGCCGGAAGTAGATGCCAGCTATTTTTTCACGCCCAATCTGGCCGCCGAACTGATCGCCGCGGTGACCTATCATACCGTCAAGGATGTCGGCTCCGTCGCCGGCACTTTGCCGCTCGGTTCAGTCCGCCTGCTGCCGCCGACCCTGACCGCGCAGTGGCATTTCCTGCCGACCTCGACCGTCAATCCCTATCTCGGCGCCGGCATAAACTACACCTTCTTTTATGGCGTCAAGGGCAGTGATCTGCCGATCATCTATAGCACGCATTATAGCGACAATGTCGGCGCGGCGCTGCAGGCCGGCGTCGACGTCAAGGTCAGCGGCCATTGGTACGCCAATATCGACGCCAAGAAGCTGTTCCTGTCGACCGATGTGACACTGGGTACCCTGCTCGGGCAGGTCAAGGCCAAGGTCGACCTTGATCCCTGGATCCTGGGCGTCGGCGTCGGCTATCGGTTCTGAGACGGCGCTGCTCGGTCAATCGAAACCGATAACGTCTTGGGCAGCGAGCACCGACACGCCGCTGCCGTCGTCGTCTTCGACCAGCACCACATCACCGGCGATTCGGCCCTTGTCGGCGGGGAGCGTATTGAAGTAATGCCATATAAACGCCACTGAAATAGTCTGATCTATTTGATCATCTTCGTCCATGTCATCGTCATCTACCGCTGACATGTCACGAATTATTTCCAATGAATCATCCAGCATTTCCTCAAGATCGGTACCGTCTTCGAGTATATTTTCAATAATATTCTCGAATTCTTCGTCGTCCAGCTCGTATTTCCATTCGGCGTCGCCCGACTTGAAATAGACGGTCTTCATCGCACCCTCCCGCTGAGGTTTCGGAAAACTGAGCGATCGGCACGGAAAAAGCAAGAAGGCCGTGCAGGCGATCCGGACTTGGTCGCGGCGCCGGCTTGCGGGTCCATCAGTCCAAGCGCAGGGTCATCATCAACGGTAGGAAAACTGTGATTTTTAAGTAATATTTAGGGGTGGTCTGCAAACAATCGCGCTTCACTCGACTCCATCCGACGATTTTACCCCCTTGGGAACGCCGATCATGTCGCAGGAGGTTGCCGGAACATTTGAAAACGTGCCGCTGTTTCGCGGTTTGACGCCGGCGGAGCGCGCGGCGCTGGTCAAGTCCTGCAGTTTCCGCCGCTATAACGATAGCGAACTTATCTTCGATGGCCAAAGTGAAGGCTGCGAAGTGTTCTTCGTGATAACCGGGGTGGTCCGCGTGGTCAATTTTTCAGCGTCGGGGCGCGAAGTCGCCTATGACGACATTCCTGCCGGCAATTATTTCGGCGAATTGGCTGCGATCGACGGTGGCCCGCGTTCGGCCGCGGTGCAGGCGCAAGGGGTGGGCACGGTGGCCGCCGCCATGCCACCCGATGTGTTCATCGATCTTTTGCTGAAGCAACCGCGTATCGGGCTCGAAATCATGCGCCGCCTGGCCCGGGTGATTCGCTTCTCGACCGGACGGATCATGGATCTCAGCACGGTCGGCGCCAATAATCGGGTGCATGCAGAATTGCTGCGTCTGGCCCAGCTGGCGGGACATGACGGCCGTCAGGCGCTGATTTCGCCGATTCCGCTTCATGCCGACATCGCCAGCCGGGCCAGCACCACGCGGGAAACGGTCGCGCGGGTGTTCTCTGAACTGACCCGCAGCGGACTGCTTGAACGCCGCAAAAGCACGCTGGTGGTGCTCGACATGCAAAAGCTATCCGAACTTGTCGACGATCTACGCTGAAATATTTGAAAAATTGTGACAACCATCACAGCTTCGGCCGCTAAAGCCTTTATCATCCGTGGAGATGCCGACGGTTGTTTCCTGTTGATCGGCGGTGTCTTTTTCCCTCAAGAGAAATTTGGGCCAGGATTTCCCTGGCCCATTTTTTTGCGCCGATGATTGAACGATGATGGTTTGGCAAAGGTTGAGCGTTGCTGCCGGCGGGCTGAGCGGCGCCATGGCGGTTGCATTCGCGGCGATCGCGGCGCATGGCCTGGACGGCAGGGCCGCCGACTGGATCGGACGCGGCGCTCATTTCCAATTGATTCACGCTGTGGCGCTGCTGGCGCTGGGGCTGGGACAGAGCGACGGACCTTGGCTGAAGGCGGCGGCGCTGCTGTGGGGAACCGGTACCTTGCTGTTCAGCGGCGCGCTCTATCTGATGGCGCTGGCTGGCCTGAAGCTGTCGTCCCTGGTGCCGGTGGGCGGCAGCGCCTTCATTCTCGGTTGGCTGGCAGTGATGATCAGCGCATTTGCCCGTAAGTAGAATCCACCTCTGCCGCGCGGGCAATGGTCTGCTAGAGTGACCCGTTTCGCAGCTTCCGACCCTGGCCACATGCAACAGCGACGCAATCAAACCGAAGCCGCGCCTGTGCGCGACAGCACCCTGCGCCACTCAGCCGCCATCGATTTGCGTCGATACAAAGCCATCATCGACTCGACCGATGATGCGATCATCGCCAAGACCTTGCAGGGCATCATCACCAGCTGGAACCCCGGTGCCGAGCGCATGTTCGGCTATAGCGCCGAAGAAACCATCGGCCATCCCCTGAGCATGCTGATTCCCGCCGATCGGCTCACCGAGGAAACCGAAATCATGCGGCGCGTTGCCGGCGGCGAAATGGTCAATCATTTCGAGACGGTGCGTCGTTGCAAAGATGCGCGCCTGATCGATGTCTCGGTTACGATCTCGCCGATTCATGACGAATTCGGCAGCGTGGTCGGCGCCTCAAAAATCGCCCGCGACATCACCGAGCGAAAAACGGTCACCGCCGATTTGTGTCGATTCAAAGCCATCATCGATTCTTCCGACGATGCCATCATCTCCAACAGCTTGCTTGGCGTGGTGACCAGTTGGAACCGCGGCGCCGAAAAAATGTTCGGTTACACCGCGCAGGAGGCGATCGGCCATTCGATCTCCATGCTGATACCGTTCGATCGGAAACAGGAAGAAGAAGAAATCTTTGTCCGCATCGCGCGCGGCGATCCGGTCGAACATTTCGAGACGGTACGCCGCGGCAAGGATGGCGCTCTGATCGACATCTCGGCAACCACCTCGCCGATCCGGGATGGTGCCGGTACCGTGATCGGCGCCTCGACGATCGCGCGGGACATCACTGAGCGCCAGCGCAATCGGGACCATGTCCAATTGCTGCTGGCCGAAGTCAATCACCGCGCCAAGAACCTGCTTGCGGTGGTGCGTGCCGTCGTCGTGCAGACTTTTCGGTTGGGCGACCCCGCCACCATTCGCGATCGCCTGTGCGATCGTATCGGCGGACTTGCCGCCGGCCAGGACCTGCTGGTCAACAAGGCATGGCAGGGCGTCGAACTGTCCGATCTGATCCTTGCACAACTCGATCTTTTCAAGGAGCAGATCGGCACGCGGGTTCTGCTCGATGGTCCGTCCGCTCAACTGACGCCGGCGGCATCGCAGGGAATTGGCATGGCGCTGCATGAACTCGCTACCAATGCCGCCAAATATGGCGCGATGGCCAACGGCCAGGGTCGTATTCGCATCAGTTGGGAAGTCAGCGCCGCGCCCAACGCCGTATTTCTTATGTCGTGGCAGGAGGAAGGGGGTCCGAAGATCGCCGCGTCGGTCGGCAAGGGCTTTGGCCAAACCGTACTGGGGCGCATGGTCGAGCATGCGATCGAGGGCACCGCCCACAGCAATTTTGCGGAAGGCGGCCTGCTCTGGCGGCTGAGCGCGCCGGCGGAGAACGTCTTGGCCGCCACCGCGCAGGGGCTCTGAATTCTTGCCGCGGCCATGACCCCCAAGATCGGCCGAACGACCCGGATCTTGATCATTGAAGACGAACCGGCGGTGGCATTTTGCCTCGAGCAGGAACTCGTCGAGGCCGGTTTCGGCATCGCCGGGGTGGCCGGACGGCTGAATACAGCCTTGGCGATGATCGAGGACTTGACCTTTGCCGCGGCCATCCTGGACGCCAACCTGGCGGGCGTAAGCGCCCGCGCGGCGGCCTTGGCGCTGGCAGCGCGCGGGCTGCCCTATGTCGTGATTTCCGGCTATTCGCCCGAGCAGCTGGACCTGGCGTTTTCCGGCGGTCAGTATCTGCGCAAACCCTGCAACGTAGATCAGGTCGTGCAGGTGCTGAACCAGTTGCTGGCGGTAGACCTAACGGCCGGCGTGGCGCCGACCTCTATTTGATCTTGGCTTCCTTGAACTGCACATGCTTGCGCAGAACGGGGTCATATTTGCGGAATTCAAGCTTCTCGGTGGTTTTGCGCGGGTTCTTCTTGGCGGTGTAGAAAAAGCCGGTGCCAGCCGTGCTGAGCAGCTTGATGAGAATGGTGGCGGGCTTGGCCATGACGATGCCCCAATCCGGAGAAACGATAACAGGTCGCGGAAAATACAGTCTTGCCGCGCGCTGTCAAGTCTTTAGCCGCCCAGGCAAGCCGCATTGAGAATGCCGATGCTGATGGCGACGCTGGCGATGAACAGACCGGACGCCAATTCGCCATGTTCGATATGGCGTGTGACCCCGTGCAACAGGCGCGACGCGATGACGAGACCGGCCAATTGCGTCAGCAATGCCAGCAGGCTCCAGGGTATCACTTCCCAGATCGAGTCCGAAGCCCGCACCACGCCGGCCAACGGCAGGGCGAAGCCGACCAGCGCACCGCCGAAACTCGCCGCAGCGGCGGTGTTGCCGGCGCGGATCAGGGCGATTTCCTTGAAGGGCGTCGCCCACAGCCA